>Ga0136631_10000338_pt1 | contig 14600 bp, 11 predicted proteins | sample AntDrymUQ6012206_2_FD_104655 | JGI IMG/M metagenome (GOLD analysis project Ga0136631, IMG submission 104655) | Polar desert sand microbial communities from Dry Valleys, Antarctica - metaG UQ601 (22.06) | ecosystem: Environmental > Terrestrial > Soil > Desert | place: Antarctica: Dry Valley... | reverse complement strand
GTTCGTGGAGGAGTCCGCGTTCACCGTGCCCGAGGCCCGGCGGATCCTTCGAGCCGGCCAGAAGTCCGGACTTTCCGCCAAGCTGCACGCCGATCAATTCACGAGTGGCGGTGGCGCCGAGCTGGCGGCCGAGCTCGGCGCCCTGTCCGCCGATCACCTGGAGCACGTCACGGATAATGGGATCCGGGTGCTGGCCGCCAGCGGAGTCGTGGCGGTGAGTCTTCCGATTGCTTCGTTGTATCTGGGACAGGCACCCATGCCCGCCAGGCGGCTGATCGAGGCCGGCGTGGCGGTGGCTGTGGCAACCGACTTCAACCCGGGGTCGGCGCCCAGCTTCCACCTGCCGCTCGCTCTGACCCTCGCCTGCACTCTGCAGCGCATGACTCCGGCCGAGGCGTTGAAGGGAGCCACGATCCATGCGGCGCGGGCAGTTGGCTTGGAGCGAAAGGTCGGCTCGTTGGAGGTCGGCAAGGCGGCGGACTTTGCGGTCATCGACGCCTCGGACGTCAATCACTGGCTCTATCACTTCCGCCCTAACGCGTGCGTCATGACCGTGCTCGGCGGAGTTCAACACTGGAAGGCGCCATGACGCGAATCATTCCACCCACCACTCCGATTCCCGACACGGCAGCGGACGATCCACGGCTGGGACGTCTGCTAGGCAGCCGGCTCGGCAAGAACGATCCGGCCAGTGCGGTGCTCCTGGGCTTTCCCTCTGATGAAGGGGTTCGCCGCAACGGGGGAAGGGTAGGGGCCGCCGGTGGTCCCAAGGCAGTTCGTCCGGCGCTCTACCGCCTTACCGCCGATCCTCGCTCCGAGAAGCTTGCCGACCTGCTGGGACGAACCCGCGATTTGGGCGACCTGGAGATCTCCCGGAACCTCGAGTTCGACCAGCAGCATCTGGGCGAGGCGCTTGCGCCGTATCTGTCACAGGGGGCGTTCGTCATTGTGTTCGGCGGCGGGCACGAAACGTCCTACGGTCATTTCCAGGGATACGCGCGCGCTGGAAAGGCGGTCGAGATCCTCAGCTGGGACGCGCATGCGGACGTCCGGGAGCTCAAGGCCGGGCTAGGGCATTCCGGGTCGCCATTCCGCCAGGCAATCGAGGATCCGTCCGGAACCTGCCGTCGCTATACGGTGGCCGGGCTCCAGCCCCAGTCGGTGGCACGAGCTCACCTGGAATACGTCGCAGCTCACGGCCGGGCTGTCTGGCGCGAGGAGGTCACCCGCGAGTCCATCGCGGAGATGTACCGGGGAGCCGCCGGCCCGACCCTGGTTTCCTTCGACCTCGACGCGATGAGTGAGGCGGAGGCGCCGGGTGTGAGCGCCCCGACTGCGGCCGGGTTGACCAGCGATCTCTGGCTTGCGGCCGCCGACGCTGCCGGACGCAGTTCCGCGGTGACCTCGGCTGACGTGGTGGAGCTGAATCCGGCTGTCGACCGGGATGGTCAAACGGTCCGGCTGGCGGCCCTCACGGTCTGGTGCCTATTGCGTGGGCTGGCCGAACGCGGCTGAGACTCCTTGCGCGGCGTTCAGACGCGATGCACTGTTGGGACAATTCCGAAAGCATCCCCCAAAGACTGTTGGAGGCGCCATGGTTTTCCGCGTGTTTGGCACGTTCCTATTGCTCTTCCTCCCGGTTCACCTGGCGGCTGCGCAGGTGCGACAGATCACCGGACGGGTAACCAACGCCGCCACCGGGCAGGGGCTGGCGGAAGCCACCATCGCGGTAAATGGGACGCGGATCGTGGGTCAGACGGGCACCGACGGGAATTTCGTCCTCAACGCCCCCGACGGCGACCTCAACCTGGTCGTGCGCGGAATCGGCTATAAGCGCCAGGAGGTGGCGCTGCCCGAGTCGCAGAGGACCGTCAACGTTGCCCTCGAGCCCGACGTGTTCAAGCTGGAGGAGATCGTGATCACCGGCCAGGCCACCGGTGTCGCCCGGCAGAACCTCCCCAACGCCGTCGCGACGGTGGATGCGGGTGAGCTGACCCGGGCGCCGGCTCAGACGCTGGAAAGCGCCCTCCAGGGCAAGATCCCAGGCGCCTTGATTCAGGCCAATTCCGGGGCTCCGGGCGGCGGCTATCAGCTGAGCCTGCGGGGGGTGTCCACCATCAACGGCAGCACCGATCCCCTGTACGTGGTCGATGGTATTGTCATCTCCAACGCGGCGATCCCCAACGGCGCCAACGCCGTGACCCAGGCACAGGCGGGCGGGAATCCGCGGAATCAGGACAACGCGGTCAACCGTATTGCGGACCTCAACCCGGAGGACATCGAGCAGATCGAAGTTCTGAAGGGCGGGTCCGCGGCGGCCATTTACGGCTCCAAGGCCACCAACGGCGTGGTGATCATCACCACCAAGAAGGGGAGGCAGGGAAAGCCGCAGTTCAACATCAGCCAGCGCTTCGGATTCTCATCCCGCGCCAACGAGCTGGGAAGCCGGAACTTTGCGACGCTCGCCGAAGCGCTGTCGGTATTTACCGATACCGCCACGGTGACGGCCCTTTACCAGCCAGGCAGGAGCTTCAATTTCGAGGAGGAGATCTACGGCAAGAAGGGGCTCTCGTACGAGACCAACGCCAGTGTCAGCGGCGGAAGCGAGAACACCCAGTATTACATCTCGGGTCTGGTCAAGAAGGACGCGGGCATAGCCACCAACACCGGCTATGACAAACAGGCGTTGCGCTCCAATCTGACTCAGGAGCTGGGTGCCGGCGTCCAGGTTCAGGTCAATCTGAGCGGTACGCACAGCGTCTCCGATCGGGGCGTCTCCAACAACGACAACTCGGGCACCAGCCCGTTCCTGGTGTTTCCCTTCACCCCCAACTTCGTAGATCTCGCAGCGGCGAACGCCAATGCCGAGAATCTGCAGCCCGGTGATTTCCCCAGAAACCCGTTCGAGCGCAGCAACCCGCTGCAGACCTTCCAGTTTCTGAAGAACGACGAGGACGTCTGGCGGCTGATGGGCACATCGACGCTTCGGTGGTCGGTGCTGCAGTCGGCCCGCCACAGCCTCCAGTTCATGGGCGTTGGCGGAGTGGACTATTTCCAGCAGGACAACAACTTCGTGTCACCGCCCGAGCTTCAGTTCGAGCCCAACGATGGCCAGCCAGGCACCGTGGTGCTGAGCAAGTCCTCGAACCGGAATCTGAATCTGTCGTTCAACGGCACCCACACCTTCACCGGTGGCGGTGAAGGCCCCCAGTTCACCACATCGGCGGGGTTCCAGTACGAGGAACGCAGGCTCTTCGCCACCCAGGTGATCGGCCGGAACCTGCTGACCGGGCAGCAGAGCCCGCAGCAGGCCGCCAGCCAGAGCGTACTCTCAAACATTCAGCCGGTACGAGACCTGGGCTTCTTCGCCCAGGAGGAAGTGCTGCTGGCAGGTCAGAAGCTGCTGCTCACCGCAGGCGTGCGTGCCGACCGGAGCAGCTCCAACGGCGACCCAGGCAAGTATTTCTTCTATCCCAAGTTGGCTGCCTCATACCGGTTTGTGCGCCCCTTCGGCGGGGTTGACGAGCTCAAGCTCCGGGGAGCGTACGGCCAGACCGGCAACCGCGCCCAGTTCGGCGCACTCTTCTCGCCGGACACCACGGCCACCATCGGCGGCAACAGCGGAACCTTCATCGGCAACCGGGCCGGCGATCCCAACATCAAGCCGGAGCGGCAGGAGGAGTTCGAGGGCGGCATCGACGCTACCTTCGCCAATGGCCGTGCCGAGCTGACGCTCACCGGCTATCAGCGGAACATCAAGGATCTGCTCCTGGAGCAGACGCTGGCCCCTTCGAGCGGTCAGGAGAACCGGATCTTCAGCTCGGCAAGCACGCTCCGCAATCGCGGTGTCGAGGCCTCGCTCACGCTGTCGCCGGTTCGGTCCGCCAGTGTGAACTGGGTCTTCCGTACAACCTTCTTTGCCAACCGGAGCAAGATCACCAGGCTGACGGTCCCCACCTTCCAGACCGGTGGGTTTGCCCTCTCCCTCGGCACCTACCAGCTGGAGCAGGACAGTTCGGCCACCCAGATTTTCGGGAGCGAGGGCAAGGTCGGCGATGCCACTCCGGATTTCCAGATGTCGTTCTCCAACGACATCGACTTCAACCGCTTCACCCTGGGCTTTCTGGTCGACTGGAAAAAGGGCGGAGACATTATCAACCTGACCCAGTTCCTCTACGACGCCGGACAGAATAGCGTGGATTTCGTGGAGCCGGGTGGCGGGGCAGCCCGCATTGCCCGGTTTGGGGAGGGGTTCACCCAGCCGTATGTTCAGGACGGCAGCTACCTGAAGCTCCGGGAAGTCAACCTGTCCTACAATCTGAGCGATCGTACGACAGCGGCCATCTTCGGCAGCGCCATTCGGACCGCGCGTATCTCACTCACCGGACGTAATCTCCTGCGGGTCACGCCCTACGACGGGCTCGACCCGGAAGTGAGCAATTTCGGTAATCAGGCCATTGTACGGAACATCGACGTGGCTCCATTCCCGCCCAGCCGCAGCTTCTACTTCTCGATCGATCTGGGGTTCTGACCATGACGCCTCTCGTGAAGGTATCTCGTCTGGTGCTTGCCCTGATCGCCGTCGGGGGGGCCGCCTGCGACTTTGAAATCGCAAATCCGAACAGTCCGGACATCATCGGCGAGAACCCGAACCGCTCGCAGGTGGCAGCCTCATCTATCGGGCTTCTGATTGCCACCAGATCCGACGTTGCCGACTGGGCCCTCGATGGCGCCCTGCTGGGCCGGGAAGCATACCGTTTCGACGGGTCCGACCCACGGTTCACCGGGGAGATGATGCAGGGCCCGCTGGACCCTGGCAGCCGGGCGTTCGGCGGAGACCACTGGGCCGAGCCGTATGCCGCAATCCGGAGCGCCAACAATCTGCTTGCTGTGATCGGCACCGCAACTGCGCTCACCGCGGAAGAGCAGAACGCCGTGCGGGGCTACGCGCATACACTTCAGGCTTATAACCTGCTCATAGTTCTCGACGCTCACACGCAGGACCAGATTCCGATCGACGTTGGCACCGATGTGACCGCCCCACCCGCTCCACTGGCGACCAACGCCGAGGCTTATACCCGCGTCATTCAGCTGCTGGATGGGGCGGTTCCGGAGCTGGTTGGTGGAGGGGCTGCGTTTCCTTTCACGCTGCCGGCAGGCTTTAGCGGCTTCAATACACCAGCGACCTTTGTCCAGTTCAATCGCGCGCTCCGGGCCCGGGTGGCGGTGTACCGGGCAGACTACGCCGGCGCTCTGACTGCTCTCGGGGAGTCGTTCATCCTCACTCCCATCACGCCTCTCGACCTGGATCTGGGCGTCTACATGGACTTCAGTGCCGGCGCGGGTGACCTTCCCAACCCGCTGGCGCAGGATCCCAGGGTCGGAGAGAACTTTGGGAATCCGTTACTCAGGACCCAGGCGCAGCTGCAAGCCGATGGCGTGTCTCTGGACCGGCGGTTCCTGACCAAACTGGTCCCGCGGGATCTGCGCTCGGCCGGCACACCTCAGGCGCTCAACTCGGACCTCGGCTGGATCCGCTATCCCAGCCCGAACTCGCCGATTCCGCTGATCAAGAACGAGGAGTTGATACTGCTTCGGGCGGAAGCGAATCTCGGGCTGCTGAATCCGGGCGCGGCCGTGACCGACATCAATCTGGTGCGCACAATATCAGGCGGTCTGCCGGTATACGGCGGTCCAGTAGACCAGGCATCGGTGCTGGCAGAGCTGCTGTACAACAAGCGCTATTCCCTCATGTACGAGGGGGCGCACAGCTGGATCGATTACCGTCGCTACGGCCTGACCGCATTGTTGACCGGACTGGACCGCCCGGGGCCGCCGCCGGACACCATCTTCCCAACGCTGCCGATTCCCACGGCGGAGTTGCTGCCGCGCTGACGGGGCTACGTCCTGGAGGAGGATCAAGATCATGCGTTCAACCGCCCGCATCTCCACCCTGCGTCTGTCGGGATTGCTCGTGGTACTTCTTCCGGTGTTGTTCGCCTGCTCGGGAAAAGGCAGCAAATATGCCGGTAACTGGAAGCGAGATCTGTACGGTGAAGGCGAGGTCCAGATGAAGTTGGCCTCGAACGGTGGGGTGGAACTGATGTTGCCGTCACCCCGCTGGCCTGACTCGGTAGATATGAAGGCTCGGGCCGACTTTCTCGGAGATACCCTGGTCTTCAAGGCCGACACCGCCGCCAGCACCTGCCAGACCGCCGATGCGCGCTATGTGGTCAGCCGGACCGAGGATCAGCTGCATATCGTAGGCTTGGGAGGGGATGGCTGCGGCGGGCGCCGGGCGGCGCTGGTGGGGACGTGGCAGAAGTCGTAGGCGCGCACTGACGTGCGCTCCTAAGAGCGGGGCGCGGGGCAGCGGGGCAGTAAGACAGGGGCAAAGCGGCTGCGAGGCCGCAGGGGATTTAAAGCAGTCTACTTCCCGGCCGCCCCGCTGCCCCGCTGCCCCGCTGTAGACGGCCACTGCTGGGTCACGCAGTGAAAGGCGCCGAGCCCCCAGACCAGGTCGGTGCAATCGATGCCGATCACTTCCCGGGTGGGGAACAGCGACTGAAGCGTTGCTCGGGCTTGTTCGTCCGGATCCGGGTCGTAGGTCGGTAACAGCACGATCCCGTTGGCGATGTAGAAATTGGCGTAACTGGCCGGAAGCCGTTGACCATCGTAATGCAGTGGGCGCGGCATGGGGAGGGTGACGACTCTGAGTGGCCGTCCATCCTGGTCTGTCATGCGGTTGAGCCGTTCCAGGTTGTCCTGGAGCGGCTCATAGTTTTCGTCGGCGGGATCGTCTTCCACCACGGTGACCACGGTCGCCGGATCTACGAAGCGAGTCAGATCGTCAATGTGTCCGTCGGTGTCGTCACCGGTAATTCCGTCGCCCAGCCAGAGGATGTGAGACACCCCGAAGTAGCCGCGCAGATACCCCTCGATGGCCTGCCGGTCGAGCTGAGGATTGCGGTTCGGGTGGAGCAGGCATGCCTCGGTGGTCAGCAGCGTGCCTTTGCCGTTGACGTCGATGGATCCGCCCTCCATCACGATGCCGGGATGAAACACGGGAAGGCCGAGCTCCTTGGCGATTCGAGTGGGAACTACGTCGTCGAGGTCGTACGGGGGGTACTTGCCGCCCCAGGCGTTGAAGTTCCAGTCTACGATGGCTTCGTCGCTCTGGTTGCCCTGGCGCCGCTGAAGGAAGATCGGGCCGTGGTCCCGGCACCAGGCGTCGTTGGTGGGATTGTAATGAAAGAAAACGTTGCCGCTGTTCGCGTCCTCGTCTGACAGGAGACGCCGGACATCGAGCTCCATTCCCGGTCCCGCCACATTGATGTGCACTTCCTCGTGATCAGCGAGGTGACGCACCATGCGGGCGAAGATCGCCGGTACCGGGCCAAACTTCCCGGGCCAAGACGCCTCCTTGTGGGGCCAGCTGAGCCAGGTGCCGCGATGGGGCTCCCACTCAGCGGGCATGCTGTAGCCTAGTTGGGCAGGAGTAGAAGTCATAAGAACGGTAAACGGTAAACTGTAAACGGGGGCCGGGTGGGGTAAGGCGTGTTCGCCGTTCACTGTTCGCCGTTGACGCAGTTAGTCCAGATATCGTTTCGTAATGTCCGCGTAGGCGTCGATTCGCCGGTCGCGCAGGAAGGGCCAGTGGGTGCGGCTCGTATCTACCTTGCCGAGGTCCAGCGTGGCGGTCAGCACTTCCTCGCCGGTGCCGCCCTGGGCAATGATTCGGCCACCAGGATCGGATACGAAGCTGCCGCCCCAGAACTCCAGACCTCCGGTCGGACCTTCCTCCCGCCCGACGCGATTAACGGCACACACGAACACACCGTTGGCGATGGCGTGACTGCACTGAATAGTCTCCCATGCGGCCTGCTGTTGGGCTCCGTGCTCCGCTTTCTCACCCGGCAGCCATCCGATTGCCGTGGGGTAGAAGAGGATCTGTGCTCCGCTCAATGCGGTGAGACGCGCGGCCTCAGGGTACCACTGGTCCCAGCAGACCAGCACCCCGATCCGGCCGAAACGTGTATCCCAGGAGCGAAAGCCCAGATCTCCCGGAGTGAAGTAGAATTTTTCGTAGTACTGGGGGTCATCGGGAATGTGCATCTTGCGGTACTTGCCGAGGAGCCGGCCGTCGGCATCGATTACGGCTGCAGTGTTGTGATAGAGTCCCTCGGCGCGCTTTTCGAATAGCGATGCAATGATTACGACCCCCAGCTCGGCGGCGAGTTTTCCCAATTCCGCCGTTGAAGGCCCGGGGATCGGCTCGGCGAGGCTGAAAAACCGGTGGTCCTCGGTCTGGCAGAAATATTGGCTCCGGAAAAGCTCCTGAAGGCAAATGATCTGGGCTCCGCGGCGGGCGGCCTCGCGAACCCCTTTTACGGCCTTGGCCATGTTTACTCCCGGGTCGGGAGTGCAGCTCATCTGCACCAGCCCGAGGGTGATGCTGCCGGGAGCAGGAGAAGTAGTCATGGGGGGATAATAATCGCTCTGTGTGAGGATCATCAATTAAAGGGTGGTGACCTGCGTCACCGGGGATTCCCATCCGAGAGACGATCTTGATGGCGCACAGTTCGGGCCGCCTGGCCCCCAAACCACGAAAGGAATGAATATCCTTATGAGCGGCGGTCGGTGCGGCTACGCGTCAGTCAGTGTTCTCCTGTTTTCGATTGTAGTCGCCTGCGGTGGGGAGCGTGAGGGCGTGCCTGGGGCGGCAGCCTCCGCCGACACAGCGCGCAGCATCAGTCCAGAGAGCTCCGTGACAGGGACGGGTCGTTCGGATACGGTGGCTCCCACTCCCGCCAGACCCGGCAGTGCGGTCGCGGGCGCCGGTCGTCCAGACACGGCTGCAAGCGCTGCCAAGCCCGGTGCCGCGGCTCCGGCGAAGGCCGCAGCGCCACCCAAGCCGGTGGCACCCAAACCCGCCGCTCCGAGGAAACCGCCGGCCACAATGGAAGCGCCCGACACGCAGACGGCCGCAGCCCCGGCAGAGCCGGCTCCGGCAGCAGCCGCACCGGCGGAAGCGAGTGCCCCTTTGCGCGACGAGTACCACACGGCTCCGCTCGATACGGTGACACAGCAGGTGTACGACGGCTGGAAGCAGTTCAACTTGAACTGCGCCCGCTGCCATGGAGAGGATGTTCAGGGGACAACGATCGCGCCCCATCTGATCGTTTCGCTCCGTCCCGATGGCTCGATTCCGACCAAGGCGCTCTTCGTGCAGACAGTCTGTGCTGGCCGTCCGGAGAAGGGTATGCCGGCGTGGTGTCCGCTCGGGATGGAGATGGACAAGATCGAGGCGATGTACTCATATGTGAAAGGCCGCAGCGAAGGCAAGCTGCATCAGGGCCGACCCGCACTAAGGCAGTAGCCAATGGAAGGAACAGAAGATGAGTTTTGTATCGAGTCACGCAGGGCCAATTGCCCTGGCTCTCCTGTTGGGGCCAGCGCAGGCAGCCTGTAATTCCAGGACACCCGGGGCGGACGATGCGGCACCCGCCCCGATCGACAGCAGCTTGCAGACCGGGAACGTGGATACATCAGCCGCCACGCCCCCCATCACCCCGCCGTCACCGGCGAGCCGTGACACGCCTCCGGCGACCAAGCCCGACAAGCCGGCAGCTCAGGCACAGAAAACCGGTGGACTGAAGGTGAGCCAGGTGGAGTACGAGGGGTGGCGGCAGTATAGCGTGAACTGTGCCCGCTGCCATGGGCAGGACGTGCTGCCCAACCCGGTCGCAGCCAATCTGCTGATCTCGTTGGGCCGGGGCGGTCCGATCGACTCGCGGGAGAAGTTTGTGGAAGTAGTAGCCAAAGGCAGGCCGGATCGAGGAATGCCGGCACTCGGGACCCTGCTGACTCCCGAACAGATCAATGCGATCTACGCCTACGTGAAGGGACGAGCCGAAGAACGTATCCCTCCAGGAAGACCGGACAGGCCGGCGTGATAGGAGCCTCGCTCGATATCCTGGCCGGACATCCGGTCGACGAGGCTGCCATCCAGCATCTCCTGCGCCCGGCGGCCCGTCGCCTGCCGAAGTAACGCCAGAGCCCCTCGGCACTACCGAGGGGCTCTGGCTACTGGTGGAGGCTGCTGTCCAAACTTACTGAGACTATTGCTTGACCCAGGTAGGACGGAGATCGCGAGTCACATTGGTGACCAGCTGACCAACCACCTCGCCGTACGCCTCTTCCTTGTCCCGCATCGCAACCGAAGGCAGCGCGCCCGACAGGCCGATGCGTCCCACGGTACCATTGGCGGCAGAGCTGGAGCGCCACATCGTTCCGCCGGTCTTGGTCGACAGCAGCCGAACCGTGAGCTCGGCGGATACGGCGGCCCGTACATTCATGCCGGACACACTGATGTTGCCGCGAGGCTTGACCCCGGAAACCTTGAGATGTCCCACGAAGACCGCGGGAACGTTTTTCTCACGGCCGAGTGCCAGTGCCATCGCCGCGGCATCGGCGTCGGCCGAGAAGGTCTTGAGCGAGGCATCCGCACCGTCGAGCTCCAGCAGCTCAACACCCGTCTGACTTCTCAGCAGTGCTTCAGCGAAGCGCTGCGTCGCCAGAGTGCTCATGCCGCTATTGGACTGCTCGGTGGAGAAGGCTACGATGGCGATGCGACCGTACGGCGCGAGGTCGAGCCGTGCCGGAACCGCCGCGTACTTGGAGGAGCAGGCTGACAGCGCCAGGGCCCCGCAAAGCGCGAGGACGTATTGCGTCGGGACAGGCCGGGTTAGTCTGTTCCTGAGCATGGCTAGCACCTGGTGAACGGGAACCCGCCCATCAGGCAAGACGCAGGCCAGCGGACCTTAGAGAAGACTGGGAGCGCGGGAACCGCTGCGTTCGGTCGACGCCGCCTCGGCATTATGACTCCCCGCTGCGGATACCTGCACCGAGGCCTGGCCCAGGTTAGCTGGCCAGCGGAGGGTGACTGAGTCGCCCTGCCGGGTGCGGTCCAACCCGCGCTCCGATTTAGCCACCGTCTCGATAGGGAAAGTCCAGATTTCTGCTTGAGGCTCAGGCCGCAGCTCGAGCGGGGCATAAAGCGAGAGCTCGGGCGCAAAGAAGTCGTCGGGCGATGCGTCGGAAGCATCCCACCGGTAGCTGACCCTCAGCGTCCCGTCGGTCGCGAACTCGAATCTCTTCTCCAGCGTTCTCTCGCCGGCCTGGCCGGAGAACGAGCACACGATCTCGATGCCATCGTCCTGCTGCTCGATGGTGAAGCTGCCGTGGCTTTGGGCCCACGACCGGCCAGGCCAGTAATCGCCGCGGGCATACTGCTCGAGGCTCAGCCCTGCCGGCAGTACCCGGTCGATGAAGATGGCGCGCGGCTCGGTATCGATCGGAGGGCGATGCTCCGGGCCAAGGCCCTCCTCGAGATCGTCATGGTAGGCCTCCCGCCTGCGGGTGAGCGTGTTCGCATAGTTCACGCCGGTGGCGAAGAGGGTGTATTCCTCCAATGCACAGCCCCGGCGCGGACTCAGCAGGGCCGAAAACCGGTCGGAATGGACCCAGATCTCGTCGTGTCCGTCACCATCGAAATCCAGAACCTCCACGGCCAGTGCCTCGCCGCGTCGGAGCTCGGACTCCGCCAGCGCGAGATTGGCCCAGATCGCTTCGCGCAGGTGCGGCAGGTATAACCCTCCGAAGACACCATGCCAGTAGGCATCGTTGCACTGGGCCCGTCCCACGGCGCGACGTGCCGCAGGCGGATCTCCCCGGCGGCGGCAGAGCAGCGAGAGGGCCATCATCTTCTTGTGCATCCGGTTGGATTCGGAGTATTTCACCAGGAAATTGCGCCAGTGTGCGCCGCGGATGAGCGCCCCATCTGGACTGGCCAGACGTGACTCGCCTAGATCACGCTCCAGCCGGATCAGGCGGAGGGCGGCATCGGGAGGCAATGACCACCCCTCCATCTCGCGGTAGGAGGCGCTGGGAAGGTAGGCAATGCCTCCGCTGGGTACATTCTCAAGTGCGTCGCTCAGCGTACTGAGCCGCACTTCGCCGCCCTCGACCAGACCGGTGATCGTGGCAGTGAAGCGATCCAGCCAGCCCCGCTCGTATACCCACTCTTTGGTTCCCGGCCAGCCGCCAAACTTTTCGCCATCATCGGCCAGAACCGCCAGTTCGTGCCCGGCACCGCGGAGCTCACGCAGGTAGGCGGCGGTCTCCTCTGGGGGCCGGAACGGAATCAGATACCGGAGACGCTCGTCGATGGGAAAGAGCGCCACCCTTTTTCCGTCGCTCTCGGTCCAGTAGGGCGTGTGAAGCTGCTCGCTCGCAAACCCGGAGACCAGAAAATGCCGGTCGTCCACCAGGGCGTAACCGACTTCCGCATCCGCCAGGTCCGCCGCAAGCTCCGGCTCCCACACTCGTTCGGTGAGCCACAGCCCGCGGGCCTCGACGCCGAAGCGCCGGCGTACCGCGTCCCGCATCCACTGGATCTGCTCGACCCGGTCGGCGCGTGGGAGAGAAGCGAGCACCGGCTCATAGAATCCGGCCAGCAGCAGCTCGACCTTCCGCTCGGACACCAGCCGTCCCAGGAGATCGAGGTACCCGGTGTCGTGGCGCTCCAGCCATTCGAGGAGTGGTCCGGAGAGATGCAGGACCAGGGGCAGAAACCCCCGCTCGGAGAGGCGCTCCAGGATGGGGCGGTAGACATCGTGAACGTGCTGCTCGAAGACGTGGTCGAAGTTGCCGACCGGTTGGTGCAGATGGAGGCCGAAGACGAGTCGAATCGACGCCATGCGCTACCCGACCACGAGTGATCGGGAGCCCCCCAGCGCGGCAGCCAGCGCCGGCAGCACGTTGGGGAAGAGCTGATCACGACGGTACATCTCCTCAGCCATTCGCTGGGCCGACTCGAGGTCTGCCTCGCGCCCAGGACCGAGCGCCGCGATCAGCTTCTCGGCATCATCGCAATGCTCGTTGAACCGCTTCTCGGCGTAGTCGGCCGCCGCACCGGTCGAGATGATGAACTGCCAGTCGGAGGACTGGGCCAGCAGCATCTCCCTTGCCGCCTGGGCCAGGACCGGACGGGCGGTGGGCGACGCGAGCGCGGCCGGCGCGGCATCCCAGAAGGACTGCTCCAGCGGCCAGAGCCGTTCCCAGGTCCATGCCGTCTGCTCGCTAAGCCACATGCTGCTGTCGCCATTGGCGCCCCACGACCCCCAGGGCAGGCGTATGGCAGCACGGGGCGGATGGGCCTCGAGATGGCGAGACCCGGTAGCCGGCTGAATCTCGTCTCGCTTTCCGGCGAGCGACCGATAGACCTGCCCGAGAAACTCGGGTCCCTCGAACCACCAGTGTCCGAAGAGCTCGGTGTCGAACGGGGCCACCACGACGCTTTCGCGGTTCTGCGCCTGGTCAGCGGAGATGCCGGATAGGAGAGAGGCAAAATGGTCGGCGTGGCCCCGAGCCCGGCCGGCTGCGGCTTCCGGGTCGTAGGGCTGCTTGGCACCGAGGTCCACGCCCGGTCCGGTGACTCGCCAGAGCTTGAGACCTCCGGGCCAGCGCATCTTGTGAAACTCGAGGTACGATTCGTCGCCGGGGTATCCCTCGAAGCGGCTCCACACCTGCATCGAGGCGCGGGGATCTCTCACGTAGGCCGCCACCGGGCCGTGCGCCACCCGGTAGGCCCGGTAGGGAGAGCGCAACGGTTCCGAGGGCAGGCCCGGACCGGCCGCCATATGGACAATGGGGTCGCCCGCAGGATCGCCGGACAGGCCGAGCGGTCGGCCAGCGGCGGCAAGGTGCGCGTCTACGAAGAAGTACTGGAAGCCCGCATCGGCCAGATGTTCCTCGATCCCTCGCCGCACTCCGGTGCGGGGTGCGCTCGGCCATGGCTCCCACGGTCCCCGCGGCCGATACGCGCATTCCGGCAACCAGCATCCCTTGGGCGATCGCCCGAAGAGGCGCCGGTGTTCCGAGACCCCGACCGCGAGCTGAAACCGGATACTCTCGTCCCGCGCAAGGAGCGGGAGATAGCCGTGGGTCGCTGCGGAACTGATGATCTCGATGCGGCCGGCAGTCTCGAGGGCGCGGAACGCCCCGATGAGATCCTGGTCGATGGCGTGAAACAGGTCCCGAAGCCGGGTCAGGCGCTCGCGCCAGAAATCAATCAACGGCAGAAGATGGTTCTCACCAGTGGCGGCCAGCGACGCCGGCGCTTCGTCGCACGCCTTGAGCCGCTGCGTGAAGAAGGTCTCCATTTCGGAGACGAATGTCGGGCTGGTAAGCTGATTAGCGAGGACCGGTGTGAAGCCGATGGTTACAGGAGAGGGTACCGCATCCGCCGAGAGACCGCGGAGGACCTCCAGCAGCGGGAGATAGGTGTCGAGCGCGGCCTCGCAGATCCAGTCGCTCCCGTGCGGCCACCGCCCATGGTTCAGTACATACGGCAGGTGACTGTGCAGCGTGAATATGAAGTCCGTCTGGCGGGGACTCACTGGACACCAGATGAGTGAGCCAGCGCCCGGCGGTAGACGTCGATGTACATGGCCACGGAGCGCTCCCAGCTGAAGTCACACGCCATCCCCTGGCGGACGATCGCCTGCCACCGGGCGGGATGGCGGAAGCGGTCGAGC
>Ga0136631_10000337_pt1 | contig 14602 bp, 18 predicted proteins | sample AntDrymUQ6012206_2_FD_104655 | JGI IMG/M metagenome (GOLD analysis project Ga0136631, IMG submission 104655) | Polar desert sand microbial communities from Dry Valleys, Antarctica - metaG UQ601 (22.06) | ecosystem: Environmental > Terrestrial > Soil > Desert | place: Antarctica: Dry Valley... | reverse complement strand
GTCCCGATCAGGCCCTGGAGGCCGGTCGCGTCCGCGCCCGGCAGCAGGCCGGCCAGCGCCGTGTTGGCGACGCCGAGCAGGCTCGTCAGCTGCGTCGTGTCGAGCACGCCGAGGCCGCCGGCGACCTGGCTGCCGGTCAGGCCGCCGACGAGCGACGTGAGCTGGGCGGGGTTGGCGGATGACAGCAGCGAGCCGGACTGCGCCGAGGTCAGGCCGTCGACGACGGAGCCGAGCTCTGTCGGGTTCAGCGTGCCGAGCGCGCCGAGCAGCTGCGAGGTGTTCAGCAGGCCGAGCGTGCCGCTCAGCGTGCCGCCGGTCAGCGGCGCGAGCAGGTCGCCGGTCTGGCCGGCGGTCAGCGTGTCCAGCAGCCCGTCGAGCTCACCGGCCGTGGCGAGGCTCGTGACGGCGCTGGTCAGCTGGGCGGTGCTGAGGCCGCCGCCGAGGATCGCGTCGAGCTGGCCGGCGCTCGCGCCCTGCAGCAGGCCGCCGAGCTGGTCGGCGGTCAGGCCGCCGACTGCCGACTGGACCTGCGCGACGGTCGGGTTGGCGCCCAGCAGCGACAGCACGAGCGTGACGACGACGTCGATCAGTGAGCGCTCGGTGCGCACGCCGTCCAGCGACCCCTGCGTCGCGGCGGATGCCTGCGCCGCGGTGGCGAGCGATCCGCCTGCGAGGGTTGCGGTCGTCGCGATCAGCGCAACGAGACGACGTGACGGCGAGTGCATGAGCGGGCGGTCCCTTCAGAAGTGGACGGTCCCGGTTCGTGTCGGCAGGTCCAGCGTCTTCTTGAACTTCCCCGGACGGATGTATCAGCCCGAAAGCAGTGCGTCAGGGGGCTCGGACGCCGTGCTCTCTGAGGTACTCGACGTAGAACGGCCGCAGCAGCTCGGCGACCTCGCCGCGACCGGAGTCGGTGACGTCGTCGAGGTGTGCGCTCAGCGACATCACGTCCGCCTCGGCCTCGTCGGTCTGGCCGGCCGCGGCCTCGGCCACCGGCAGGTTGCGCATCAGCGAGACGAAGAAGCCGACGTCGAGGTGGCGCAGCGCACGGCGAACCGCGAGGTCGTGCAGCTCGGCGGAAGAGAGCGTCTCGAGGGCGTCGGCGTCGGCCATCTCGGGCGGGACACTAGATGGTTGATTGCACGACCGGCACCGCCATCTGCACATCTGACGGCCCCGGCCGCGTAACCAACCATCGGGTGGGCCGCCGTGTGATGTGATGCGGGCATGAGCCGCCACCCGCGCAGCTGGGCCCTGCTGCTCGCGATCGCCGTGACGCTGGTGTGGGCGGGCTGCGGGGATTCCGGCAAGGACGACGACACGGCGAGCACGACGACCGCCGCCGCCGAGCTCAGCACCGCGTTCGGCTCGATGGACAAGCTTCCGGGCATCCTCAAGACCCCGCCGCCGTGGCCGGCGAACGAGGCCAAGCTGCAGCTGCGCCTGCGCGCGATCGGCCTGCCGGCGCTGCAGGAGGAGGGCCAGCTCGTGCACATCCACCAGCAGCTCGAGATCTTCGTCGACGGCGAGCGGGTGCCGGTCGCGCCGAACATCGGCATCGGGCCGCGGTCGGCGTTCATCTCGCCGCTGCACACGCACGAGGGGCCCGCCAGCGTCATGCACGTCGAGTCGCCGACGGCCAGCCGCTTCAGCCTCGGTCAGTTCTTCGCCGTCTGGGGCGTGCGCCTGGATGCGACGTGCATCGGGAGCAGGTGCGCGGGCTCCGGCGGCACGCAGCTGCGCACGTGGGTCGGCGGCAAGCCCGTGGCCGGCGACCCGACGCGGATCGTGCTCGCCGAGCACCAGGTGATCGTGCTCGCCTACGGGACGCCCGCGCAGATGCCCGAGAAGATCACGTCGACCTACGACTTCGAGTCGGCCGGGGTCTGAAGCCCGCTCTTTCAGATCACGACCGTCCACGGCACGACGCGGTGTCCGGTGACGATGCCGTTGAGGACGTAGGGGTCCTCGGCGACGAAGGCCTCGATCTGGGCCGGATCGTCGACGAGGAAGACGAACATCGCGCCGGTCGGCGGCCGGCCGAGCGCGCCCGCCATGACGATCCTGCCGTCGTCCTTCCAGGCTCGGGCGACCGCCAGGTGGTCCTCGCGGTAGGGCGCGCGGCGCTCGACCACGTCGGGCACGTAGTCGTAGAACAGGACGTGATGGACGACCGGGTCGCTCATCGCGCCGTGGGCGGCACCCAGCCGCCGATCGCGCGCTCGAGCTCGAGCGCGACGGCGACCGCGGCGTGGTCGCGGCCCGGCCCGGCGACGGCCTGCACGCCGAGCGGCAGGCCGCGGCCGTTGAGGCCGAGCGGGACCTGCGCGACGGGCACGCCGGCGAGGTTGAAGACCGCCGTCGCCATCAGCAGCCAGGGCTTGCCGATCGTCTGGCCGTGCTTCGGCGCGACGCGCGGATGGGTCGGGTGCAGCAGCACCCCGTCGCCGATCGCGTCGGTGACCTCGCGCGCGAAGGCCAGGCGCGCGGCGGCGGACTTCGTCAGACGGCCCTGGGGCATCTTGTCGGTCATCCACTCGCTCATCAGCAGCAGCCGCAGCGCGCGCGTGTGCGGGCCCTTGCGCTTGAAGCCGCCGCGGACGGTCATCGCGGCAGAGCCCTCGGCGACGATCAGGTCCTTGACGCTGACGCCGGCCTCGAGTTTGAGCACCGCGAGGTAGAGCTCGAGCGCGCGCTTCATCGTTTTCAGCTGCGTGACCTCGACCGTCGCGCCCGCGGCCTCGAGCGCTTCGGCGGCGCGCAGGCGCGCGGCGCGCAGCTCGCGGCTGACCTGGAGATAGGACGTGGATTCGCTGAGCAGGACCCGCATCCCGGCGATCGGCACGTCGGCCGGGTCTCCGATCGGCATCTCGCGGGCGTAGGGGTCGACGCCGTCCGGGCCGGCGATCACCTTCAGCATCGGGATCAGGTCCTCGGCGCGGCGCGTGATCGGGCCGATCGTGAGCATGTACGCGCCGACCTCGGTCTCCGTCGCCGGGAACTGGCCGGTGCTCGGCACGAGCCCGGGGGAGGGCTTGAGGCCGAAGACGCCGTTGAAGAACGCGGGCAGGCGGATCGAGCCCCCGATGTCGGCGCCGAGCCCCAGCGGCGATCCGCCCGAGCCGACGACCGCGCCCTCGCCGCCCGATGAGCCGCCGGCCGTGCGCCCCATGTCGTAGGCGTTGTGGGTGCGCCCGTACTGGCGGTTCTCGGTCTCGATCCAGAGGCACAGCTCGGGCGTGTTCGTGACGCCGAGCGGGATCGCCCCCGCGTCGATCATGCGCTGCACCGTCGGCGCGTTCGCGGGCGCGCGCCAGGCGCCGCGCGAGACCAGGCCGGCGCAGTTGGGCATGCCCTTCATCGCGATCGATTCCTTGATCGTGCACGGGACGCCATGCAGCGGCGGCAGCGACTGCGGATCGTCGGTCGAGGCGACCAGCGCGTCGGCGGCGTCGGCATCAGAGCGCGCGTCGTCGTAGCGGTCGGCGACGACGGCGTTGATGCGCGCGTGCGTGCGCTCGAGCACCTCGATGTGGGCCTCGACGACGTCGCGCGAGCTGATCTCGCCGCCGCGGATCGCGCGGGCGAGCTCGAGCGCTGATGCTTCGGTCAGGGATCTGGGCGCAGCGTGGACGGCCATGGCACGAATCTACCGTGTGTACCCTGGCGCTTCATGCCGGTCGAGCCCTCCTCCGACGCCTCGCCGGAAGCCACCGAGCCTGGCCTCCCAGCGGTCGACGGCGAGACGCTGCGGCGCTTCGCCGAGCTGATCGTGAACTTCGCCGCAAACGTGCAGCGCGGCCAGATCGTCGCGATCGGCACCGAGCCGGGCAAGCTCGAGCTCACGCGCGCGGTCGCGGCGGCCGCCTACCGCGCCGGCGCGAAGTACGTCGACGTGACGATGTTCGACCTGCATGTCAAGCGCGCGCGGATCCTGCATGCCGACGAGGACACGCTCGACTACGTGCCGCCGTGGCTCGGCGAGCGGCTGCTGGCCCTGAGCGAGCATCGCGCCGCGCGGATCGGCCTGACGGGCCCCGTCGCGCCCGGGCTGCTGAGCGACCTCGACCCCGCGCGGGCGGGGCGCGACCAGCTGCCGTTCCTGCGCGAGGCCAGCCAGGTCGTCAACGCACGTACGACGAACTGGACGGCGGTGCCGTGCCCGACGGGGCCGTGGGCTTCGCTGGTGTATCCGGATCTTTCGGCTTCTGACGCGCTGGCACGGTTGTGGGAGCAGGTGCTGTACATCTGCCGCCTCGACGAGCCCGATCCGGTGGCGGCGTGGCGCGAGCGCCAGGACGTGCTCGTCGGCGCAGCCGAGCGGCTGACGGCGCTGCGCTTCGACGCGCTGCACTTCGAGGGACCGGGCACCGACCTGCGCGTCGGCCTGCTGCCGACCTCGCGCTGGATCTCGGCGCGCTTTCAGACCGCGGGCGGGATCGAGCACATGCCCAACCTGCCGTCGGAGGAGATCTTCACCGCGCCCGATCCCCTGCGGGTCGACGGTCATGTTCGCTCGACGAAGCCGCTGGTCGTGGCGGGAAACATCGTGCGCGGCCTGCGCGTGCGCTTCGAGGGTGGCCGCGCCGTGTCGATCGAGGCCGACGAGGGCGCTGAGCTCTTGTCGCACTACGCGGCCCGCGACGAGGGCGCGTGCCGCCTGGGCGAGGTGGCGCTGGTCGACGGCGACGGCCGCATCGGGCCGCTGGACACCGTCTTCTACGACACGCTGATCGACGAGAACGCCGCGTCGCACATCGCGATCGGCTCGGCCTACGAGTTCACGGCCGGCGAGGCCGACCACCCGCGCCTGAACCGCTCGCAGATCCACATCGACTTCATGGTCGGCTCGCCCGAGGTGGACGTCACCGGGGTCACCGCCGACGGGGAGCGCGTGGCGGTGCTGCGCGACGGCGCCTGGCAGATCTGAGCCCTGGGCGCACCCTGCTCCCGCTACCCTGAGCGGCCCTGGAGAGGTGCCGGAGCGGCTGAACGGGCACGACTGGAAATCGTGTGTGGGCTTTACGGTCCACCGAGGGTTCGAATCCCTCTCTCTCCGTCCCCTCTGCGACCGTGATGTCGGCCACCGCCGGGGGGCGAGATCTGGGCCGCCGACTGCTTCAAGCGGCCGACGAACGCGTGATCGCCGATCTGCGCGGTGCCGTCGAACTGGCCCGTCGTGGCTCGGAGTGCGGCGCTTCGCTCAGGACGCGGCGAGTTCCGCGGCGCAAACGGTGAAGCCCGTCAGCGTGACCGGCCCGAACGAGGTCAGCAGCGCCACGTCGACGGCATCGCGGCCGCGGCCGACGACGACGCGGCCGGTGCGCGGGACGTTGTTGCGCGCGTCGAAGGTGTGCCAGCAGCAGCGAAGCGCAAGGGTCGATCCGGCTGGCGCCCGCCGCGATCTCGAAGCGCTCGCAGCGGTTGCCGTAGAGGTCGACGTAGCCGTGGTGCTCGCAGCCGGTGTCCCACACCTCGCGCTGCATCCGAACGCCCGGCGCCGGCGCGGGGGCGACCTGCGCGATCGACGCGATCGCAAACGTCGTCTCGAGTTCGAAGGTGCAGCCGACCGTCAGCGCGAGCGCCTCCGGCGTGACGGCCTCCGCGGCTATGCGGCCGCCTCGCGCTGCTCGCGCTGCTCGCGGCGCGCGCGGGCCTTGGCGGCCTCGATCTCGCGGTTCTTCTGCGGCGCGTTCGTCACGAGCGCATCCAGCAGCTGCGCGGACGCCTCCTCGACGGCCGCCACGGCACGCGCGAAGGCCTCCTCGTTGGCGGCGGACGGCTTCGAGAAGCCGCTGATCTTGCGGACGTACTGCAGGGCCGCGTCGTGCACCTCGTCGTGCGTCGCTTGCGGCTCGAAGTTGAACAGCGGGCGGATGTTTCGGCACATGCCCAAAGCGTAGCTCCCGAGACCTGCCACGATCGCGATTCGATGGAGCTCTTCTCGCCCGAACACCTCGCGGCGATCGCGGCGACGGTGCTCGGCGCGATCCTGCTCGCCGTCGTGCCGCGCCGTCTGACGCCCGGGGCCGCGAACAACGTCACGCGGGCGTTGGCCGTCGTGATCCTCGCCGGCTTCGCGGTCGAGCAGGCGACGTACGTCGCGCGCGGCACGTGGGAGGCGGACGTCAACCTTCCGCTGCAGCTCTCCGACGCCGCCACGCTGACCGCCGTCGTGGCGCTGTGGCGCGCCCGCGCCGGTCTGCTGACCGAGCTCGTCTGGTTCTGGGCGTTCACCGCGACGCTGCAGGCGATGCTGACGCCCGACCTCGGCTACGGCTTTCCCGACGTCCTCTACTTCACCTACTTCGCCACGCACGGCGGGGTGATCGCCGCCGCCTGCCTGCTCGTGCTCGGCATGCGCCTCTTCCCGCGGCCGCGGGCGTCGTTGCGCGTCTACGGGGTGACCGCCGCCTTCGCCGTGCTCGCCGCGATCGGCTGCCTGGCTGCCGGCGGCAACTACATGTACCTGCGCGACAAGCCGTCCAACGGGTCGATCCTCGACGCGATGGGCCCGTGGCCGGTGTACGTGCTCGCCGCCGCCGCGCTCGGCCTCGCGATGCTGCTCGTGCTCGAGGCGATCGCGCGCGCCGTCGCGCGGGGCGGGCGGGCCGGCCGCGCATGAAGGCGCTGCGCCGAACCGCGCGCTGGGCCGCGGGGCTCGTCGTGGCACTGCTCGCGCTGCTGGCGATCGAGGCGCTGACCGCGATCGCGACCGTCCCCGAGGACGGCTACCGCGCGCCCTCGCAGGCGCCCCGCGAGTTCGGTTCGGACGGTGCACGGTTGCGCCTCGTCGTGCTCGGCGACAGCACCGGCAGCGGCCGCGGCGCGCCCTACGAGCGCGGGATCGCCGTCGCCTCGCGCGGCACCTCGCGCAACGCCGGCGCGTGACCCTGACGAACCTCGCGGTCTCCGGCGCGCGCCTCGGCGACGTGCGCCGCGACCAGCTGCCCGAGGCGATTGGGCTGCGACCCGACGTCGTGCTGCTCGCCGCCGGCGCCAACGACGTCACCGGCCTGACGCGGCTGAGCTCGGTCCGCGATCATCTGACCGCGATCGCGAAGGGCCTGCGCCGCGCGCGCTGCGACGCCGCGATCGTCGTCACGGCCTCGCCCGACGTCGGCTCGGCGCCGCGCCTCGCGCAGCCGCTGCGAACGCTCGCGGGGCTGAACACGCGCCGGCTCAACGGCGCGATCGAGGGCGTCGTGCGCGAGCAGGACCTCGTGCTCGCCCCGCTGGCGAAGCGGACCGGCCGGCGCTTTCGCGCCGACCGGTCGCTGTTCGCCGCCGACGGGTTTCATCCCTCGGCTGCCGGCTACGCCGTCTGGATGCCCGTGATCGAGGCAGCTCTCGACCGCGCGCCGGCGCGCCGCGGCACGCCGTCTGCGGCGTGCGCATCAGCGACGGCCGGTGCGGGCCGTCGCTGACCTCCCCAAGTCACGCGGCCGCCCGCGCTTCAGCGACCGCCCGTGTGGGTGACCAGCCGTCGCAGCCCGCCCGCGGCCTCGCGCGGGCGCTGCGCCGGGCCGCCGATGGGTGCCGGCGCCGGTGCGGGCATCTGCTCGTGGACCGCCTCGGTCGCCGGCGGTGCGGCCCGCGACTTCGATGGCTCGATGTCGTCGAGAACGGGCTGACGTCCGACCGGCACGGAGGCCGAGACGGACGCGGGCGCGACCGCCTCGAGCTCGAGCCGCGCGACGCGCGAATCGATCGCGTCGATCTGGCCGGCGCGCTGCTGGAGCGTGTCGCACGCGTTCAGCAGCCGCGCGAGCGCGTCGTTGGCGGCGTCGACCGCTTTCGTCGCGCGCGCCTCGGCGGCGAGCGCGAGCTTCTCGGCGGCCTGTGCGCGCTGCTCGGCGGCGAGCGCGCGGTCCTCCGCCTCGCGGCGGCGCGCCTCCGCCGTCGCGGCGTGCGCGTCGCCGGCGGCGGTGGCTCCGAACGCGAGCGCCAGGTGCTCGCCGGGTAGCGCCGCGCCGGACGGCTGCGTCGCCGGCGATGCGCCCGGCGGCGGCTCGGTTGACGGGAGCGCCGAGTCCGGCGCGGCGAACTCGTTTCGCGGCGAGCGGCGCAGCGAAGCGATCAGCGTCTCGATCTGCGTGCGCGACGCGACCGCGGGCTGGATCCGGCGCTTGGTCAGCCGCGAGAACTCGAGCAGCGCCGTGGACCCGTTGGGGTCATACAGCGCGACGACGACCGCGCCGTCGGGCAGAAAGGCGATCGGCACGGCGCCGAGCCGGCGGGCGACATCGGGCTCGATCAGCTCGGTCGCCCGGCGATCGACGGCGAACTCCTCGAGGTCGACGTGATCGAGGCGATGGTGCTCGGCGAGTGTGCGGGCGAGAGCGTCCTCGCCCAGCGAGCCGTTGCCGACGAGGATCTCCGTCAGGCTGCGACCCGCCAGAGAAGCCTGCAGCGCCGCCCGCATCGCCGCCGGCTCGACGAGCCGGCGGGCGATGATGACGTCCGACAAGAAGCGCTGCGGCGCCGCGTCGGCCGGCGGCGCCGTCACACCCGGCGCCGGTGCGAGCGACTGGGCGTGATCGGATGAGCCTGCGGTCGGCACGGCCCGGTGATCGGCCGCCTGGGGGATTGCTGAACCCGGCGTCCAGGCTGTGCTGGACGACGGCCGGCCGTCGGAACGGGGTCCGCTCGACGCGCGCCCGGTTCGAGTGTCGTGAGTCAGAGGTTCGCGCGAGTACTCGCCTCACGCCACTAGTCCGGCGGCGGGGCGGACCGCGGCGGGGCGTCGCCGACCTCCGCCAGGCGCTCGTGCAGGCGCTCGCGCAGCTCGTCGGGCGCGACGTCGCGCTGCGCGCGCCGGTTGCGCGCGACGACGACGCCGGTCGCGGCGACGCCGGCGATCCCCGCGAGGCCGACGAGCTTCCACGACGGGCGCTTGGCGCCGCGGCGCTTGCGCGGGGCCAGAACGGCCGTCAGCACGGGCAGGCCGACGGTCTTGGCCCTGCCCTTGCCCTTGCGGCGCGCCTTCGCCGTCGTGCGGGATGACAGACCCATTCCCATACGTTACGTCGATGGACGACACCGCGCTCTGCCTCGCCGACGCGGTCGCCGCGGCATCGACCGGCGACATCTGGCTGTTTCGAGGACGCTCGATCGCCGACCGCGCGATCCAGACGCTGACCAACAGCCCCGTCAACCACGTCGGGATGGTCGTCGCGATCGATGACCTGCCGGCGCTGTTGTGGCACGCCGAGCTCGGCCGCTCGCTGACCGACGTGTGGACCGGCGAGCGCCAGCGCGGCGTGCAGCTGCACCGCCTCGAGGAGGCCGTCACGCAGTGGGAGCAGCGCTACGGCCAGCGCGCCTGGGTGCGCCAGCTACAGGGTCCGATCGAGCGCCACCACGAGGACCGCCTGATGCAGATCATCGAGCGCCTCGACGGACGCGCGTTTCCGACCGCGCTGGGCCTCGCGCGCGGCTGGGTGACGGGGCGCTTCCGGCGCAGCTCCTCGCTCGAGGAGGTCTACTGCGCCGAGCTCGTCGCGACGACCTACCAGCACATGGGCCTGCTGCCGAGCGAGCGTCCGCCGAGCTGGTATGACCCCGGCCGCTTCTGGAGCGGCGACAGGCTCGGGCTCGTCGAGCCCTACGAGCTGACCGGCGAGATCCCCGTCCGCTGAGCCTGAATCCACGCTGAGCGGCGCTCAGGACAGCAGCGAGCCGGCCACCGGATCGGTGACCTCGCCCAGCGTGACGGCGAAGACGATCTGCTGGCGGTGCACGGCGATGAAGTCGTGATGCGTCGCGTCGCCGTCGCGCTGCAGCAGCTCGACGGTGGCGTCGGTCAGCGAGATGAAGTCGCGCTCGGGCGCGTTGAGCAGGTCCGACAGGCGGCTGCGATAGCCGTCGGCGGCGAGCGTCGCGACGCCGACGATGCGGTGGCTGACCGTCTCCAGCGCAATGCGTTCGTAGCGATGCTGCACCCGACGCTCTTCGGCAATCGGGCGCCATGACTTGAGCGTTCATTGCCACGCCGGGCCCGACGGGGCAGACTGGGCGGGCGTGGACGCGTCGCCGACCATCTACAGGCGCCGCCGCGCGGCGGCGCTGGCCGTGCTGTGCGTCGCGCTCGTCGCGATCGTGCTCGTCGCGCGCTCGTGCGGCGGTGATGCGGGCGAAGCCGGGGACGCCGCCGCCGAGGCGCCCGCTCCGCTGGTCCCCAAGCTTCCCGGTGGCGGCCGCCGGATCTTTCCCGACCACCGCGTCGTCGGCTTCTACGGCGCGCCGCAGTCAGAGCGCCTCGGCGCGCTGGGCATCGGCACGCCCGATGCCGCGGCCGCGCGCCTGAAGCAGGCGGCAAAGCCCTACGAGCGCCGTTCGCGGCCCGTGCTGCCGGCGTTCGAGCTGCTGGCGACGATCGCCAACGCGCACCCCGGCGACGACGGCATGTACCTCTCCCGTCAGCCGCCCGAGACGATCGAGCGCTACCTGCTCGCCGCGCGCCGCGCGAAGGCGCTGCTCGTGCTGGACATCCAGCCCGGCCGCGCGGACTTCCTGTCGGAGGCCAAGCGCCTCGAGCGCTGGCTGCTGCAGCCCGAGGTCGGCATCGCGCTGGATGCCGAGTGGCACGTCAAGGAGGGCGAGGTCCCCGGCCAGACGATCGGCTCGGTGACCGCCGAGCAGGTCAACGAGGTCGCCGCCTACGTCTCGAACATCGTCGTCAAGCACGATCTGCCCGAGAAGCTGTTTCTGATCCACCAGTTCACGAACGACATGATCGAAGGCCGCGAGCGCCTGCGACCTCAGCGCGGCCTGGCGATCACGATGAACGTCGACGGCTTCGGCAACCCGCCCAACAAGATCTCCAAGTACGACGCCTTCACCGCCGACCAGCCGCGCTTGCACGACGGCTTCAAGCTCTTCTACGAGGAGGACACCGACATCATGTCGCCGGGCGCGGTGCTCGCGCTCCAGCCGCCGCCGGACGTCGTCGTCTACGAGTAGAGCCTCTTCTCGAGCCAGATCTCGACGGGGTGGCCGGGGCGCCCGACGTGCTCGACGACCTCGTAGCCCTCGGACTCGTACAGCGCGAGCGCCTCGGCCAGCACCTCGGTGCTCAGCAGCCGCACGCGACCGCGCCCGCCCGCCGCGGCGCGCCGCTCGAGCTCGCGCAGCAGCAGCCGGCCGTGCCCGCGACCGCGCGCCACCGCGGTCACGAACATGCGCTTGATCTCCGCCGTCCGCGCGTCCAGCGCCCGCAGCCCGCCGCAGCCGACGGGGCGGCCGTCCTCGTAGGCGACGAGCCAGGCCGCGCCCGGCGCCTGGAAGGCGTCCTCGGACGCGAAGATCCGCTCGGTCGGCACGAAGCCCGCGCCGAGGCGCTCGCGCACGAGCGCCATGTACTCCGCGCACAGCGCCCGCGAGGCGTCGCTGTCGGGCGGCTCCTCGCGCAGCTCCGCGCTCATCGGCGCCGCAGGGCGATGATCGCGACGTCGTCGCCGAGCTGCGGCGCCCAGCTCAGCGCTCGTGCGTGGGCGAGCTCGACGAGCTGCTGCGGGCTCAGCGCCGAGGCCTGCTCGGCGACGAGCGCGCGCACGCGCGCCTGGCCGAACAGCTCGCCGCCGCGGCGCGCCTCGATCAGGCCGTCGGTGCTGGCGAACAGCAGCTCGCCGGAGCCGAAGTGAAGCTCGACGTGCTCATAGGCGGCGTCGTCCTCGATGCCGAACGGCAGGCCCGTCGCGGGCAGCTCGCGCAGCGAGCCGTCGCCGGCCAAGAGCAGCGGCGGCACGTGGCCGGCGTTGGCGTAGCGCAGCCGCTCGCCGTCGATGATCGCCAGAAACGCGGTCACGAGCGCGACGGCCCCCGGCAGGCGGCGGCGCAGGATCTGGTTGGTCTGCTCGAGCACCGTCGCCGGGCATTCGGAGTCCCACGTGCGCGCCTCGATGAAGAAGCGCACCATCGCGCTGACCGCCGCGACCTCGAGGCCCTTGCCGCTGACATCGCCGACGAGCACCGCGAGCGCGCCGCCCCGCAGCCGCCAGACGCCGAAGACGTCGCCGCCGGAGACCTCGTGGCCGACGGGCTCGTAGACGAGGCCGAGCGAGAAGCCCTCGAGCTCGGGGGGCGCGTTGGGTATGAAGCCGCGCGTCAGCGCGCCGGCGATCAGCCGCTCGTGCTGGAACTCGAGCGCGTTGGCGATCGCCGCGGCCGCCGGCCGGCCGAGCGACTCGAGGCGTTCGAGCTCGCCCCGTCCGATCGCGTCCGTGCCGGGATGCGCGACCGACAGAACGCCGAACGCGCGCGGCCCGAGGCCGATCGGCACGTGCGCATAGGAGCCGACGCTCCCGTCATCGAGCCACGGCTCGCAGCGCTCGCCCTCGTCGGCGCTGCCGGCGCACCCGACGCCGGTCTGCGCGACGACGCCGACCGTGCCCTCGCCGACGGTGAAGCGCCGCCCGGCCAGGCGGTTGCGATCGCCGTCGCTCGCCACGACGCGCAGCGTCGAGGTCACGACGTCGATGCGCAGCAGCACTGCGGCGTGCGCGCCGGTCACGCGCACGGCCTGTTCGACGATCGACTCGTAGACGGCGTCGAGATCCAGCGACGCCGTCATCCGCTGCGCGGCTCCGTGCAGCAGCTCTTCGGTGCGCGCCCGGGCGGCCTCGCGCTCGAGCAGCTCCGAGCGCTCGAGCGCCAGCGCGGCGAGGCTCGCGAAGATCTCCGTCACGCGCAGGTGCTCCTCGCTGAACGGCGGGCGCGGCGGGCTCGCCGACAGCGCGAGCACGCCGAGCGTGCGCCCGCCCGCGGTCCGTACCGGGCAGGAGATGAACGACGAGCTGCGGTACCAGTGCCACGCCGTCTGCGCTGCCTCCTCGCCGAGCTGGGAGCGCAGCCGCGCGCGCAGAGCGCCGCCGCCGCGCCAGCGCTCGACGTCGGTGATCAGCAGGGGCTCGCCGCGCTCGACAGCCGCCTCGGTGACGCCTCCGCGCTCGGAGTCGTAGGGGCGCTCGAGCACCGGGCCCATCGCGATCCGCAGCTCCGGGCGCTCGAACCACGACGCGGCCTGCGTGATCGTGCTGCGCTCGAGGTCGATCGTCTGAAACGCGCAGCCGTCGACGTCGAGCAGCACGCGGATCTGCGACAGGATCTCCTCGAGCGTGTGCCGCAGCCAGGCCTCCGACGACGCGGCGTGCTCGAAGGCCGGTCCGTGGCCACCGGAGAGCGTCATCTGCTGACCATAGCCGTGCGTTTGACCGCCGCCGGGCCGGGAAGCACAATGGGGCCCATGCTGCTCGCGCTGAATGCCTTGCTGTACGTCGTCGCGCTGAGCCTGGCGCTGTGCGTCGTCACGCCGCTGCCCCGCAGCCCGTCACGGGCGGCGCGGATCGCGCGGGCGTCGCTGGCGTGCGGCGGCGCGACCGCGATCAGCGCCGCGATCACGCTGACGTACGCCGGCCTGTGGATCGAGTCGGTGGTCGTCGGCTGCTTCGCGCTGGTGATCGTCTGCGTCTGCCTGTGGGTCTCGCTGCGCCATTCGTCCAAGCCCGAGTCCGACGACGGCGAGGATGGCTCCGACGGCGGCAGCGGCACCCGTCGCCGGCCGATCCCGCCCGCCCCGCCCGAGCCGGGCGGACCGCCGGGCGACGGCGTGGACTGGGGCGAGTTCGACGCCGTGCGCGCCGGCTGGGCGCGCGAGCGCGAGACGCCGCGCGAGCCCGTCGGCGCCTGACGAGGGCCGGCGCCGCTCAGGCCGCGCGCTCGGCGCGCGCCTTGAGCTCAGGGGGACGGCCCTCGATCAGCACCGCGCGCATCTTCTCCTCGAGCGCGCCCTTGATGAAGCGCCCGAGCAGCGCGCCGGGATCCGCCTGCAGGCTGTAGGTGGCGCGCGTGCGACCGCCGCCGAGATCCTCGAGCTGCCACGAGCCCGCCATCGCCTTGAGGTCACCCTGCTCCTGGACCCAGCTCAGCCGGGTCGACGGCTCGTAGGTGAAGCTCACGCGCGCCTTGAAGACCTTGACCTTGGCGTCGGTGACGGTCTCACAGCGCGTCGCGCGGCCGTCGGCGTCGTGCTCGAGCGCCTCCATGCTGTCGATCCCGCGCTGCCAGTCGCTCGCCGACGCGACGTCCTGCACGATCGCCCAGACGACGTCGATCGGGGCGTCGATCTCGGTGCTCGCGCTGCCGCTCATCGTGCCCATCGGCCGCAGCCTAGTGTCGTGCGTCCGAGGCGACGAGCGCCGACAGCCGCGCGACGGCCTCCTCGATGACCGGGGCGCGCTTGCAGAACGCGAAGCGCACGAGCGTGCGCCCGGCCTCGGGGTCGTCGTAGAAGGCGCTCGTCGGGATCGCGACGATGCCCGCGCGCGCCGGCAGCGCGCGGCACCACTCGCTCGCGTCGGCGACGCCGAGCGGTGCGACGTCTGCCTGCACGAAGTACGTGCCCTGCGGGACGCTGACGCCGAAGCCCGCGGCCCGCAGACCGGCGCACAGCGTGTCGCGGCCGCCGCGCAGCGCCTCGCACAGCGGGGCGACGTGGCGCTCGGCGTCCGTCAGCGCGGCGGCGACCGCGTGCTGAAACGGCGTTCCGCCCGCGAACGACAGGAACTGCTTCGCCGCGCGCACGGCACCGACGAGCTCGGGC
>Ga0136631_10000335_pt1 | contig 14637 bp, 10 predicted proteins | sample AntDrymUQ6012206_2_FD_104655 | JGI IMG/M metagenome (GOLD analysis project Ga0136631, IMG submission 104655) | Polar desert sand microbial communities from Dry Valleys, Antarctica - metaG UQ601 (22.06) | ecosystem: Environmental > Terrestrial > Soil > Desert | place: Antarctica: Dry Valley... | reverse complement strand
GCAGTAAGCGTGTCGACGACTTGCTCGAAGTAGCCCTCCAGCGCGTCGGCCTGGCGCGCGAGCTCCTCCCCGTGGGCGAAGGTGAAGCGCGTGCCCGGCTTCGCCTCGAGCTCGTAGCACGAGAGGTGCTCCGGCTCGAGCGCGAGAGCCTGCGCGAGGTCGTCGTCGAGGTCGGCGGGCGTCTGGCCGGGGATGCCGTAGACGAGATCGAGCGAGACGTTGTCGAACCCGGCCGCGCGCAGGGTGCGCACGGCGCGCCGGACGTCATCGGGCGAGGCCTGCCGCTGGAGGACCTCGAGCAGGCGCGGCTGGAAGCTCTGCGCGCCCAGCGACACACGCGTCACGCGGTTCGCGCGCAGCAAGGCGCCGACGTTCGCAGAGACGGTCTCGGGGTTGGCCTCGACCGTGACCTCGTGCGCATGCGGAAGCGCCGTCAGCAGCCGCTCGAGCTCGCGGGTCTCGGTGAACGTCGGCGTCCCGCCGCCGAGAAAGACCGTCTCGACGTCCTCCGCGAGCACCGCCCCTTCCAACTCGAGCTCCGCGAGCAGCGCGTCGACGTACGCCGCGTGCTGCCCATGCCTCCCGACCACCGTGACGAAGTCGCAGTACCCACACCGGTGCGCGCAGAACGGCAGGTGCAGATAGAGGTGCCGGACGTGGCCGATCACGAGCGCTTCCGCTCCGAGTCGAGGTTCAGCACGGCGAGGAAGGCCTCCTGCGGCACCTCCACCGCGCCAACCTGCTTCATGCGCTTCTTGCCCTTCTTCTGCTTCTCGAGCAGCTTTCGCTTGCGGGAGATGTCGCCGCCGTAGCACTTCGCGAGCACGTCCTTGCGGCGCGCCTTGATCGTCTCGCGGGCGATCACGCGCGAACCGATGGCCGCCTGTATCGGCACGTCGATCATCTGCCGCGGAATCTCCTCCCGGAGGCGTTCGACGAGCTGGCGACCGCGGTCGTAGGCGAAGTCGCGATGGATGATCAGGGAGAGCGCGTCGACCTGCTCGCCGCCGACGAGAATGTCGACGCGCGCCAGATCGCCCGGCTTGAACCCGGCGAGGTCGTAGTCGAAGCTGGCGTACCCGCGCGTGCGCGACTTCAGCTGGTCGTAGAAGTCGAGGACGATCTCGCCGAGCGGGAGCTCGTACACCAGCAGGACGCGACTCTCGCTCAGGTACTCGAGATGGTCGAAGCTCCCGCGCTTCTCGTTTGCGAGCTCCATGACCGCGCCGACGTAGTCCTTCGGGACGATGACGGACGCCTTCACGTACGGCTCCTCCACCTCCTCGAGCTCGCGCGGCATCTCGGCGGGGTTGTGCACTTCGAGCTGCTCGCCCGTTCGCGTCGTCGCCCTGTACGCGACGTTCGGTGCAGTGATGAGGAGGTCGAGGTCGAACTCGCGCTCGAGCCGCTCGCGGACGATCTCCATGTGCAGAAGGCCGAGAAACCCGCAGCGGAAGCCGAAGCCGAGCGCCTGCGAGGTCTCCGGCTCGTACGAGAGCGACCCGTCGTTCAGCTTCAGCCGCTCGAGAGCGTCGCGGAGATCCGGATAGTCGTCGGAGTCCGTCGGGAAGATCCCGGCGAAGACCATCGGCTTGACGTCCTGGTAGCCGGGCAGCGGCTCGGCCGCGGGCCGGCGGCGCGAGGTGAGCGTGTCGCCCACGCGAAGCCGCGAGACGTCCTTCAAGCCGGTGATGACGTAACCGACCTCGCCGGACGACAGCGACGCGATCGGCTCGCGCGCAGGCGCCATGACGCCGATCTCCTCCGCGTCGAACTCCGTGCCTTGCGCCATCGCCCGCAAGGGCTCGCGGCTCGAGAACGTGCCGTCGACGACGCGCACGAACGCGACGACGCCGCGGTACTGGTCGTAGGACGAGTCGAAGACGAGCGCGCGTGCAGGTGCATCCGGCTCGCCGGTCGGTGCCGAAATCCGCTCGACGATCGCATCGAGCACCTCCGGAACGCCCACGCCGGTCTTGGCGGAGATCCGCAGGACGCGCTCGGGCGACTCGCCGAGAAGGTCACCGAGCTCCTTCGCGGCGCCGTCGGGATCCGCCTGTGGGAGGTCGATCTTGTTCGCGGCAGGGACGACCTCGAGGCCGCCGTCGATCGCAAGGTACGCGTTCGCGAGCGTCTGCGCCTCGATCCCCTGGGCAGCGTCGACGACGAGCAGCGCGCCCTCGCATGCCTGTAGTGAGCGTGACACCTCGTACGTGAAGTCCACGTGGCCAGGCGTGTCGATGAGGTTGAGCTGGTGACCCTTCCAGTGCACGCGGACGGCCTGCGCCTTGATCGTGATGCCGCGCTCGCGCTCGAGCTCCATCGTGTCGAGGAGTTGCTCGCGCATCTCCCGCTCCGAGACGGCTCCGGTCAGCTCGAGGATGCGGTCGGCGAGCGTCGACTTGCCGTGGTCGATATGCGCGATGATCGCGAAGTTGCGGATGCGGTCTTGCTGCATGGACTCAGGAGAGGCTAATGCCAGCAGGCAGCGGCCGCGAAGCGGACGCCTTTAGGGATCTCGCGCGATCGGAATCTGCGCTAGCAGATTCCGATCTTGCGCACTAACGGGCTCGCAACAGTAGCAACGCCTCGAGCTCGCGCAGCCCGAGCGCCCGCGCCAGCCCGACGTACACGAGCCCGCCGACGGCGAACGCGGCGCCGAGCGACACGATCTGGGCCAGAAGACCGCGGCCGAGCACCTCGTCGAGGCCGTACCAGGTCGCGAACGCGAGCCCCGCGGCGACCGCCCCGGCCGCCGCGACCCGCACGACCACTCCGAGGGTGCGACCGACATGCTCGAGCCCGATCCGGCGGCGCATCATCACGAGGAGCACGCCCGCCGCGACGACGTTCACCGTCGACGTCGAGAGCGGGATCCCCCAGATCCCGAAGCGGTAGAAGACGGTGTTGAGGGCAGCGTTGAGCGCGACTGCCCCGAGCGCGATCCCGGTCGGCACCCAATTCGTCTGCACCGCGTAGAAGCTCCGGTTGAGGATCAGCATCCAACCGTTGAAGACGAGCCCGATCGAGAACGCCTGCAGACACTGGGCGACGATCACCGTGTCGTCGGCGGTGAACTCGCCGCGCTGGTAGACGAGACGCACGATCGGCTCGGCGAGCGCGATCGAGAGCAGGCCGGCCGGCACGAGGAGGAAGGCGATCTGGCGCAATCCAGTCTCGAGCGCACGCCGGAGCCCGGCGGTGTCGTTGCGAGCTGCGAACCGAGCGAGCGTCGGGAAGAGCACCGTCGTGACGGCGACCGCAAAGATGCCCTGCGGGAGCATGTAGAGCCGAAAGGCCTTGTCGATGGCCGCGGGTGCGAGCTCCGGGTCGAGCAGGCGCGAGGCGAACAGCGTGTCCACCAGGAAGTTCACGTTCACGAGGCCGATCGTCAGCGTGACCGGCAGCATCAGGACGAGCACGCGCTTGACGGCCGGGTCGCGCCAGTCGATGACCATCGCGAGTCGGCCGTCGAGCCGGCGCAGCCACGGAATCGGCAAGAGGAGCTGCACGAGCGTGCCGACCACGACCACCGCCGCGTACAGGTAGAGCTCCGCGCTCTCGTCGTCCAACTGCGGAACGCCGAGGAGAAGTCCGACGACGATCACGACGTTCCACGCGACGGGCGCGAGCGCAGGAACCGCGAACTGGTGGTACGTGTTGAGGATCCCGACGACGATTCCCGACAGGCCGAGCAGGACGACGATCGGGAAGAGGACGCGCGAGAGACCGACCGCAAGGTGGTAGTCGCCGCCGGGGTCTCCGAACGGGCGCATCAGAAGCGGCGCGAGCAGGATGAAGAGTGCGGTGACGCCGCCGAGGACGAGGAGCGTCAGCCAGAACAGCGTCGACGCGACGCGCCACGCGCGCTGGCGCTCGCCCTTCTCGAGGAGCTCGCTGAACACCGGGACGAACGCACCCGAGAGCGCCGCGTCGGCGAGGAGCGCACGAACGACGTTCGGGATGAGGATCGCGACCGTGAACGCGTTGATGAGCCCGGCAATGCCGAAGAAGTACGCGCTGACCATCTCGCGCACGAGACCGAGCACCCGCGAGATGGCAGTGGCGAGCGAGAAGACAGCGGTCGAGCGCGCGATCCGGCGGCTGCTGTGACCGGGGTCGGAAGTGGCTTCAGGTGTCGGTGTCGAGTCCATCGCGCGCTGCGATTCTCCCAGTGGGGTCTGCTACCATCGCCCGGCCCGCGGTAGCGGGCATTTCCTCGAAATGGCCAACATCAAGCAACAGAAGAAGCGCGTCCTGATCCAGGAGCGGCAGCGGACCGAGAACCTCCGCTACCGATCCACGATCAAGACCCTGACGAAGCGCCTCGAGGGCGCCGTCTCCGACGGTGACGCCGAGCGTGTCGCCGCAGATCATCGCGAGCTCGTCCGAACGATCGACCGGGCGTCGGCGCGCGGCGCGCTTCACGCGAACACTGCTGCGCGCAAGAAGTCCCGCGCTGCTCGTCTCGTCGCGACGAGCGCCTCCTAGAGGCCGGCGGGCCGCACGGCTCGTCAGTAGCAGCGATCGCCCGCAAAGCGGGCGCTTCAGAGAGCCTCGCGCGACCGGAGGTTCCGCGCCAGCGGACTTCCGGTCTTGCGCGCCAAGGCACGCCGCACGGCTCGTCGGTAGCAGCGCTCGCCCGCAAAGCGGGCGCTTCAGGGATCTTCGCGCGACCGGAAGTTCCGCGCTAGCGGACTTCCGGTCTTGCGCGCCAAGACGACAAGCGTGCGCTGCACCTCGAGGTCGGGCGGGAGCTTGCTCTGGCCCTTGAGCGCGCCGTCGAGCGCCGCGAGTCGCACGACGGCCTCGTCCAGCTCCTCGGCCGAGAAGCCCTCAGCCTGGCGGTAGAGCTTCCCGGCATAGAACGGATTGAGCTTGAGCCGCGTCGCAGCCTCCTTCGAGCTCACGCCCTCGGCAGCGAGCTGCTTCAGCGCGCGAAGCCGAACGAGGTGGCTGGCGAGCGAACCGGCGAGGCGCGGCGCGGTGTCTCGCCGCGGCTTGGACTCACGCTCGAAGATCGTCTCGCTGACGGCAAGGGCACGTGCGGAGTCGCGCACCGACCAGGCTTCCGTGAGCTCATATATCGGAACATCCGCATTGGGAGACACGAGCGCCTCGACCTCGCGCTCGCCGATCGGCTCATCCCCTGCCCACGTCGCGACCTTGTCCACCTCTGTCTTCAGCGCGCGGAGATCCTCGCCGACGAGCTGGATGAGGGCGGCGACGGCTTCCGGCTCGGCGCGGGCACCGCGCTGGGCGAACTGGTCGGCGACCCAGCCCTGCAGCTTTCCCTTGGCGACGTCGTAGCGCAGCACTCGCCCGGCTTTCTCGGATGCCTTCCAGAGCGCCGAGCTCGACTTGAGCTCCTCGGCGACGAGGGTGAGAACCGTCGCGGGAGCGGGGCTCGCCAGATAGCCCGCGATCGCCTCGACGTCGGCCGCTTTCCAGCCGCCCCGCCGACCTCGCTCTGCCTTCACCCCGTCGACGTCGGTGACGACGATAAGCCGCGCGTCGCCGAACAGGCTTCCGGCGTTGCAGAGGCCGACCACCGTCTCGCCCGAGGTGTCGAGCGCCGTAACGGTCTCGATCGACTCGACCTCGAAGTGGCCGCGCAGGCGTCCGATCGCGGTTTCGACCTTCGGCCCGTCGCTCCCGGTGATGAGGTAGACCGGCTTGTCAGGAGCGTCGGCCACGTGCGCCACACTAGCGCTCTGTTCGAACGATCAGGCGCCGCCCGTCGGACTCGACGACGATGCGGCCGTCCTCATCGGTTCGATACAGGGCGAGCCCGGATGCGCTCTCGAGCGCTGCGACCGTCTCGGCCCGCGGGTGCCCGTAGCCGTTGTTCCGGCCACACGAGATGACCGCGACTCGAGGACGAAGCTCGCGCAACGCGTCGGCGAGGCCTGGATCTGCCGACCCGTGGTGCGCGACCTTGAGAATCTCGACCTCCGGGAGGCTGAGCCGTGCGGTGACGTCGGATTCCGCGTCGGCCGGGAGAAACACGTCGGTCGTGCCATACGAGGCGAGCAGGACGACCGCGTTGAAGTTGGGGTCCTCGCTCGGCGTCCCGGCGTCGGCGGGCCAGAGCGTGCGCAAGATGAGTCCGCCCGCCCGAAAGGTCGCACCCGCACGCACGACTCGCACGGGTATCCCATCACCTCGTGCAGCTTGAATCGCCTCCTCCCGCTCCGGTCCGGTCGCCTCCAGGTCCGGATCGAGCACCTGCCCGACCTCGAGTCGGTGCAGGACGTCCGCGGCTCCCCCTACATGGTCACGCTGCGGATGGGTGAGGACAAGAGCCGAGAGGGACCGTACGCCCATGTCGACGAGCTGCGCTGCGGCATCTCCCTCCGGTGGGCCCTGATCGACAAGAACGCGGGAACGAGGCGTCTCGAGCAGGACGGCGTCACCCTGACCGACGTCGAGGAAAGTGACGCGAAGGCCCGCCGGTGGAGCCCATGTCTTCGGCGGCTCTGCGGTGAGCCACGCGGTCGAGGTGACGACGACGACACCGCCCAGCGCGAGCGGGACGAGCACGCCGCGCGGGCGAGTCAGCAGGCGTAGCCGTCGAACGACGAGCCACGTCGCCGCGCCGATTGCTGCGACCGTTGCCAGCGCCCGAGTGTCGACCTGCGCACGCGGAAGGCCTGCGACGACTCGAGCGACGAGCTCGAGCCAGGCCGCAGCCCACCCCGCGAGTGCCGCAAGCCCAGCAGCGGCGCCGGGCGAGACGGGATCGACGACCGCCGCGAGGAGCCCGAGTCCGAGAACGAGCGGTGCCGCCACGAACGCGACCACGTTCGCGAGGACCGTGTAGAGCGGCGCCTCGCCGAAGTGGAATAGCACGATCGGCGCCGTCACGACGCCGCAAGCGAGCGCGACCGAGACCGCGTCCGCAACGACGGTCGGAACCGGATAGCCGTCGAGTCGCCGTCGCACGCGCGGCACCGCCACGAAGATCGCCGCGACGGCCACGAACGAGAGCTGGAATCCAGGCTCGAGAAGCGACGTCGGCATCCACGCCATCAGCACGAACGCTCCGAGCGCCAGAAAGTGCCAGCGGTCGGTCGGCCTTGCGGCGAGCCAGGCGAGGGACGCGAGTGCGCCGGCGACGCCCGCACGCACGACCGAGGGTTGCCACCCGACGGCAAGCACGTACGCTGCGATCGTCGCGAGGATCGAGAGCTCCCGGATGGGCCTCGAGAGGCGCAGCAACCAGCCGAGCGCGTAGATCCCCCCGGCGAGGAACGCGACGTTCTGGCCCGAGACAGCGAGGAGGTGGTACAGGCCGGAGGCCCGGAAGTCGTCCTGCACGTCGGCGGGGAGACCCTCGTCCTCGCCGAGCACGACACCGAGCACGATTCCGCGACGGGTGCCGTCGGTCCCGCGCGTCACGGCACGCTCGATCCGGTCCCGGAGGAGGTCGCCGAAACCGGCGAGCCCGCCGCGCTTCCCGACCTCGCGCCAGCTCGACGCCTCGAGCACGACCCGGATTCCCTGGCGCGCGAGCCACGCTCGCTCGTCGAAGCCGTCCTGCTCCGGCCGAGGCTCCGCAACCCGGACCGATGCCTCGAGGATGGCTCCACGCGGAGGCGAGCGCCCGACCGGGAGGACGAGCAGCACGCGCTCGCGGATCGCCTCGTTGCGGAACGCTCGCGTCACCGCGATGACGCGCGTCGACCACTCGGACGAGCGCGCTGGTGTGACGGTGACGAGCTCCGCAGCGCCTGTCTCGCCGACCTCGTCCGCGAGAACGCTCAATCGAAGGGCATCCATACGGAGCGAGCCCCACCCGAGGCCCAGAGCTGCAAGCGCGACACCGAGAACCACGAGCCGCGCGACGCCGTCGAGCATGAGCACGCCGCCGAGAGCGCAGAGCGCGAGCGCCACCGCGGCGGCAAGCGGCACGGAGACCCAGATCGAGAGCGCGAGCCCGACGCAGACCGCACCCACCAGCAAGGCGGGCCGGTGAAGCTCGACAGCGTTCCTCATGGGCCACTCCGTGGCCCATGAGGGTGGAGGGGCGTGGGGAACCGGGAGGTTCCCCACGCTTTCCAAGAGCAGGGGGCACGCGTAGTTGTCGCAAGATCGGAGTTCGCTAGCGCGAACGCCAATCGCGGAAAAGCTTGGGGAAACAGGGTTTTCCCCGCGAACGCGAGCCGACGGCGAGCGTTCCTCACGGGGTCACGAGGTCGCGCAGCTGCTCGATTCGTGTCGGGCCGATCCCGGGGACCGCATCGAGATCGTCGACGCCCGCGAACGGTCCGTGCTCGGCACGGTAATCGACGATCTTCTGCGCGGTGATCGGCCCCACCCCGGGAAGCTCGTCGAGCTCCTCGACGGTTGCGGATGAGAGGCTCACGGCCGCGACGCCTGCGGCGCCAGCTCCAGACGACGACAGTGCGTCCGGCTCGGCCGCGGCCCGGCTCGGTACGAGAACCTGGACGCCGTCGACGAGCGGCGCCGCAAGGTTCAGCGCGGCGAGATCGGCGCCGTGGCGCGCGCCCCCGGCACGGCGCACGGCATCCGCGATCCGCGCGCCGTCGCGCAGCCGATACAGCCCGGGTCGCTGAACCTCTCCCACGACGTGGACGACCAGGATGGAGCGCACTGGTGCATCGGCGACGGCCTCGAGCGGCGCAGCGACGAGGTCGGGCTCGCGCGCGGCGCCCGCCTGCGCGAGCCGCTGCCCAACGAGCGCGAGCAGCACGAGGGCGACGCAGACACCCGCGATCGCGGTTGAGCGAGAGACGGCGATTGACACCGAGCAATCGTCGCGAGGATCCGATCACAGAGGGGTCACGACTCTGTCGAGAGACCGCGCCGATTCCGGGTCTGGCTGAAGCCAGACCCACGCATAGAGCTCAGATCACGAAGTTGACGAGCCTCCCGGGGACGACGACGGTCCGGGTCGGCTCGCCGCCCGACAGGTGCTCCCGCACTCGCTCGGAGGCACGCGCGAGCGCGACGAGCTCGTCCTCTACCAACGAGGGCGAGACGTGGAGCCGATCGCGGATCTTCCCGTTCACCTGGACGACCACCTCGACCGTGTCGACCTCGAGTAGCGCGGGATCGGCGACCGGCCAGGGCGCCTCCCACAGCCGCTCGTGCCCGAGCCTCGCCCATAGCTCTTCCGAGACGTGCGGAGCGTACGGCTGGACCAGCGACACGACCGTCTCGGCCGCGAACCGGGAGTCCGGGCCGGCCGGCTCGCGTGACAGCTCGTTGACGAGCTCCATCACCGCAGCGATCGCCGTGTTGAACGCGAAGCGCCGGCCGATGTCGTCCGTGACCTTCGCGATTGCCCAATGGGCCTTTCGCGCGAGCGCGCCGTCGGTCGGCTCGCTCGGCGGCGCGTTGTCGGCCACCTCGGAGACGACTCGCCAGAGACGCCTGACGAAGCGCGCCATCCCTTCGACGCTCGACTCGGTCCACTCCATGTCCTCATTGGCAGGCCCGAGGAAGAGGATGTTGAGGCGGCATGCATCAGCGCCGTAGAGCTCGACGAAGTGATCGGGGCCGACGATGTTGCCGGCGCGCTTCGACATCTTCGTCTTCCCGAGCGTGACCCAGCCGTTCGAGAAGAACTGCGCAAACGGCTCACGGAAGCCGAGCATTCCGAGGTCGTTCAGCACCTTCACCCAGAAGCGCGCGTAGATCATGTGCATCGTGGCGTGGTCGACGCCCCCGATGTAGAGGTCGACGGGGTTCCAGTAGTCGACCGCCTGGCGGTCGAAAGGCGCGGCGTCGTTGTGCGGGTCGCAGTAGCGGAGGAAGTACCAGGACGAGTCGACGAACGTGTCCATCGTCTCGGTCTCGCGCTTCGCCGGCCCCGCGCAGGACGGGCACGGCACGTTCACCCAGTCCTCGGCCTGGGCGAGCGGCGGAATGCCCTTCGGCTTGTAGTCCTCGATCTCCGGCAGCACGACCGGCAGATCGTCCTCGGGAACCGGGACGATCCCGCACGCGTCGCAGTACACCACGGGGATCGGGCAGCCCCAGTAGCGCTGTCGCGAGAAGCCCCAGTCGCGCAGCCGGTAGTTGACCGTGAAGCTGCCTCGTCCCTCGGCGGCGAGCTTCTCGACGATCGCCCGGCCGCCCTCCGCAGCGGGCCGACCGTCGAACTCCGCGGAGTTGACGAGCACCTCGCCCTCCGCGTGCTCGACGTACGCAACGCTCTCGTCGACCTCGGCTCCGGGCGAACGAACGACCTGGCGAATCGGGAGGTCCAACGCCGTCGCGAAGTCGAAGTCGCGCTGGTCGTGCGCCGGAACGGCCATGATCGCGCCCGTCCCGTAGTCGGTCAGCACATAGTCGGCGACGTACACGGGCAGCCGCTCGCCGTTCACGGGATTGATCGCGTGCAGGCCCGTGAAGACGCCTGTCTTCTCGGTGGCCTGCGCCCGCTCCGCAGTCTTCTTCGCCCCGGCCCGGCGCACGTAGTCGCGAACCTCGTCGGAGTCGATTCGGGCGACGCGCTCGTGCTCTGGTGCGAGGACGAAGAACGTCGCGCCGTACAGCGTGTCCGGGCGAGTCGTGAAGACCGAGATGTCCTCGTCGAGCTCGTCGATCCGGAAGAGAATCTCCGCGCCCTCCGATCGACCGATCCAGTTGCGCTGCCGCACCTTGATCGACTCCGGCCAGTTCACGGTTTCGAGATCGTCCAGCAGGGCCTGCGCGTAGTCGGTGATGCGGAAGAACCACTGCTCCATGAGCCGCGACTCGACCACGGAGCCACACCGCTCGCACGTCCCGTCGGCCAGCACCTGCTCGTTCGCGAGCACCGTCTGGTCGTTCGGGCACCACTTGACGGGTGCGCCCTTGCGGTAGGCGAGTCCGCGCTCGAGGAACTTCAGGAACTGCCACTGCTGCCAGCGGTAGTACTCCGGGTCGTGCGTCGTGAGCGAGCGGTCCCAGTCGTACGCCCAGCCGGCCCTTCCCATCGAGCGCGTGATGTGCTCGATGTTCCGTTCCGTGCTGACGCGTGGGTGGACGCCCTCCTTGATCGCGGCGTTTTCGGAGGGCAGGCCGAACGAGTCGAACCCCTGCGGGTGGAGCACCTGCATGCCGTTGCGGGCTCGGAAGCGCGTGACGACGTCGCCGATCGTGTAGACGAGCATGTGCCCCATGTGCAGCGTCCCGGACGGATACGGCAGCTGTTCGAGGACGTAGCTCTTGGGCTGCACGGGGTGGTTCGAGACGTGGAACGCCTTCGCGTCCGCCCACACCCGCTGCCAGCGCTCTTCGATCGTCGTCGCGTCGTACTGCTCCATCGCCTGTCTCATTCGTGTCGGGGTACAAAAAAGCCTCTCGTGCGAGAGGCCTGGAGGGATCGCCGCGGCTGCGCCGCGCTCGGTCCCTGGACTACGGAAGAAGCTGCTTCACGAGCCGAAAACGGTACCAGGCAGAATCCGGCGATGCTCGAGCTCTTCCCGGACTCGGCCCGGATCGACGCGGATGCGCTTGCCGTCGGCGGCGTATCGGCGGAAGAGCTGGCGGACCGCTTCGGCACGCCGCTCGTCGTCTACTGCGAGGAGACGATCCGGCGACAGGCGCGCGCGCTGCGAGCGGCGGCGGGGGCGCAGGGTCGCGTCTTCTACGGAACGAAGGCTTTTCCCAACGTCGCCGTGCTCCGACTGCTCCGCGACGAGGGCGTCGGCGCCGACGTGGCCTCGGCAGGCGAGCTGGCGTTCGCGCGCCGCGCCGGGCTCTCCGGAGCCGAGATCGTCGTGCACGGGAACAACAAGGACGACGCGCTACTCCGAGACGCCGCCGGAGAAGACGCGCCGGTCGTGCTCGACGCGCCGGGTGAGGCCGCCCTCGCGGCGGCCGCGGGCGTCAGGCGCGTTCTCGTCCGCGTCACGCTCGGCGTCGACGCCGATACGCACGAGGCGATCGTCACGGGGCATCACGGCTCGAAGTTCGGCCTGCCGCCTGCGGAGGCGCGCGTCGCCATCTCGGATGCGCTCGCAAGCGGCCTCCACGTCCTCGGCCTCCACGTCCACGTCGGCTCGCAGCTTCCCGACTTCACCGCGCAGGCGGAGACGATTCGCCGCCTCGCCGCGTTCGCTGCCGCGTGCCGTGACGAGCTCGCCTGGGAAGCGCGCGTGGCCGACCTCGGCGGCGGCTTCGGGATCCGTCACCACCCAGACGACGATGTACCGGAAGCGGCCGAGCTCGCGCGCGCCGCGGCCGCCACCACACGCGACGCGTTCGCTGCCGCGGCACTCTCCGAGCCGGAGGTCTGGCTCGAGCCCGGACGATGCCTCGTCGGCAGGGGAGGAGTGACGCTGTATCGCGTCGGTACCGTCAAGCGGCTCCCCGGGCGAACGTGGGTCGCGGTCGACGGCGGCATGTCGGACAACCCCCGGCCCCAGCTCTACGGCGCGCGCTACACGGCGCTCAGCGCCGTGCGGGCAGGCCAGGATCCGGAGGAGCTCGTCAGCGTGGCCGGGATGCACTGCGAGTCCGGCGACGTCCTCATCGACGACGTCGTGCTTCCCGAGCCGCAGCGCGGAGATCTGCTCGCTGTGCCGGCGACCGGCGCATACACGCTGGCGATGAGCTCGAACTACAACGGCGTCTCTCGCCCCGCGGCGATTCTCGTTCGTGACGGCCAGGCCACCGTCATCCGCCGGCGCGAGACCGTCGACGACTTGCTGGCACTGGAGGTCTGAGCACCCTCGTCAGTGGAGTATCTCGACCTCGTCGAGGTCTTCGACGACGTGCGCGCGCCCGACGCGCTGTCCGTCGAAGCGAGCCGACGGGCCCCAGATGCGCGCCGCCCGAAAGCTCGCCGCGAGCTCGTGGTGGATCGCGCCGGCCACGTCCTCGACGGTCGCTCCCGGCTCGAGCGCGAGCGGCTCGTCGTCGACGCCTCCGGAGTGCCGGAGATACACACGGATGAGCCCGAGGAGACGCCAAACCGCCTCGCGAAACCTCTCGAGGCTCGCGTCGTCGAGAACCGACACGGGCACGAGCTCGAGATCGCCGAATGCATCCGCGAGGCGACCGAGGCGCGCGTCGTCCTCGTCCACCTTGGTCGCCGCGAGCAGAGCGGGCAGCGCGATGCCGGCCTCCTCGACCTCGCGACGCAAAGTGGTCAGAACCTCCGGCAGCGCTGAAGCCGCATGGCAATAGACGATGGCATCTGCGTTCCGGAGCACGCCGAGCAGCGCGCGCCCACCTCCGCGGCCCTCGGACGCGCCCTCGAGTAGCCCGGGAATCTCGACGAGCTGGACGCGGACGCCGCCGACCGCCGTGACGGCGGCAATCGGACGCGTGGTCGTGAACGCGTAGTCGCCGGTCTTGATCTGGATCTGCGAGAGCGCCTGCAGGAGCGACGACTTCCCCGCGTTGGGTGCACCCACGAGCGCGACCTGCGCGGCACCCTCGCGCCGCACCGCGATCGAGTCGCGATGGACGACCTTCGCCCGGACGCGCGTCTGCTCGATCTCCTCGGTGAGCCACTTCCTGATGTCGGCGTACGGGCCGCTGCGGTAGTCCGGCAGCTCCTCGATGAGACCGCGCAGCACGCGGACGCGTTCCACTCCGACCGTTCCGACCAGCCGGCGCTTGGCCACCTGGACGAACGTGCGATGCGGCATGGGCATCGCTCCATCTCCTCTCGTCATGCGGACAGCGCGCCGTGAGCCCGTGGTGGGACTCGCAAGTCGCGTCCTGTCCTGCCGCTTCCCTGGACGCTCGAGCTGGAAGCGGCGGACTAGCCGGTCTTGTCGGAGATGGTGGTGCGCCAGGCGCTCTCAGACGCCCGGGCGATGCCGTTGTTCATGCCGCGAGCGTAACACCGCCTACCGTTCGCCGGCCGCTGGCTCCAGATCCCAGGCTACCTCGACGACGTACCCGTCCGGGTCGCGGAACTTGACGCTCACGTAGTCGAGCTCGTCCCAGGTTTCGACGATCTCGACGCCGTCTGCACCGATCCGATCCCGGAACTCACGGACGGCCTTTGGTGAGTCGAGGCCGAGGCCAAAGTGGAGCAACGATGGGAGCGAGATCGCCTCGTCCGTCTCGCCGAGCGCGAGCGAGAAGCCTCGTGCGTGCATGATGAGGACGCCGTCGTCGCGCGGCTCCGCCTCCGCCTCGAAGCCGAAGTAGCGCTCGTAGAACCGGCGCGAACGCTCCTGGTCTCGGACAGCGAGCGCCAGATGATCCATCTCAGCGGGCGCGAGCGCCTGCGAGCAGCCCCGGCCGAACGAGCCGTGGCGGCGCCACCAGGCCGGCGTCCTGCACGGGCGGGTTGAGCGGCTCGGCGAGCGGCGCCGCACCGAACGACGCATGCACGCGCTCCTCGGGCGCGTCGTCGTAGAGCGTCGTGCGCTGCCGCGGGACACGACCCGCGGACCGGATCAGCTCCTCCATGCGCTCCGGCGGAAGCTCCTGCCCGAATTCCGCCCCTGCGGAGCGCGAGATCGACTCGTTCATCAGCGTCCCGCCGAGATCGTTGACGCCGGCGGCGAGCGCGTGGCGCGTCCCGTCCGGGCCGAGCTTCACCCACGACGCCTGGATGTTCGTGATCTCCGGATGCAGCGCAAGCCGGGCGACCGCGTGGACGAGCAGCGTTTCGCGGAACGTCGGCCCTCGCCGCGCGCGCCCCTGGATGTAGATCGG
>Ga0136631_10000334_pt1 | contig 14638 bp, 14 predicted proteins | sample AntDrymUQ6012206_2_FD_104655 | JGI IMG/M metagenome (GOLD analysis project Ga0136631, IMG submission 104655) | Polar desert sand microbial communities from Dry Valleys, Antarctica - metaG UQ601 (22.06) | ecosystem: Environmental > Terrestrial > Soil > Desert | place: Antarctica: Dry Valley... | reverse complement strand
GTCGTCGGCGCCGGCGCCGACGACCGCAACTCGCAGCTTGCGAGCCTCGCGCTCCTGCTGGCGATCAGCGGGCCGGTCGCCCTGCTGCTCGCGTCGCTCGCGGGCTACGGCGTGGCGTCCGGCGCGCTCAGGCCAGTAGAGGCGATGCGCCGCAAAGCCGACGAGATCACCGAGGAGGACCCCGGCGAGCGCCTGCCGGTGGGCACAGCGGACGACGAGATCGCGCGGCTGGGCACGACGCTCAACGGCATGCTCGCCCGCCTCGAGCGCGCCGTCGACCGTGAGCGCGCCTTCGTCGCGGACGCAAGCCACGAGCTGCGGACCCCGCTCGCGATCCTCAAGACCGAGATCGAGCTTGCGCTGCGCGGAGAGCGCACGGCCGAGGAACTGCGCGATGCGCTTCACTCGGCGTCCGAGGAGACCGACCGCCTCGCGGAGCTCACCGAGGCGTTGCTGGTGATCGCGCGCGCGGACGGCGGCAAGCTGCCGCTCGCGACCACCGAGGTCGACGTTGCCGAGCTGTTGGACGCGGTGAGCGTGCGGTTCGACGCGCGCGTGCGCGCGAGCGGGCGCCGCCTCGTCGTCGATGACGACGACGACGACGGGCCTTCCCAGACGCACCTGACGGCCGACCCGCGCCGCCTCGAGCAGGCGCTGGACAACCTCGTCGAGAACGCCCTGCACCACGGCAACGGCAGCATCCATCTCGGGACGACGGTGCACGACGGCAAGATCGAGCTGCACGTGCGCGACGAGGGGCCCGGCTTCCCGCCCGAGTTCATCGCCAAGGCGTTCGAGCGCTTCACGCGCGCCGATCCCGCACGCACCCGCGGCGGCTCCGGCCTGGGCCTCTCGATCGTCCAGATGATCGCTCACGCGCACGGCGGCCAGGCGCGTGCGGCCAACGACCCGGACGGCGGCGCGCGGGTGTCGATCGAGCTGCCGGCCGCCGGACCTGGTGGTGCGTAGCGGCCCGGGCGCGTCGCGCCCGTGCCCGGGGGGTCAGATCGCGGCGAATGACTCGCGGAGGCTGCGGCAGCCGGCGCGTCGCAGGCCAGCGCGAGCCGCGCTTGCTGCAGGCCACGACTGCGTGGTGGGTCGTGAGTGCACGATTGACCCCGCTTGTCCCGACGCCGTCAGTGTGGTCACTGCTGCATGACATACGTGCAGCAGTGACCCCGGTCGCCGCGCAGCCGCCAGCGAGGTCACGCGTGCACGCGATTCGTTGGACGGTTGGTCTCCGGCCTGGGATCGTGGTGTGGAAGGAGATCTTCGTCAGCGACATCGTCGACCAGGCGACCGTGCCCGACGCCAAGATGACCATCGGATGATGGTGTGCGTACCCAACCCGCCCGCTGCCTACGCCGACCACGTGGCGGCGTCAGCGGCCGGCCTCGGTAGCTGACGGGAGGGCGCCCCGCCAGGCCCGCCCCGGCCAAGCTCCAGTGCTGGCCGCTGGCGTTCGGCGGCGCGCAGTGCGGCGCGTCCTTTTCGACGGGCCCCACGCCTCAGATGAGCTGCACGCGCACACGCGGCCGCGCGTTGTTCGCGTAGCCCTGCACGTTCCACAGGTCCGCCACGCGCTCCGGCTGTGTGTTGAGCGACGAGTCGATGGCGCGGGCGACGACGTCGATGTCCCCGGGCGGGAGGTCGAACGCGATGCGCCAGCGCCGCCAGGCCCATGGGCTCGGCGGGTCGAGCAGCTCGGCCGCGCTCCACGACGCCCCGCCGTCGGCGCTTACATCGACGCGCTCCACGCGCGCGGCGCCGCCGCTGATCGCGTAGCCCGTGATGACGACCGTCCCTGCGGGCAGTCGCGCGCCGTCGCCCGGCGTGAGGATCGCCGAGTTGACGCCGACTTCGCCGAGCGGGATGCCGCCGGCGGGGTCCGGGTCCGGCTCGGTCACCCACGGCGGGTGCAGCCGGTAGGCAACCGCCTGGTAGTGGTTCTCCGACGGGCCGTCGAGCACGCGCACCTCGCGCAGCCACTTCACGCTGCGCGCGCCGATGTAGCCGGGCACGACGGCGCGCAGCGGGGCGCCGTGGCCGCGGGTGAGCGGCGCGCCGTTCATGGCGGTCGCAAGCAGCACCTCGCTCGACCGGCCCTTGACCAGCGGGATCGAGCCGCCGAATGCACGCCCGTCGGGATCGACGTCGGCGCCGAGGAGTTCGACGTGGGTCGCCCCGTCGGCCACGCCCGCGCGCAGCAGGAGGTCGGCGAGTCGCACGCCGCGCCACTCCGCCGTGCCGATGACGCCCGGGCCCCAGGGGATCTCGCCGTCGATCGGCCGGACGGCGAGGAGCTCGCTGCGGCGGTTGCCCGCGCACTGCAGCGTCGCCACGACCGCCTGCTCGGCGCCGAGAGCGGCGAGCTCGTCGACGTCGAGCTCGAGCGGCTCGTCGACCAGCCCGGTCACGCGCAGTCGGTGCTCGGCGGGGTCGAGCTCCGGCGCCGCCCCGTGCGAGCGCACGTAGAACGCCTCGAGCGGCGTGACGGCGCTCGCGGCGAGCACGTCGGGCGACGGCTCGGCGTTGAGCGGCTCGCCCTCCCAGACGCGCGTGGACGGGTGCTTGCCGGCGGGCGGCGCGGTGAGCAGCGCGCCGAGCGCGGGCTCGCGGCCGTGGAGGTCGAAGGCGCGGAACGCGTGGAAGCGCGCGTGCTCCGGGCCGTGGAAGTCGGCGGAGCCCGAGGTCAGCAGATTGCGCTGCGCGCAGGTGTCGGCGAGCAGCAGCGTCTCCTCGCGCGTGTGGGTGACGTAGTAGGCCTCGACGCCGTCCAGGCCCTGGGACGCGAAGCGCGCAATCGCGTCGAGCACCTCCTCCGGGTCCTCGATGTCCCAGAACGGGTGCGCCCAGACGGCCACGCCGCCGGCCTCATGGATCACCGCGATCGCGTCGCCGATGGCAGGGCCGGTGCGGCCGCGGTAGCACGGTGCACCCGTGATGAGCTCCGCGACGAGCAGCTCGGTCGGGTTGGCCAGCCCCTCAAGCGCCATGCGGTCGGCGTTGTCAGGATGGTCGTAGACCGCGGCGGCCAGGTGGGGCCGGCCGATCGCGCGGCCCTCGGCGTGGCGCTGGTCGAAGTCGTGGTCGTCGACGGTCCACCCGCGCTCGCGCAGCGCCTCGGCCATGCGGCCCGCGCGGGCGGCGCGGTCGGCGCGGTACTCCAGGAGCGCCGCGCGCAGCGCGGGGTGCTCGTGGTCGACGCCGTAGCCCAGCAGGTGCAAGTCCTGGTGGGCGCCGTCGAGGACGGTGATCTCGACGCCGGGGATGACCCTCACGCCGTGCTCGGCGCCGGCCGCCAGGGCCTCTGCGACGCCGTCGACGGTGTCGTGGTCGGTGAGTGACAGCACCTCGACGCCGGCCGCGGCGGCGCGCGCGACCACCTCCGCGGGCGCGAGTGCGCCGTCGGAGTGGTGTGAGTGCGATTGGAGGTCGAACGTCGGGGCGGTCACTGCTGCGCGCGCTCGACGGCCTCGAGGATCCGCTCGACCGCCGCGTCGACCTCGACGTCGGCGGTGGCGACGTGGACCTCGGGTGACTCGGGTGCCTCGTAGGGCGCGTCGATCCCGGTGAAGCCCTTGATCTCGCCGGCCTGCGCCCGGGCGTAGAGCCCCTTGGGGTCGCGGCGGGCGCACTCCTCGACCGGCGTGTCGACGTGCACCTCGACGAACGGCAGCTCGGCCGCCTCGTGCAGCTGGCGGGGGACCACACGGTCGGAGCGCAGGGGCGAGACCAACGACACCACCGCGATCACGCCAGCGTCGGCCAGCAGCCGGGCGACCTGCCCGACGCGGCGCACGTGCTCCGCGCGGTCGCCCGGGGAGAAGCCGAGGTCGTCGGAGAGCCCGTGGCGCACGTTGTCGCCGTCGACCAGGTAGGCGATGCGTCCGCTGTCGACCAGGCGGCGCTCGAGCGCGACCGCGATGGTCGACTTCCCCGAGGCCGGCAGACCGGTGAGCCACAGGGTGGCCCCCGCCTGTCCGAGCGTGCGCCAGCGGTCGCCGCGGTCCAGCGCCGCCGGGTGCCAGGTGACGTCGCGGCGGGTCTCGTCAGCGGGCTTGACCTCCCGCGCCTCGCGGACGATGCCGGCGCCGACGGTCTCGTTGGAGTGCTCGTCGACGAGGATGAACGCGCCCGTCACGCCGTGGCGGCGGTAGGGGTCGGCGAGCACCGGCGAGCTGGTGCGCAGCGTCACGCGGCCGATGTCGTTGAGCGCCAGCGCGCTCGGGTGCGCGTGCACGTCGAGCGTCTCGGGGTCCCAGCGGTCGACGATCTCCTGGGCCGTCGCCCGGACGGTGCGCGTCGTGTGCTTGAGCGCGTAGCGGCGCCCGGGCGCGAGCGGCTGCTCGGCCATCCAGCAGATCGTCGTGTTGAGCTCGCGCGCAGCGGGCGGCCGGTCGCCGGGGGCGGAGAGCAGGTCGCCGCGGCCCACGTCGAGATCGTCAGCCAGCGTCACGCCGACCGACATCGGCGGGACCCCGTCGGTGGCCGCGTCGTCGAGCGTGTCGACCGACTCGACGGTGGTCGTCTGCCCGGCCGGCAGCACCACGACCTCGTCGCCCGCGCGCAGGGTGCCCGCGGCCATTTGCCCGGTGTAGACGCGGCCGCTGCCGTCCTTCGGGCGGGCGACCCACTGGATCGGCAGCCGCAGGTGCCCGGTGTCGCGGTCGGCGGCGACGTCGACGGTCTCGAGCACCTCGAGCAGCGCCGGCCCGTCGTACCAAGGCGTGCGATCGGAGCGCTCGACGACGTTGTCGCCGTCCAGCGCGCTGATCGGGATCACCTGCACGTCGGCGAGCCCGAGGCGCTCGGTGAGCGTCCAGACCTCTCTGACGCCCAGCGCCTTGGCCGCTTCGCCCATCGACAGGTCCACGCCGGGACCGTATCGGGGCTGCCCGGGCGGGCGTGCAAGCGACCTCGCAACCGCACGTCGCGTTGGGCCGTGTGTCCCAGCCAGCCGATCAGGCTTGCCAGCGACTGAGCGCGCGCGTAGGCCAGCGGCGCCAGAGTGTCCTCGCGCCATCCCGGCGCGACTCCACCCTGCCATGCTGACGCATGAGCCCCAGCGCGGGCGCTGCACTTGTGGCGTCTACGCCCGCGCGCTCAGCGATCTCGGCTGACGATCGGAATTGGTGATCAAGCGCGGCCCAGATGCGATCTCGTAGCGAGGTCATCGGGTTCGAACTCCGTTTCACGCGCTACACGACAGTTCAGCAGCGCTTCTATTCCCACGGCCGGGAGCTCCTTGCAGAGAGCCGGCCAGGCGCGCTCGGCGGGGTGACAGGGGGCGGGCTGGAGCTGCGCAGCGAGATGCGGCCACCGCCGCCACGCCCCGCCGATGGACTGGCGGCGGGAACCGGAGCCGGCGGCGGAGGGCTGGCCGCAGGAGCTGGCGGGCTGGACGTACGCAGCGAGATGCGGCCACCGCCGCCATTCCCCGCCGGTACAGCGGCCGCGGGAGCCGACTCGGCAGCCGGAGCTGCCGGCGGGGCGCCGGCACCGAGCAGCGAGTTGAGGATCGCCGTGCCGCGCGCGTAGTCCTCACCAATCGTGACGACCGTGCCGCTGCGGCCGATGCGCTGCAGGAACCTTTGGCCCTCGCCGGGAAAGGCCGATTCGACCAGCCCTGCTGCGTCCGTACCGGCCTTCTTGAGCGCCAGGCCCTCGAGCAGGTCGCGGCCGGTGACGAGCGTGCCGTTGATCGCGTCGAGCACGCCGTTGACGGGCGCTGTCTTCGTTCCGATCTCCGAGACGCCGACGAGAACGCCGTCAAGACCCGCGTTGATCTTGAAGAGCTCCATGATCGTCGCGAGGAGAAATACCGCGAGTGCCAGGACGATCAAGGCGATGACGAGGATGATTATGGCAACAGGTAGTTCCATCGAGATCCCTTACGCGTCGGGGAGGGCAACGTCGAGGGAGCCCCCGTAGTTTGCGAGGCCGGCGACGGTCTGGCTGATGTAGTTCTGCGTCGTCACCAACGCGATGACCGCGTCGAGATCCTTCGATGCGGCGGCTGCGACGCCGGAGATCGCCGAGACCGTCGGCGTGATGCTGCGCGCGGAGCCGAGAACGCCCTTCAGCAGTCCAACCAAGACCACCAAAGTAGCGACGAGGACGATCGCCATGACCCAAAGGATGAGCACCGTCTAACCCCCCGTGACCTTGCGTACGACGAAGGCGGCCTTGGCAGCGATCCCGGGCAGGACGCTCAGGATCGTGGCGAACCGCTCGTTGATCTGCCCCACGACAATGCCAAGTGGCCGGAGGTGCTGGGACTCGACGGTGGCAAGCGCGCCCGCGAGGCTCGTGAGTCCGCTCGAGATGCCGGCCAGTCCCTGACGCATACGTGTCAGGGCGATGGCGAGGACGATCACGAGGAGCACCGTCTCGGCGACGCTCAGCGCGATCAGGCTGTCGGTGCTCATGCGATGACCTCCCCCGGCTCGGCGTAGTGGGCGCCGAGGACGTCCATGTAGCCGTCCTGGACGATCGCCTCCTCGATGATCATGTCGAGGACTCCAGGCGTCGCCGCGAGCTTCGTGAGGTTCGACGTCTGGTTGGCCAGGATCGGTGCGGCGGCGAGCAGGCTGTCGATGCTTGCCCGGATGTCCTTGATGAGGCTGAGCAACAGCATCATGAGAATGACCACCACGGCGAGCACCACCGCGCCCATGCCGAGCGCGACCTGCCAAGGGGCGTGCGTGTCAGCCAGTGCGATGGTCATGTGCCAACCGCCACCTTCCGGAGAACCCGAGCCATGTGAAGGATCCGGACCGCCGAGTCGTTGACCCTGTCGACCCCGCCTTCGATGCTCGTCATCTGAGCGCGGACCACGTCGCCCGCCGCCGGACCCAGACCGACGTACCAGTCCTGATATCCGCCCCCTGAATGCATCAACCCCTCCTTCGTTCGCCCCAGAGCCGGCCGAGCCGACAGTGCCAGGCCGTCAGCTGATCGCCCCCAACATGACTCGGATCTGAGCCCCTGCACGTCACGCCCTGCCCGTCGGCGACTCCCAGCCGAGCCTGGATGGGACAGTAGTACAGAACGGGCCTTCTGCATAGGCATTGCATAGGTGCCATGGGACGGCATCGAGTCGTGGGCCCGGAAGGACTCACGTCCACGCTCACGCGCACGTCAACTCGCTCGGGCGGTACGTACGAGCTCAACAGATAGCGGTTCCGCACACGCCCTTGAACCCGCTCGCGCCGGGCAGGGCGCGAACGGATTCGAAGGGGCACCGACAGCGTCGCTGCGAGTCAGGTCCCGAGGGGTTTGACCTTGCTCAGCAGCTCGGCGTTGTCGCTCTTGAACTTCGTCTCCTTCTCCTGGCGGACCTTTTTCTCGACCGGATCGATGTGCTTCTTCTCGCACGTGAGGTCCTTGTTGAAGAGGTCGAGCTCGTCCTGCTGGAGCTTGCGCAGCGCAGCCGTGTCCACCTCTGTGCCGGCGGGCGCGACCTGACCGGGCGGCACGACGCTTCCGACGATCCGCTCGAAGCGCTGCTTGATCTCGTCCTCGATCGACTCCGCGTCCTCGTACTCCTCGCCCGTCGCGTCCTTGACGCACCCGCGCCACGCCTCGATCGCGCGGACCATGCGCTGGTCGGCGACGATCGAGTCGTCGAGCTCGTCGAGCTTGCGCTGCAGGGTCTGCAGGAGCTGCGTTCCGCCGAAGGCCTGGTCGGTCGCCTTCTTCGTGCAGCCGCCCAGCTCGCTGAAGTCGCCGGTGTCGACGGCGAGCGCGAAGGTCTGCTCCGGCTTGCCGCCCGAGAGCGCGCGATCGTAGGCGGCGCGGTCGGCCTCGCCGAGCCGCGAGCGGATCGTCTCGTTCGGGTCGCTCTGCGCCGTCCCGCGGCCGTAGAGCGTCGTGATCCCGTAGCCGAACTGCTTCTCGTACTCCTCGTCGCTCATGTTCGCCTTGCCGGTCAGGGCGGCCTGCTGGGCGACCGAGTCGACCGGGACGTAGTCGAATCCCTCAGCCTTCATGCACGAGGCGATCGTGTTCTCGACCTTCGCCGAGGCGGCGGCCACTCCCCTGCGCGTGAAGCCGAGCTGATCCTCGATCGTCCCACCGGTCGCCGCGCGCTGCGTCGTCGCCGTCGACGCCTCTCCGTTCGATCCGCCGCAGCCGCCGGCGAGGAGCGGTAGGCAGGCGATCGCGGCGATGACGATGCGCCGGCGCCCTCCGTGGTCGTTGATCTGCATCCGATGCTGCCCTTTCGTTCGATCTGAGTTGTCCGGCGTCATGTGCCTGCTCGCAACGCGTCGACCGGCTCCATGCGGGCCGCGCGCAGCGCGGGATAGGTGCCCGAGATGAGGCCGATCACGGCTCCCAGCAGCGGTGCTGCAAGCGGGATCCAGGGGTCGAGGACGGGCGTCCAGGTGCGCGTCGCGGAGATCCCGACCACGACGAGCACGCCTATGCTCGCGCCGACGATCCCGCCGAGCGCCCCCATGGCGCTGCTCTCGACGAGGAACTGCGCGGCGATGTGGCGTCGCGCCGCGCCGAGCGCGCGACGCAGGCCGATCTCCCCCACCCGCTCGAGGACCGAGACGAGCGTGACGTTCGCGATCCCGATCGCGCCGACGAGCAGCGAGACCCCGCCGAGCAGGACGAACAGCGCGTTGAGGTCGTTGCGGATCGCGCCCTTGAGGTCGCGCGGGTTCGGCGGCGCCGAGACCTTCAACTGTGCCGATTGCGTCGGGCTGAGCACGGGCGGGGCCTGGCGCGCGATGAGCTCGACCGCGCCGACGCGCGTCTCGATCTGGGCAAGCGCCGGCGCCGGCAGCCGGTACACCGTCGCGGCGGTGCCCTCGGGCATGATCATCGCGCCGAGCAGCGACGGCTGGCGCTCGACGCTGCGGAGGATGCCGATGACGAGGTAGAGGCGATCGCCGAGGAAGACCGCCGGCTGCTGGTTGACACGCGTGATGTTCAGCTGACGGGCGGCATTGGGTCCGAGGATGACGACGCGGTCCGCGCGGGCCGAGTGCCCGTCGTCGAAGAACCGACCGGTTGTCAGCCGCGCCCGCACCGCTCGCCACAGTCCGGGCGAGGCGGCCTTGACGGGAAGCTGGAACTGCGTGCGCTTGATGGGGTCGTTGACCGGGACCGAGCTGACGAGGTCGCGCCCGACGTTGATGTCGGAGAGGCTGCCCGCGGCTACGACGCCGTTGAGGCGCTGGAGGCGGTCCTCGACGCGGAAGGGCAGGACGCTCGACGCGGTCCGCGCGCCGCGACGGGCGGGCGAGACGACGATGTCGGTCGACGCGACCTCGTCGAAGCGCCCGACGATCTGGTTGGACGCGGTCTTCGACAGGCCGAGCGTCGCGACGAGCGCCGCGACGCCGACGACCGTGCCGAGCACGGTCAGCGCCACGCGTGCCGGGCGAGCGAGCAGCCCGGCGCCGGCCTCGGCGAGCAGGTCGCGCAGCGGCAGCTGCGGTCGCGCGCCGGGCTGGAGGTCCGCCCGCGGGCTCTGGGCCGGGCGATCGGATCGCCGGGCGCGCCGGGGCAGGCGCATCAGGTGTGCTCCGTGAGCTGTCCGTCGATGATGCTCGTCCGGCGCGGCATCCGCTCGGCGACGTGCTCGTCGTGGGTGATGAGCAGCATCGTCATCCCGTCGTTCACGAGCTCCTCGAAGAGCGCGAGCACGCTCGCGCTGTTGACCGAGTCGAGGTTGCCGGTCGGCTCGTCGCACAGCAGCAGGCTCGGCGACGCCACGAGGGCGCGCGCGATCGCGACCCGTTGCTGCTGCCCGCCCGACAGCTTCACCGGCAGGAAGTCCGCACGCTGCTCGATGCCGACGCGCCCGAGCGCCGCCATCGCGCGCTCCTTGCGCCCTTCGCGCGAGCGTCCGAGGTAGACCTCGGCGAGCATGACGTTCTCGAGCACCGTGCGGTGGGCCAGCAGGTTGAACGTCTGAAAGACGAAGCCGATGAGCCGCCCGCGCAGCACCGAAAGCTCGCCCTCGCCGAGCGTCGCGGTGTCGGTTCCGTCGATGAGATAGGTCCCGTCCGTGGGTCGGTCGAGGCAGCCGACGATGTTCAGGAGCGTCGACTTGCCCGAGCCCGACGGGCCGACGATCGCGATGGCGTCGCCGCGCTCGACGGTGAGATCGACGCCGCGCAGGGCCTGCACGGGCGGATCGGAGCCGTACGTGCGGCTGACCTGGCGCAACTCGACGACGGGCGCGTCGAGGATCGCCGAGCCTGCCTCGCGCGGAGGCGCAACCGGCCCGACCCTAGGGACCACGGGTCCCGCCCTGCGTGCCGCTCGCGCCCGCCGGCCCGCCGGCGGGGGCCGGCGCCGTCGCGCCACCGGCGGGCGGCGTCGTCGCCGACGGGGCCGCCGGGGTCGTCGTGGGCGGTGCCGAGCCGGAGCTCGAGCTCGACGGCTGCGCGCTGCTCGGGGTCGTGCTCACGCCCGGGGGCGTCGCGGGAGCCCTCGAGGCGGTCGGCGCCCTCGCCGCAGCCGACGAGGCGCCCGCACCGATGACGACGTGGTCGCCCTCCTTCAGCACTCCGCGGTCCTTGGGCTCGACCTCGACGTTGCCTTCGGCGGCGAGGCCGGGGTTGACGAGCACGAGCCGCGTCCTGCCGCCGCCGACGTCGACCTGCACCCGCGACTCGCCGTCGGCTCCCACGGACAGTGCGTTGAGCGGCACCGTGAGGACCTTGCCCTTCGTGCTCTTGATCGCGATCGTGAGCCGCACGGAGGTGTTGACGAGCCGCTTGTCCGCGCCCGTGGGCGTGACCTCGATCGCGGTCTTCGTCGGATCGGAGAGCTGGGGGTTCGTGCCCGGCCGGTCGGCGACTCGCGACACGCGCCCACGCAGGTCGATGCCGGTCTCGGGATCCTCGATGCGGACTCGCAGTCCCCGCTTCACGAGCTTGACGTCCTGCGGCGAGAGGCCGGAGTCGATCGCCAGCGTCGTGTTGCTGACGGTCATGAGGTCGCCGGAGACCGGGCTGCCACGCTTCGCCGTGACGGTGTCGACGCGGACCGGCGTGTTGGCGAAGAAGAGGATCTCGTCCGCCGGCACCTGCACGCCGCTGCGTGCCGCCAGGCGATCGAGATCGGCCTTCGTCCGGCGGACCTCACGCGTGGCGGCCACGACGGTCTCGCCCTCGACGACCGTGCTGACCGGCCGCTTGAGGATCCGCACGCGCGACAGGGCGAGCCGGCGCTTGCGCTGCAGCGTGCTGAGCGTCCGCTGCGCCTGGCGCAGATCCGACTGCGCGAGGGCGAGGTCGCGCGCCGCCTTGCGCCCGTCGTCGCGGGCCTTCGTGCTTGATTGGCGCAGCGCGTTCAGGGCCGCCCGGTACGCCGCCTCGGAGGCGTCGAGCTCGCGCTGCGCGTTGGGGACCTTCGCCGCGGCGACACGCACGCTCGAGCGCGCCGCCTCGACGTCGGCGGGCAGGGCGTCGGGCGGCAGGGCGCCGACCGCCCGCTGCGCCTCCGCCAGCGCCGTGACCGCGTCGTTGAGCGCGTTCTGCTTCGTGGTGACGTCGACCTGCGCGGTGGCGACGTCGCGCCGTGCGGCGCCGTCGCCCTCCCCCTCCAAGCGCTTCGCGATCGACGCGAGGTCGCGCGCCTCGGCGATCCGCGTGCGCGCCGCGCCGATCGCGGCCCGCGCCGGCGGGATGAGCTCGGACACGGCGGCGGCGTCGAGCTGCGCCTGGTTGACCTCGCCCCTCGTCGCACCGCGCTTGGCGGTGCGCAGCGCGAGCCGCATCTGGAGCAGGTGGTCGGTCGCCGCGGCGGCCGTCGCGGCCGCGGTGTTGAGCTTGTCCGTCTGGGCCTCGGTGAGCCCGAAGGGCGCCGCGTCGTGGGCGCGGTACATCCGCGCCACTGCGGACGCGGTCGAGCCGTCGTACCTGCCGTCGACAGCGCCCGGGTTGTAACCGAAGCGGGCGAGCGCGCGCTCGAGCTGGCGGACGTCCTCGCCGCTGTCGCCGGGCCCGATGTCGCGGTGCATCGGTGTCGCGCCCCGCAGGACGAAGACCGGCCGTCCGGACACCGTCAGCGCGACCGAGCGCTCGCGCAGCACTTTGTCGGGCTTCGCGATCCGCGAGATCACCTGCGTGCTGGTCTTCAGCGACGACGTCGGAAGGTTGATCGCCTCAGGCTTGCCGTAGCGCCCTGTCCCGCGCACGATGACCTCGGTCGACAGCGAGCGGCGCTCGACCTGCGCGGTGAGCAGCGAGGCGCTCGGCGCCGCGGTGTCGGCGGCGATCTGCGCGGGAGACTTGATCTGGCGTGCCGCGACCCAGCCTCCGCCGGCGAGGACGACGACGGCGATCAGCGCGGCGACGACGATGCGAACGTTTCTCCGTGACCTCATCAAAGCTGCTCCTGTGATGCCGCTGGGCGGTCGTGCAGCGGCTACTGTCGCGCCGCTTGATGAGGTAAAGATGAGGGCCGGTCAGCGAGTGCCGTCGACGCCGGCGGCGGGTCGAGAGGCCTGCCTGCCGGGCTCCCAGCGCACGAGCTCGGGCCCCCCGCGCTCGGGGAGCGGGACCTCGATCGTGTCGAAATCGCGCGGCACCTCGGTGTCGGGGAAGACCGCGCGGGCCTCGTCCCGGATCTCGCCACCGGAGTACCGCGAGGAGAGGTGCGTGAGCGCGAGCAGGCGCACCTCGGCATCGGCCGCGACCTGCGCCGCCTGGCGCGCGGTGCTGTGGCCGGTCAGGGCGGCCCGGGCGGCGTCCTCGTGCGCGAACGTCGCCTCGTGGACGAGCACGTCGGCGCGGTGGGCGGCGACGACGACGGCGTCGGTCGGAGCCGTGTCGCCGGTGACCACGACCCGGCGTCCGGGTCGAGGGTCGCCGACGACCTGCTCGGGACGCACGCCGGCGACGATCTCCCCGCGCTGCAGCCGGCCGAAATCCGGACCCGGCGTCACCCCGAGGCGCTCGGCGAGCTCGGCGTCGAAGCGCCCCGGCCGCGGGTCCTCGACCAGCGCGTAGCCGAACGAGACGCCGCGATGGCGAACGGCGAACGGGACGAGCTCGAAGTCGCCGCGGCGCACGGCCTCGTCGGGCTCGAGATCGCGGATCGTCAGCCCGTAGCGCGGCCTGCCGTAGACCACGCGCAGGCGCTCGAGCAGCGCCGTCGTCCCCGGGGGACCGTGGACCGTCAGCGGGCGCTCGCGGTCGCGCAGCTCGAAGGACTTCAGCATCCCGGGCAGGCCGAGCCAGTGGTCGGCGTGCAGGTGCGTGAGGAAGACGTCGGTGAGATCGGTCAGCCCGACCGAGCGCACGAGCTGGCGCTGTGTGCCCTCGCCGCAGTCGATGAGGATGCGGTCGCCACCACGGCGGATGAGCAGGGCTGGCAGACCCCGGCCCGCCGAGGGGACCGATCCGGCCGTACCGGCGAAGAAGAGCGACAGATCCATCGCGGCGAGGGTACTGAGGCGGGACGAGCGCGCTGAGCGCCGAACGTCACGAGGAGACCGCGATGTCATCGATGCTGAAGGAGTTCAGGGAGTTCATCCTGCGCGGCAACCTCATCGATCTCGCGGTCGCCGTCGTCATCGGCACGGCGTTCGGGGCCGTCGTCACGGCTCTCGTGGCCGACGTCCTGACGCCGCTCATCGCCGCCTTCGGCGGTGAGCCGGACTTCTCGAAGCTCACGTTCGAGCTCAACGGGAGCACGTTTCGCTACGGGCACTTCCTCAACGCCCTGCTGGCGTTCCTCATGGTCTCGGCGGTGATCTTCTTCCTCGTCCTGAAGCCCGTGAACGCACTCATGTCGCGGCGCAAGGTCGACCGGCCCTCCGACGCGAAGACGTGCTCCTGCCCGCACTGCCTGAGCGACATCCCGGTCGCCGCGACGCGCTGCGCATTCTGCACCTCTGAGGTCGGCCCGCCGCTGAACGCCACCTGACCTCTGACCCGCCGATGGCCTTGTAGCCTGCGTCTGCACGCGCCCGTAGCTCAGTGGATAGAGCGCTCGCCTCCGGAGCGAGAGGTCGCAGGTTCAAATCCTGCCGGGCGCGCTGGGGTCTATGGAGTTGCAGACCTCGAGCGATCTCCACCACGAGGCAAATGCTAACGAGCCTCGGGCGGCGGAACGCCGAGCTGCCGACAGATCGCCCGAGCGGTTCCCGGCGCAATTTCGCTATGACGAGGGACGGTGCTTGGGCGATTTGTCGGCCCACGCCACTTCGAGTGCTTTGCTCCCTCGCCGATGTGGCGACATCCGTGAGCGCGAAGATGGCGCTCGAAGTCGCGGAGCTTCACTCAGCTACGGTCAGCGTGAGCAGCTCGTCATCGCCGGACAGGGGACGTCCCGTAAGCTGGTCGTCCGGCGTGAGCACGACCTGCAGGGCATCAATGACGTTCTGACGAGCCTCAGCGCGCGTCCGTCCCTGGCTGATCGCGCCCGGCACTTCGGGAATCGTGGCCAGCACCCAGCCGTCGCCCGCGTCCTCGTAGCGAACGGAGAGCGTGATGGTCTCTCGAACGAGCGTGCCCATGGTCAAACCTTATCCGAATGTCTAAGTGGTCCCCGCCGGAAGTTCTGTCTGCTTGAAGGAAGAGCGGTTTGGTTGACGAACGTTATGGCGTGGGACGGGCGGCAACACCGATCGAACTCGACGCCGATGAGCGTGTCGAGCTTGAGC
>Ga0136631_10000333_pt1 | contig 14664 bp, 12 predicted proteins | sample AntDrymUQ6012206_2_FD_104655 | JGI IMG/M metagenome (GOLD analysis project Ga0136631, IMG submission 104655) | Polar desert sand microbial communities from Dry Valleys, Antarctica - metaG UQ601 (22.06) | ecosystem: Environmental > Terrestrial > Soil > Desert | place: Antarctica: Dry Valley... | reverse complement strand
GATCCAGGTCGAGCTCGTCGAGCTCGACGAGCGTGACGGGATCTTCCTGGTCGGCGAGCCCGAGGATGCGGAAGATGGCTGAGCTGCGGCTTCCCGCACCTCCGCGGCGACACCTTCTCTCGATCGCGGATCTCGAGCGTGGCGACGTCGAGCGTGTCCTCGACACTGCCCAGTCGCTCGCGGCGTCGCTCGAGCGCGAGGTGAAGAAGCTCCCGACTCTCCGTGGCCGCACCGTCGTGAACCTGTTCTACGAGTCGTCGACGCGGACGCTCGCGAGCTTCGAGCTCGCCGCGAAGCGTCTCTCCGCGGACACGATGTCGCTCCGCTCCGCCGGTTCGTCGGTGGACAAGGGAGAGTCCCTCAAGGACACGGCGCTGACGCTCTCCGCCTACGAGCCCGACGTCATCGTCGTGCGGCATCCGTCGATCGGCGCGCCGCAGCTCGTCGCGCGGCTCACCGACGCGCATGTCGTGAACGCGGGCGACGGCAAGCATCAGCATCCGACGCAGGCCCTTCTCGACCTCTACACGATGCGCGAGGCACTCGGCCGGCTCGAGGGGCTCCAGGTCGCCGTCGTCGGCGACGTGCTCCACTCGCGCGTGGCGCGCTCGCTCGTTCAGGCGCTCGGGCTCGTGGGCGCGCACTCGCTGCTCGTCGGCCCCCCGACGCTCGTTCCTCGCGGAATCGACGCGCTCGGCTGCGAGGTCTCGCACGACATCGCGGCGATCGCGGATGCCGACGTCGTCTACGTCCTGCGCATGCAGCACGAGCGCATGGGGGAGGCCTTCGTCCCGTCGCTCCGCGAGTACACGGCGCTGTACGGGATCGGCCCGGCGCGCGTGCGGGACGGGCAGGTCGTGATGCACCCGGGCCCGATGAATCGCGGCGTCGAGATCGATCCGCGCGTCGCGGATTCCGCGGCCGCCCTCGTGACCGATCAGGTGCGCTCGGGCCTCGTGGTGCGCATGGCAGTGCTTTACGACGTCCTCACGGTGGCTCCGGTCGAGGCGCGCGTGCACGCGGAGGTCGCATGATGCTCGTCGCGCGCAACGGACGCAGCGACTCGCTTACGCTCGAAGGCCGCGTGGTCGCGCCCGCGCAGGGAATCGACGACGCCTTGCGCATCACGGTCACCGACGGTGTGATAGCGGCGATCGAGCCCGGCGCCGCGGGTTCGCTCGTGGTCGCGCCCGCATTTGTCGACCCGCACGTCCACCTGCGGACTCCCGGACGCGAGGATGAGGAGACGATCCGCTCCGGGACGGAAGCTGCCGCGGCAGGCGGCTACTGCGCGATTCTGGCGATGCCGAACACGGAGCCCGTCGTCGACTCCGCCTCCGTCCTCGGCGCGCTCGTCGACCGTGCACGCGAGGACGCAGTCGTGCCCACCGGCTTCATGGCCGCGATCAGCAAAGGCCAGCTCGGCGACGAGCTGACGGAGATGGCAGAGCTCGCTGCGGCGGGTGCGGCCGCGTTCACCGACGACGGCCGGCCGGTGGTCTCCGCCGGGCTGATGCGGCGCGCGCTCCAGTACAGCGCGCTCACGGAGCTTCGGCTCGCGCTCCACTGCGAGGAGCCGTCGCTCTCGCACGGCGGTCACGCGCATGAGGGCTCGGTGTCCGCCGAGCTCGGAATCGGCCCGTACCCGTCCGCCGCCGAGAGCGTCATGGTCGAGCGCGACCTCTCGCTTGCGGGGACCGAAGGGCGCCCGATCCATCTGATGCACCTCTCGGCGCGCGAGTCCGTCGCCTCCCTCGAGCACGCGCTCGCGGTGGGCGTCTCTGCGACCGGCGAGGTCACACCGCACCATCTCGTTCTCACCGACGAGGCGATCCGCTCGCTCGACCCGAACACGAAGATGAACCCGCCGCTGCGAGCGGCCGACGACCGCGAGGCGCTGCGCGACGCACTCCGGCGAGGCGCGATCTCGTGCATTGCCACCGATCACGCGCCCCACGCGCGGCACGAGAAGGACGTCCCCTTCGAGGAGGCACCGTTCGGCGTGACCGGCCTCGAGACGGCGTTCGCCGCGCTCCACACCCACCTCGTCGTCCCTGGTGTTCTGACGCTGGAGATCCTCCTCGAGCGCATGTCCACGGGCCCCGCTCACGCATTTGGCCTCGTCGAGCCCCGCATCGAGGTCGGTGCGCGCGCGAATCTCGTCGCGCTCGACCTCGACGCGGAGTGGACGGTTACCGAAGACGGCTTTCGCTCGCTCTCCGCGAACTCGTGGCTCCTCGGGGAGACGCTTCGAGGACGGGTCGTGAAGACCGTCGCGGACGGCCGACTGGTGTTCGAGGCTTGAGCGCGGGCTACCTCCTGCTCGAGGACGGCTCGGTCTTTCGCGGCCGTTCGGTCGCCGCCGGCGGAGTCGCCTTCGGCGAGGCCGTTTTCACGACCGGCATGACGGGTTACCAGGAGACGGTCACCGATCCGAGCTACGCCGGCCAGCTCGTGTGCTTCACGACGGCGATGGTCGGAAACTACGGCGTCTCCGACGAGCGGGACGAGTCGGCCGTCCCACACGCGAGGGCGGCGCTCATGCGCGCTTGTGGAGGCACCCAGTGGAGCGAGTGGCTGCGCGAGCACGGCCTCGTCGGGCTCGAAGGGATCGACTCGCGCTCGCTCGTCCTGCGCCTGCGCGACGCCGGAGCGATGCGCGCGGCCGTCGTCTCCGACGAGAGCGCGCTTTCGGTTGCCGAAGCGCTCGAGCAAGTGCGCGCACAGCCGGCCATGGAGGGTCGAGCGCTCGTCGCGGAGGTCTCGACGCGCGCGCCGTACGCCTTCGCGCAGCACGGCTCACCCCACATCGCCGTCGTCGACTACGGCGCCAAGCGCTCGATCATGCGTTGCCTCGCCCGCGCCGGAGCTGCCGTCACCGTCTGCCCGCACACGACGTCGGCCGACGAGCTCGCCAGGTTCGACGGCGTCGTCTTGTCGAACGGCCCAGGTGACCCGGAGCCACTGCAGGCGGAGACCGAGATCGTGCGCGACGCCCTCGGCCGCGTTCCCATCCTCGGGATCTGCCTCGGCCACCAGCTCCTCGGCCTCGCGGCCGGGCACCGCACGTACAAGCTCCCCTTCGGCCATCGCGGCTCGAACCACCCGGTGCTGGAGCGCTCGACGGGACGCGTGCTCGTCACGAGCCAGAACCACGGTTTCGCCGTCGAGGCTTCTGAGAGCACCGAGGCGACGCACGTCTCGCTCTACGACGGCACGGTCGAGGGCTTCGACTTCCCCGAGCTGCGCGCGCGCTCCGTGCAGTTCCATCCCGAGGCCGGCCCTGGCCCGCACGATGCCTGGCCGATCCTCGAGCGCTTCGTCGAGGAGCTCCGCTCTTAATGCCCCGGCGCACGGACATCGAGTCGATCTGCGTGATCGGGTCCGGCCCGATCGTCATTGGGCAGGCATGCGAGTTCGACTACGCGGGCTGCCAGGCGCTCAAGGTGCTACGCGAGGAGGGGTTCAGGACGATCGTCTGCAACTCGAACCCGGCGACGATCATGACCGACCCGGGCTTCGCCGACCGCACCTACATCGAGCCGCTCGACCTCGAGAGTGTCGCCTCTGTGCTGCGCCGCGAGCGGCCCGACGCGCTCCTTCCGACCCTCGGGGGTCAGACCGCGCTCAATCTCGCGATCGAGCTGGCCGAAGACGGCGTCCTCTCAGAGCTCGGCGTGGAGCTCATCGGTGCGCCCGTGGACGTGATCCGGCGAGCCGAGGATCGCCAGCTCTTTCGCGACGCTGTTCGCTCGTGCGGGCTCGAGGTGCCGAGCTCGCGAATCGTCACCTCGCTCTCGCAGCTCGACGACCTTCAGCTGCCGGTCGTCGTTCGACCGGCGTTCACCCTCGGCGGTCACGGCGGCGGGTTCGCGGAGGACCCAGCGACGCTCGCCTACCAGGTCGAGCGCGGCCTGTGGGAGTCGCCGATCGGCCAGGTGCTCGTCGAGGAGTCGGTGCGCGGCTGGGACGAGTTCGAGCTCGAGGTGATGCGCGATCGCGCGGACAACGTGGTCATCGTGTGCTCGATCGAGAATCTCGACCCGATGGGCGTGCACACGGGCGACTCGGTCACGGTCGCCCCGCAGATGACGCTCTCGGACGAGGCCTACCAGGAGCTCCGCGACGCCGCCGCGGCCATCATCCGTGCCGTCGGCGTCGAGACCGGCGGCTCGAACATCCAGTTCGCGCGCAGCCGCTCCACGGGCGAGGTGCGCGTCATCGAGATGAACCCGCGCGTCTCGCGCTCGTCTGCGCTCGCCTCCAAGGCGACCGGCTACCCGATCGCAAAGGTCGCCGCGAAGCTCGCCGTCGGCTACACGCTCGACGAGATCCCCAACGACCTCACGCGAACGACGCCGGCATCGTTCGAGCCGACGCTGGACTACGTCGTCTGCAAGTTTCCGCGCTTCGCCTTCGAGAAGTTTCCGGGCGCCGACCAGACGCTCGGAACGCAGATGAAGTCGGTCGGCGAGGCGATGGGGATCGGGCGCACCTTCTCGGAGGCGCTCCTCAAGGCCCACGGCTCACGCGAGCTCGAGCGCGGCGCGCCGACGCCGTGGCCGAGCCTCGCCGACGAGGATCTTCCGGAGGGCCTGCATCCCTGGTTCAGGGAGGAGATCGCCAAAGCGCGCGCCGAGCTCGCGAGCGGCGACATCGTCCGAGCCAAGCGCGCCGGCTGGGGCGACGACACGCTCGGCGAGGCCCTCGGTATGAGCGGGCAGGAGGTGCGTCGCCTGCGTCACGAGCAGGGGATCCGCCCGTCGTTTCGTCGCGTCGACAGCTGTGCGGGCGAGGTCGAGGCTCGCTCGAACTACTACTACTCGACCTGGGGCGAGGCCGACGAGGCTCCTCCCGAGGGCGACAAGCCGCGCGTCGTCATCCTCGGCTCGGGGCCGAACCGCATCGGCCAGGGGATCGAGTTCGACTACTGCTGCGTGCACGCTGCACAGACCTTCCGCGCGCTCGGCTATGAAGCGGTCATGGTCAACTGCAACCCCGAGACCGTGTCGACCGACTACGACACCTCGGATCGCCTCTACTTCGAGCCGCTCTCGCCGGAGGAGGTGCTCGCCGTCTGCGATCGCGAGCAGCCGGTCGGCGTCGTCACGCAGTTCGGAGGCCAGACGCCGCTGCGGCTTGCCCGCGCGATCGAGGAGGGCGGCTACACGATCCTCGGAACTCCACACGAGGCGATCGACCTGGCCGAGGATCGCGAGCGCTTCGGCCTGCTCGCCTCCGAGCTCGGGATCCGCTGTCCGCCGTGGGCGATCGTCTCGAACCTCGCCGAGGCGCTCGCTGCGGCCTCCGAGATCGGCTACCCGGTGCTCGTACGGCCCTCGTACGTCCTGGGCGGCCGCGCGATGCGCGTCTGTTACGACGAGGACCAGCTCGAGGCGGCGATGGCAGCCGTCAGCGGCAAGGTCCTGCTGGACCGCTTCGTCGAGAACGCGACCGAGCTCGATGTGGATGCCCTCTGCGACGGCGAGGACGTGTACATCGGCGCCGTCATGCAGCACGTCGAGGAGGCTGGGGTGCACTCGGGGGACTCCGCCTGCGTGCTCCCTGCGCCGTCGCTGACGCTCGCTGCAGCCCTCGAGGTCGAGCACATCGTGAAGCGCCTCGGGCCGGCGCTCGGGGTGGTCGGCATCCTCAATGTCCAGCTCGCGATCGCCGACGCGATCGTCTACGTCCTCGAGGTGAATCCCCGAGCGTCGCGCACCGTCCCGTTCGCGAGCAAGGCGATCGGCGTAAACCTCGTTGATGCCGCGTGCCGGCTCGCTGCCGGCGCAACGTTGCACGAGCTCGATCTGCCGGTGCCACGGCCGACCCAGGTGAGCGTCAAGGCTGCGGTGCTGCCCTTCGCGCGCTTTCCCGGCGCGGACCCCGTTCTCGGGCCGGAGATGCGCTCGACAGGCGAAGTCATGGCGAGTGCCGCCGATCTTCCGACCGCGCTCGCGAAGGCCGAGCGCGCGGCGGGTCGGCCGCTTCCGACGTCCGGCACGGCGTTCCTGTCCGTCCGGGACGAGGACAAGCCGGCCGCGGTCGCCGTCGCAGCGGCCCTCGCCGGGCTCGGCTTCGAGCTCATCGCGACCGAGGGGACCGCTCGCACGCTGCGCGCCGCCGGCCTCTCGATCGACGAGATCGCGAAGGTTGCGGACGCCGACGACGAGGAGGAGACGGTGGTCGACCTCGTGCGGAGCGGGCGCTGCGACATCGTCATCAACACGCCGCAGGGAAGCGGTGCGCGCGCCGACGGCTACCTCATCCGCGAAGCTGCGCTGGTCGCACGCGTGCCGTGCGTGACGACGATCTCGGGAGCGGCCGCTGCGGTGCACGCGATCGCGAACGCACGCGCCGAGTCTGCGCTGTCGCTCCAGGAGCGCATAGGGATCGAGACGTGAACGCGCGTCGCGAGCAGGTGCGAGCGATCGGCGTCGAGCAGATCGGCCCGTACACGCTCCTCCGGCTCGAGCGAGGCGAGCTCGATCCTGGGGTCCCGGGGCAGTTCTTCATGCTCGAGGCACCGGGGAGAGTGCTCCCGCGTCCGATGAGCCTCTGTCGCGCGCCACGCGGGGAGCTCCAGTTCCTCATCGATCCGATCGGCCCCGGAACACGAGCTCTCTGCGCACTGGCGGTCGGTGACGCAATCCACGTCTTCGGACCTCTCGGAAACGGCTTCGACGTGGGCGTGCGGCGGCCACTTCTCGTGGCAGGCGGGATCGGCATCGCGCCGATGCCCTATCTCGCCGCGGTTCTGGGCGGGGCGCCGGCGATCCTCGGGTTCCGCAGCGATCACCACGCCGCAGCCGCCGAGCTTGTGCCACGAGCAAGCGTCGTCGTCGAGCCGCAACTGGTCACGGAGCTCCTGCCCGACGATCCCGGCGACGTGCTCGCGTGCGGCCCGGAGCCGATGCTCGAGGCCGTCCGCGCCCGCATCCCGGGCGCGCAGCTCGCCTGGGAAGCGCCGATGGCGTGCGGCTACGGCGCCTGTTACGGCTGTGTCGTCGAGCGCGACGGGCGGTACGTGCGCCTCTGCGTCGAAGGCCCGATCCTGCGGGAGGCCGCATGATCCCACCGATCCTGAACGCCTCTGGCTGTCTGGACGCGCTGACGGCGCCGAGCGTCGTCGAGCGCCTCGACGCCTTCGTCACGAAGACGGTGACGCCGCTCCCGCGCGAGGGAAATCCGCCGCCGCGCATCGCCGAGACTGAGAGCGGGATGTTGAACTCGATCGGCTTGCAGAACCCCGGTATCGACGCCTTCGTGCGCGACAACCTGCCTCGGCTGGCCGCGCTCGGAGTGCCGATCTGGGTCTCCGTCGGCGGCTTCTCCGCCGACGACTACGCGCTCCTCTGCACTCGCCTGGACGAGTGCGCGGTCGTGACGACGATCGAGCTGAATCTCTCCTGTCCGAACGTCGAAGAGGCGCCGGAGACAGCGGCCGAGCTCGTCACGGCGGCACGCGACGCGACGGGAAAGCCGCTCTACGCGAAGCTTTCGCCGGCCACATGCGACGTCGCGGAGTCCGCACGCGCCGTGGCAGCCGCAGGAGCCGACGGCCTCTCGCTCGTGAACACGATCCGCGGGCTCGGATTCGATCGCACGAGCCGGCAGCCCGTACTCGCCCGCGGCGCCGGCGGCTACTCCGGCCCGGCCCTGCGACCGATCGCCCTCGCCTGCGTGGACGCCTGCGCCAAAGCGGTCGAGCTTCCGATCCTCGGCATGGGAGGGATCGCCTCGGGACATGATGTGAAGGATTTCCTCAGGGCAGGAGCGAGCTCGGTCGCTCTCGGAACGATTCTCTTCTCCGAACCCTGGGCGCCTGATCGCCTACGCTCGGAGCTCGAAGCGGCAGGCGCTCCCCGCGCCGACGAGGCGCGCGGCCAGGTGCCGGAATCGGTCGCGTGACACATGCGTCGCCAGATCCGCAAACACTAAAACTCCTGCAAATTAGCCAAAACGATTCCGCTTGACCACACGGACAGGCTTGGTAGACTCGTCCGGCTCATGGTCACGACGAAGACGCACGCGCAGGCGCCTGCGCGCTCCCTCGATCAGAGGATGGAGGCGCTCCAGCGGGCGAACGACGTCCGAGTGCGCCGCGCGCAGTTGAAGCGCGACCTGAAGGCGGGGCACGAGAGCATCGAGACGATCCTCCTCGATCCGCCCGAGTGGGTCGAGACCGCGAAGGTGTTCGACATGCTCATGGCGGTCCCGAAGTTCGGACGCGTGAAGGCCGCCCGGCTGCTCAACCAGTGCCGGATCAGCCAGTCGAAGACCGTCGGCGGCCTCTCCGAGCGCCAGCGAACCGAGCTCGTCGACCTCTTCAACCACCGCGGCTAAACAGTGTTTCGCGCGCAAGAACAGGATCCGCTCGCGCGGGTCCTGTTCGCGCCAAGTTCCCTGAAGGCGTCCGCCTCGCGGCCGCGTCGTATCTACAGCTAGGCGCGGTGCCAGCGCTGCCCGTCTTCGTCGTCACGGGGCCGTCGGGCGCGGGGAAGGGAACGCTGATCAAGGGTCTGCTCGAGCGCGTCTTTGGACTCGAGATCGCCGTCTCGGCTACGACGCGTCCGCAGCGGCCGGGTGAGGCGAACGGTCACGACTACTGGTTCCTGTCCGACGAGGAGTTCACACGCCGCGTCGAGGCCGACGAGTTCCTCGAGTGGGTGCCGTATGTGTCCGGGCGCCGCTACGGGACGCTGCGCTCCGAGATCGACCGGATATCGGGCGACGACTGCGTCTGCGTCCTGGAGCTGGAGCTCGAGGGTGCCTTGAAGGTGCAGGACGAGATCGCGAGGAGCGTGACGATCTTCATCGCTGCCGACGTGGACGAGCTCGAGCGGCGCCTCCGCGACCGAGCGACCGAGTCGACCGGCGAGATAGGCGAGCGAATCGACCTGGCGCGCGAGCAGCTCGAACGGGCGCACGAGTTCCGTTACATGGTGCGAAACGACGAGATCGAGCGCGCCACCGCCGCACTTGCTGCGTTGGTCGAGTGCGAGTTGCCATCGGCAGCTACCATGTCGCGGCCATGATCTACCCCCGCCTCGATGATCTGCTCAAGGAAGTCAAGGGATCTCGCTACGCGCTCGTTCTCGTCGCGGCGAAGCGGGCCCGCCAGATCAATAACTATCACCATCAGCTCGGTGAGGGCATCGGCTTCGACGAAGCACCCCCGCCGCTCATCGAGTCCCGCTCGAAGAACTATCTGACGATGGCGATGGAAGAGATCGCGAGCGGCAAGATCAAGCACGTCACCCCCTCGAGCTAGCGAGGGCGCGTGGCGCGCATCCTGCTCGGCGTCACCGGCGGGATAGCGGCCTACAAGACATGCACGCTCGTCCGCCTGCTCGTGCGGGCGGGCCACGAGGTCGAGCCGGTCCTCACGGCCAGTGCAGAGCGATTCGTCGCGCGGGAGACCTTCGTCGCGTTGGCGCGGAGGTCGGAGAGCCATGATCCCTATCCGCACCTCGGACACTGGGACCTGCTGGTCATCGCGCCGCTCACTGCGAACACGCTCGCGCGAATGGCGCACGGTCTCGCCGACGACGTGCTCACCGAGGCGGTGCTCGCGCACGCGGGGCCGGTTCTCGTCGCCCCGGCGATGAACACGCGCATGTGGCTGCACCCGGCGACGCAGGACAACATTGCGACGTTGCGCGATCGCGGCGTCGAGCTCATCGGGCCGGCGGAGGGCGAGCTCGCCGAGGGCGAGGAGGGCGTGGGGCGGATGGCCGAGCCCGAGGAGATCTTCGCGCGCATCGAAATGCTGCTCGAGCCGACAGAGGGCCCGCTGCGCGGCAAGCGCGTCCTGATCACCGCAGGCGGCACGCAGGAGCCGCTCGATTCCGTGCGGTACGTCGGAAACCGCTCGTCGGGGCGCATGGGAGTCGCCCTTGCCGCGGAAGCGCGCGCGCGCGGCGCGGACGTGACGTTGCTCGCCGCCAACCTCGCCGTGCCCTCGCCCGCCGGGGTCGACGTCGTCGATACACCGACCGCGGCCGATCTCGAGCGCGAGGCGCTCGGCCGCGCCGACTCCGACGTGATCGTGATGGCCGCCGCCGTCGCCGACTACCGCGCGAGCACCGCCTCTCCGACGAAGCGCTCGAAGGACGGTTCGGCATGGGTTGTCGAGTTCGAGCCCACGACCGACGTTCTCGCGGCCATTGGCGCATCGCGCAGGCCAGGACAGGTCATCGTCGGGTTCGCGGCCGACGAGGCGGAGGCCGGCCTCGAGCGCGCTCGCGAGAAGCGCCGAGCGAAGAACGCCGACCTGTTCGTCTACAACGACATCTCGCGATCGGACATCGGCTTCGACTCGATGGAAAACGAGGTGGTGGTCGTCTCGGAGAACGGCGATCGCCACGTCGCGAAGGCGCCGAAGCGGGTCGTTGCCGCGGCTGTCCTCGACGAAGTGGAGCGGCTACTCTCGAAGGCATGACGGACGCCGCTCCCGCGGAGAGGCCTGTCGTTTCGCGGTCGGCGGCCGACGTCGTCGAGCGCGTCGTCGAGAACCTGCAGCGCGCGGTGCGCGCGCCACGCACGACGCTCGAGCTCTGCGTCCTCTGCGTGCTCGCGGAGGGCCACCTGATCATCGAGGACTTCCCGGGAGTGGGGAAGACCGTCCTCGCGAAGTCCGTCGCACGCTCCCTGCATCTCTCCTTCTCGCGCCTCCAGTTCACGCCCGACCTCCTGCCGAGCGACGTGACCGGCGTGAACGTCTTCAACCAGCGCACCGGCGAGTTCGAGTTCCGGCCGGGGCCGGTATTCGCCAACGTGCTCCTCGTCGACGAGATCAACCGCGCCTCGCCGAAGACGCAGTCGGCATTGCTCGAGGCGATGCAGGAGACCCAGGTCACGATCGACGGCGACACGTACCCGCTCGACCTGCCGTTCTTCGTGGTCGCGACGCAGAACCCGATCGAGTACGAGGGGACGTATCCGCTCCCGGAGGCGCAGCTCGACCGCTTCACCGCGCGGCTCTCCCTCGGGTATCCGCCGTTCGGCGAAGAGGCGCAGATGCTCGCCGAGCAGACGACCGCGCCTCCGCTCGATCAGCTCGCCGCCGTCGCCGATCGCGACGACCTGGTCGGCGCGATCGCAGCCGCCCGTGCCGTCTATGTCGAGGAGAGCGTCGGAGAGTACGTCGTCACGATCCTACGGCACACGCGCGACAGTCCGCTGCTGGCGCTCGGAGCCAGCCCCCGCGCGGGGATCGCGCTCCTTCGCATGGCGAAGGCGCGAGCGGCCGTGCACGGACGTGACTACGTCGTTCCCGAGGACGTGCAGGCGGTCGCTCCCGCAGTGCTCCCACACCGTGTGATCCTTGCGCCCGAGTCGCGCGCGTCCGGTATGCGTGGAGAAGACGCCGTGGAGCGCGCCCTGGCCGAGGCGCCGATCCCGAAATGAGCTTCCGCCGCGGTGGGGTCGCGCTCGGGACGATCGCCCTCGTCGCGGCGATCGCGAGTGGATCGCGCGCGCTGGGTGTCGTCGGTGTGGGCTTCCTCCTGGCCGGTGGCGTGACCTGGCTATGGGCCTGGCTCGCGGACAGCCCTGTGCACGTCGTGCACAAGGTCGATCCCTCACCGGCGGTCGAAGGGGATGCCGTGCGGGTGGCCCTCGGCGTGCGCCGCCGCTCGCGGGTGCCGCTCGGCTCGATGACCGTTCGTCTGACCGTCGGCAGGCTCGGCGCGTGCTCGTGCCGGATGCGCGGGCACGGCCGGCTGGCGAAAGGCGGGATCTATCTCGGGCCGCTGCCGCGTGGCGTCTTCGCGCTCTCCGATCCGAGAGTCGTCTTCGGCGACCTCCTCGGCCTCGTCGCGGTCACGCCGCGGGTCCAGTGCGAGCCCGCGACGGTCGTCGTGCGGCCGCGCTTGACCACGCTCGACGGGCTGTTCTCGGATGCCGGGCGTGCAGCCGGGGACGGACGCCGGGTTCTGTTGCGTCGAGCCGCAGGCTTCGACTTCCACTCCGTGCGCGAGTACGAGCAGGGCGAGTCGCTTCGGCGCGTGCACTGGCCGTCGAGCGCGCGACGCGGGCAGCTCATGGTGAAGGAGCTCGAGGACACCGCCCACGACGGCGTGGTCGTGATCCTCGACTGCGACCCACGGTACGCGGTCGGCGACCCCCCTGAGTCGAGCTTCGACGCGTCCGTGCGGGTTGCGGGCTCACTGCTGCAGGCCCACGCCGTGCGGGGGCGATCCGCGACGCTCGTCTCGACCGGGCGCACGCGGGCCGTAGTCCCCGTGCGCTCGGCAGCGGCGGATCTCGACGGGGCCGTCAGCTCGCTCGCCGCGGCGGAGCCGGACGCCCTGGACGGTCTCGCGCGGTTCCTCGCAGGCGACCATACGTGGGCGTCGAGCGGCGAGCTGGCAGTCGTGACGGCGACAACCGATGCGAGCGCGTTCGCCGCGGTGCTCGCTCTCGCCACACGACGCCTCGTCTCGGTCGTCTGGATCGACGCGGCGAGCTTCGCCTCGCGCCCGACACGAGCCGAGCCTGGGCTGCTCCGCCTCGCCGCGCACGGAATCCCGACCGCGGTGGTCAGGCATGGAGACGATCTCGCAGCCGTGCTCTCGGCGCGGTCGTTCGAGGCGGTGGCTCGTGCGTAGGACGCTCCTCGCAGCGCTGCTTCCGGCACTCGCCATCGCGGCTACCTGGCTGAGCCTGGAGGATCCGCGGTTCGTGGGGGAGGGCCTGGCCGTCGCGGCGCTCGCGATCGTCCCCGCGCTCGTGCGGCGCGGGGCGATGCGCATCGGGGCTGTCGTGCTCTCGGCACTCGGTGCTGCCTGGATTGCCTTCGGCATCGAGCCGTGGGAGCTCGTGCCGTTCCGCGACGAGCGCGTCCTCGCGCCCGCGCTGCGTGACGCTGCGCGCGGGATCGTCGACTTCTACGAGGTCTTCTTGCCCTTCGAGCCTGCGCAGAACCCGGAGATGCACGCACTCGTCCTGTGCGCGATCTTCGGTTTCGTGGCCGCAATGGGGCTCCTCGTGGCGGCCCGTCGGCCGCTCGCCGCGGCTGCGGTGACCGTCGCGGGGGTCGGCTGGCCGGCCACGCTTCTGGGCGGCCAGGCAATCGTCGCGGGCGCCGTTGCGCTCGCCGCGGCACTTGCGGTGCCGCTCATCCTGCGCGCGACCTCTGTGCGCACGGTGCTGGCCGGAGGAGCCATTGCCGCGTTGGTCGTCGTCGGGGCGGTGTCGACGTCTTCGGCGACCACGCTCGCGCGGGACGCTGCGGTCGACTGGGAGACATGGGACATCCGCGGGCAGGGTCGTCAGGCGAGTGAGGTGCGGTTCATCTGGGATTCGAACTACGAGGGCATCACCTTTCCGTCCGAGAAGACGATCGTTCTCCGCGTCGACGGCCCGAGCGCGCCGAACTACTGGAGAACGACGACGCTCGACAGCTTCAGCGAGGATCGCTGGTTCGAGCACCTGTTCTGGCTCGAGCAGGTCGACCACGACGCCCGGGCGCTCCAACTGCCGCAGTTGATTCCTCCGCGGGCGCGGAACCCGGAGAACTGGCTCGAGCAACGCGTTCGCGTCGAGGCGCTCGTGGACGACCGGCTTGCGGCGGCCGGCACACCTGTCGCATTGGACGCACGCAGCCTCGGAACGGTGTTCCTGCTGTCAGGCGGCGTCCTACGGGCGAGCGATCCTGCCGGCGGCGGCGACAGCTACCGCGTGTGGAGTTACGCGCCGGATCCCGCCCCGCGGAGTCTTGCTCGCGCCCCTGCTCGCTACCCGTTCGCCGCATCGCGTTTCCTCGAGGTCGACGGACGCCCGTTCCCGGCGTTCGGACTTCCTGGCCGAGAGGGCGCCGTACGGTCCCTCTTCAGCGACCCCTCGTACGAGTCGTTCGCTCGTCACCGTCCGATGTACACGGTTGCGCGGCGCGTCGCCGGCCGCGCAGAGACACCGTACGCCGCGGTGCTCGCACTCGAGTCCTGGCTCCGCCAGAACGGCGGCTTCGCGTACGACGAGTCTCCACCCCGCGGAAACGGCTCGCCGCTGGTCGCCTTCGTCACGCAAACCAAGGCGGGGTACTGCCAGCAGTTCGCCGGGGCGATGGCGGCGATGCTCCGCATGCTCGGAGTTCCGGCTCGCATCGCTGTCGGCTTCACGAGCGGTACGTACGAGGACGGGACCTGGGTCGTGACCGATCACGACGCGCATGCGTGGGTGGAGGTGTGGTTCGCGGGCATCGGGTGGGTTCCGTTCGATCCGACCCCGGGCCGCGGCACCCTGGGCGGGGAGTACTCGTTCGCCTCCGGCTCCGAGGTTGCCGTCGCGCGCCTCAGGCGCGGAGAGCTGGGCGAGTCGACGACGCCGGCTCTGCCGCCGCGCGTTCCCGATGCGGGCGACTTGCCCGAGACGACCGGCGCGTCTGGGTCGCGACAGGCCCCGTCGCTCGTCGGCGTCGGGCTCGTACTCGCCGCGCTCTGGATTGTGCTTCTCGGACTGGGGAAAGCGCTCGTCAGGCGCGCTCGCTACCTGTCCCGCGATCCCCGCCGTCTTGCGACGGCGAGCCGTCGCGAGCTCGAGGACTTCTTGCGCGACCAGGGCGTCGACATTCCGCCGAACGCGACGCTCGTAGCGCTGCAGCGAGCCGTCCACGACGAGCTCGGTCTCGATGGACGCGCGTTCGCCGCCGCGGCGGCG
>Ga0136631_10000332_pt1 | contig 14673 bp, 14 predicted proteins | sample AntDrymUQ6012206_2_FD_104655 | JGI IMG/M metagenome (GOLD analysis project Ga0136631, IMG submission 104655) | Polar desert sand microbial communities from Dry Valleys, Antarctica - metaG UQ601 (22.06) | ecosystem: Environmental > Terrestrial > Soil > Desert | place: Antarctica: Dry Valley... | reverse complement strand
GTCGTAGTTGGCGGCCATCACCCAGGCCAGGATCGCCCGCCCGCCCATGGTCGCCGCCAATGCCCAGCGGCGGCCCCGCTGCAACCGGTCCAGTGCCGGACCGATGATCGGGGCGACGATCGCGAACGGCGCCATGGTCACGACCAGATAGAGCGCGACGTTCGTGCGTTGTTCGCCGGCGGCGGCGGCGAAGAAGAGCGTCCCCGCCAGCGAGATGGCGATGAGGGTGTCACCCGCGCAGTTCAGCGCGTGCGTCCAGATGAGCCTGGTGAGGCCGGACTCGCCGGCCCCGTCAGCACGGCTGGCGGCGTTGATCCGGCGTACGGCCGTCGACGTCAGGTGCCGGGTGCGTGCCGCGGCGACCCGGGTGACGGTGATCTTCGAAGGGACCATGATGTCGGTCGGCGGTCCACGGCGGCGGGGTTTACGCCGGCCGGGAGGAGCATCGGGAGGCGGTCGGTCGAACGGCAAGCCGGGCTGCGGCTGGGTGGCCTCCGGGCCTCGCGATCGGGCACCGTTCGTCCGGTAAGGCCGCTGTCCCCCGGGGGGCAGCGGCACACCGGAACCGGGCGCACTCACGGCATCATCCTGCCTCACCGCACCGACCGTCGCGGGCTCTTCGGCGACCCCTGCTGAGTTCGCCGTTGCCCTGGACAGCGGCCGCTGCAGCGGGAACGGGCGCCGGGCGGCCGCGGTACCGCCCGGATGGGGGAGGATGGTCGGGTGACTGCGACATCGACCGACGAGAGACCCGCCCAGGCTGCCGACTCCGTGCTCGCCGAGGCCGTCGACCTGGCCCGCCGGGCCGTCGAGCAGGAGGCCGCCGCGCACGTCGGTGAATACCGCGGCTGCGTCGCGATCCTCGCCGACGGCCCGCAGGAGGCGGGCACAGGAGGAGATGCGTCGGCACCGGTCGCCGTCCACCTTTTCGACTGCACGGCGCCGGCGTACGCGGGATGGCGCTGGTCCGTGGCGGTCACCCGCCTTGACGACGACCCACGGGTCACCATCGACGAGGTGGTGCTGCAACCGGGCGAGGGCGCATTGCTGCCGCCGCCGTGGGTGCCCTGGAGCCAGCGCCTGCTGGCCGGGGATCTCGGGGTGGGTGACCTGCTCCCGACCGGGCCTGAGGATGAGCGGCTGGTCCCGGCGTACGCCGCCACCGGCGACCCGGTGCTCGACGAGGTGGCACTCGAGCTTGGTCTGGGCCGGGTACGCGTGATGTCGCGGCTGGGCCGGACCGACGCCGCGGAGCGCTGGCACGAGGGGCCGACCGGTCCGGACAGCCCGATGGCCCGGCAGGCCCCAGGCCAGTGCGGCACCTGCGCGTTCTACCTGCCGCTGGAGGGTTCGCTACGCACGATGCTCGGTGCCTGCGGCAACGAGTACGCACCGAGTGACGGCCGGATCGTTGATGCCCTGTACGGCTGCGGCGCGCACTCCGAGGCCGTGAGCGAACCCGAGCCGGAACCGCTCACCGCCGTCTCCTACGACACCCAGCGCTATGACGTCCTCGACGCTGACGTCGAGCCCGTCGACCTGACCGAGGACGGCGCGGTCGCCGACGTGACCTCTGACGGCGTGGCCGTCGACGTGACAGAGGACAGCGAGCCGGAAACCTGAGCCCTCCGTTGCCTCCGGTGCCCGGTGACGCGTTCGGAACGGAGGCGATCCGCGGGCGTGTGCTGGCTGCCTGGACAGCATCGCCGGCGCGCTTCCGGGAGGACGCCAATGCTGAGGAGGACCTGACCCTCGGCGGCTACCGGGAGCGGCTGATCGTCGAGCTCGCGCAGAACGCCGTCGATGCCGCCGCGCGGACCGGGCAACCGGGTCGGCTGCGGCTGCGAGTGGCAGCAGGCGTGTTCAGCGCAGCGAATACCGGCGCACCCCTGGACGCTGACGGCGTACAGGCGCTGGCGACGTTGCGAGCCTCGCCGAAGCGTGACGAGGGCACCGTCGGCCGCTTCGGGGTCGGCTTCGCCGCCGTCCTCGCGGTCACCGATCGGCCGCAGATCGTCTCGACCAGCGGGTCGGTCGAGTTCGACGCAGACCGGACCAGGGAGCTGGTGTCCGCCATCCCGGAGCTGTCTGTGGAGCTGCGCCGTCGCCGGGGAGCGGTGCCTGCGTTGCGGTTGCCGTTCGGCTGCGCGGGCTCCCCACCGGACGGCTTCGTCACCGAGGTCCGCCTGCCGTTGCGGCCCGGGACGGAGGACGGCGTAAGCCGCCAGCTGGCCGAACTGCGTGCGGAGTTGCTGCTGTCCCTGCCGGGCCTGGCCGAGATCGATGTGGAGGGCCGGCTGCTCACCCGCACCGACCTACCCCCTGGCTGGGTGGTGCTGGCCGACGGCGAGCAGCGCCGCCGGTGGGCGCTGGAAACGGCCTCCGGCGACATACCCGCCGAGATACTGGCCGGTCGGCCGGTTGAGGAACGCGAGCGCACCTCTTGGTCGCTCTGCTGGGCCGTCCCCGTCGACGAGGCAGTGGTGGCGCCACTGCCCGGCCGGCAGGTGGTGCACGCGCCGACGCCGAGCGACGAACCGCTGTCGCTTCCGGTCATGTTGATCGCCACGTTCCCGCTGGCACCAGATCGACGCCACGTCGCCCCGGGTCCGTTGACCGACTACCTGGTTGCCGCTGCCGCATCGGCGTACGCCCGGCTGCTCGGCCGGCTCGATCCGGCCCCGGCAGTGCTTGCCCTCGTGCCGCGCCTGGGCTTCGCCGCGGCCGAACTGGACGCGGCGCTGTGCCGATCGGCACTTGCCGAGCTGCGCGAGACGGGCTGGTTGCCCTCAGCCGAGGGCGCCCGCGTGCGCCCCGACCGGGCCGCATCGCTCGACCCGGTTTCAGAAGCGCTGGTCGAGGCGCTGGTCGAGGTGATTCCCGGGCTGCTGCCCGCGGCGTGGTCGACCCGCCGGGACGGGCAGGTGCTGGACTCGCTCGGCATCGAGCGGTTGTCCGTCGCCGATGTCGTTCAGGTGCTGTCCGCTGTGGACAGGCCTGGTACGTGGTGGGCGCAGCTGTATGCGGCCCTGGCCGACCTCGGCTCGATGGATGATCCGGAGGCGCTCGCCGCCATCCCGGTTCCGCTGGCCGACGGTCGTACGTCGTACGGAGCGCGGGGTCTGCTGCTGCCGGATCGGACGCTGCCGGCCGGTGACCTGACTGAGCTCGGGCTGCGGCTGGTCGACCCCGCGGCGGTGCATCCGCTCCTGGAGCGGCTGGGCGCCCGCCCGGCTACTGCCGCTGCGGTGTTGCTGGACCCGATCGTGCGGGCGGCCGTCGAGGAGTCGCTGGACGAGGAGGACCCGGCGCCGATCACCGCCGCGGTGCTCGCGCTGGTCCGCGCCGCGGACGCCGGCGTCGGCGACTTTCCATGGCTGGCCGACCTTGCTCTGCCCGATGCCGAGGGCGGCTGGAGTGCTGCCGGGGAGCTGATGCTGGGCAGTTCACCACTTGCCGACGTGCTGGCCGACAGTTCGCTCGGTGTCGTCGACCCGGATGCCGAGACACGGTGGGGTGCGGCGCTCGGCGCCGTCGGGGTGCTTGCCACGTTCGCGGTCCTGCGCGCCCAGGACGTGGAGGTGGGAGCCGACCTCGACCTGGACAGGATCGAGGAGTGGTACGACGCTGTGCTCGACCGGCTGCCGCCGGACGACGTGCCGGCCGTCCTCGGCACCGTCACGGCGGTCCGTGATCTGGAACGGGTCAGCTCCGACCGCTGGCCGGCGGCGCTGACCCTGTTGTCGGCGCTGCCCCGGGACGTATTCGATGCGCTCGTGGTCGCCCTTCCGGGCGGGGCATCGGCCAGGGTGCCGTCCTACACGACGTGGTGGCTGTCGACACATCCGGTCCTGGACGGTGCCCGCCCGGACAGGCTACGGCGCCACGGCTCAGTCGACCTGAGCGGTCTGTACGACGAGGCACCTGCGGACACGCCGGACTACCTCGACTGCCCGTCCACCGTGGAGGACGTACTCGTCGATGCCGAGTCGGCGCTGGAACTGCTGGCCCGGCTGGGCGATCCACAGCGGGCGGTGCCGGGCGCTCTGCTCGACGGCATCTACGGCCGGCTTGCGGCGGCGCTGGACGGTGTGGACGCCCGCCCGACGCAGTGGCTGCGCACGGTCACCGGGGAGGTGGTGCGGCGGGAGACTGCGATGGTGCTCGATGCGCCGTACCTGCTGCCCTTTCTGGAGCGCGCCGCCGTACCGGCCGGGACTGACGCTGGCCCGGTGGCCGACCTGCTCGACCTGCCGCTGGCCTCGGAGCTTGTCACGGCTTCGGTGACCTCACGGCCCGGGCGGGAAGTCCGCTGGCGCGACGTGCCCGGGGCTGCGCTGGCCGCGCGCCGCCTGGGCATTGCCGAACTGCCTGGACGGGTCGCCCTCCACGCCGCGCTCAGCGTGGACGGCCGGGACGTCGACTGGTGGCCAGGCGACATCGACAGCGTGAGCCTGGACGCGGGTGCGGCGGCGCTCGGTCGTGCCCTGGCGTGGAGGCACGGCGCGTGGCCGCTGCGCGCTGCCCTGGCGGAGGCGTTCGCGCGCCCGGAGGATTCTGCGTTGCTCGCCGCCGAGGACGCGGTGGGCTGACCCGACGTCACGACCGCGGGCTTTGCCAGCTTTCCGCCCGGGCCGAAGGGTGGGAAACCCCACAGTCACGGGACGAGCAGCGAGCCCAGCCGGTCGAGGAAGACGCGTTGCCCGGCCACGACCTTGCTCCGGGCCTCGGCCAGCCCGAACCACTCGACGTGGTCGATCTCCGGGAACTCACTGATGCGACCCGACCCCTTCGGCCACTCCATCGAGAAGACACCGGGTACGACGTCGCGCGGGTCGAGATCGCCCTCGACGGCCCAGGCGATCACCTGCTTGCCACCGGACTGTGTGACGACGCCGAGTTCGGTGGCCTTCCCCGGCGGCGCCGCAAGGCCGAGTTCCTCGGCGAACTCGCGGAGTGCTGCGGCCAGCGGTTCCTCGCCCGGCTCGTACTCTCCCTTGGGCACGGTCCATGCGCCTGCGTCCCGCCGTTGCCAGAACGGCCCTCCCATGTGGGCGAGCAGGACTTCGATGCGCGGGCCGGTACGGCGGAACAGCAGTAGTCCCGCGCTGCGCTTGGCCGCCACGCCGAGAGTCTGCTCGAATGTCCGCGCGAACAGCGACATGGGATGCCTAGTCCGGCCCTTCGACTACCAAGAACGCATCCGATCAGCGAGTTCCGTTGGTGCGAAGCTGTCAGCGGCGGCGCTGCTGGCGAATGGAGATCCAGAGGCCGAGCAGGCCGAGCACCCAACCGGCCAGCGTTGTCCACAGCCATCCAAGCGCTCCGGCATCGGCAAGTCGCCCGGTGAAAAAGAGCAGCACCACGAAGCCGACGAACCACATCGCCGTACCGGCAATGATGACCGTGCTGGCGTTGACGTCCAGCGGCTCCGGCGAAGGCCGCAGTGGGCGGGGCATGCGGGCAGGATACGGCCCCGGGACGAGATCGTGAGGTATGCTAACGATCGTGCCCGTCAAGACAGCAACCCCTCCTGCGCTTGCGCATGATCTGCGCCTTGCGGTGATGCGCCTGTCGCGCCGGCTACGGTCCCAGCGGGCAGACACGTCAATGACGCTGACGCACCTCGCCGCGCTTTCCACTCTCTACGCCAAGGGCCCGCTGACCCCCGGTGAGCTGGCGGCGCACGAGAAGGTGCAGCCTCCATCGATGACCCGGGTCGTCTGTGCGCTGGAGGAGCGCGGCTTCGTCCTGCGCGCCCCGCACCCGACCGACGGCCGGCAAGTCATCGTCAGTCTGACCCCGGCGGCCGAGGACTTCCTGCTCGAGGAGATTCGCATGCGTGAGGCCTGGCTGACCCGACGGCTGGCCGAGCTGACCGACGAAGAGCGGGACATCCTCCAGGTAGCGAGCGAGGTCATCGGTCGCCTGGTCGATTCGTGACCTTCCCCGGCCCCGCCGGCTGGATGTGGAGCGCGTGACCGCGACGACCCGGCACGGCATGTTCGCCTCCCTGCGGGTGCGAAACTACCGGCTATTCGCGACGGGCAGCCTCGTCTCCAACACCGGCACCTGGATGCAGCGGGTAGCCCAGGACTGGCTCGTGCTGGAACTGTCGAACGGCAGCGGCGTCGCCCTCGGAGTGGTCACCGCCTTGCAGTTCGGCCCGATCCTGTTCTTCGGCATGTACGGCGGGATGCTCGCCGACCGCTACGACAAGCGGAAGCTGCTCTTCGCCACCCAGGCCTCGATGGGCCTGCTCGCCCTCGTCCTCGGGCTGCTCGACCTGGGCAACGTCGTCGCCCTGTGGCACGTCTACGTCCTGGCCACCGGGCTCGGCATCGCAACATCGTTGGATACCCCGATCCGGCAGGCATTCGTGTCAGAACTCGTCGGACCCGAGCGATTGACCAACGCCGTCGGGCTCAACTCCTCGACGTTCAACGCCGCTCGCCTCGTCGGTCCTGGAGCAGCCGGCCTGCTGATCGCCGCGTTCAGCACTGCTCCGGTCTTCCTTCTCAATGCCGGCAGCTTCGCGGTCACATTGATCGCGCTCACCCGGATGCGCTCCGCTGAGCTGTTCATGACCACTCGGGTGGCGCGCGGCAAGGGTCAGTTACGCGAGGCGCTGAGCTACGTCCGCGCCCGGCCCGATCTCAGGTTGACCATGCTGCTGGTCTTCATCGTGGGCACCTTCGGGCTGAACTTCCAGCTGACCACTGCGCTGATGGCGCGCGAGGTTTTCAAGCTCGACGCCAGCGCGTTCGGGTTGCTCGGCAGCTGCGTCGCTGTCGGCTCATTGACCGGGGCGTTGTTGTCCGCCCGCCGCCGGGAGCGTCCGCGGCTGCGGCTGCTGATCGGGGCGGCGATGACCTTCGGCGTACTGGAGATCATCGCCGGGGTGATGCCGACGTTCGCCAGCTTCGCGATCCTGCTCGTCCCGACCGGTGCTGCGGCGCTCACGTTCATTATCGCGGCGAACTCCTCGGTACAACTCGGGACCGATGCCTCCATGCGCGGTCGAGTGATGGCGCTGTATCTGCTCTTCTTCATGGGTGGCGCCCCGATCGGCGCCCCCATCATCGGGTGGCTCTCGGAGAACTTCGGAGCCCGCTCCGGGATCGTGGCCGGCGGCCTGTGCTGCGTCCTCGCGGCCGCGGCCATCGGTGCCCGGCTCGCGATCCAGACCGGCCTGCGGGTGGAGGCACATGTCACAACGCGGCCACATCTGCAGTTGCGAGTGCCGGCCCTGAAGGCCTGACGCACCGACTGGGAGGCTGACCCCACCGGCTGCTTGTCCTCTCCGGAATCCCGGCTTACCGTGGGTCATGCCCAGCGGGGGCACGGTCGAGGCGGTGCTCTTCTTTGTGCTGTTCCTGTTCGTCATCGGATTGCCGTTATTCGGTGGTCGGCTGATACGTGTCGTTCGACGCCAGATCGAGCGCCGCAGCGACCGACGGCCGCCGCCGCCGTCCGCCACCCGACCCACCGGGCAGCTCGTGGACGACCTGCGCCGACTGTCGCGCTCGCTGGCCGAGCTGCCCGCCGGCGCGCCGTGGGCCCGTCACCACGGCACCCAGATGGCCTACGACGACGTACTCGTTGAGCTGTGCCGGGCACTGGAAGTCGAGCATGACCTGGGCAGCCTGTCCCAGGGGCTGACCCGCGACATGGAGCGGTTGCGCGTGGAGGACGTCCTGTACGGTCTCGGGCTGCGCATCCACACCGTCGGCACCTGACCGCCTGCGCTACGCGATCGTGTCGTTCTCCGTCGGATGGAGGATGAAGCACCCGCAGGGCTGCCCTGCCCGACCTACCAGGCGTAGTCCTCCGGCGCGGTCTCGTAGCCGGGGAAGATGTCGTCCAGCCGGTCCAGCGCGCCGGTGTTCAGCGAGACCCGGGTGGCGGCGAGTGCGCTGTCCAGCTGCTCGAGCGTCCGTGGCCCGACGATCGGGGCGGTCACGACCGGCTGATGCAACAACCAGGCTAGCCCGACATCTGCGGGGTCCGAGCCCAATTCGTCGCAGAACGCTTCGTACGCCGTGATCGCCTTGCGGTTGGCCTTGAGCGATTCCTTGGCCCGCCCGGCGCTGCGGCGCTTGCCCTTGCGCTCCTTGTTGAGTACGCCGGCCAGCAGGCCACCGTGCAACGGGCTCCACGGGATCAGCCCGAGGCCGTAGTGCTCGCAGACCGGGATCACCTCGCGCTCGACGTCGCGGACGAGCAGGTTGTAGATCGACTGCTCACTGACCAGGCCGAGGAAGTTACGCCGCGCGGCGGCTTCGTTGGCTGCGGCAATGTGCCAGCCGGCAAAGTTGGAACTCCCGGCGTACAGGATCTTGCCCTGGGCGACGAGGACCTCGACGGCCTGCCAGATCTCGTCCCAGGAGGTGTCACGGTCCACATGGTGGAACTGGTAGAGGTCGATGTAGTCGGTGTTGAGCCGTCGTAGCGAGGCGTCGCAGGCGCGGCGGATGTTCAGCGCAGACAGCTTGCCGTTGTTCGGCCATTCGGCCATGTCGCCGTACAGCTTGGTCGCGAGCACGACGCGTTCCCGGCGCTCGCCGCCATGGGTGAACCAGCTGCCGACGATCTCCTCCGTGCCGCCCTTGTTCTCCGCCCAGCCGTAGACGTTGGCGGTGTCGAAGAAGTTGACGCCGTTCTCAATCGCGTGGTCCATGATCTCGTGGGAGTCCTCCTCCGAGGTCTCCGGGCCGAAGTTCATGGTGCCGAGGCAGAGGCGACTGACGCGCAGGCCGGTACGGCCGAGGTGGGTGTAGTCCATGGTTGCCAGCCTGGCACGCTGCCCGATGTGATGCACACTTTCGATGCGGCCACCGCGGTCCGCGCCCTGGGCAACGGCCGGTACGCCGCCACCTTGGACCCGGTGTGGGGTGTGGGGGAGGGCCTGCTCAACGGCGGGTACCTAATGGCGCTCGGCGTCCGCTCAGCCCTGGTCGACAGTGGTCATCCCGATCCCCTCGCCGTGTCGGCGACGTTCCTGCGGCCGCTGCCGGCCGGGTCCGCGACGGTCGTGGTCGAGCCGCTGCGCTCGGGGCGCACGGTGTCCTCGTCACGGGTGACGGTGGGTGCGGATGAGGAGTCACCGAGCGTGGACATGCAGGTGACGGCGGCCACCCTGACCGGCGGTGCGACCTGGACCGACTCCGTACCACCGGTGATCGCCCGGCCCGAGGACTGCCTGCGCGGACCCATGCCCGGCGCCGGGGCGACACCCCCTGGTCTCACCGAGGTGCTCGACTACGCCTTCGATCCGGACACGTCGGGATGGCTCACCGGTACGCCGGGGCGCCAGCCGCTGCTCAACCTGTGGTTGCGGTTCACCGACGCCCGGCCCATCGATCCGCTCGGTCTCGTGTTGCTCTGTGACGCGTGCCCACCGGTGCTCTTCGCGCTGGGCAGGTTCGGCTGGGCGCCGACGGTCGCCATGCAGGTGCTGATCCGCGCGGTCCCCGCGCCCGGTTGGTGTCAGGTGGAGGCCCGCGCGCGCTTGATCGGCGGCGGGTTCAGCGACGAGGAGGTAGCCGTGTGGGACAGCACGGGTGCACTGGTCGCCCAGTCGCGCCAGATCGCCGTACCACCCCGCGTCGCCGTACCCCCCCGTGCCGCGGTCCCGCCCGCGCCGCGGTGACCGAGCACCGTCTGGCAGCCGCGCCCGAGGAAGCAGAAAGGCCGCTGAAGACACGGCGACTTGCCTTCGCGATCGTGGCGGTCGGGCTTTTCATGAGTTCGATGGATCAGACCGTCGTGGCCACAGCGCTCCCGGCATTTCAGCGCGACCTCGACGCCGCGCTGAACTGGAGCGGGTGGACCATCACCGTCTACGCGCTGGGGCAGGTTCTGGCCATGCCCATTGCCGGGCGGCTCAGTGATCAGGTCGGGCGCAAGAAGGTCTTTCTCATTGCGGTCGGCGTCTTCACCCTGACGTCGCTGTGCTGCGCGCTGGCCCCGAACATCTACGTGCTCGTCTTCTTCCGTGCGCTCCAGGGCCTCGGCGGCGGCGCCATGATTCCGTCGGCCACCGGGATCGTGTCCGATGAATTCCGCCGAGATCGAGATCGCGCGGTAGGCATGTTCACGAGCATCTTCCCGATCGGCGGCATCGTGGGGCCGATCATCGGGGGCGCCTTCGTGACCTACACGTCCTGGCGGGTGATCTTCCTCGTCAACGTCCCCATCGGTGTCGCGTTGATATTCCTGGGCATCAAGTTCATCTCGGCAACACCACGTAAGCCGGCGCCGGCGATCGACTACTCGGGGATCGCGCTGCTGGGCTCGCTGCTGCTGCTCGCGATGTTCGGCTTCGCGCATCTGGGCAGTCCCGGCAGTCAGGTCACGGACCCTCTCTTCATCGGAACCGAGCTGGCCGCGGTCGCATTGGCGGCGCTCTCCGTCCGGCACTCGATACGCCATCGGTCCCCGTTCATCCCGATTCGTCTCCTCCGGGGCCGGACGTTCGGCGCTATGAATGCGCTCAACTTCGTGTTCGGCGGGGCAGCGCTCGGGTTCGGCGCGTTGGTGCCGCTCTACGCGCAGCAGCGCTTCGACATCGACGCACTGGCCTCAGGAACACTGCTGACAGCGCGTGCGGTGGGCATGATCTGCGTGGCCGGCCTCACCGTGCTGGCACTGCGGCGTACCGGGCACCGCGTTCCCATGGCAGTCGGCCTCTTGGTCGTCGCCACCGGGCTCATCCTCATGTCGATGCCGCCGCAGGGGATGTCGGCCTACGTCTGGCTCGCGGTTGCGGCCGGGGTCACCGGTCTTGGCATGGGATGTTTCGTCCCGGCAGCCAACAACGCCGGTCTGCACCTGGCCGGTGACGAGTTGGCGGCCAGCGCGGGCCTGCGCGGCATGTTCCGAATGGCTGGACTGATCGTCGCCGTGTCGCTGACGACCGCCATGCTCTCGCGTAGCGGCGACCCGGGCCTCACCCAGGCGCATGGCTTCCTCCTTTGTGCGGTCCTCCTGCTGGTCTCGCTTCCACTCGTCCTCTCGCCGCCGGATCATCGCGGAAGGTGGTGAGCCCCGCTGTCGTGGCGCTGAGGGTGTTCGGACATCGAATCGGACATCCTGTGGGGGTGGGTATCTCCAGGCTCTGCCCCAGGAGTGAACGCTCCTGGCTTGTCCGCCGTACACAGTGCACGAAGCCATCGGCGTGAGCCGGGACAGGAGGGCGATGGGGCTGCGGCTGGTGCGGGCTGGCAAGCACAAGGGCGACGGACCCTCGCTGGCCACCGAGGCCGATGTCCGGCTTGCCTACGACGCGCACGGCAGGGAGCTGTACCGATATGCAGTGCGCGCCACCGGGGACGGTGGCGCATCGCAAGACATCGTGCAGGAGATCTTCCTCCGGGCGTGGCGCTCGGGTCACCTGTTCGATCCGGCGCTGGCGAGCCTTCGGGTCTGGTTGTTCGCGATCGCCCGCAACGTCGTGGTCGATCATCACCGTGCGGTGGGGGCGCGGCCGTGGCTGCGCGGTCTCACCGACCAACCGGCCGACGTAGGCCCCCCGGTCGCTGATCATTCGGAGCGCCTGGTGCATGCGTGGGTGGTGGAGGAGGCGCTGGAACGGATCGGGCAGGAGCACCGCCAAGCTGTGACCGAGACCTATCTGAACGACCGGCCCTACGCCGACGTAGCGGCCGAGTTGGGAATCCCCATCGGCACCCTGCGCAGCAGGGTGTTCTACGGGCTGAAAGCACTAAGAGTCGTACTGGATGAGATGGAGGTGACGTTGTGACCGAGGAAACGCACCGTGTGCTGCGCGAGTCGCTCGGCGCCTACGTGCTCGGCCATCTGGATCCAGCCGACGAGGAAGCTGTTCGCGCGCACCTGGCCGGTTGTGTGCAGTGCCGGTCCGAGTTGGCCGAGCTCCTGCCGGTGGCGAATGCGCTGGCCCCCGCACGGCGTCAGCCGGTCACCGGCGGTCCGCCCCCCCAGGTCCTGGAACGACGCGTCATCGACGCGGTCGCCGCAGAGGCGGGTAAACGGCGCAGGACCCGCGTGGTCACGACCGTCGCCGCAATCGCCGCGGCGGCCGCGCTGATCGTCGTCGCCGCATTCGGTATCGCGACCTTCATCGACCGCACGCCGCAGGCTCCGGTGCCCGAGATCGTCGCTGTACAGGTGTCCCCCCAGCTCGACCTGGTCACCGCCAGCGCGGGGCTCATCGACCACACCTGGGGCGTCGAGGTAAAGCTGACCACCGCCGGACTGGATGCGGGAACGGAGTACGAGGCGTTCGTGCTCGGTGAGGACGGGGGCGAGGTCACGGCAGGGACCTTCGTCGCGATCGGCGATGACGAGATGCTGTGCAACCTGCAGGCGTCACTGCTGCTCGAGGACGCCAGCGGGTTCGAGATCCGCAATGAGGCCGGCGAGGTCGTCATCAGCAGCGACTTCTGAGGGGTCAGTGCACGGGGGCCGGCGCTCCCTCGCGCAGTTCGCCGTCATGCATCGACAGGATGCGGTCGGCGTACTCCCACGTCTCGGGGTTGTGGGTGGCGATCAGACAGACCGAGCCGCTCCGGACGAGCCGCCGAAATGCGGTGAAGATGACCTCGGTCCAGCGCGCGTCCTGGTGCGCTGTCGGTTCGTCGGCCAGCACGATCGCGGGCTCCAGCAGCAGCGCACGTGACACGCAACAGCGCTGCTGCTCGCCCAGGGAGGCCTGCTTGGGATAGCGATCGGCGAGATGATCGATACCTACGGAGGTCATCAGCTCACGTGCGGCTTTGCCGCCCCGATCCGGCGCTCCGGTGAGCCGGCCAGGCAGCGAGACGTTCTCGCCCATCGTCAGGTCCTCGAGCAGCCCGAGGGCTTGCGGGATCAGCGCCAGTTCCCCCCACGACAGATCCTCCGCCTGCCGCCCGGCCAGGGCAGCGCCCCAGGTCAGGGCGCCGGCATCGGCTCGCTCCCAGCCGCACAGCACATTCAGCAGCGTGGACTTGCCCGAGCCGGACGGGCCGACGAGTGCGACCAGCTCACCAGGGTGTAACACCAGGTTGACCTCGCGCAGCGCATGCACCAGCTCTGCGTTGCGCCGATACGTCTTGGAAAGCCCCGTGCCAGAGACCACGACAGCGTCGGTCACCATGACTCCACGACCTGACCATGCTCCAGCCGCAGCAGGTGATCCGAGGCCGCCACCACCGCCGGATCGTGCGAAGACAGGATGAACGCCACGCCCTCCTCGCGCAGGTCGTGAACCGCCTGCAGCACCCGCTCGGCCGAAGCGCTGTCCAGCTCCGCCGTCGGTTCGTCGGCGACCACGATCGCCGGGCGGCCGATCACCGCACAGGCCACCGCCACCCGCTGCTGCTCACCTCCGGAGAGCTGAACCGGCTTGTGGGTTGCTCGTTGCTCCAGGCCGAGGGTACGCAGCAGCCGGTCGATCTCCGCCGGGTCCGGCCGCTGTCCGCGCAACCGGGCGGCCAGCTGCAACTGGTCGGTGACGGTCAGGTACTCGACCAGGTTGTCGATCGGGTTCTGGAAGACATAGGCGACCGCCGTACGCCGCAGCGCCCGCCGCCCGCGCGGTCCCAGACCGGCGACCTCGGTCCCGGCGATGAGGACCGAGCCGTCGGTGGGGCGGTCAACGCAGGCCAGGATGCGCAGCAGTGAGGACTTGCCCGATCCCGACGGCCCGACGATCGAGGTGACCCGGGCGCTCGGGAAGTCCTTGTCGACATCGGTCAGCGCGAGCACCTCCTCGTCCGCGGTGCGGTAGACCTTGCGCACCCCACGGCATACCGCGGCAGGCAGCTCGGACAGGTCGGTGCCGGTACCCGCCCGGTCGAACCACTCGTCGTTGTAGCCGCCCTGGGGCGCGGGGTGTCTAGGAGCCAAGTCGGAGCACCTCTGCCATGTCGGCGCGGCTGGCCGCGCGCTGCGAGTACGCCGCCGCGAGCAAGGCCACCGCAACCGTGGCAGCCGCGGCGACGAGAACCGTGATCAGCGGGACGGTGAGCAACGGCCCCGGTGGACGGGTCGGATCGATTTCCAACCCCCGGTATACGACCAGCACCGCGGCCCACGCCAGCGCAGCTCCGATGGCGAAGGCGAGCCCGAGCAGGACCGTCAGCTCCAGGACCAGCGAGCGAAGGTGGCTGGCGGGTTTCAGGCCCATCCGGCGGGCCAGCGCGTACGACGCGACGCGGGTGCGCTGCCGCGTCTCCAGGTACAGCAGCAGACCACCAACGGCCACCGCACCGACGAAGGCGGCCAGCGCCTGCAGGTAGCCGAAGGTCCAGCTCACCGAAAGGAAGTTCGCGACCCGGAAGACGGTGTCGGTGCTCTGGACCCGCAACACCCGGATGTCGTCGGGGAGCGCTTCGCGAACGGCGTTCTCCGCGGAGGTGGACCAGATCTCGGTGAACCTGCCGGCGGTCCGGTCGATCTCGCCGAGCTGCTCCGCCCGCACGATCAGCATAGGGACGGGTAGCCGCCGCCCCGGAAAGGTGTCCACCCGCGCGACCACATCCATCTCGACGTCCCGGATGCCCAGCGCGACGGTGAGGGTGTCCTCGCTGAACCCCATCGAGAGCGCGTTCACACCAGCAGATCCGTCCTCGCCGGACAGCGCAGCGAGCAACTCGGCCAGCGGGACATCGGCGAAGCGGTCGTCCCAGTACGCGAACTCCATGAACG
>Ga0136631_10000331_pt1 | contig 14685 bp, 22 predicted proteins | sample AntDrymUQ6012206_2_FD_104655 | JGI IMG/M metagenome (GOLD analysis project Ga0136631, IMG submission 104655) | Polar desert sand microbial communities from Dry Valleys, Antarctica - metaG UQ601 (22.06) | ecosystem: Environmental > Terrestrial > Soil > Desert | place: Antarctica: Dry Valley... | reverse complement strand
TCAAACCCACCCAATGGATCAAACTCATCGACCGCCTCGCACACATCGACAACCCCACCGTCAACCCCAAACCCTCCAAATACGCCATCCCCGTACCCGTCCGGCGCGCGTCCATCCAGCACAAGGGCGAGTAGGTCGTCCGCCGGCCGCGGCGCTTGGCTCCCGCAGCGCTCGGCCGCGGCGCTCGGCTCAGGTCCCGAGCGCTCCCGGGTCCGCGGGGACGTCGACGGCGTGCTCGCGCAGGATGTCGAGTGAGACGATCTCGAGGGCACGCTCGTGGGTCGATGCGAGCACCACGTAGGCAGCCGCGCCGTCCTCGTGGGCTCGCAGCCAGTTGATAGCCGTCACGCACCAGCGATCGCCCGGCACGAGTCCGGGGAAGTGGTACCCCGGCATCGGGGTGCTGAGGTCGTTGCCGATGCCGTGCTGGTGCTCGAGGAACTCCGCCGTCACCACGGCGCAGATCGTGTGGCTTCCGAGGTCCTCCGGCCCGGTGCTGCAGCACCCGTCCCGGTAGAACCCCGTGACCGGGTCGGTGCCGCAGAGCTCCAGCTCTCCACCCAGGACGTTTCGCTCCGTCACGGCACGAAGTATCCCCTGCAAGCCAGAGGGTGTGTTGCCTTCGTACGGCTGACCCTAAAAAGGCGACACACTCCCTGGTGGCGCGATCCGCTCGCGCAGCTCATCCCAGAGCTGGGCGTACGCCCGTCCCGCCGGGCCGTTCGGGGCGAATTCGGCGAGCACGCGGCGGTGCACGCCCATCCGCTCGACGTCGCTCGCCGAGGGGATCGCCGTCCGCAGCACGCCGTCGCGGCCCGACAGCTCGGCGATGACCTCCTGGTGCAGGCGCCGGCGTACGTCGGTCATCGCGAAGAAGGCGAGGATGCGCGGCGGCTCGGACACCTCGTCGGCGACGAAGCGGCGCAGCTGGTCGAAGGTGCGCAGCGACAGCGGCGAGGGGATGAGCGGGACGAGCAGCACGTCGGCGGCCCCGAAGACGCTCTCGGAAGCCAGCGAGATCGCCGGCGGGCAGTCGAGGAAGACGTAGTCGTAGGCGCCGGCGAGCGGGGCGAGCACGCGCGCCAGGCGTCGCGTCGGGCGTTTCGTCGCATCGAGCGCGAGGTCCATGTTGCGGTAGGAGAAGTCGGCCGGCAGGAGGTCCAGGCGCTCGTGGTCGGTGCCCTTCAGCAGCGCGACCGGATCGCTCTTGCCACGGACGAGCCGGCGCCCGCCGCCCTTGACCTTCGGCTTGATCCGCAGCAGGTACGTCGCGGCGCCCTGCGGGTCCAGGTCCCAGAGCAGCACCCGCGCGCCGCCCTCGGCGGCGAGCCAGGCGAGGTTCACCGACGCCGATGTCTTGCCAACGCCGCCCTTGATGTTGTAGGCGGCGACGACGGTCATGCGAACGTCTGCTTGACGACCGTTCGCTGCTCCTTCGCCGCGAAGGCCGCGAAGCGCTCGGCGAACTCGGAGCGCGCCCGCGCCTGGTCCGCCGCGAGCCGCTGCACGAGCACGCCCATCGCCATGAGCGCGGGGGCCCCGCCCTCGAGCGCCGCGACCTCATCGCCGAGCGAGCGCAGAAGGTCGGCCTGGACCTCGCGGTCCTGGAAGCGTCCGAGGACGTCCTGCAGCGACTTCAGCGACGCGACCATCGGCTTGACGACCGCCGCCGGGTACAGCGAGGCGAAGAACTCCAGCAGGTAGCGCAGCTCCTTGCCCTTCTTGCGCAGGTCGTGCAGCGCCTCGGCCGGGGTGTCGTCCTCGATCTTGCGGCCCATCCGCACCATTCGCCGGTAGACGGTCGCGATCCGCTCGCCGGCGACCGCCGCGACGGGACGCGCGGCGTCCGGCCGGCCGCCCTCGTCGCTCTCGACGAGCCCGTCGAGCACGTCCGACCAGTTCTCGAGCAGCGCGCGCGTGCGCGCGGAGCGCAGCGCGCGGACCATCGTGGCGCGCTCCGCCCGCAGGTGATCGGAGAGCAGCCGACCCAGCGGCGCGACGTCGCCCGCGCCGCCGTCCAGCAGCCCGGCGGTAAGCTCGCCGAACTCCAGCAGTTGCACGTCGAGGTCACGCGTCGGACCGGTGATCGCCTGCAGCTCGCGGAAGCCGTCACGGAAGACGCGCAACGGCTCCGGCGGAAAGACCCCCGCCAGCTCGCGCTGCAGCGCCCGCGAGCGGCGCACCGCGACGCGCAGATCGTGGAGGAACTCGCTGTCGACGTCGTCCAGCGTGCCCGGCAGGTTCGCCTCTACGACCGCGAGCAACCGGCGCGCGATCGCGACCGCCGCCGCGTCGGCGCGCTCCTCGGGGCGCAGCTGCACCCGCAGCTTCGAGGAGGTACCGCCGACGTTCCCGCCGCCGGCCTCGACCGCATCGTCCTGCACCGGCCGCGGTGCCGGCACGAGCCCGAGCTCGCTGCGCAGCTGGGCGCGCACGCGCTCGAACTCGCGGTCGTAGCCGAGCACGCCCGTGACGTGCAGCCGCGCTGCGAGTGCCAGCGGGCGAGCACCGTCGCCGAGCAGCGCGACGGGCTCCTCGACCCGCAGGCGGACGACGATCTTGCCGATGTCGTCGAGGACGTTCAGCGGGAGCATGCGGCTGCGCACACGGGCGACCGGCGTGAGCGCGCGCATCTCGACGAGGGGGGCGAGGCGATCGCGCAGCGGACCGGCCGGCAGCTCGGCGGCGAACAGCCGCACGGCGCCGCCCGGGAGCTTCCCGGCGGCGTGCTCGGCGGAGGATGTCGCATCGGTCAGCGCGAGCCGCCCGCCGCTGCCGACGAGCACGAGCCCGGCGTCGTGGAGGCGACCGTCGAACGTGTCCCAGAACGTCCGCTGCATCGTATGGGCGCTCTGGGTGACGATCGGCAGCGTCCCGGCGAGCGCATCCGCCGCCGCGGCGGCGGCGAGCCCTCCGGGCAGCAGCAGTTGGGTCGCCGGTGGCGTCATGGCGACAGTCTGCCAGCGAGCGGTCGCGACAGTCGCCAGCGTAAGGTCGCGACCGCGTGCCAGCGTGCGGCGGCGACGGGCTGACCGCCGCCGCCGCGGATCCTCAGCTGTTGCCGCGCGTCGTCTCGTCCCGGTCGCGGGCGAGACGCTCGGCCTCGTTGCGACCGGGATGGTCGGGCGGCAGGTCGTGTGGGCTGATCTCGTCGTGCGCCTCGGGCGTGTCGCCGAGCGCGGTCTCGTCGTCCGGCGTCATCGGGCCGAGCGGCTCATCGGCGTCCTCGTCGTGCGGCGGAGCGGGATGTTCCTCGTCGTCGCGCATCGTCATCTACAGAGCGCGTTGTCGAGGCAGGCCTCGGTGAACCAGATGATGTTGTAGTCCTTGTCCTTCGTCCCGGTGATCTCACCGGTGTCGGCCTGCGTGCTCATGGTCGCCTCCTCGGAGGGGTTGCTCGACACTGCGCTACGCGGATACCCGTGCGCAGTCCAGATATGCCGGCGATCCACGGGCCGTCCGCCGACGTCCCGAGGCGCTTGTGGCATTCAGCCTGCCGTGAATCCCACGATCAGCTGCGCCGTCTCGAGTGGGATGTCGAGCTGCGGGCAGTGGCCGATGCCTTCGAGCTCGACCCAGTCGGCGTGCGGGAGCCAGTCGTTGCGAAAGCGCGCCGCCGTAGATGGCCACGGCAGCAGCTTGTCGTCGGTGCCCCACACGATCCGCACCGGGCAGGTGATCTTCTCGGCGTCGAGGCTGTAGCCCTCGCGGATCGCGTACTCGACCATCGGCAGAGCCCCCGTGCAGCAGGCGATGCCGACCGTCTGGTGGGCGAGCAGCTCGGCCGGGATGTGCTCGTAGTTCGTGACGATGAGCTGCGTCGCCTGGCGCCGACCCTGTGCTGAGGCCATGAGCGCGTCCGCGTGCGGCGCGGCCGCCTTCATCTGGTCTTGCATCGTCGCGAAGAAGCGAGCCGTCTCCTTGTAGCCCTCGTCACTCCTGGCCCAGCCGCCGGCCGGGGCGAGCGCGACGACCGACGCTGCCCGGCCGCGCGCGGCGAGCTGCAACGCGACGTACCCGCCGAGCGAGTTGCCGACGATGTGCGCGATCTCGAAGCCCGCGTCGTCCATCGCGCGCTCGATCGCATCGGCAACCACTGCACCGCTGACCTCACCTTCGAGCGGCGGACCTCCCGCATGGCCGAGCAGCGTCGGAGCCAGCACGTCGTGATGGCGCTCGAGCACCGGCAACACCAGCTCCCACGTCCGCCACGTGCCCGTGAAGCCGTGCAGACACACCAGCGGTGACCCACGACCGCCGCGGTGCGATGCGGTGAACACGCAGGACACACCGCCGAAGGCTAATGACGTGGTTTGGCGGCCGGCCACGCACACGTGGCGGACCGAACGAACGTGATCCGCCCACTGGTGTTCGGCACCAGGCGACCTACGTTCGCAGCCATGCCTGACCACCTCGCAGCAGTGTCAGCCGGAGGGATGGGGGCCCGAGCGCGCGAGCTGCGGCGCCAACAGCCGCGCGTGTCACGAGCGGGCGCTCTTCGAGCAGTACGCCCAGCATCGCGACCCGTACACGCGCGGCGCGCTCGTAGAGCGCTTCCTGCCCCTCGCGCGCTCGCTCGCACGGTGCTATGAGCACCCGGGCGAGCCGCTCGACGACCTCGTCCAGGTCGCGTCGCTGGCGCTCGTCAAGGCGATCGACCGCTTCGAGCCGCGCCGCGGCTACGCCTTCACGAGCTTCGCCGTGCCGACGATCGTCGGGGAGCTCAAGCGCCATGTCCGCGATCGCACGTGGACGGTGCGCCCGCCCCGCGAGCTGCAGGAGCTGTCGCTGCGGATCGACCGGGCCGCGAGCACGCTGGCGCAGAAGCTCGACCGCGCGCCGACCGTGACCGAGCTCGCCCCGGCGGCGGACAGCAACGAGGAGCAGGTCGTCGAGGCGCTGCAGGCGCGCGCCGGACGCAGCGCACTGTCGCTGCAGGCGCCAGCCCGAGGTTCGGCAGGCGCTGGATGAGCAACACCATGGGCTCCTCGCGCCCAGCTCCGCCCTCGGCGCGGGTGATGAAGTGATGGTGAAGAACTGATTGTTGATGCATGAGCCGGGGTAGGCGGCGGTCCCCGATGACGCCGGAAAACCTCACTCCCCAGGTCCACGAGACCGGTGAGCGCCGTTTCAACGGGCGATGAGGCTGCTCATGAGCACCGACGCCGTCGGCAGCGCCTGGACCTACGCCACCGAATTGCGCGCAGAGCTCGCGGCGTCCGGCGTCGAGGTCGTGCTGGCAACACTCGGGCCGCGGCCGCCGCCGGACTCCGAGTCCTCGTATCTCCCCTGCCGGCTGGAGTGGCAGCAGGAGCCGTGGGAGGACGTGTGGGCCTCCGGCCGCGGGCTGCTTGCGCTCGCCGAGGAGACGAACGTCGATCTCGTGCACCTCAACGGGTTCGCCCACGGCGCGCTGCCGTGGAAGGTGCCGGTCGTCGTCGCCGCGCACTCGTGCGTGCTGTCCTGGCACGAGGCGGTTCGCGGGGCGCCTGCGGGCGGGGAGTGGCACCGCTATCGGGAAGCCGTCGCCGCGGGCCTGCGCGGCGCGGACGCCGTCGTCACGCCGACCGCCGCGATGCGTGGAGCACTGCGCCGCCACTACGGCTTCGACCACCGCTGCCGGCTCATCGCCAACGGCGTGTCGCCGCACCCGGCTGGGTCGGACGGGCCGACTCCCCGCACGCGGCTCGTGCTCGGCGCGGGGCGGCTGTGGGACGAGGCCAAGGGCCTGGACGCGCTCGACCGCGCGGCCGCGAAGATCGCATGGCCGGTGGCAGTCGCCGGCGACGCCGGCGGGCACAGCGCCGGGCACGCGCACCTCCTCGGCGCGCTCCGCCGCGACGAGCTGCGAGAGCAGATGAGCCGAGCGGCGATCTTCGTCCATCCTGCGCGCTACGAGCCGTTCGGGCTCGTCGTCCTCGAGGCCGCACTGGCGGGCTGCGCGCTCGTACTCGGTGACATTCCGTCGCTGCGCGAGCTGTGGAACGGCGATGCGCTCTTCGTCACGCCCGGCGACGCGTCCGCGCTGGCCAGCGCCTGCGACCGGATCATCCACGACGACGACCTGCGCCGCGCGCTGGCCGAGCGCGCGCGCCGGCGTGCGCAGCGCCATGACGCGGCTGCGATGGCCGCCGCGTACATGCGTCTCTACGAGCAGCTGCGCGATCGCGAGCGCAAGTCGGTGCCGCATGACAGCGCATTCTCGACCACGTCGTGAAGGCGTTTCCGCGGGTGAACCGATGTTCGCGGCCGAGCGGGCTTGGGTAACCGTGGCGGCGTGATTACACCAAGAGACATAGACGACGACGAGCCGTTCCGGCGCCGTCGGGACACGGACGAGTTGCCGTCTCGCACCGCCGCCAGCCAGCGCCGTGCCATGCAGGCCGCCATGACCGCCGCGGTGATGGCGATGCGCTCCTCCGGGCGCCGCCCGCGCTCGCCGAGCCGACACGACGCGCCGCCGGCTGGGCGCGCCTGAGCCGGCCGCGATGCGCGTCGTCGTCACCGGAGCAACGGGGAACGTCGGGACCAGCCTCCTGCGGGCGCTCGGCGAGGACCCTGCCGTGGATGAGATCGTCGGGCTGGCGCGGCGCCGGCCCGAGCTCAGCCTCCCACGCACTCGCTGGGTGACCGCCGACGTCGCGCGCGACGACCTCGGCGCCCACTTCGCCGGCGCCGATGCCGTCGTCCATCTCGCATGGCTCATCCAGCCCTCGCGCGATCGCGCCACGACCCATGCGGTGAACGTCGGCGGCAGCCGGCGCGTCTTCGCGGCGGCGGCCGCCGCCGCCGTCCCGAGCCTCGTCTACGCCTCGTCCGTCGGTGCCTACTCCCCCGGTCCGAAGGACCGCCGCGTCGACGAGAGCTGGCCGACGGGCGGCATCGCGAGCTCGTTCTACTCGCGCGACAAGGCCGAGGTGGAGCGAATCCTCGACGGCATCGAGGTCGACCATCCCGAGATGCGCGTCGTGCGCCTGCGGCCGGGGCTCATCTTCAAGGGCGACGCCGCGTCCGGGATCCGCCGGCTGTTCGCGGGGCCGCTGCTGCCGACGCCCCTGCTGCAGCGCCGGCTCATCCCGATCGTGCCCGCGCTGCGCCGCCTGCGCTTCCAGGGCGTCCACTCGCTCGATGTCGGCGACGCCTACCGTCTGGCGGTCGTGCGCGACGTGCGCGGCGCGTTCAACGTCGCCGCCGAGCCGGTGCTCGACCCAGCCGAGCTCGGCCGCCTGCTGGGCGCGCGGCCCGTGCCCGTGCCCGAGAAGGCGCTGCGCGCGGCGGTCGAGGCGACGTGGAAGCTGCGCCTGCAGCCGACGCCGCCCGGGTGGCTCGACATGGCGCTCGAGGTGCCGCTCATGGACGTCAGCCGCGCCCACCGCGAGCTCGGCTGGGCGCCGACGCGCAGCGCCGGCGACGCACTGCTCGAGCTCATCGAGGCGATGCGCCGCGGCGACGGGCTGCAGACCGCGCCGCTTCAGCCTGGCGGCGGCGGGCCCCTGCGCATCCGCGAGCTGCTGACGGGCGTCGGCGCCCGCTCGCGCGGCTGACCACGCCGGCTCAGCCCAGCGCGTTCACGTACTCGGCGGGCAGCTCGCACGACATCAGCGTCCCGCTGGAATGGATCGACTTCGACGAGACGCCGATCCTCTTCGCCAGCCACTTCCTCGTCGAGCACCAGCTCGAGGAGTTCGTCGTCTCGCTCGGCCAGGTCGTCGGACCCCCGGCGGTCGGGCCGCCGGACGAGCTTGCGGTCCCGGCCGCGCCGATCCACGATCCCGCGCACGTGCCCATCAACACGCTCGCTTGCTTCGGCCTCACGCGCCATCGCATGACCGAGCTCATCGCGCTCCTGCAGAACGCGCTTGAGGAGCACGACCGGCGACGGTGAAGCGGCCGTCACTCCCGAGCGGCCGCGAGGAGCACGGCGTCGACGGCGTCTTCGAGGTTCTCGCGTAGTCGCTGCGGCGAGACGCCGAGCTCGTAGCGCTGGTGGTAGTAGAGGTCGGCGGCGAGCGGAGAGAGGAGCAGATCGGCGAACCACGGGGCGTCGATGCCCGGCGCGGCGTCGAGCAGCAGGACGGTCGCATGCAGCCTCCACGCGCGGTAGGCGCCGATGTGAAAGCGCGCGCCGGCGCATGAGCCGTGCAGCGCGCGCAGCAGCGGCAGGTTCTCCTCGGTCAGATCGGCGAGCGCGTGCAGGAAGGCGACCAGCCGCTGCCGGGGCGGTGCGCCCGGACCGAGCGGCGCCGGGCCGCTGAGCAGGCGGTCCTGAAAGATCCGTTCGCGTTCGTCGAGCAGGGCGGCAACCAGCCCTCCCTTGTCGCCGAAGCGCCGGTACACCGTGCCGACGCCGACGCCCGCCGCCCGCGCGACCTCGCGGATCTCGACCGCCTCCACGCCTTCCTCGAGCAGCAGCCGCTGCGCCGCGGCGAGCACGCGCTCGCGGTTGCGAAGCGCGTCGCGACGCTGGGCGATGTCACCCGCCATCGGCAGCGCGACGTCGAGGCGAGGCTGCTCTGTCCCGATCGGCTCGACCATCACACGTTCGAGCAACGAGATCTCGCTGGCGGGAGCCTGGGCGTCCATGCGTCGAGCCTACCACTTTTCGGAACATGTTCCGCTTGTGCTACCGTTCCGAGGTGTTCTAAACGGAACGTGTTCTTGTTTTCTTTCCCCAGGAGGCCTCGATGACAACGGCAACGGCGATCGCCCACGGCACGTACACGGTCGATCCGATCCACTCCAGCATCCAGGCCGGCGTGCGCCACATGGGCGTCGGCTCGTTTCGCACGACGTTCTCCGACGTCGACGCCCGTCTGACGTTCGGCGGCGACGGCCCACGGCTCGAGGGACGCGCGCAGGTGCGGTCGATCTCGATCCACAACCCGCCTGAGTTCCGCGAGCACGTCCTCAACGGAGCGGACTTCTTCGATGCCGGCAAGCATCCCGAGATCCTGTTCGCGTCCTCGCGCCTGGACCTCAAGGACGACGGCACCGCCGAGCTCGACGGCGAGCTCGTCATCAAGGGGATCGCCAAGCCGATCAGCGCGACCGGCACGTGGCGCGAGCCGATCGACGACCCCTACGGCGGCGTCCGCACGGCGCTCGATCTGCAGGTCGTCATCGATCGCCGCGACTGGGGGATCAGCTGGCAGGCCCCGTTGCCCAAGGGCGGCGACGCGCTCGGCTGGGACGTCACGCTCGAGGCGCATCTCGAGCTCGTCAAGGACGCCGGCTAGCCATGCGCGTCCTGGGGATCTCCGGCTCCCTGCGCCGCGAGTCGCACAACACCAGGCTCCTGCGGGCGGCAGCTTTCGAGCTGCCGCCCGGTACGGAGCTTGCGATGTTCGAGCAGCTGGCCGCCGTCCCGCCCTACTCCGAGGACCTCGACGGCAACCCGACGCCGCCTGGGGCCGCTGCGCTGCGGACCGCGATCGCGGACGCCGACGCCGTCCTCATCGCCACGCCCGAATACAACTCGTCGGTTCCCGGCCAGCTCAAGAACGCGCTGGACTGGGCATCGCGGCCGCTGGCCACCAACGTCCTGCGCGCCAAGCCCGCCACCGTCGTCGGCGCCAGCACCGGCGTCTTCGGCGCCGTGTGGGCGCAAGCCGAGGTCAGGAAGATCCTCGCTGCGATCGGCGCCCGCGTCCTGGAGGACGACCTGCCCGTCGGCCAGGCCCACGACGCGTTCGCCGCCGACGGGTCCCTCAGCGACCCCCAGCTGCGCGAGCTGCTCGCCGGCGCGATCGCGACCCTCGTCGAGACGGCGCGCACATCCGAGGCCGTCAGGACCGGCGTCGCGCAACCGCAGTAGCCGCATCGCCGCTGCGCGGCCATTTCGTGTGACATGCGACACAGGTTCGGATTGCCACACCGCGTCACACGAGGTGGCCGCCGTGCGACGCGGCGGCAGTGTCGCGACAGTGGACGCGATGAACGTCGCATCGCACATGGGCAGCGCCGCCGACCTGGCCGGCGGCGTCGAATGGCAGCACGCGTGGACGCCCTCGCGCCCGCATGAGGCCGAGCTGGTTCGGCGGCTGCCGGCGTTGCAGCGGGTGCTCCTGACGACCGACGGCACGGTCACGACCGCGCTCGGCACCGTCATGGACGAGCCGATCGGCGTCTGGTTGCTCGACCAGGAATTGTGGACGCTCGACTGCGACGACGACGAGCTGCAGCTCGGCTCCGGCCGCAAGGCACTCAACCGCACGGTCCTGCTCCACGGGCGCGCTCTGGGACGCCGCTGCTGTTCGGCTGCTCCCGGATCGCACTCAGCCGCCTGCCAAGCACTGCGCGCCAGGCGCTGCTCACCGGTGACGTGGCGATCGGTCTGATCCTGCGCAGCCATCGGATCGAGACCTTCCGCACACCGCTGAGCATCGGCGTCCAGCCGGCAAGCGGCGTGGCGGCGGCGGCGCTCGGGGCGGGCCTCATGTGCCGGCGCAGGTACACCATCGAGGCCGGCGGCCTGCCGATCATGGTCGTGCATGAGCAGTTCCCGGCCGCCGGATTCGCCGAGACGAGCTGACCGATGCACGTGCTCGTAGCGGGCGGCGGGATCGGCGGGCTCACAGCGGCGCTGAGCCTGCACGCTGCCGGGATCGACGTCGAGGTCGCGGAGTCCGCGCGACGCGTGCAGGCGCTCGGCGTAGGGATCAACCTGCTGCCGCACGCGATGCGCGAGCTGAGCGAGCTCGGCCTCGGGGAGGCGGTCGAGGCGGCCGGGATCGCCCCCACCGCGCTGGGTACTTCGACCGCTTCGGCAGCACGATCTGCAGCGAGCCGCGCGGCCGCACGGCAGGCTACCGCTGGCCGCAGGTGTCGATCCATCGCGGCACGCTGCAGATGCTGCTGCTGGACGCGGTGCGCGAGCGCCTCGGGGCGCGCAGCGTGCGCACGGGACTGACGGTCGAGGGATTCGCGCAGACAGGCCGCGCCGTGCACGTGCGCCTGCGCGACCGCTCGACGCGCGCCCCGCAGACCGTGGTCACCGACGCCCTCGTCGGCGCCGATGGCATCAACTCCACCGTCCGTGCGCGGCTGCATCCCGTGTGCGCGATGACGTAATTCGGCCGGAGGATGCAGCAGGCTCGCATCGACGCCTTCCCCGCCGTCTATGTCAACCAGAACTACGAGCGCTGTCGCGCCTTGCTTGACGGCGATTCGCGACTACGGGAGGCCGGCGTGCTCAGCGACGACTTCGTCCGCGGGCTGTCCGCGCAACGAGTGCATCGCAACGGTGAGGAGATCGTCCGGCTCTGCGTCATCGAGCAATGGCTTCGGCGGCTTTCCCAATGAGCGTATGCGCAGCCCTGCCGGAGCACGTGATCTTGCGCGAGCTGCCGTTCTGCGGCGTCCTGCTCGACACCCGCACCTCACGGGTGTACCGGCTCTCGCAGCCTGCCACCGCGATGCTGCGCCGGGCGCTCGACGGCACCGACGCGCCGGGACCCTACGAGCCTGTGATCCGCACCCGATCGACGGCCTCACGGCCAGCGATGGAGTGGACGACGGCGCACCTCGCCGAGCTCGCAGCGGGCCACGGCGACCTGGACGCTCGCAGCAAGGCAAAGCGCTGCGGCGAGCTGAGCCTGCTGCACGCATATCTGAGGTTCTGGGTCGCGGAGGACGCATTGCCCGCGGAGCCGTTCGCCCGGCATCTGGACGCGTGGCATCAGACGCTGCGCCAGAGCTGCGAGGAGCCGCTGCTGCGCCAGGCCGCGCTCGCCTACCCGCCCGGCGGCCTGTACCTCGCCCAGCCATATCTGTGGCTGCGCAGATCTGGGTATCGGTTCGGTCGTTGGGAGGACGCCCTGGCGACGCTGTCGCGCTCCGGCGCTCGCCCGGGCAGCGTGGGACTGGTGCACTGCCTGTGGAAGGCGGGCGTGCTGCGCACGCAGCCGGACTGGCGCACGGCGCTCGTGCGCTGGCTTGCCGCCTGGGGAGAGGACGAGCGCTCCTGGGATCACAGCGCGTACCGAATCTCACACGCCGCGTTCTACGTCACCGACTTCGGCAACCAGGACCCGCCGGTCGACGAAGGCGACCGCGAGCGTCTCGTGGCACTCGCCCAGCACCTGCTCGTCCGGTGGCTCGCGCGTGAGCGCTGGGATCTCGTCTGCGAGCTGCTGGTCGCGCTGACCTGCCTGGGCCGGGTCGGCGCCGCCCACCGCCAGGCAACACGGACGCTCTGCGCGACGCGTCGTGCGGACGGGACGCTCCCTGCGGATCGAGTGGCAGCGGCAGCGTATTCCCGCACAGCCGGCGACGAAGCGTTTCGCAGCAGTTACCACACGACGATGGTGGACGTGATGCGCTGCGCGCTCGCGATGCGGGAGTGGCCGCCCAGTTACCGGGCCGAGCTCGGCGCCGTCGAACCGGCGCTGCGCGCCGATCGGCGCATCGACGGCACGCGAATGTTGCCCATCCGTCAGGACCACGTCGAGCGGATCCTCGAGGATCATGTGCGCGCGCTCGGCTGCGACGTGCATCGCGGGCACGAAGTGGTCGATCTGGCCCGCTGCGGCGATCGCGTGCACCTGCGTGTTCGCGGCCCCGGGGGCCGCGAACATGACCTTCGCGCCGGCTACGTCGTCGGGTGCGACGGTGGGCACAGCACCGTCCGCGTCGCCGCCGGCATCGCATTTCCCGGGACCGCTCCCACGCTGACCGGCTATCAGGCGGAGGTCACGATCGAGGATCCGCACACGTTGCGCCGCGGTTGGCATCGCACGCCGAGGGGGGTCGCCGCCTACGGCCTGTGTCCGAGCCGGATCGTCAGCATCGAGCCTGGGCGCCTGCCGGCCGACCGCGCAGCGACCGTGACGCTCGACGAGGTCCAGGCGAGCCTGCGTCGCACGAGCGGGACCGACGTCACCCTGACCGCTCCGCGATTCGCTGACGCGCTTCACCGACAACGCGCGAGTCGCCGAACGCTACCGCCGCGGGCGCGTCCTGCTCGCCGGCGACGCCGCTCACGTCCACGCTCCGTTCGGTGGGCAGGGCTTGAATCTCGGCGTGCAGGACGCCGTCAACCTGGGCTGGAAGCTCGCCGCGACGATCCTGGGGTGGGCGCCTCCCGAGCTGCTGGACTCCTACGACCGCGAGCGCCGGCCCGTCGCGGACAGCGTGCTGCGCAGCGTGCGTACCGCGGTCGCCCTGCTCGACCCCGACCCGCGCCTGACTGCGGTGCAGGAGTTCTTCGACGAGCTGCATCAGCTCGAGCCGGTGCGACGCCACATGCACGCGAAGACCGCGATGGTCGACCTGCAGTATCCGGTGGGCGAGTCCGACGAGCACCATCGCCTGCTCGGCCGAGCGCCGCGCGGCATCGAAGTGCGCATCCGTGACCAGCGCGTGGAGCTCGCGCGGGTTGCACGCGCGGGGCGTGGAATGCTGCTCGTGCCGCCCGGCGCCAAGGCAACGCTCGCGGCCGCCGAGCCGTGGTCGGATCGGATCGACAGCCTCGCGACCGAGATCGTCTCGCACGCGGATGAGGTCGACGCCGATATCGTGGGGCTGTTGCTGCGGCCCGACGGGCACGCCGTCTGGGTGGTTCGCCACGACGATTCCGACAAGCGGGCTGCGGTCGAGGCCGCGCTCGTGCGCTGGTACGGCGCGCCGCAGGCTCGACGGCCGGTCCCGAACGCAGACGGACGCCGCTTCGTGAGACCCCGCAGAGGACGGCTTGCAGATCACGCGTGACGACGGGCGCCGTCGCGGCCGCCGGGATCGTGCTCGTCGCCACGCCCGCGCTCGCCGCGCGACCGTCACGGAGCGGCGCTCCGGATCAGCCGTCAGCGCCGGAGTGACCCGCCTGTGCGAGCGCGCGACGCGCCCGCATGTGAGGCAGCGGATCGAGCGGGTGGCGTCGCAGGTTGCGCACCGTCATCCGCGGAACAACACGGGTGAAGAACGTTCCCACGTCGAAGGCCGCGCGCACCGCGCTCACGTACTCGCGCGGAATGCCGGACCGGATGAGCCCCTGACTCACGTCCACCAGGTCCGCGCGCCGGAACCCCTCGGCCAGCCGGGCGTGGCTGCCTCGATAGGGAGTGACACGGTGATGCTCGGCGATCACGACCGCAAGCTCCGGCGCCCACGCCCGGCGACCGGTCTGCTTCAGCCAGGCATCCTGAGAGCGGATCGACGGCGCCAGGTAGTCAAGGGCGCTGAAGGCATCGAGGTCGTGAAAGGCTGCCGCGATCGCCAGCTTGTCGTCGCGATCGTCACCATCGGGCACGAGCGCGCGCGCGAAGTTCAACACTCGGTAGACGTGACCCCGATAGCCGGAGTAGCCCGCGTCGTCACCACGAGCGTGATCGCGGTGGCCCTCGAGGATCTCCTCCACGAGGGGGTGCGAGTGGATGATCTCCGGCGTTGTCACGGGTCGGATCGTACGCCGACCGGCACTCGGCATGCGCATGGTCGCGCTCGCTCGGGCACGCCCGGCCGTGATCTGACGGTCGACGGCGCCCCAGGCGCGGCGCCCTCCCCCGGCCCCGGTGCGTGGGCGCTGGGGCCAACCCGCCCGCCGGGGTGTTTGTCAGGTAATGAGCGGAAAGGGCTTTCCATCTCAGTGCAGTAGGTCAATGTTCATCGGTTGAACGGTCTGACTGGCGACGCCAGGGGCGGTCGAGGGGCGCGCCGGCGAGGCTGGCAGGGCGTATGCGCTTGTCGGGC
>Ga0136631_10000330_pt1 | contig 14695 bp, 13 predicted proteins | sample AntDrymUQ6012206_2_FD_104655 | JGI IMG/M metagenome (GOLD analysis project Ga0136631, IMG submission 104655) | Polar desert sand microbial communities from Dry Valleys, Antarctica - metaG UQ601 (22.06) | ecosystem: Environmental > Terrestrial > Soil > Desert | place: Antarctica: Dry Valley... | reverse complement strand
GCTTAACGCCGGCCAGCCACGCGTCGACCTCGGGGCTCGCGGTGAGCTCCGAGGTCGACGCGTGGCTGGCCGGCGTTAAGCGGCGCTGGATCGGGACCGTGAGCACCGTGCGCCACGACGGGCGCGGCTGGTGGGTCATGCATACGCGCGCGGGCAGCGTGCCCGATGCGCTTGCCGAGGGCGCGATCACGCGCGAGGACGGCACGACGCTCGTGCCGCTCACGGCGGCCGGAGCCGCCGTGCTCGCCGAGGAGCCATCGGCCAAGATCGGTGCCGGTGCCCAGCGCTGCATCCACGCGCTGCTCTGCGGCGAGGATCCCCCGCCGGCGCGGCTGACCGCGGCGCGCACGTTCGACGGTGAGCGGCTGCGCCTCGACGTGCTGTGGGACCCGGACATCGGCGTCGCGTTCTCCAAGCTGCCAGGCGCCGACGAGCGCAGCCGTACGATGCTGGTGGATCCGTGGATCTGCGAGCGGCTCGACGCGTTCCTCGCCCTGCACGGGGTGACCCTCGACGGCCCTGGCGCGTTCGTGCTCAAGGCACTGCGCGCCGAGCACGACGAGGCGCGCGAGACGATCAGCCGCTCGCGGGCCACCGCCGCGGACCCGATCGAAGCGGCGGCGGCGCGGCTGGGTGGCGAGCTTGCGCCCTTTCAGTGGGCGGGCGTGCGCTACGTGCTCGACGCGCGGCGGGCCTTCATCGCCGACGAGCAGGGGCTCGGCAAGACGATCGAGGCGCTCGCGGCGCTCGAGGCCGATGACGCGTACCCGGCGATTGTCGTCTGCCCCGCGTCGCTGAAGCTCAACTGGGAACGCGAGTCGCGGCGCTGGCTGGCGCACCGCAGCGTCGTCGTCGCCGACGGGCGAAGCGTCGCGCCCGCGGCCGCCGACATCACGATCCTCAACTACGAGATCGTCGCCGGGCAGCGCCCGGCGCTGAGCCGCCTGAAGCCCCGCGCGCTCGTCATCGACGAGTCGCACTACGTCAAGAACCCGCAGGCCAAGCGCACGCGCGCCGTGCGGCGGCTGGCCGAGACGATCCCCGCCGACGGCCTGCGGCTCGCGCTCAGCGGCACGCCGGTGCTCAACCACGCCGAGGAGCTCGTCAGCCAGCTGCGCGTGCTCGGCCGCCTCGACGAGTTCGGCTCCGGCGCGCAGTTCGCCAAGCGCTTCCGCGGCGAGCTGTCGGAGGAGCGGCTGCACTGGCACCTGCGCCGGCGTTGCTTCGTGCGGCGGCTGAAGTCCGAGGTCCTCCCCCAGCTGCCGGCCAAGCGCCAGGTCGTCGTGGCCGTCGCGCTCTCCAACGAGCGCGAGTACCGCCTCGCCGAGGACGACGTCGTCGCGTGGCTGCGCTCGCAGCCGCTGGACCTCTCCGAGCTCAACGCGCGCATCGCCGCGACGCTGCGCGCCGAGCGCCTCGCCCAGCTCGGCACGCTCCAGCGCCTGGCGGCGCGCGGCAAGCTCGCCGCCGCGCTCACCTGGATCGGGGACTTCCTCGAGCACGGCGAGCCGCTCGTCGTGTTCGCCCGCCACATCGAGGTCCAGGAGGCGGTGCTCGAGCGCTTCCGCTACGCCGCGCACCTGCTGGGCCGCGACTCACAGGCGCGGCGCGACGAGGCGGTGCGCGCCTTTCAGGAGGACGACGGGCCGCTGCTGCTCGTCGGCGCGACCCGGGTGGCGGCGCAGGGCATCACGCTCACGCGCGCGTCGAACGTCGCGTTCCTCGAGCTCGAGTGGACCCCGGCGATGCACGACCAGGCCGAGGACCGCTGCCATCGCATCGGCCAGCGCGACGCGGTCACGGCCTGGTACCTGCTCGCGGCCGACACGATCGACGAGACGATGGCCGCGCTGATCCAGCACAAGCGCGGGCACGTCGCCGCCGTGACGGACGGCCGGCAGCTCGACGGCGACGGGCTCGTCGAGGCGGTCGTGCGCGAGCTGCGCGAGGGGCGCCCGCTCCGCCACCTGCGACCGGTGGCGTAGCGGGCCGTTGCCGGGTTAGAGTTCGCGCCCATGGACCCGGCTCAGGCCAGCATGGGCGAGAAGATCGCCGCCGGCGCTGCGCTCGTGCTCGTCGTCGCGCTGTTCCTGCCGTGGTACGGCGTGAAGATCGAGGGCGGCGGCGGCGCGAGCATCAGCCTCGACGAGACCGGCAACGCGTGGGAGTTCTTCAGCTTCATCGACATCCTGCTGTTCCTCGCCGCGGCGGCCGTCATCGGGATCGTGGTCGCCCGCGCGTCCGGGGTCCTGCCGCCGATGCCCGCCCCGCCCGGGCTGATCATCCTCGGCGCGGGCGCGCTGGCGCTGCTGCTCGTGCTCTTCCGGCTGCTATCGACGCCTGCGCCTGACGGCCTGCCCGAGCAGATCGAGCTGACGCGCAAGTTCGGCGTCTTCGTCGCGCTGCTCGCCGCGGGCGCCATGGCCTACGGCGGCGCGCAGATGCCCAAGGAAGGCTCGTAGCGGCGGTCAGACCATGCTGCGCGGCGGCGGGATGATCCACAGATCCTCCGCCGACTGCGCGACCTGCGAGGGCTCGAGGTCGGCCACCGTCTGCGCGCCGCGCTTGTCGAGGATCACCGCGAGGTCCGTCCAGCTGCGCGCGATCGTGCCGACCTTGGCCATCGGCCCCCACCCCGCCAGCGCCTTGAGTTCGGAGGCCTGCGTGCGGGCGTCGTCGAGCGTGATCGTGCCGAAGGCCCTCTCGATGCCCTGGATGCTGACCGGCCGCTCGAGGATCTCGGTGACATCCGGCCGCGGGGCCTCCGCGAAGCGCTGCTCGACGGTATTCCAGTCGACGACGTTGAACCACGCGTCGATGTACTCCGGGCGGCGGTTCTCGTACGTGAGGTAGTAGGCGTGCTCCCAGACGTCGAGCCCGACCAGCGGCGTCAGGCCGTCGGTGATCGGGTTGTCCTGGTTCGTCGTCGTGACGACGAAGACGCGCTTGCCGTCGAACACGAGCCAGGCCCAGCCCGAGCCGAAGACGCTGAGACCGGCTTCCTTCATCGTGTCCTTGAACCGCGCGAAGGTGTCGAACGTGTCCTTGATCGAATGCATGAGCTTGCCGTCGGGCTCGCCGCCGCCGTCCGGCGTCATGCTGCGCCAGAACATGCAGTGGTTGTACTGGCCGCCGGCGTTGTTGCGAACCGTGTCGCGCAGGTCGTCGGGCAGCTCATCCAGCCGCGTCAGGATCTCCTTGGGCCGCACGTCCTCCCACTCGGTCCCGGCCAGCGCCGCGTTCGCCTTGTCCACGTACGCCTGGTGGTGCTTGTCGTGGTGAGCGCGCATCGTCTCCGCGGAGATGTGCGGCTCGAGCGCGTCATACGGGTAGGGCAGGTCGGGGACGTTGTAGGCCATGACCCGATCTTGCCATACCGCGCATGAGCGGCTTCGCGACTAGCGTGCTCGGCGCGCCCGCCGGGGGATCCCACGCTCGCCGTGGCGCTCATGCTCGCGGCCGGCCGGCGGATGGCCGAGACCGACCAGACCTTCCGCCGCGGCGACTGTCGCGACGGTCGGGCTTGTCGGCTTCGGGCGCATCGGGCAGGGCGTAGCGGAGCTGCTCTCGGGCTTCGGCCCGCGCCTCCGACAGATGGCGGCGTCGTTCGGCTCGATGCGTCACGAACGCACCCTCCGCGCCGCTCTCCTTCCCCCTTGGAGATGCTGCTTCTGCCCAACCGCCACCGACGTCCATCGTTGCAAGTCCGGCCCGGTCCTCCTTGCGCACGCGATGTTGCAGACCTACGCGGGACCGCGCGGCAGGGACTAGGTTGCGAGACGCCGCCGGGGTGCGTACGCGTAGCCGGCGCGGCTTCGCATGCACCGCCACTCGTCTCACCGGATCGCTTCCGCCGTCGCCCTCGCGCTTGCGCTGCTCGCCGCGCTGGTCGTCGCCTGGGCGCTCGGCGCGGCGCCCGCGGGCGGGCAGAGCGAGAACAGCCTGCGCAACCAGATCGAGGGCCAGGAGGGCCGCGAGCGGTCGCTCTCCGGTGCCGCGGCGCGGCTCGGCAAGCTCGAGCGCGTCACCGCCCGCCAGGTGGCGCTCCTCGAACGGCGGGTAGCCGCCGTCCAACGCGACCTCGCGCAGGCGCAGGCCATCCTTGGCAGGACCGTGACGCGCCGCAACGCGGCGCAGCGGCGCACGACGCGCCTGCGCAAGCGGCTGCGCGAGTCGCGCTCCCAGCTCGCCAAGCTCCTGCGTGAGCGCTACGCGGGCGGCAAGCCCGACCTCGTGACGGTCGTCCTGACGGCAAACGGCTTCTCTCAGCTGCTCGAGACCGTCGAGTTCATCAAACGCATCCAGAAGCAGAACGAGTGGATCCTCGGGACCGTCCGGACGGCGCGGCGCCAGGCGATCATCCAACGGCGCCTGCTCGCGACGCTGACGCGCCGGCGCAAGGCCGCGGCCGCCGTGGTCAAGCGTCGCCACGATGCGCTGGCGAGCATCGCGGCCGGCCTGCGGGCGCGACGGGACGCGCTGCGTCGGGCCCGTGCAGCCAAGCTCGCCGCGCTGAGCTCGAGCCGCTCCAAGCGCCGGCGCGCGCAGCGCGCGCTGAACAAGCTGCTCGCCGACAACAACCGCTACTACAGCCAGAGGGGACCCGGCGGCCCGTGGTCGATCCCCTGGGCGGTGGTGCAATGCGAATCCGGCGGCCAGAACCTGCCGCCCAACAGCGCCGGGGCCTCGGGCTACTACCAGTTCCTGCCGGCGACGTGGCGGGGCATGGGCGGCTCGACGCCACACGCCTATCAGGCCTCGAAGGCCGAGCAGGATCGCCTCGCCGGCCGGTTGTGGAACGGTGGCAAGGGCGCGCGCAACTGGGTCTGCGCCGGGATCGTCGGCATCTTCTGACGCGGTCGCCCACGGCGTTGGAACGTTCGACAGTCGGTCCAACATCGCTTGCTGCTTTTGCGCCCCCCGTCGAAGGCTCGGGCTCGGGCGCACCGCCATCATCGTCGCCATGGCACAGCGCACTTCGCACCGGCTCGAGTCTCGGATCCGCACGGTGAGCCACCCGCTCCCCCCTCGCAGGCGCGGGTTTCACGCGGACCGAGGCTTCGACTGTGCCCGCGTCCGACGGCTGATGCAGGGCGGGGCCCGATGAAGCCCCAGCGCTCGCAGCCAAGGTCGCGGGGCAGCGCCCGGCGCGGTCGCGATCGGCCACCACCACGGCCGGTGAGAAGCCTCCGGCGTCCGGGCCGCCCAATTCCCCCGGGTGGCTTGCCGGAAGGCAAACCCTCTCCGTGACCGGACAGTGACCGCCGTGCCGACGACCCGCGGCACGGCGGTCACACTTTTTGAACATCGGGACGCGGGCGCGCGCCTAGGTTCGCGCGATGAAACGCAATCTCGCCGTGCTCGGCCTCGCCGCAGCGCTGATCGCCACGCCGGCCGCGCTCGCCGGCGGACGTAACGACCACCACAGCCATCAACTCGCCAAGCCGAAGACGATCGCCGTGATCGGCGACACGCCATACGGCGACGGGCAGATCGCGGACTTCCCCGCTGACGTCGCCGAGATCAACGCCGACCGCAAGGTCCGCCGCGTCATTCACCTCGGCGACATCAAGAACGGGTCAAGCCGCTGCGATACCTCGTACTACAAGGCTCGGCGCGCGGACTTCGACGCGTTCGAGGACCCGTTTCACTTCACGCCGGGTGACAACGAATGGACCGACTGCCACCGCGCTAACAACGGGGCCTACCTGCCGACAGAGCGCCTGGCCGCGCTTCGCCACATCTTCTTTCCCAGGCCCGGCAAGACCCTCGGTCAGCACCGCGCCCGGGTCGAGTTTCAGTCGCACAAGTACCCCGAGAACACGCGGTGGTCCGCGGGCGGAGTTACGTTCGGGCTCGTCCACGTCGTCGGCTCCAACGACAACCAGCTGCCGTGGTTCGGAACGCGCGAGTCGGGCCCGGAGACGCCCGCTGAGACGGCGCTGCGCTCGCGGGAATACGTCGCCCGCGAGGCCGCGGCGCTGCGCTGGATCGACGGCATCTTCGACGCGGCCGAGGACAACGACGCGCCAGCCGTGGTGATCGGGATGCAGGCTGACATGTGGGACGGGCCGCCGGAGAACCAGACCGCATTCGCGCCGATCAAGGCGGTGATCGCCGATCGCGCCGCGACGGTCGGCAAGCCGGTGCTGCTGCTGCAGGGTGATTCGCACGAGTTCGTCCTCGATACGCCACCGGGGATGCCCGCAAACCTCACACGCGTCGTCGTTCAGGGCGCCGAGAGCGTCCCGCATGAGTGGCTACGCCTGCGCATCGACGCCTCCGATCCAAACGTGTTCTCCTGCGAGCGCGTCGAGTTCGTGACCAAGACCGTGACGGCCTGCCCCGAGCCGCTGACGGCGTAGTGCTCAGGCGCCGGCCATCGCACCAACCGCCGACGCCTGGCCGATCTCGACCCGGTCGGCCAGGTAGTCGGCGTCCCGTGCGATGCCCGAGAAGCGCCCGGAGCCCCACGTGTACAGCCACGGCAGCCCGACGACGTAGAGGCCGGGAATCTCGGTGACGCCGCGATCGTGCACGATGCGCCCGGCGCCGTCGAAGACCGGCGCGTGGACCCAGCCGTAGTCGGAGGTGAAGCCCGTGCTCCACACGATGCTCGCGATCGGGCTGCCCGCGAGGTCGAGTTCGCGCGGCTCCTCGGCTGGTCCCCACACCGGTGTGTAGCGCGGCTCGGCCGGCGCGTCGATGCCGCTCTCGTCGATGTGGCGGTCGATCGTGTCCTTGATCGCCTCGCACGAGGCGTCGGCGGCGTCGAGGTTATGCGTGAGGTCTCCGGCGAAGCTCAGCACGCCGTCGCGCGCGCCGGTCAGCCGACCGTACAGCGACATCCCCTCGCTCGCGAAGCGGCGCAGGTCGATGTCGCGCCCGCCGTCACGCCCGGTGACGTACTGGTTGGCCTTGGCGCGCACCTCCTCCCCGAGCTTGTGTTCGTGGACGGGCATGTCGTAGTAGCCGAGGTCGTGCAGCCAGGCGACGACGTCGCGGCCGCGATAGAAGCGCGCCGTCCGCGTCGCGCCGCCCACGCACAGGTGCACGCGGCGGCCGGCGAGGTGCAGGTCCTCGGCGATCTGGCAGCCCGACTGTCCCGTGCCGACCACGAGCACGTCGCCGTCGGGCAGCGACTCCGGGTTGCGGTACAGGGAGGAATGCAGCTGCACGACGTCAGCGGGTAGCGCATCGGCGAAGCGCGGGATGCGCGGCACGTGGTATCCGCCCGTGGCGATGACGACGTGCCGCGGATGCAGCACGCCCGCCGACGTGTGCACCTCGAAGCCGCCGTCCGTGTCGCGGCGCAGCGAGTGCACGGCGACGCCCTCCATCAGCGGCGGTCCGAACGAGTCCGCATAGCCCTCGATGTAGCCGACGATCTCGTCGCGGACCATGAAGCCGTCGGGATCGCCGCCGGCGTAGGGAAAGCCGGGCAGCTGGCACTGCCAGTTCGGCGTCACGAGGCAGAAGGAGTCCCAGCGGGCGTTACGCCAGTCGTGCGCGAGGCGGTGGCGCTCGAAGACGACGTGGTGATGCCGCGCTGCTTGAGGCAGTAGCTCATCGCCAGCCCGGCCTGGCCGCCACCGACGACGATGACGGGGGCCCACGGCGTCACTCGTCGATGTCCACGACGGTCACGCGCGCGCCCGGCTGGCGCTCGAACGCCGCCGCGTTGCGCTCGATCGACTCGAGCTGCTGGGCGGCGCTCGTGCAAGCGAAGCCGTGGCGGCGGCGCACGCGCTCGCCGGCGAGCTCGAGCGCGCTCGTCGTGCGCCGCAGGAAGTCGGAGAGCGGATAGGACTGACCCGGCGTGAGGTAGGTCCTCACCGAGCGCGACGGCGAATAGCAGCGCTCGAGCGAGCCGTCGGGCCAGCGGACGGTGAAGTGCAGCTCGGGCACTACTAGCTAGACCGCCAGCCGCTCGCCGAGGCGGTAGACGTCGGGGCGCCGGTCGCGGATCGGCGACATCGCGCGCCGCGCGCGGGCGACGGTGGCCTCGACGTCGAGCGCGGCAAGCGCCAGACCGGGCTCGGTTCCGGTCGCCGACAGGACGTCGCCGCGCGGATCGACGATGCGCGCGCCGCCGAGGAAGCGCAGCGTGCCGAAGCTGCCGGTCTGGTTGGCCGAGGCGACGACGAAGTCGTTCTCCGCTGCGCGCGATCGATCCCAGAGCTCGCTGAGTCGCCATTGGCGGTCGTCCTGCAGCCGCGGCGGGACGTTCGTGCGGCTGCACGGCCAGGCGGAGAGCAAGCACAGGACCTGCGCCCCGTCGAGCGCCAGCGTGCGCGCGGCCTCGGGGAAGGCCTTGTCGTAGCAGATGAGCATCCCGATCCGGCCGGCGGGCGTGTCGATCGCGGCCAGCTCGTCGGCGGCCGTGGTCACCCGGCCCTCGGCAAGCGGCAGATGCACCTTGCGGTGCACCCCGAGCAGCCCGTCGCCGGTCACGCAGGCGGCCGAGTTGTAGACGACGCCGTCGCCGCCGTTCTCGGCAAAGCCGACGCAGACGGTCATCTCGCGGGCGAGCTCGGCCAGGCGCCGCAGTTCAGGGCCGTCGGCGTCGAGCGCCGGCGGAGCGCTCGCCGGGTCGTCCTCGTGCAGCGACTCGACGTAGCCGCCGAGCGCCGCCTCGGGCAGGACGACGAGCCCGGCTCCGCAGACCCGCGCCTCGCCGAGGATGCGTTCGATCTTGGCGAAGCAGGCCTCCATGTCGCGCCCGAACGGCGCGGCAGCGGCCGCGATGACGAGCTCGCTCATCCCCGCGCCGTCCCGGCTCGGCCGAGCCCGGTCACCGCTCCCGCGACGGCGATCGTCACGTCGCCGTCCGGCCAGCGCAGGCGCACCCCCGCGCCATCGTCGAGGCGGCCGATCGGCGCGCCTACCGCCGGTCCGGCCGGCAGCGGGCGCGCCCCCTGCCGATCCGCCGTCAGCATCGCGAAGCCCGGAAAGCACGTCAGCCAGTCACCGGCGCCGACGCGGTGGGGTCGGGGCACGGCCGCGACGTCGATCTCGGCCCCGCAACCGGACGCCTCGGCGAGCATCCCCGCGGTGCCGACGAGACCGGCCATGCTGACGTCCTTGGCCGCCCGCGGCTGCGCGAGCCCGACCGCGCGAAGCATCGTGCGCAGCTCCTCGCGCGAGCGTCCCGAGGTCGAGTCCCACTGGCGGGCGCGGTAGCCCGGTCGCCAGCCGCCCGCGAGATCGGCGGTGAGCGACAGGACGTCGCCGCGCTCGCCGCCGCCGGCCGGCACCGGGCGCTGCGCGCGGCCGATGCCGGTCAGGCCAAGCGAGCCAGACACGCCAAGCGTCGTGTGTCCCCCCATGACCGGCAGGTCGAAGGCCTCAGATCCCGAGCGCAGCCCGCGCACGATGCGCTCAGCGTGCGCCGCGTCGGCGGCGCCGATCGCGTCGAGCACTCCGACGGGCTCGGCGCCCATGGCCGCGAGGTCGTGCGCCGTGACGAGCATCCCGCACCAGCCCGCCCATTCGGGATCGCGATCGACCATCGCCGGCAGGATCGCGTCGGTCGCCGCGACGAGATCCGAGGCCGGGATCGGAACGCCGTCGTCGCCGCCCCAGCCGTCGCCGCTGTCTACGAGGTTGGACAGCAGCGGACCGAGCGCGGCTTTCGTCGAGGCCGCGAGTGCCTCGCAGCGGTCGATCGGCCAGCGCATGAGCACGTGGGGCGCGGGCTCCTCGCCGAGCGGGCGCACCGGCCTCCAGCCGAGGCGCTCGAAGAAGCGGACGTGGCGCTCCTGCACGTGAGCGTCGAAGCGCAGCGCGCCGGCGTCGACAGCGGCGACGCAAGCCGACGCGACGAGCGCCGAGGCGACCCGGCCGCGGGCCGCTCCGACGCCCTTGTCGCAGACGAGCCGGCTGCCGCGCCACCATCCCAGCCCCAGATCCTCGCCCTCGGGATGCACCCGCACGCCGCCGAGCACGCTGCCGTCGCGAGCGACCGCCACGAGCACGACGGTGTGTGCCGCACCGTCGTGCTCGTCGAGGTCGTCGCGCGCGAAGAGACCCTGCTCCTCGACGAACATGCGGTGTCGCAGCGCGCGGTAGGCAAGCCGGCGCTCCCTGTCGCGCTCAGCTCGGACGACGAGGAACGGCGGCGGGGGCGGGCCGGCCGCGTCCCGCGGTCCCGGTCCGCCGAGGCGCTGGATGAGGTCGGCTGCGCTCACCCACCCACCGCGCTGAGCGCCGAACACGCGCCGCATGCCGCGCAGCCGGCTTCCTGATCGGCACCGATCATGCCCGCCCGGCGCAGCTCGCGCGCCACGCGGTCGGTGATGTCGGCGACCAGCTCGTGGCTCGGCGGTGGCACGCCGTCGTCGTGCGACAGCGCGCCGATGAGCGGGCGGTAGGGGACGACGAACGGGTACACGCCGATCGCGATGAGATGCCGCGCGCCCGCGACGAGCTTGTCGGGATCCTCGCCGAGGCCGACGAGCAGGTACGTCGAGACGCGGTTGCGGCCGAAGACGCGCACCGCTTCCTTCCACGCCTCCTCGTATCGCTCGAGCGGAACCGTCGCCTTGCCCGGCGTCCAGCGCTCGCGCACGGACTGGTCGAGGCTCTCGATGTGGATCCCGATCGCCCGGGCGCCGGCATCGCGCAGGCGCCCCAACCAGTCGAGGTCGGTCGGCGGCTCGATCTGCACCTGGATCGGCAGCCGCGGGATCGCCTTGCGCACCGCGTCGGCGCAGCGGGCGAGATGGCGGGCGCCCCGATCGGGCCCGTTCGAGGTCCCGGTCGTCATGACGAGCTGGCGGATGGCGTCCATGCGCACCGCGGCGACCGCGACCTCGGCGAGCTGCTCGGGCCGCTTGACCCGCGTCGTCTCGCCCGCCTCCAGCGACTCCTCGATCGTGCAGAAGCGACAGCGCGTCGCCTCGTCGGTGTAGCGCACGCACGTCTGGACGACGGTCGTCGCGAGGACGTGGCGCCCGTGCAGCCGCGCGATCTGCTCGTAGGGGATGCCGTCGTGCGTGCGCATGTCGTAAAAGCGCGGGCGGTGCACCGGCGAGGGCCGCGTCCACGATGACGCCGTCACGCGTGAGCACGCCGTCGTCGAGCGCCGCCCACGGCGAGTCGGCCGCCATCGGCAGCGCCATGGGGCGCCCGTCGAGCATCCAGTGCCCGTCGTCGCTCGGCCCCGCGCCGGCGCGGCGCTGGACTCGCGGTGCGGTGCGCAGGCCGCGGACAGCAAGCTCGGAGCGCAGCCCGATGTCGAGTGTCTTCGTGGGCACCTAGAACATCCAGGTGGTGTTGATCAGGGCGCCCTTGCGGGCGTACTCGATCATCGCGTCCTGCATGTCCAGCGGATGGCACGGGATGACGCCCTCCATGAGGTCCTCCTCGCGGGCGCCATGGAGCGAGAGCCCCAGCCGGCAGGCGAACACCTTGCCGCCCTCGTCGATGAACTTCGCGATCTGCGCGTTCTCGTTGCGCATCCCCGGGAAGATCTCGGAGCCGATGTCGGGAAACCCGCGCGTGGCGAGACAGTTCAGCGCGCCGATTCCAAAGAAGTAGAGCGCCGAGTCAAAGCCCTTGCGCTGCGCGCGAATGGCGAGCAGCACGGCGACGAAGCTCACCGACGACTCGTGGACGATGCCGTGCACCATGCCGAAATAGGTCTCGCCCGGCTCGGCCTGATAGTCCGGGAAGACCTTCGTGGCGCCGTAGATCGACTCGCCCTCTCCCTTCGACGGGTGGGGGATTTCCATCAGGCTCGCGATCTCCTGATCGCTCAGCTTCGGCTCGACCGCCATGGGCGGACTCCTTCCGGTCGGTATCGAGTTCCATGGTGCGGGCGACGCGCGCTCGTCAGTATGGACGCTGTGGCGGAAGATGAGCGGGGCTTGGTGGACCGCTTGTAGGACCTTGTGCGCCTCCGCTCAATCCTCGCCGTCGCGCCCGCGTCCGCTCCCGCTGCGTTGGCGTCCCCGGCCGCGCCCACCGCCCTCGTCGTCTGCCTCGTCGCTGCCCGAAGCGGCGGCGACGAACGCCGCGAGCGCCGTGATCTGCGCGTCGCTGAGCTCTTCGCCGTAATCCGTCGCCGTGAGCTCTGACGGGGAAGCCGTCCTCGATCTCGTCGCCCGGACAGCCAGGGGCGCCCGAAGACTAGCGGCGGTCGAGCCGATCGCGTTGAGGATGAACAGCGGCCCGACAATCTGGATCGCGTCGTAGCCGCGGTGCACGAGCCGGGCGTGCTCGAAGCCGGCCACGCCGACCGCGATCGCCGCCAGGGCGAGAAGCCCGAGCGCCATGCGGGCCGGAATCCGAGGGCTTGAGCAGCGCGCGCCTGTGCGCGGCTGTCTACCCGGCGCGGCGTGTTTACGTACTACCCGGCGTCGGCTCGTTACAGGCCGGCCGGTTGGCGCGCCGTGAAGCCGCTCGCGGAGCGTCCTCGCGTGCGCCAGCGCGGCCCTTGCCGCCGGTGCCCGAGGTGTCGAGGCGCAGCCCAGCGATGATCGTGTAGGCCTGCCCGCGGTTGGCGTAGACCGTGATCCAGCGGCCCTTGCCCGCCTGCCGTTAGCGCTTGAAGGCGGTCGAATCGAGCGGGGAGTCGAGCAGGCCGGCTCCGTGTAGCACGTATGAGACGGTGCCGGAGCAGTCGTAGCCGGAGTCCTCCCAGCGACGGTGACCGCCGCCGTAGCGATACGGCCGACCGACGATCCGGTTCGCCGCAGCGATCGCTGCCCGCAACGCGCGCGACGCGCCGGCGGGTGCGACCGCGGTCCGCCCACCGGCGCCGAGCACGGCCTTCGCGGTCCGGTTGACGGCCGCTGGCTGCGCTGCGGGCGTCGGCAACGCGAGCACGCGCTTGCGCAGGCCGCGCGCCGGGGGGCGAGAAACACGGCCAACGACGTTCAGCCGTCCGAGGTGAGCTGTCGGGCTCGCGCTGGAAAGTGCGCTACGCCGGATCCACCGGCGATTCGCCCCACGCACCGCTTCGCGGCGCATCGGTTCCCCCGGCCTGCCTAGCATGGCGCAAGCCCAGGTTCAGCCTTGGTTCAACAGCCTCGACACGCGCGGCCGCCCGGGAGTTTCGGGCACGTCGTCGACGACCCGGTCAAGAAACCTGTCGGGTACGCGCGCAGGATCTTGGACGCAAACCACACCATTCGGCCACGCGAGCACTGTGTCTCGCCACTTTTCGTCCAGATGCGCCATTGTGGGGGGTGGGATGCGGACTAGGCGAAGGGCCCTGCTCGCGATGCTTGTGCTGAGCCTCGCGGTGACTTCGGTCGCCGCGGGCGCGCCCAGCCGCAAGATGAGCACGGGGCACATCAAGCAGAAACTCATCGCCCGCACAGCGGACGGCGGTGCCCCCAATGCACGGGCAAGCCAGCCAACGATCTCCTGGGATGGGCGTATCGCCCGCTATGTCGCCTACACGTCGGCGGCGACCAACATCGAGTCCGCTACGAACGGCCGTCTCAACGTCTTCGTCGTCAAGCGCAAGGGCGGTGGCCGGTTCGGTACGCCGTGGAAGTACGGCTCGACGAAGCTCGTATCGCGCGGGCTCGGCGGTCCCGCCAACGGCGACTCATCCGCTCCCTCGCTGGGCGGCTATTCGAGCGGCGACCGCGCCCACAGCGCGAAGTGCCTCGGCTTCGTATCTCGCGCCTCGAATCTCGTGAAGAAAGACACCAACGGCCGGGCGGACGTGTTCATCACGCGGTTGTCGGGCGGCGGGCTGCGGCGGATCGCTGCCCCGGCGGGCACGAACGCGACCGACGTGGCTGTGTCGGGGAACTGCCGCGTGACGGTCATCGTCGCCAACGGTGCGCTCTACCGCAAGCGCGGCGGCGGCCGCCTCAAGAAGATCGCCGACGGCGGGGTCTCGTCTCCGGGCCTGACGGCCAGCGGCTCGGGCGTCAGCTACTCGCGCGGCGGGGAGGTCTACGTGCGCAGGAGCGGCGGCGAGCGCCAGGTCGCCACGGGCGCCGCCCCGGCTCCGGACGCCGGCCTCCCGCAGCTTCGCTGGGTTTCCTTCCTGCGCGGCGGCTACGCCTACTACAAGCGGGTCGGCGGCGGCACGCGCGGCATCAGCAGCGCGTCGGCCGCACATCCGACCGCGGGCGGCGCGCAGGTCTTCTTCAGCCGTGGCCACCTCGTCTACATGTACGCGATCGGCAACAACTTCGGCGCGATCCGCCCCCTGGGCTACTGCCCGCCCGGACAGGGCAACGTGACGGCGCTGCAGCCGAGCGCGCGCGGCAACTACGTCGCGCTCTCGTGCGCCGGCGGCCAGGTCTACCTGTCCTACGTCGGCCCCAAGTAGCCCCCACCTGGCGGCGCTTGAACACGAAAGCCCCCTGGCGAGAGGGGGCTTGCGCGCATAGTAGCGGGGGCCCCGCTTCGTCCTTCGGGGTGACGTTCAGGCGACCGACAGCATCACGGAGATTCGATCGGAGGCCCGAGGACCCGTCGCGACGGCCACGCGTTCCATATCTGAACGTCAGGCCCTTCAGTGCACCGGGAATCCAGATAGCCGCCCCTCCTGTCGGCGCCGTCTGAAGACTGACCCCCCTGCGCCGCGCGAAATCTGATCCCCCTCGGGCGGTCGGCGGAGTCGTTCGGGGTGGTGCTGAGCCTCGTCGTGATCTAGCGTTGAGGAGGCGGCGGAGAGGGTGGTGGGTGTGGAGCAGTGGGCTGAGTTGCGGCGTGAGCACTTCGT
>Ga0136631_10000328_pt1 | contig 14721 bp, 14 predicted proteins | sample AntDrymUQ6012206_2_FD_104655 | JGI IMG/M metagenome (GOLD analysis project Ga0136631, IMG submission 104655) | Polar desert sand microbial communities from Dry Valleys, Antarctica - metaG UQ601 (22.06) | ecosystem: Environmental > Terrestrial > Soil > Desert | place: Antarctica: Dry Valley... | reverse complement strand
GCTCGCCGATGCGATGGCGCCGGCGTGCGCCGCCAAGTCGAGGCATATCAGGCAGCCCGCGGTTGAGCCCAGCAGCGACCCGAGGTCGGGCTGGTAGGTCGCCGGGCCGCCCAAGACGGCGAACAGCTCACCCCCGACGAACGCGCCGCCAACCCCGGCGATCAGGCATGACAGCTTCCCGGCGGGAAATGACTCGGGCGCTGCCCGCCAGGCGAGCGTGCCGAGTGCCGCGCCATTGCAGAGCCAGAGCGCGACGGTCAGCGCCATGCGGTCGCAGTCCGGTGCATGGGGCGCAAGCGTGCGGATGACCGGACACGAGAGCAATGGGGGCCAGCCCGTATCCGCACTCACCCCATGCTGCGACCGCGACGCCGGCGCCGGACGGCGCGATGATGCGGGTGTGCGCAGATGGCGGACCATCTCGTTGTTCTGGAAGGTCTTCGCGGTCAACGCGCTCGTGCTGATCGCGGCGGGCCTCATCCTGATGTTGACCCCGGCTACGGTGAGCTCGCCGATCACGCTGCGCGAGGCAGCCGCGCTCGTGGCCGGGCTCTGCGCCGTGCTGGTACTCAACCTGGCGCTCATGCGCCGCGCGTTCGCCCCGCTCAGCCGGCTGATGTCCGGCATGGCCAGCGTCGATCCGCTGCAGCCCGGATTGCGCGTGGAGGAAGGGGGCGCCCCGGAACTGGGAGCGCTGGCCGTTAGCTTCAACGCGATGGCCGACCGGCTGGAGAGCGAGCGTCGTGTGAGCACCGCACGGCTGCTCGCGGCTCAAGAGCAGGAGCGCGGCCGCATCGCCGCCGAGCTGCACGACGAGGTCGGACAACACCTGACCGTCCTGCTGCTCACGCTGGACCGCTTTGCCGCCGCGACCGACGATCGCATACGCCGCGATGCCGAGGTCGCGCGAGAGCTCGCCCGCGGCAGCCTTGAGCAACTGCGCGATCTCGTACGTGGCCTGCGACCGCCGGGGCTCGACGAGCTCGGGCTCACCGCGGCACTGACAGCGCTCACCCGTCAGGCCAGCGAGCGAGGCGGCCTGACGGTTTCCAGGCAGATGGACCGTGTGCCGCTTGACACCGACCCCGCCACGGCCCTCGTCGTCTATCGCGTCGCCCAGGAATGCCTCACCAACGCCGCGCGCCACGCCCCCGGCGCGCGGGTCACCCTGACGCTCACGGCCACCGGCGACCAACTCGTGCTGCGCGTACGCGATGACGGACCCGGCATCAGCGCCACCGTCGTGGACGGCAACGGCATCCGGTTCATGCGAGAACGCGCGCTCACGCTCGGAGCGTCGCTGCAGATCGAATCGGGCCCGCAGTCGGGCACCGAGGTAACCCTGATAGCGCCCACGGCGCCCGATCGCGTTCCGACACCATGATCTCCATCCTGCTTGCTGACGATCACCAACTCGTGCGCCAGGGCATCCGGCTGGTGCTCGAGCGCGAACCGGATCTTCGTGTCGTGGCCGAGGCGTGCGATGGCATGGACGCGCTTGCACAAGCCGACGAGCACCGGCCTGACCTCGCGATCCTTGACGTGAACATGCCCCGCCTCGGCGGCCTGCAGGCCGCACGCGAACTCGCTCGACGCGAGTACAGGCCAACCGTCGTGATGCTCTCGATGCACGATGACGAGCAGTTCTTCTTCGAAGCGCTCAACGCGGGCGCGAACGGCTACGTGCTCAAGTCCGGCGCCGACCAGGATCTCGTTGCTGCGTGCCGCGCCGCCGTGCGAGGCGACACGTACACCTACCCAGCAGCCTGCCGGGCGCTGATCACCGACTACCTCAAGCTCTCACCCGCCGAACGCAAACGCCAAGGCGAGCTGTCTGCCAGGGAGCTCGAGATCGTCCAACTCATTGCCGAAGGCCACTCGGCCCGCGATATCGCACAGAGACTGTTCATCAGCGAGAAGACGGTCGACCGCCACCGCAGCAACATCCTCGAAAAGCTCCATCTCAAAGACCGCCTCGAGCTTGCCCGCTACGCGATACGCCGAGGACTGATCGATGCCTGATATCGCCAACTCCGTCTGTGGCCGGCGCGTTCTCGCGAGCGTGTCGTCGGTTCGACGGCCGCGATCGGTCGGCTCCTGCGAAGGGCAGTCAGATCACTACAGGATCGGCGCCGAGGCGCTGACGAACGCCGTCCGCCACAGCGAGGTGGCGCGCATCGACGTCGCCCTCGCACGAAACGAGTCGACCGCGACCATCGAGGTTGGTGACGACGGGCGCGGCTTACCGCCGACGCGCCGTCCCGGCGCCAACGGCTTGCGCTCGATGGGCGCCCGCGCCGAGACGCTCTCCCGCGAACTGCTCGACGCGGCGGGGACCCAACTCGAGCCCGCAGACCTCCCGATCCTCGGGATGACCCTCGACGACACGCCGCTCAGCGAGATCGCCGACGCCCTCAACGTCGACCCACGAGACGTGTCACGCCGCATCGACCGCATGATCCAGCGCCTGAAGACCGAGATCCCCTCGCCCGTGTGATAGGGCCGCGTCGATCGCTATCTTCGAACGCACCCATGGCGAACGACACGATCTCCTTCGCCCGTGGTGCACCGTCGCTGGACATCGTCGACACCGACGGTCTCAGCGCGGCGGCGACGCGGGCCTTCACCAACGATCCGGGCGGAGCCACCGCCTACGGAACTTCGATCGGCTACGTGCCCCTGCGGCGCTGGATCGCCTCTGAGCACGATGTCGACGAAAGCCACGTGCTCGTCACGAACGGCTCGATGCAGGCCGACGCGTTCCTCTTCAAGGCGCTCGTCTCCCCTGGCGACGTCGTCGCGGTCGAGAAGCCGACGTACGACCGCACGCTGCTGAACCTCACAGAGCTGGGCGCCGACGTGCGGATGGTCTCGCTGCAGACCGACGGCATCGACACGGCTGAGCTCCGCGAGCTGCTGGCGCAGACCACGCCGAAGCTCGTCCACATCATTCCCAACTTCCAGAACCCGGCCGGCTACACGCTCTCGCTGGCCAAGCGCAAGGAGCTGCTCGCGCTCGCCGCCGAGCACGGCTTCACGGTCTTCGAGGACGACCCCTACCGCTACATCCGCTTCAGCGGCGAAACCCTGCCGACGATGCTGTCGATGGACGAAGGGGAGTCGGTCGTCTACGCGTCGTCGTACTCCAAGACCGTCTGTCCGGGCATCCGCGTCGGCTACCTCGTCGGGCCGCCGGCGCTCATCGCGCAGATCTCCAAGCTCGCGACGAACACGTACATCTCGCCGAACATGGTCGCCCAGTCGATCGTCTACGAGTTCTGCAAGGAGGGTGCGATCGATCGCTCGATCGCGACCGTGAAGGCCGCGCTGGCCGAGCGCGTCGAGGCCCTGACCGCGGCGCTCGATCGCCACCTGCCCGAGGCGCGCTATACGCCGCCGGAGGGCGGCTACTTCATGTGGGTGCAGCTGCCCGAGGGCAGCGACGTCGACGCGCTGCTGCACGCCGCCAAGGAACGGGGCGTGGCGTTCGTCAAGGGCTCGGACTTCCTGCTCGAAGGCGGCGGCAACGCCCTGCGCCTCGCGTACTCGGGCGTGACGGCGGACCGCATCGACGAGGGCATCAAGCGCCTCGCCACCGCCTACCGGTCGCTGAGCAGCACGGCCGCCGCGGTGTAGCGACCGACCCCGCCGACGCGCCCCGGCCGTAGCCGGGGAGACGCGCCCCGGCCCTAGCCGGGCGGGATCGGCTGCGGGTTCAGCGCCACGACGTCCCGGACGACCGCGATGATCGCGGCCATGCGATCGGCCTCCGGCGGCGGCTCGGGCGGCAGCGGCTGCGGGTTGAGCGCGACCGCATCCACCACCGACGTCACGACGGACTTCGCGCGCTCGTCGGTGAGATTCGCGGCAAGCGAGCGGAACTCGGCGAGGACGTCGGCATCGGGACCGGCGTCGCCTTCGTCGCTGGCCATGGTCAGGCCTCCTCCGGTTGGGGAGTGCCCTGTCTACCCGGCGCGCCAGCGCCGCGTCAAGACGCTGTCTCGGCGCCCTCGGCCGGGATGACCTGAACGCTCTTGGCCGCCACCTTGGGCGGCTTCTTGGCCGTGCGCTTGGGCCGCGGCGGACGGCGCCAGAGGTGCTTCTGCCAGAACGACACGAAGCCGAGGCGCCAGAAGACGTACCCCGACCGGCCGGGGATCGTCGAGAAGTCCATGACGCGGAAGTGCTCCCAGGCCTTCTTGCACAGATACAGCGTGCGCAGGACGAGACCCAGCCGCGGATAGAGCCGCTGCGGCTCATGGCTCGCCCGCACCTGGCTCATCATGAGTCGCCACATCCACTGTGGTGGGCGGAACAGCGCGATGACGTAGAGCAGCAGGTTCGCCACCCGCGGCGGCATGATGAAGAAGGTGGCTTCGATCTTGGCGAGATCGACCCCCCGCTCCTTCATCGCCTTCTCGAGACCCGTGTTCGGGATGACCTTCAGCGAGTACGTCAGCAGCGTGTATGGACGGTCCATCTCGTAGAGCAGCTGGAGCGTCGCCCGGACGTCGTCGCGCGTCTCGATCGGGTTGTCCATGATGATGTCGTACGCCCCAGGGATGTGGTACTTGGGGGCGAAGGACGCGATGACCTTGCCGGCGTTGCGGATCTTCTCCGGCGGCGTCGGCCGGCGATAGAAGTCGAGCATCGCCTGGCTGCCGCTCTGGATGCCCATGCGGATGCGGTTCATGCCCGCCCACGTCAGCAGCTCGAACTTGTCCTGGCGGACGTAGTTGGGGATGACGCCGTAGACGGCAAAGGGGATGTTGAGCTCCGTGCGCCACAGCTCGGCGAACTCCTCGAGCTGGCCGTAGGGGATCGCCATGAAGCTGTCGTCGTTGAACGAGACATGGCAGAGGTGCGGGAAGCGCGAGCGTGCGTCCTTGACCTGGTCGACCATGTACTGCGCGCTGGGGTGGCGGATGCGCTTGTACTTGAGGTCGTTGGCGATGAACTTCGTGTTGCCGCAGTAGCTGCAGTGGAAGGGACAGCCGATCGACCACAGCGTCATGTAGCTCAGGCCGTCGTTGGACACGTAGTCCTGGTAGCTCATGGGCTGGAAGCCCTGGCCCTGGTCGTAGATGACCTCGCGCTCGGAGCCGTACTGCGGGAACGGGAGCTGCTCCATCTCCTCGATCGTCATGAGCGGCAGGAAGTGGTTCTTGATGATCTCGCCGTTGCCTCCGTTGCCGTTGGCGTGATGCGTCGGCTTGAACCAGAAGTTCTTCGTGTTCGTCGGGTCGCGGCCTTCCTTGAGGCAGTTGTAGAGCTCCTCGAAGGCGAACTCGCCCTCCCCGACGCAGATCGAGTCGACGTCCGCGAGGATCGCGTCCTCGGGCTGGATGATCGGATGGATCCCGCCCCAGATCTGGTACGTGTCCGGGCTCAGCTCACGGACGCGGTTGATGATCTGACGCGTGAGCTCGGAGTACCCGGTCATCGACGAGTAGCCGATGAGCTCGGCGTCCTTCAGCCCGTGGGCGATCTCGTCGATCTCCTCCTCGCCGATGTGCGGCTTGTTGCCCATGGTGCCCGCGATCGCCCCGCGGGCGCTGCGCCAGCGCTTGGTCGTCGTGACGTAGCAGGACTCGGTGTCCGGCTCGATCTGCGCGACGTAGGCGGCCATCTTGCGAAAGCCGCACGACGTGATCCCATCTTCGAGGCAGACCATCTTCGTCTTCATGCGTCGGTTTCCCTCTCCTCGTGACCGCGGGAGCACCCTGCGCTCGCAGTGCAGCGTACATCGTGTCCTACACGGGATGGCACGCCAGAGCCACCCGATCGGCCCTTCGTACCGTTCGCCAGGGTACACGCTGTTCCTGGCGGGGTTACGGCCTTTGCGGGCTCAGCGGCCGTAGCGCTCGCGGGCGAGCACGAGCTGCTCGGGCAGCGCGATCCGCGTGGGCGGCGACGGGTCCGCGAGCACGGAGACGGTCTCGGCGACCGAGAAGGTCACGGAGATCTCGTCCCCCGCGCTGCTCGTCACGGTGATCTCCTCGTCGGAGTGCGCGCTCAGCGTGCCCTTCATGCCGGGCTCCACGCCCGATTTCTTGAGGTAGTGCAGCAGGTCCTCGGCCTCGTTCTCGAAGCGCAGGATCGTGACGGACGCACCCTCCTCCACATCCGCGAGCGGGACGCCGTCGATCCGCGAGCCGCTCTTGATCGGGTGGCCGTGCGGGCACGTCTTCGCGTCGCCGATCGCCGCGAGCATGCGCTCCTCCAGCACGGGGCTCATCGCATGCTCAAGACGCTCGGCCTCCTCGTGCACCTCGTCCCACGGGATGCTGAGCACGTCGGTGAGGAAGCGCTCGATGAGGCGGTGGCGGCGCACCACGCCCTCGGCGTGATCGAGGCCGCTCGGCGTGAAGCTGATCGCCTTGTCCTTGGCGCGGCTGATGTAGCCGTCGCGCTCCAGCCGGCCGATCATCTCGTGCACCGTCGGCGCGGAGAGCTGCATCGCCCGAGCCACGTTGGCGCCCGTCATCGGCAACTTCGCCTCCTGCAGCCAGAACAGCGTCTGCAGGTACTCCTCCTCGGCGACGGTCGCGTGATCGGTCGTCATCTGGGAGCGATGGTATCGGCACGGAACAGCGCCGGCGCGGATCGTCAATACGATCGCCGGCGTGCAGATCGAAACTGGCACGCGCGCGTTTGTCACGGGTGCGTCGCGTGGCATCGGCCAGGCGCTGGCGGGCGCGCTCGCCGCGCGCGGCGCGACCGTCGGCCTGGCAGCGCGCACGACGCCGGATCTCGAGCGGGTCGCCGCCGAGCTGCCGGGAACACATCACGTGCTCGTGTGCGACGTCGCGCTCGAGGCGTCGGTGCGATCCGCCGTCGAGGACTTCGTCGCGGTCGCGGGCGGGCTCGACCTGCTCGTCGTCAACGCCGGGGTCGCCGACTACGAGCCGGTGGCCGAGCAGGAGACGGCGACGATCGAGCGGATGACCAAGGTCAACTGGCTGGGCACCGTCTACACGGTGAAGGCGGCGCTGCCGTACCTCTTGTCGGCGGGCCGCGGGCACATCGTCGTCATGTCCTCCGGCGCCGGCCTGCGCGCGTTGCCCGGCGCGGCCGTGTACTCGGCGACGAAGGCGGCTCAGCGCGCGTTCGCCGCGGCGCTGCGCCACGAGCTGGCGGGCACCGGGGTCTCGCTGACGACGGTCTTCCCCGGCGAGGTCGCGACCTCCCTGCACGATCACGCGCAGCATTTACCCGCGTGGTACCGCGGCGGCGATCAGGCGGCGTCGCCGGACGAGCTCGCCGCGCGCGTCGTGAGCGCCGTCGAGCGCGACCGCCGCCATCTGTACTTCCGGCGGTCCGTGCGCGGCATGCGCGTGCTGGAGGGCATATCGCCGCGGCTGGCCGACGCGGTGCTGCGCCGGATGCGCGGCGAGAGCGCGGCGCCGCGGCGGGACTGAGGGGATCCGCGGGAGATCGAGACGGACGAAAGCCCCGTATCGGGGTCGATGTACGGCTCGGCCTCGCGCGGGCCTCTTCCGCCTCCTTCATTGCTGCTTACGTGGACCTGGGCATCCGGCGCCTCGGCGGGTCGCTGCGCAGCTCGTGCGCCAGCGCATCCAGGCGCCGCTCGGCGAACGTCACGAACGCGCGCGTGGCGGGTGAGAGCTGGCCGCCGCGGCGCCACGTGAAAGCGAACGTGTCGTAGATCGGCTCGGCGAACGGGACCCAGCCGAGCTGCGGCGTCGCGTTGCGGCGCAGCACGCCGCGGGCGGCGAGCGCGTCGCCCAGGCCGCGGCTGGCGAGCTCGAGCGCGACCTCGACGTCCTCGACGTCGATCTGCGGCTCGATCGTGACGCCCGCGCGCTGAGCGAGCTCGACGAGCTGGCGCCGCGTCGGGTCGTCCGAGCCCCAGCTCGCCTCCGAGAGGATGAGCGGCGCGCGTGCGAGGCGCTCGATCGTCATCGCATGCTTCAGCCGCCCGGGGTCGCTGGAGGCGTAGAGGATCTCGTCGCGCATCGCAGGCTGAACGACGAGCCCGCGGTCGTCGATGGGCAGGGCGACGAGCCCGGCCTCGAGTTCGCCGGCGCGAATCGCCGCGGCGGTCTCCGAGGAGTTCTGGCCGACGATCCGCACGCGGACGGCGGGATGGCTGCGGCGAAAGTCCTCGACGAGATCGCTGCCCAGATACGTGCGCGCCGTGCCGAACGTCCCGAACGTTGCCGACCCGCCGCGCAGCTCGCGCACCTCGCTGACGGAGGCGCGCGCGCCGTCAGCGGCGGCGAGCGCGGCCTCGGCGTGCGGGCGCAGCGCCCGCCCCGCCTCGGTCAGGACGAGCCCGCGGCCGATGCGGTCGAACAGCACGACGCCGAGCTCGGCCTCGAGCCGGCGGACCTGCTCGGACAGCGACGGCTGAGCGAGGCGCAGGGTCTCGGCGGCCGCCGAGAACGAGCCGTGCTCGATCGTCGCCAGGACGTAGTGGAGCTGCTGAAGAGTCATAGGCAGAACCTTGAGGTACTGAAGATAACGAAGGCTACTACTGGAGGGCTAAGCCCGTCGATGATGGGCCCCGATGACCGCGGCCGCCGCAACACGACGTCGCGCCGGCATCGCCCTGTGCCTCGTATCCGCCGTCGGCTTCGCCGTCATGGCGTCCTCGGCAAGGAGGCGTACGCGGCGGACCTCAACGTGACGTCGCTGCTCGCGGGCCGGTTCGCGCTGGCCGCGCTCGCCTTCTGGGCGATCGTGGCCGTGCGGCGCCCCGCGTGGCCGTCGCGGCGCTTTGTGCTCGCCGGCCTCGGTCTCGGCGGCCTCGGCTACGCGGCTCAGGCCGGCCTCTTCTTCTCGGCGCTCGAACGCATGGACGCGTCGCTCGTGTCGCTGCTGCTCTACACCTATCCCGCCCTCGTGTTCGCGGCCGCGCTCCTGCTCGGCCGCGAGCGGCTGCGTCCCCACACGCTCGCGGCGCTCGTGCTCTGCAGCGCCGGCACCGCGCTCGTGCTGCTCGGCGGCCGCACCGGTTCGCTCGAGACGATGGCCGTTGTGCTCGGGCTGGGTGCCGCGCTCGCCTACAGCACGTACATCCTCATCACGGACAGCGTGGTCGCCCGCATCGACGCGTGGCTGCTCGGCGCGCTCCTCACGACCGGCGCCGCAACGACCTTCACGGTTGTCGGCACAACCGCCGGCACGATCCATTTCACGAGCGGCGGCTGGATCTGGATCGTGGCGATCGCCTTCGCCTCCACCGTGCTTCCCATCAGCACCTTCGCGCTGGGCCTCGAGCGCGTCGGCGCCGCGACGGCATCGATCGTCTCGACGGTCGAGCCGGTGATCACCGTCGGGCTGGCCGTCGCGCTCTATGGCGATGCACTCGCGGCGCTACAGGTCGCGGGCGGGGCGCTCGTGCTCGGCGGCATCCTGGCGATCCAAGCGCGAGGCGCCGCGCGCGCGACCGTTAGCGTTCCGGACCATGGCGCTCCCGCTGTCCCCGCCGGTTCACCCGCAGCTCGCCCGCTCGCGCGCGACCCTGCCTGAGGGCGAGGGCTGGGCCTACGAGCCCAAGTGGGACGGCTTCCGGACCGTCGTGTTCGTCGACGGCGACGAGTGGTACCTGCAGTCGCGCAACGGCAAGCCGATGCTGCGCTACTTCCCAGAGGTCTCGTTCCCGGCCGGGCGCTACGTCGTCGACGGTGAGCTCGTCGCCGCGTCGTTCGGCACGCTCGGACAGCGCATCCACCCAGCCGCGTCGCGGATCGCCCGCCTCGCGGAGCAGACGCCGGCGCGCTTCGTCGCGTTCGACCTGCTCGCGCTCGACGACGACGTGCTGCTCGAGCGCAGCTTCGAGGAGCGCCGCCAGGCGCTCGAGACCATCGCGGGCTTGGAGCGGACGCCGATCGTGCGTGCGGCCGCCGACGCCGAGTGCTGGCTGCGCGACGAGGAGGGCGTCATCGCCAAGGAGCTGGGCGCGGCGTACCTCCCGGGTGAGCGCAAGGGCATGGTGAAGATCAAGCGCGTGCGCACCATCGACGCCGTCGTCATGGGCTGGCGCCCCGGCAAAGAGGAAGGCACGGTCGGCGCGATCATCCTCGGCCTCTACGGCGAGGACGGCAAGCTGCACGAGGTCGGCCACTCATCGGGCTTCACGGCGAAGCGCAAGCGCGAGCTCGTCGATGAGCTCGCGCCCTACGAGACGGGCGAGCGCGGCAGCGGCGAGCCCTCCCGCTGGACCCACGGCCGCGACCTCGAGTGGGTCGCGCTGCGGCCCGAGCGCGTCGTCGAGGTGACGTTCGACCACGTGTCCGATGGCCGTATCCGCCATGGGACGAAGGTCGTGCGCTGGCGAGACGATCGCGATCCGGAAAGCTGCCTTATCAATCAACTGGAAATCTGACACAAAACCCTGGGGAGGGTCCCTAGTGCGGAGGGACTCGTGCCCGACCATGATGCCCCAGTCGCTCGAAGCGCCGTATCCCCAATTTGGCCACCGGGCGACATCGGGGTTGTAATGGGTCGTACTGTGACCCCATCGCCGGCTTGCTGCGTGCCGGGGGTGGGGTCCTACGGCCGTTCTGGGCGGCCCGTCTCGCCCGCCGGCGGTCCGAGCGTGTAGCCGGCCCGTCTCGCCCCTAATCCTGCTTCGCTCGCGACGGCTGCACGCGCTTGGGCTCCCCCGGCTGCTTGGCGAAGTTCGGCGGCCAGGGCGCATCACCAAGCCCCTCCTCCTCGTCGCGCCGCGCGAGATCCAGCAGCCCGTCCAGGCGCCCGGCGTGCGCGTCGATGTCCGCCGACGGGTCGCCGAGCGTCTCGATGCGCTCGGGCACCGTGTCGATGCGAAAGTCCGCCGGCTCGACGTCGGCCACCTCGTCCCAGCGCAGCGGCGTCGAGACGCGCGCATCGGGCACCGGCCTGACCGAATACGCGCTGGCCACGGTGCGGTCGCGCGCGTTCTGGTTGTAGTCCAGGAAGACGCCCTCGCGCTCCTCCTTCCACCACTTGCTCGTCGCGAGCTCCGGCAGCCGGCGTTCGATCTCCCGGGCGAGCGCGAGCGCCGCACGGCGGACCTCGGTGAACGACCATTCCGGCTCGATCCGCACGTTGACGTGGATCCCGCGTGAGCCCGACGTCTTCGGGAAGCCCACGAGCTGCATCTCGCCGAGCAGCTCGTTGACCGCGAGCGCAACCTGACGCACGTCGTCCCACGGGACGCCCGGGACCGGGTCGAGGTCGATCCGCAGCTCGTCGGGGTGGTCGAGGTCGGCGCGCCGCACCGGCCACGGGTTCCAGTCGATGTTGCCCAGGTTGACCGCCCACACGAGATGCGCGGCGTCGCTGGGCACGAGCTCGGTCGCGCTGCGGCCCGAGGGGAAGCTCACCGTCGCCGTCTGCAGCCACTCCGGCCGCTTCTCGGGGACGCGCTTCTGGAAGAAGAAGTCGCCCTCGATGCCGTCCTTCCAGCGCTTGAGGACGGTCGGGCGCTCACGCAGGTGGTTGACGGTCGCGTCGGCGACCCGCACGTAGTACTCGGCGAGATCGAGCTTCGTCCACGCCGGATGGTCGTCTGTCTGCGGCCAGAAGACCTTTCCCGGGCTCGAGAGGCGGACCTCCTGACCGGCGACGTCCAGGGTCGTGTACTCCTTCGCAGCCATGGGTCAAAGCATGCCAGTGCTCGTGTCGCCCGCTGCACTTGCGCCTGCGCTGCGCGCGCCGCAGGTCGCGGCGGCCATCGCGCGCGGGCTCGAGCGGGCAGGCGTGGCGCCACCTGCGCAGCTGTGTCCGGTCGCCGGCGGCGGTGCGGGGACCCTCGAGGTGCTGCTGCCGGCACTCGGCGGTGAGACGGCCGACGGGTTCGGGCTCGTCGACGACGGCGGCACCGCGATCGTCGAGGTCGGGGCCGGGGCGGTCACCGGCGAGCGCGTGGCAGCGGCGGTGCAGGCCGGCGCGGTCGTCGTCGTCGTCGCGGCGGCCGGGATACCACCGGAGGAGGACGGCGACAGCGGCGCCGAAGCGGCCGCGGCGCTCCTTGACGCCGGCGGTATGCGCGGCGCCCGGCTCGTCGTGCTGTGCGAGGCGACGGTATCTCTGCCGGGGGCGGAGGGAGCCGACAGCGATCTTGCGGCGACGTTCGCCGATCGGCTCGGGGCGCGGCTCGTGCCCGGCGCCGCTTTCGTGCTCGACGCCCTGGGCTTCGACGCCCGAATACGCGCCGCGCACGCCGTGATCGTCGGCGAGGCGCAGCTGGATGCGGGTTCGCTGCGCGGCCGCGTCGCCGGCGAGATCGCCACGCGCGCGCGCCAGGCCGGGGTGCCGTGTCACGCGATCGTGGCGGCCAACGAGATCGACCGGTTCGACGCCCGCATCCTCGATCTGCAGGCGATCCAGGAAGCCGGCACGGTCGCGGGCATCGAGGCCGCCGGCGCGGCGCTCGCCGCGTATCTGTAGGTGAGACCGAAGCACGCGGCCGCATTCATCGCCAGAATGCGCGGCGTGGTCCGGTCTCGCATACTCGCCGTGCTCATCACCGGCGCCGCGCTTCTGCTGCCCGCGCACAGCGCCGACGCTGCACTCGAGACGATCGTCCAAGACGACGCGGCGCTGCTGCACCGCACCAACGAGCAGGTGCGCGGCTCGATGCAGAAGCTGCGCTCGCTGGGCGTGGACCGGGTTCGGCTGACCGCGAACTGGTCGGTCCTCACACGCACCCCCGACGCCAAGGAGCGCCCACCCGACTTCGACGCGCGCGATCCCGACGCGTACCCGCAGGCCGTCTGGCAGGGCCTCGACGACGCCGTCCGGCTCGCCACGGAGGCCGGCCTGAAGATCATGATCGACATCGGCTTCTGGGCGCCGCGATGGGCGACGAGCGGCGGGCCGGATCCGCGCGCGCGCTCGCACATTCGCGCGTCGGACTTCGCCGACTACGCCGTCGCCGTGGCGCGCCGGTACAGCGGTACCTACGTACCGCCGTCCCTCGTGGCGCCGCCGCCCCCTCCCTCTCAGGATCAGTCGCTGCTCGACCAGCTGCTCGGGGGCCCTTCCTCCGGCGACGATCCGCCTCCAGTGGCGCCCAAGCCACTAGCGGCGGTCACGCAATTCGTGCTCTGGAACGAGCCCAACCAACCGGGCCTGCTGCTGCCCCAATGGAAGGGCAGGGGGACCAAGGCCAAGCCGGTCAGCCCAACGGTCTACGCACGCATGGCGCGCGCGGCCTACCCCGCCGCCAAGTCGCAGCGACCCGACGCCAGGTTCCTGCTCGGCAACACCTCGAGCGACGGCGGCAGTCCACCACGCGGGGCGGTCGCCCCGCTGCTGTTCCTGCGCGAGATCGCCTGCGTGAACGCCCGGCTGCGGCCGCTGAAGACGAACCGCTGCAAGCGGTACAAGCGCCTGCCGGGCGACGGCTGGGCCCACCACCCATACCCGCGCCAGCTGCGCCCGGACAGCCTCGGCAAATACGACAACCCCGACAACGTGCGGACCGCCGCGCTTGGCCGGCTCTCCAAGCTGCTGCGCCGACTCATCGCCCGCAAGCGCATCTCCCAAGGCCTGCGCCGCATCCACCTCACAGAGTTCGGCTACGAGACGGCGAAGCTCCCCGGCCGGCCGAAGCTCACCCAAGCCCAGCAGGCGCGCTGGCTGACGTGGGCGGAGTACCTCAGCTCACGCGTTCGCGGCGTCGTGTCGTTTGCGCAGTTCCTGCTGCGCGACCTACCGCCTGGGCCGGACCGCGTCAGCCCATCCAAGGCGCGCGGCTTCGGGCAGTACTACAGCGGCCTGCAGACCGCGGCCGGCAAGGACAAGCTCGCCGCCAGATCGTTCACGGCCGGATTGTTCGCCGCGCGGCGCCCGCGCAAGCGCGTGCTCCTGTGGGGGCGCCTGCGGCTCGGTCGGGGTGTGAAGGCGATCAGCATCGAGCGCAGGCGCGGCAGCGGCGCATGGCGGCTCCTGCGCCGCCTGAACGTTGACGGGCAGGACTCCTTCTCGCTGAGGACGCGCTACGTGCGCCGCGGCCGGTATCGGCTGCGCTGGCCGCTGGACAACGGCAAGATCGCCAAGGGCCTGACGATCGCTCCGATGACGCCGTGGAGGCCACCGCGGAAGTAGCCAGTTCGTCATACGCACCGCTGCCGCAGCCGTCAGACTCGGCGCATGCGGATGTCGTGCGCGGTGTGCATCGGCGTAACGGTTGCGGTTGCGGGCCTCGCTTCGAGCCCGGGTGGTGAGGCGCGCGCGGCTGCGGGGCAAGGTGCCGCCCCGGTCACGGCTGCCGCCGCGTGGACGCCCGATGTGACTGCGGCTGCCCGGTTCGCCCGCGGGCGCGTCGGGCGGATCGCCTTCGCCGTGCGCACGCCGACCCGCGGCTGGCATTGGCACGGAGATCAACAATTCCGGTCGGCAAGCGTCCTGAAGGCGATGCTGCTCGTCGCCTATCTGCGCCGGTCGGGCGTGCGCCGCCGGGCGGTGCGACGATCCGACCGACGTCTGCTGTCGCCGATGATCCGCCGCTCGGCGAACAAGCCCGCGAACCGGATGATCGGGATCGTGGGCACGCACGGCCTTCGGCGCCTGGCGCGGCGGGCCCGCATGAAGCGCTTCGTTCCCGTGGCCGGGTTCTGGGGCGCAAGTCGCATCACGGCCCGCGACCAGGCGCGCTTCTTTCTGCGTATCGAGCGCCTGGTGCCCCCGCGGCATCGGGCCTACGCCATGCGCCTGCTCAAGACGATCGTGGCCTCGCAGCGCTGGGGGATCGCCCGTGTGCGC
>Ga0136631_10000327_pt1 | contig 14764 bp, 18 predicted proteins | sample AntDrymUQ6012206_2_FD_104655 | JGI IMG/M metagenome (GOLD analysis project Ga0136631, IMG submission 104655) | Polar desert sand microbial communities from Dry Valleys, Antarctica - metaG UQ601 (22.06) | ecosystem: Environmental > Terrestrial > Soil > Desert | place: Antarctica: Dry Valley... | reverse complement strand
GCTCAGGATCGAGTTCAGCGGCCAGACGAGCGAGCGTGGCGTCTAGTGCCGACGCTCGTAAGCCTGCCCGGCATTCTGCTCTCGTGAGCACGAGGGGCGGGTGCGCGAGGGGCTCGTCGAGATCGGCCGGCGACAGCCGATCCGCTGATTCGGGATGATCGGCTCCCAGTATCAATCGAGGAGGTAGCTGATGGCACCCATGATCGCGAGCGTCGAGATCTCGAGAAGCCCCGAGGACGTCTTTGCCTACGTGACCGATCCGACGCGACTGTCCGAGTGGCAAGAGAGCGTTGTTCGATCCAAGTCTTCCGAAACACCGCCTCGACAGGGCACGAGAGCTGAGGTGACGCGGCGAATCGGGCGGCGCGAGATGACGCAGTCCGCGGAACTGGCCGAGCTCAACCCCCCGACCAGCTGGGTCGTCCGCGGGCTCGATGGTGCGGTGCGCGGAGACGTCGACGGTAGGATCGAGCCGCTCGACGACGGGGCACGCTCTCGCGTCACGATCGAGCTCGACCTTCAGGGTCACGGAATCGGCAAGCTCCTCGTTCCCCTCGTCGTACGAAGGAAGGCGCAAGACGAGTTGCCGCGGAACATGCAGAAGCTGAAGGAGAGACTCGAGTCCGCCGCATAGGCGTACGGCGACCTCGGCCGCCTGGTAGACGCTCAGCCATTCCCACGCTGGCGAGTGCCGGGCGAGTTCGTCGCGGACGACCTGGCGGGCGATCTCGCGGACGTCAGCCCCGAGAGCGCTCACTGGAACAACCGCTCCTGCCCCGGCGGATCGAGCTGCGGGGCGATGCCGAGACGACGAGCCAGCCGTTCAAACACGACCCAGCTCTGGCGCTCGACTGCACGCGCTGGATTCGCCGTGAAGCCGTCACGCTCAGATGGCGCGAGCGGGCCTCGGTTGCCGACTACTCGAGCCTCCCGCCGGCCGGGAGCCGCGCCAAAGACGAGGAACGGCTTGTCTATCCCGTGCTCGGGGAGTAGTCCCGCATGGCGACGGCGACCCTCTTCGGCGGCTCGGACGTGACGCAGTACGTACAGGACGGCTCCGTCACCGAGAAGCTCAACCACCCCTGGCAGGCGACGGTGCGGCTACCAACACTCGGGAGTGGGAAAACCTCCCCGAAAACCGGGAAGACTTCTAGTCAGCGGACGGGGTCGCCGGGACGGGACGAGGGTCGTTCCCGAGACGTGTCGCCGCCTGGGTGTCCAACCCAAACTGGTCTGAGCCGCTCGCCAGGCTCAATGCACTGCGGGCCGCTGCCGATATGAGTCTCGTGCGATGGCGCAAGAAGGACACGACGCATGAAGACGAGATCCGTGACGAGCAGAGCCTGCTCGAGACGATCGAGATGCTCAACGCCGCGGTCGAGGAGCGCGATCCGTATACCGCGGGCCACTCCCAACGCGTGCGACGAGTAGCACTCGCCGTCGGCCGCGCGCTCGAGCTGACGAGTGACGAGCTCGACGCGCTCGGAACCGCGGCGCTCTTTCACGACATCGGCAAGATCGGGATGCCTGACTCGATCCTGACGAAGCCGGATCGATTGACGCGCAGCGAGCAGGCCCTCATGCGCGAACACGTCACCCGCGGCGAGACATCGTCGCGAGATTCCCTCCGTTTCGCGGCGCGGTTCCCGGCGTGCTGCATCACCACGAACGCTGGGACGGCCGCGGCTATCCCGAGGGCCTGTCGGGCGAGGACATTCCAATCCAGGCTGCGATCATCGGCCTTGTCGATGCCTGGGGAGACGATGACAAGCAACCGCCCCTACGCGCCGGCGCTGTCGTTGACCGAGGCGCTCGCAGAGGTCCGCGCAGGACGCGGCCTGCAGTTCAGCCCGGCGGCCATCGATGCGCTCTGGGAAGTCGCGAGGCTGCGCCCGGCCGATGTGCTCCCGTGGGACGCGCCCGCTGCGCTAGGAGCGGTTGGGTCGTAGGCTCGGACGCTCGTCGCTTGAGCGATGGAGGGAACATGCCGATGAGGCATCCATGGGTTCCATCGCAAAGAAGCGGGACGACGTTCCCGATAAGAAACTGCTTCCATCAGACGAGCGCGGGCTGGACGCCGATGCTCGGTCGAGAATCTTGAGCTACCGCGCCCCCGACCGACGTCGATCCGATTCGCCGGAGGCCGCAGACACGCAGGTTCGTCGCCGGCGTGACGACGAGCCCAAGCGTCCGACGTCGTAGCCACACGGGCCGACGTGTAGCTGAGCGGGTTCAGATGGGCGGTACTGACCTAGAACGTCCCTCGGCGTGAGTCAGGCGCATGATCCTCGCGTGGTCGCCCGGCAGGCATTAGGGTCTGGTCTAACCCTAACCGTGGGAGGATCACCACATGAGCATCGTTGTTCGCCTCAGCCCCAAGAACCTGACCGCCGCAAAGTACGACGAATCAGTGGGAAAACATGAGGAGGCCGGAATCGAGTTTCCGCCGGATGGCATGGATTACCACGTCTGCTTCGGCTCGGAAGGCAACTTGCGTGTCAGCGAGATCTGGGACTCTCGAGAGCAGCTTCAGGCCTACGGTGAGCGGTTGATGCCCCTTCTGGCCGATCTCGGCATCGAGTTTTCCGGCGAGCCAGAGGTCTTCGAGGTTCACAACGTCGTCAAGCGCTAGACGGGAGCTGCCCAAGCGCGGCATGCTCATGATCGTGAATGACTAATGCTCATGATCGTGAATGACTACGGAGCGATTCGGAGCTACCGAGTCGACCGCATTGCTGGAGTACGCATCACTGATCAGACGTTCCGGCCGCGATGCCTGATTGAGCTCTAGTCGCAGAGGCTTTGCCGAACTTGTCGCCCGCCTAAGATGACCTCAGATGACCTCAGCTGATCGAGCGAAGGCTCAACGGCGCGGTTCTGGCCCGAGCTGGCCCGGAAAGCAACGTCTCATACTCCGGAGGTCGCGGGTTCAAATCCTGCCCCCGCTACTGAAAGCCCTGTAAACCGGGTATTTCGTATCACGCACACCCGTTCGGCGAGGGAATTCTCGGCCCCCTGTGCTCGTTGGGAACCTCTGACGCGCGAAGGAGCGCGGGCTCTGGCATCCCGACGCTTGGGTGTCCGCGCCGGACGTGCGTTGAAGGTCTTGTAAGAGGAGAACGCAAATGAAGGGCAATCACCCTGAGCGAACGAACACGAACGTACACTGCACAAGCTGTGGCAACGTCTTCGCGACGCGCTCGTCGGCGAACGAGCTCGTGCTCGACGTGTGCTCGAATTGGCATCCCGCGTACACGGGTGTGGCGCGCGAGGTCGTGCGCGGCAGTCGCGTCGAGCGCTTCGAGCTTCGGCGCGCGCGAGCCGCGGCAGCAGCCTAGGACGAAGGGAGAAACGAGATCAGCGCGATGACGGACACACACGAAGTACGCACATTCATCGAGAGCGCCGAGGACGAGGGCGTCGTCGACGAGCATGCGCTCGTTTCCGTGGCGACCGAGCTCGAGCTCGACGAGGACGAGCTCGCAACGGTGCGCGCCGAGCTCGAGGCCCGCGGGGTGGAGCTCGTAGCGTCGGACGATGGCACGGCAAGCGCGGACGACACGCCGGCGCTCCGTCTGGAGGCCGACGTCGTCGCGACCAGCGACTCGATCACGCTCTTCATGAACGAGATCGGGAAGCACCAGCTGCTCACCGCAGCCGAGGAAGTCGCGCTGGCGAAGCGGATCGAGCGCGGCGACAAGGCCGCAAAGGAGCGGATGATCAATTCGAACCTGCGCCTCGTCGTCTCGATCGCGAAGCGGTACCGCGGGCACGGAGTGCCGTTCGGCGACCTCATCCAGGAGGGCTGCATCGGCCTCAACCGTGCGGCCGAGAAGTTCGACTGGCGGAAGGGGTTCAAGTTCTCGACGTACGCGACCTGGTGGATCCGGCAGGCGTGTCAGCGCGCCGTCTCGAATCAGTCGCGGACGATTCGCGTTCCTGCCCACGTGCACGAGCGCCGCACGAAGCTGACTCGGCTCGGACGTCAATTCGAGGTCGAGCACGGGCGCGAGGCGACAGTGGAGGAGCTTGCGGAAGTGAGTGGATACGAGGTCCAGCACGTCGAGGAGGCACTCGGCGCGGTCGAGGCGTCGGTATCCCTGAACCAGTCAGTCGGAGATGACGGCAGCGGCGAGCTTGGCGATCTCTTCGCCGATCGCGATGCGGTGGATCCGGTGGAAGAGGCGGGAGACGCGCTGCGGCGGCAGGCGGTTCGCACCGCGCTCGAGACGCTTCCCGACCTCGAGCGACGGATTCTCGAGCTGCGGTTCGGCTTTGGCGGGGAGCAGCAGTCCCTCGAGGCGATCGAGCGCGAGCTCGGCGTCTCCAGGGAGCGAATCCGCCGGCTCGAGCAAGACGCCCTTGCCCAGCTGGGAATCGAATTGAAGGACGTCGTGGAAGCGACGGAGGACGAGCTCGCGGGCGCCGCTTGAGGTGAAGCCGGACACACCGTCGGTTGTGGCTGCAGGGGCGGCGATGTGCATCGACAGCCCGGTCGGGACGATCGGTGTCGAGTCGACGGCTGCCGGGCTCCGTCGCGTGCGCCTTCCCGGCGGCGACCACCGCGACGACTCGTCTGGTGACGGCAGCGCCACGCTCAACACGGAGCGAGCTGCCGCGCAGATCGAGGAGTACCTCCGCGGCGAGCGCGAGGAGTTCGACGTCGTGCTCGATTGGACGGGCGTGGACGCTATTCACCGCCGCGTGCTCGAGACGCTCCGCGAGATCGCCCCGTTCGGAACCACGGTGACGTACGGCGAGCTCGGGCGTCGTGCCGGGGTCGACGACCCCCGAGACGTCGGAGTGCTGATGGCGCGAAACCCGATCCCGCTCGTGGTGCCGTGTCACCGTGTCGTCGCGTCGGATGGGCTCGGCGGCTATGGCGGCGGGCTCGACCTCAAGCAGCGCCTGCTCGAGCTCGAGGGCGTGCTTCCGCCTCGGCTCGACTTCGACACGTAAGTAGCGTGGGAGCGATGGAGCTCGTTCAGCTCGGAGACAGCGGGCTTCGCGCATCGCGCGTCGGCCTCGGCTGCAACAACTTCGGTGGGCGCCTCGATCTCGAGAGGACGCGTGCGGTCGTGGACGCCGCGCTCGATGTCGGGGTCACGTTCTTCGACACGGCGGAGATCTACGGCTCGGGTGGCGACAGCGAGCGTTTCCTGGGCGAGGTTCTCGACGGGCGCCGCGACCAGGTCGTGCTCGCGACCAAGTTCGGCTGGGGGCGAGCGCGGGGCGCCGACGGCTCGCACAAGGCCGTCCGTGAGGCGATCGACGGATCGCTCGAGCGCCTGCGCACGGATTACGTCGACCTCTACTACCAGCACGAGCCCGACCCCGCGACGCCGATCGCCGAGACGCTCGGTGCTCTCGACGAGCTCGTGCGAGAGGGAAACGTGCGCGCGATCGGATGCTCCAACTTCTCGGCCGAGCAGCTCGCAGAGGCCGATCGGGCGGCTCGCGAGCTCGGCACTGCGCGCTTCACGGTTCTCCAGAACCAGTACAGCCTCCTCGTGCGCGACGACGACGCAGACGTGCTCCCGCTCTGCCGCGAGCTTGGCGTCGCCTACATTCCGTATTTCCCGCTCGCGAGTGGGCTCCTGACCGGGAAATACCAACGCGGGGAGGAGGCGCCCGACGGGACCCGTCTCGCGGGTCGAGAGATCGCCGACGAGCGCTTCGAGCGGGTCGAGGCGTGCGCGGCGTTCGCGGAGGAGCGGGGACACTCGCTGCACGAGCTCGCGATCTGCGCGCTGGCCTCGACGCCGGGGGTCGGGTCGATCATCGCTGGCGCGACGAAGCCCGAGCAGGTGCGGGCGAACGCTGCCGCAGCGGCCGCCTCCTGGCAGCTCTCGGGCGACGAGCTCGACGCGCTCGCGAAGCTCTGACAGTTGGGCCCCGTCAGCCTCGTCCGGCTGGCGCCTCCGAGCGGGTTGAATGCCGTCGATGCTCCTCGCGCTGATAGCGACGACGTCGGCTGACGTCGCGTCGACGTCGTCGCGACTCGCGAAGGTCGAGCGCCTCGCCGAGTGCCTTCGTGCGGCGACACCCGACGAGGTCGCTGTCGCGGTCGCCTATCTGTCGGGCGAGCTGCCGCAGGGAACCGTCGGCGTGGGGTGGGCGGCGCTCCGCGAGCAGCCCGACGCCGCCGACCGGGCGACGCTCGAGCTGCTCGAGGTCGATGCGGCCGTGTCGCGCCTGCACTCGATCGTCGGCAAGGGCTCCCAGGGAGCACGCCGACAGGGACTCGCGGCGCTCTTCGCGCGCGCGACCGAGCCCGAGCAGCGCCTCCTCGTGGGCCTGTTCCTCGGTGAGCTTCGGCAGGGAGCGCTCGAGGGCGTGATGACGGACGCGGTTGCGAAGACGGCCGGCGTACCGGCCGCGGAGGTACGTCGCGCGGCGATGCTCGCCGGCGATCTCCCCTCCGTTGCAGAGGCTGCGATGCGCGAAGGCAGCGACGGGCTCGCGCGGTTCCGGCTGACCCCGCTGCGCCCGATCGGCCCGATGCTGGCGCAGACGGCCGGCGGCGTCGCGGCCGGCCTCGAACGACTGGAGTCCGCGTACGTCGAGTGGAAGCTCGACGGCGCGCGCATCCAGGCTCATCGCGTGGGAGACGACATCGCGATCTTCACGCGCAACCTCGCCGACATCACCGCGCGCGTGCCCGAGATCGTCGCTGTGATCCGGGCGCTCGACGTCACGACGATTCTGCTCGACGGCGAGGCGATCGCACTTCGCGATGACGGCCGCCCCGCGCCGTTTCAGGTCACGATGAGCCGGTTCGGCACGAAGGCGGTCGCGGCGGATGCGCTGCCGCTCACCTCGTTCTTCTTCGACTGCCTACACGTGGACGGCGAAGATCTCATCGATCTCCCGGCTCGCGAGCGGCTCGAGACTCTCGATGCGCGACTCCCGAAGGAGTCCATCGTCCCCCGCCTCGTGATGAGGAATGCGGACGAAGCGCAGGTTTTCCTCGACGATGCGCTCGCGCGCGGCCACGAAGGCGTCATGGTCAAGTCGCTCGACGCACCGTACGAGGCCGGACGCCGAGGAGCCGGCTGGCTGAAGGTGAAGCCGGCGCACACGCTCGACCTCGTCGTGCTTGCCGCCGAGTGGGGGCACGGTCGGCGGACGGGCAAGCTCTCGAACCTCCATCTCGGGGCACGGGACCCGGAGAGTGGCGCCTTCGTGATGCTCGGGAAGACGTTCAAGGGCATGACCGACGAGATGCTCGCCTGGCAGACGGAGCACCTGCTCGGTCTGCAGACCGCGCGCGAGAGCCACGTCGTCCACGTCCGGCCGGAGCTTGTCGTCGAGGTCGCGTTCGACGACGTGCAGACGAGCTCGCGCTATCCGGGCGGGATGGCGCTGCGGTTCGCGAGGGTCAAGGGCTACCGGCCGGACAAGTCGGCGAGCGAGGCGGACACGATCGACACCGTGCGCGCCATCCACGCGCGAGCCGAGTAGTCTCGTCGCGTCAACGACGTCGAGGGAGGTTGGGCATGACGCACTACGGAACCCTCCGCGCGTGGGCGTTCATCGCCACGCTCGTCGGAGTCTTTGGGATGATCGCCGCAGGGATCGGCGCGATCGTCTGGGCGTTCGAGGTCGAAGGTTTCTGGCAGACGGTGGGCGTGCTCGTCGGCCTGCCGGTCGCGATCTTCATGGCGACGATCCCGATTGCGCTCGCCCAGGCGATGCGGGCGATCGCGGACGTCGGCGACATGATGGCCGCCCGCTAGCGCGATGCCTGAATTCACGGTCAAGAGCTTTCTCGCTCCGGACGAGGTCGTTCGGCTTCCCAAGCTCACCGCAGACATCGTCGAGCTCGGCGAGCTCACGGTGAGCCGTTTGGTCTCCGAGCCGGGCTGGCGCTGGTCGGAGCACGTCCGTCCGAAAGTGGGCGGGGAGTGGTGTCAGGTCCACCACGTTGGAGTCGTGATCTCGGGACGTCTCGGCATCGTCTTCCCCGACGGGACGGAGATCGTGTTCGGACCCGATGACATCGTCGACATCCCGCCAGGCCACGACGGGTACACCGTCGGCGACGAGCCCTGCGTGCAGATCGACTGGGCGGGGAACCGACCGTTCTTCGCAAGCTTCCTGATCGGGAGCCGGACGCGAGTCCTGGCCTCGCTGCTCTTCACTGATCTCGTCGGCTCGACGGCCAAGGCGGCAGAGCTCGGCGATGCCCGGTGGAGAGCGCTTCTCTCCGAGCACTTCCTCGCCGCGAGAGCGGAGCTGGAGCGATACGGCGGTCGCGAGGTGAAGACAACGGGGGACGGGTTGCTCGCGACCTTCGACAGCCCCGGGCAGGCGCTGCGCTGCGCGGCGGCGATACGAGACGCGACCAACCGCGACGGCTTGCAGATCCGGGCCGGGGTGCACGTCGGCGAGGTTGAAGTCGTCAGCGATGACGTCCGCGGAGTCGCGGTCCACGAGGCGGCAAGAATCATGGCCGCGGCTGGGCCCGACGAGATCCTCGTCTCCGACCTGACGCGCGCGCTGACGGCCACGGCTGGGCTCGCTTTTGAGGATCGCGGGACGCACACGTTCAAGGGGCTCGACGGCGAGTGGCAACTCGCGGCGTACGTTCCGGAGAGATGACCGAGCTCCCCCTCATCCTTGCGGTGGACGAAGACGCGGAGGCGCTCGAGCGGATCACGGGCGAGCTCCAGCGCTACGAGCGTGACTACCGCGTCATCTGCGGGCCGTCGACCGACGCGGCGTTGGCACAGCTCGAAGCGTTTCACGAGCACGGAGAGGCCGTCGCGATCGTGCTGGCCGCGCGAGGAACGGGAGCGCTGAAGGGCGAGGAGCTGCTCGTACGGGTGCACGACTTGCACCCGCATGCGAAGCGCGCACTGCTCATCCCGTGGGGCGGGTGGGCGGACGATGACACGGCGAGCGCGATCCGCAACGCGATGGCGCTCGGACACATCGACTACTACGCGCTGAAGCCGTTCAGTGCGCCCGACGAGCTGTTCCATCGCCTGATTTCGGAGTTCCTCGAGGAGTGGCGGCGCCAGAACGCCCCAGGGCGGCGCGAGCTCACCGTCGTCGCGGACCCGCGCTCGGCGCGCGGCTACGCGCTGCGGAACCAGCTCGCGCGCAATGGCGTGCCGCATGCGTTTCACACGCCCGACTCGGCGGAGGGAAAGGAGTACCTCGCCGCCTGCAACCAGCGAGGAGCCGACGTTCCGGTCGTGGTCCTCGCAGACGGAACGCCGCTCGTGGATCCGGAGCCCGAGGACCTCGCGCAGTACGCGACGCGCATGCGCACCGACATCGCCCACACCGGACGCCCGTTCGACGTCGTGATCGTCGGCGCAGGCCCGGCGGGCCTTGCCGCCGCGGTCTACGCCTCGTCCGAAGGGCTCGACGCCCTGGTCGTCGAGCGTGACACGATCGGCGGACAGGCAGGCTCGAGCACCCGCATCCGCAACTACCTCGGGTTCTCGCGCGGCCTGAGCGGAGCAGGGCTCATGCAGCGGGCCTACCAGCAGGCGTGGGTGTTCGGCGCTACCTTCGTGCTCCCTCGGGAGGTCGAGGCGATGAGCGAAGCCGACGCGCGATTCGAAATCGCCATCGCGGGTGTTGGCCGGATCGAGACGCGGAGCATGATTCTCGCGACGGGCGTGACCTATCGCCGACTGGAGGTACCGGCGCTCGCCGAGCTCGAGGGCGTCGGCGTCCACTACGGGTCGTCGCCGTCCGAGGCGCGACAGTTCACGGGCGGGAGCGTGTTCGTCGTCGGCGGTGCCAACTCGGCGGGTCAGGCGGCGGTGCATCTGTCGCGCTACGCGGCGAACGTGACGCTCGTCTGCCGCTCGTCGCTCTCCTCGAGCATGTCGCAGTACCTCCTCGACGAGATCGAGGGAAAGGAGAACATCCACGTCCGCGCTGCGACCGAGGTCGTCGATGCCGGCGGCGACGGACGCCTCGAGCACCTGACGCTGCGCGGGCCGGAGGGCAGCGAGACCGTCGCGGCGGACGCACTGTTCATCCTCATCGGCGCGGTGCCGCGAGCCGACTGGCTGCCTCCGGAGATCGAGCGGGACGAGCGCGGGTTCATCGTCTCGGGGCCTAGCTACGAGACGAGCGTTCCCGGAATCTTTGCGATCGGAGATGTGCGGGCGGGCTCGGTGAAGCGGGTCGCCTCAGCCGTCGGTGAAGGATCGGTCGTCATCCAGCACGTCCATCGCTACCTCGAGTCCGTCGAGGCGCGATCCCACGCCCGCCAAGAGGCTTGATGCGGGTTAGGGACACGCACGGATGGGGCCCTGCGCACACTGCGCATCGCGCCCGACGGGCGCGATGCTTGGCGCAGGCCCTCCCCGCGCGCACCCCTAACCCACATCAAGCCTCTAGCTCGTCAGCTCGAGATGCCGGCGCACTCGGGCGAGTCTTCGAGAGCGCTTTGGAGCTCGCTGCCGGCATCGGCGTCTTCGATCGCCTCGAGCGTCGACGCGAAGGCGGTTCCCATTGCCGACAACGACGACGTCACCGCCGTGATAGCGCTCGGGATCCCGGTGAGGCCGGAGATGCCCTCGACGGTCTCCTCGATGCTCGCGGACTCCGTTTCGAGCGAAGTCGAGAGTGAGTCGAGTGCCGACCGGATCTCCTCGCCGCCCTCTGTCTCGGGAGCGCCGAGCCCTCTGAGGTCGTCGACGAGATCCTCGGTCGCGCTCTTGACGTCATCCGCGGCGGACTCGAGGCCGTCCTGCGAGAGGTTCGACGTGTCGGAGAACTGAGACGTGACCGTCTGCAGCTCGTCTGTCCACGTCGTGATCGCGCTACAGAAGTCGCTGGCCCAGGCGGCCGTCGGATCCGTATCGCCGTCGCTGTCATCGCCGCCACAACCGACGGCGACGAGTGCGAGTGCCGCGACGGCGGCCGTGAGCGCGATGCGCGTCCTCATCGAGCTGGAAGCTACCTGCTCCGCGTCGCTACGAGGCGACGAGGTTAGATGACGTTGTGTTCAGGTCTCGGTACGGAACGAGCGAAGCGGTCGACGGAGAGCGGGGCGACGTCGACGAAGGGATCCGCTCCGAGGACGAGGTCGCGCACGATCTCGCCGACAGCCGGGCCCTGGAGGAACCCGTGCCCGCTGAACCCGGTTGCGTAGAGGAACCGCGCCACATCGTCTGACTCGCCGACGAGGGCGTTGTGGTCGGGCGTTATCTCGTAGTAGCCCTTCCAGCCGCCCGCGATCCCCATGTCGAGAAGGGACGGGAGTCTCCGCTCCGCCACGTGCATCACCTTCTCCAGCCACGCGGGATCGGTGGCCGCGTCGAGGCCGGCGGCTTGCTCGGGGTCGGCCATGCCGAATAGCAGCCCTGGCCCCTCGCGGTGGAAGTAGAAGCCGGTCGAGAAGTCGATCGTGAGGGGGAGGAGGTCGGGAAGGCCAGGCGTCGGGCCGGTGAATCCGACCTCGCGCAGGTACGGCGCGACGGGGAGCTCGGCGTTGGCCGTGCGAGCGATCTGGGGAGACCACACGCCGGCTGCGCACACCACCGTCTCGGTCTCGATCGTGCCCAGGGCCGTCTCGACGCCCTGGATCTCGTCGCCGTCGTGCAGCACGGCGGTCACAGCACAGCCGGTGAGGATCGAGGCGCCGTATGCTCGCGCGCGGGCGGCGTACCCCTGCACGACGGCCTCCGGGCTCGCGTGGCCGTCGAGAGGGCAGTACGTCGCGGCGAGCACGCCCTCGAGCCCGGCGAGCGGGCACAGCTCGCGGACCTCGGCGAGATCGACGAACCGGCTCGGGACGCCCAGCTCGTTCTGCAGCACGACGCTCGACTCGAACGCAGCGACGTCCTTTTCCTGGTCGAGGAGGAACAGGTAGCCCACCTGGTGCAGGTCGATCTCGGCGCCTGGGCGTTCGCCGAAGCGCGTGAACGCCTCGATGCTCCGGAGGCCGATCACGATGTTGAGCGGGTCGGAGAACTGTGCGCGAATTCCACCCGCGGCGCGACTCGTCGAGCCACCCGCGAGCGCGTCCCGTTCGAGGAGACAGACGTCGACCCCGGCTTCCGCGAGGTGAAAGGCGACGCTCGTTCCGATGACGCCGCCTCCGACGACGACGACCTCGGCGGCCGCCGGGAGTGCGCTCACCGCCGCACGAGGTTCTTCAGGAAGAACCCGAGGTTCGCCGGTCGCTCCGCGAGACGCCGCATGAGGTATGGGTACCAGTCGGGACCGTACGGCGACGCGACGAGCACCTTGTAGCCCTCTGCTGCGATCGAGCGCTGGAGCGCCGGCCGCACGCCGTAGAGCATCTGGAACTCGAAGCGGTCGCGTGGGATGTCCTCGCGTGCGGCGAATGTCTGCACCTGCCGGATGATCGATTCGTCGTGGGTTGCCACGGCGATGTAGGCACCCTTGCGGAGCCCGCGCTGCACGAGCTCGAGATACGCGCGATCGACGTCGCGCTTCTCCGGGTATGCGATCGAATCGGGCTCGAGATAGGCGCCCTTCACGATCCGGAGGTTCGGTGCACGCGGCAGGAGGCGCTCGAGGTCGTCAGGCGTGCGGTAGAGGTACGACTGCAGCACGGTGCCGACACTGTCGTGTCGGGCATCGCGAAGGCGCTCGTAGAGACGGAGGGTCACCTCGACGTAGTCGGACTGCTCCATGTCGATGCGGAGGAACGTGCCGAGCTCGCCGGCCCGGGCGACGAGGCGCTCGACGTTCGCATACGCGACCTCCTCGTCGAAGGCGAGGCCGAGATGCGTGAGCTTGAGCGCGATGTTCGCGTTCAGCTTCTCGGCCACGAGCCGTTCGAGAATCCGTTCGTACTCGTCGGTTATTGCTTCGGCCCCTTCGACGTCGGGGATCGCCTCGCCGAGGAGCGTCGTGTTCGCGTGGAGCCCCGCGTCGTTCAGCTTGCGGAGCACGCCGACGCACTCGTCGAGCGTCTCTCCGGCGACGAATCGCGCCGCGCCGACGCGCTTGCCGTGTTGCTGCACGAGCCGCTGGAGCCGGACGCTCTCCGCCGCATGGAGGATGGCTGCGCGAGGGAGCGAGGCGACGGTTGTCCCGATGTCGGCCAAGCGGAGCCGAGACTACCGTTCAGTTCCGGGTCGGATCGGGTGGCATCGCCGCGAGGACGCGGAACGGGCCGCCCTTTCGCTGGAGCACCGCGCTCCAGAGTGCGTCCGGCTCGGCCGTGAACACGTCGTCGGCGAGGGCAGGCTCGACGATCCAGGATCCCTCGTCGAGCTCGTCGTCGAGCTGGCCAGGGCCCCAGCCCGCGTAACCGACGTAGACGCGCGCACGACGCAGGGGGCCGAGGGAGTCCGGATCGACCTCGGCGGGCAGGAAGCCCACCGACTCGACGACGAGCGCGTCCGCGTCTGCGGGCTCGGCGAAGTCGGCGAGCACGACGATCGCGGAAGGCCGCACCGGGCCGCCGACGTGCACGTCGCCCATCCCGCCGACGAGCGTGGCGAGCTCCGGAACCGCCTCGTCGACCGGTGTCTCGGAGGTGCGGTTCAAGACGACGCCGAGCGCGCCTTCCTCGGAGTGCTCGCCGACGAGAACCACGGTGCGCCAGAAGTTCGGATCGACGAGCCCCGGTCCCGCGATGAGCAGGTGTCCTCGAAGCGAATCCATCGCCGTATCATCGCCGCATGGCCGACGTCTCACGAGAAATTCGCCTCGTCGCGCGACCGCAAGGCTTTCCCGCGGAGGAACTCTTCGTGGTGACCGAGACGCCGATTCCGACTCCTGCGGAAGGCCAGGTCCTCATCCGCAACGCGTATTTCTCCGTCGATCCGTACATGCGGCCGCGGATGAACGACGTTCGCTCGTACGTCGCGCCGTTCACGCTCGGCGAGGCGATGACGGGAGGTGCGGTCGGTCGCGTCGCCGTCTCGCGCAACTCGCGTCATCCAGAGGGCGAGTGGGTGCTGCACCAGCTCGGCTGGCGCGAGTGGGCACTCTCGGACGGAACGGCCCTTCGCCGGCTCGATCCGACGGCCGCGCCTCTCTCCACCGCGCTCGGCGTCCTCGGCATGCCGGGGTTCACCGCGTGGCACGGGATGTTCGCGCTCGGGCAGCCGAAGGAGGGGGAGACGGTGCTGGTCTCGGGTGCGGCGGGCGCCGTCGGCAGCGCTGCCGGCCAGATGGCTGCGATTGTCGGCTGCCGGGTCCTCGGCAGCGCCGGCTCGGACGAGAAGCTCGCGTGGCTGCGCGAGCTCGGCTTCGACGACGCCTTCAACTACCGCGAGCAGGAGCCGCGTCACGCGCTCGCAGAGCTCGCGCCGGACGGCATCGACATCTACTTCGACAACGTCGGCGGCGACCACCTCGAGGCGGCAATCGGCGCTCTGCGAACCCACGGACGTGTCGTCGCGTGCGGCTCGATCTCGCGCTACAACGACGCCGAGGCGGCACCGGGACCGCGAAACATGTTTCTGGTGGTCACGAAGCGCCTCCGCCTCCAGGGCTTCATCATCAGCGACCACTTCGACCGCTTCGACGAGTTCGCTCGCGAGGCGACGGAATGGGTGCACGACGGTCGGCTGCAGTACCGGGAGACCGTCGTCGACGGAATCGAGAACGCGCCCAAGGCCTTCCTCGGTCTCCTTCGAGGCGACAACATCGGGAAGATGCTCGTCAAGGTCGGCCCGGCTGAGTGACGATCGCGTGATGCTCTCCCGATGAAGCTCCGCTGCCGACTCTTCGGGCATCGTCTTCCGCGACGGCGCAGACCTTTCTTCCTCACCGAGCGCTACCAGCGCTGCGAGCGGTGTGGGAAGCG
>Ga0136631_10000326_pt1 | contig 14766 bp, 12 predicted proteins | sample AntDrymUQ6012206_2_FD_104655 | JGI IMG/M metagenome (GOLD analysis project Ga0136631, IMG submission 104655) | Polar desert sand microbial communities from Dry Valleys, Antarctica - metaG UQ601 (22.06) | ecosystem: Environmental > Terrestrial > Soil > Desert | place: Antarctica: Dry Valley... | reverse complement strand
GGGTGGACTCGGGCGAGCCGACCGGCCTCGACGACCTGGGCGTTGAGGTCCACACCGCAACCGGTGGGGTGGCGCTGCTGGAGCGGGCGGGCACGCTGGTGAAGTCCCCGGGGGTGCCCCGCGAAGCGGCGGTGGTGGCCGGGGCGCTGGAGCGGGGAATCGAGGTGATCGGCGAACTGGAGCTGGCCTGGCGCGCGCTGCCCAACCCCTTCGTGGCGGTGACCGGCACCAATGGCAAGACCACCACCGCGGAGCTCACAGGCGCGATGTTCCGCGCGGCCGCCATGCCCGTGGCGGTGGCTGGCAACGTGGGCACCCCGCTGATCTCACTCGTGGGCGATCTCGACCCAGCGGCCTGGGTGGTGTGTGAGTGCTCGAGCTTCCAGTTGGAGGACTCCTCGGCCTTCGCTCCCGAGATCGCCGTGCTACTCAACCTCGAGGAGGACCACCTCGACCGCCACGGGACGCTCGAGCGCTACCGCGAGGCCAAGCTGCGCGTCTTCGCCAATCAGCCGCCCGATGCGGTGGCCATCGCGCCCGAGGGCTTCGAGCTCCCGGGCCACGCCCACCGCAGCGACTTCGCCGACCTGGTCGGGATCGAGATCAGGCTGCGCGGCGCGCACAATGCCGAGAACGCGGCGGCCGCCGCGGCCGCCGCGCGGGCGGCCGGTGTGCCGGGCGAGGCGGTGGCCGAGGCGTTGCGGACCTTTGCCGGGGTGGAGCACCGCCTGGAGGAGGTGGCCGAGGTGGGCGGCGTGCTCTATGTGAATGACTCCAAGGCCACCAACGTGGCCTCGGCGGTGAAGGGGATCGAGGCCTTCGAGGGCGGCGTGCATGTGATCCTCGGCGGCAGCCTCAAGGGCGGCGCCTTCACCGGTCTGCGCGAGGCGGTGAAGACGCGCTGCCGGGCCGCGTACCTGATCGGCGACGCCGCGGACCGCCTGGCCGACGACCTCGACGGCACCGTCGCGCTGCACCGCTGCGGCACTCTCGAGCGCGCGGTCGGACACGCCTCCGGCGCGGCCAAGGCGGGCGAGGTGGTGCTCCTTTCACCGGCCTGCGCGAGCTTCGACCACTTCCGCGACTACGAGCAGCGGGGCGAGCGGTTCCGCGAGTTGGTCCCGGGCGGGGAATGAGTCCCGCCCGCGGCGTCGAAGACCGCGAGGATGGCCGCCGCCGCCGGCATGTTCAGGTCCGCCCGCGATCGCTCTTCTGGGGCGGTGAAGCGGCCCGTGGAGTACTCCATTCTGTACACGGCCACGCTGTGCACGCTGGCCGTAGGCGCGGTGATGGTCTACTCGGCCAGCTCTGCCGAGTCGCTGCTGGCAGCGGGCGACCCCGCCACCTACCTCAAGCGCTACGTGCTGTTCGGCATGGTCGGAGTGGGGGCACTGTTCTTTCTCTCGCGCCACGGGCTGGCACTTGTGCGCAACGCCACGCCTCTGCTGCTCGGGGTGGGCTTCGTGCTCACGCTGGCAGTGTCGATCCCGGGTGCGGGCGTGGAGGTGAACGGTGCCAAGCGCTGGCTCGGCGCCGGGCCGCTGCAGTTCCAGCCGTCGGAGCTGCTCAAGCTGGCGCTGATGCTCTACGCCGTGCACATCCTGGCCCTGAGGCCGAAGTCGGTGCGCTCGATGGGCACGCTCGCGCGTCCGCTGCTGCTGGTGGTGGGCGCGGCGTGCGCGGTGCTGATGACCCAGCCCGACATGGGCACCGCGCTGGTGGTGTGCGGCTCGATCGGCGCGCTGCTGATCGCGGCCGGCACGCCCATCCGCCTGATCGGCACGATGTTCGGCGGCCTGGCGGGCCTCGCGTTCGTGCTCGCGGTGATCGAGCCCTACCGCATGGCACGTCTGACGGCGTTCATCGACCCCTTCTCCGATGCCGGCGGAAGCGGTTTCCAGGCGGTCCAGGCGCTCACGGCGATCGGCTCTGGCGGCCTTTTCGGAGTGGGCCTGGGCGAGTCGGTACAGAAGATCTTCTACCTGCCCGAGGCGCACACGGACATGATCCTGGCGATCATCGGGGAGGAGCTCGGACTGGCGGGCATCGTGGGGGTGGCCGGCCTCTATGGCCTCATCGGCTACGCGGGCCTGCGTACTGCCAAGGCGGCGCGCGACCGCTACTCCAAGCTGCTGGCCGCCGGCCTCACGTCGCTGATCCTGTTCCAGGCCTCGCTCAACCTGTTCGCGGTCCTGGGCCTGGCGCCGCTGACCGGCGTGCCGCTGCCGTTTATCTCCTACGGCAGCACCAACCTCATCGTGTTGATGGCGGCGATGGGACTGCTGCTCAACGTGGCGGCCACCGGCGGACTGTCCGCGAAGGCCGCGAAGCCAACACTGTGGGCGATCGACGGGGGCCGCGGTGACCAGAATCGCGATAGCCGCGGGCGGGACAGCAGGGCACGTGGTGCCCGCTCTGGCCGTGGCGGACGCGCTGCGGGCTAGCGGCGCCGACGTTCAGTTCATAGGAGGCGAGCGGGCCGAGGCCGAGCTCGTGCCGGCCGCCGGGTATCCCTTCCACCACCTCGCCGTGCGCGGGATCGACCGCCGCAATCCGCTGCGAGCGGCGCGGGCGATCGGTCTGGCGGCAGCCGCGGTCCCGCGCGCCCGGCGGCTGCTGCGCTCCATCGGCGCCGACGCCGTGATGGGCGGCGGTGGCTACGTTGCCGGTCCGGTGGGCCTCGCGGCGCGCACCCTCGGCCTTCCCCTCGTGCTCACCGAGGCCGACAGCCATCTCGGGGTGACCAACCGGCTGCTGGCGCGGTTCGCCGACCGGGTTTTCCTCGCCTTTCCGATCGCGGGCAGGGAGGGGGCTCCATACGAGGTGGCCGGCCGTCCGCTCCCGGCCGGTACCGGGGAGGCCGAACCTGCGCAGGCGCGCCGGCGTCTGGGCATCGATCCCGACGAGCCGTGCGTCCTGGTCTTCGGTGGCTCGCTCGGGGCCCGGCGCATCAACGATGCCGCGATGGACGCCTTCGGCTCAGGCGCCCCGGGCGCCATCCTCCACGCGTCGGGCCGCCGCGATCATCCCGACCTACTGCACCGGCTGGAGGCGCTGAGCACACCCCCGCACTATCACCTGCATGCCTACCTGTCGCCGTTCGCGGACGCTCTCGCCGCGGCCGACCTCGTGGTGGCCCGGTCCGGCGGATCGGTGCTCGAGGTCGCGGCAGCGGGAATCCCCTCGATCCTCGTGCCGTACCCTCACGCCACCGCCGACCATCAGACGCTCAACGCCCGCCACATGGAGCGCGCGGGCGCCGCGGTGGTGGTGCCCGATGCCGAGCTGGATGGTCCGCGCCTCGCCCGGGAAGTCGGCGCCCTGCTGGGCGCCCCGGACCGGATGCGCTCGATGGGCAAGGCTGCGCTCGAGGCGGCGAAGCCCGACGCCGCGCAGCGGATCGCGGACGAGCTGCTGGGCCTGGCGGGTGCGGGTGGCCCCTAGGCTCAGGCCAGGGACGGCCGCGACGTCTGAAAGTCGCGGGTAGCTCCGAGAAAGAGGAGCCCGCCGACGAGCCAGAACGGGTCCCACAGTGCAAGGTGCCACGGCACCGCATATGTCCCGAGAGCAGCGGGCGTGCTGATTGCCCCGGCGGCGATCAGCGTGTGCTGCACGAAGTTGCGACGGCGTAGAGGGTGACCCCGGCGCCGGTCGCCCACCGAGCACAAGCAGCAGGCGGCGGGGCCATGGCTGCACGAGCGCTAGCGCGAGCGTGGCGGCCCGGCCCTGTTCCGCGACCCCTTCAGCCCGACGGGCAGCGGCTCGCCCGCCGCGCGCCCGGCTCCAGGCATGAGTCCGTGCGCGCCGGCACGCGGTCTCGGCGGATGCGGATCCGCGTGAACTTGCCCACGCGCCCCTGCGCCGTGACGCGCACCTCGATCGCGTTGCCCGCCGAGTAGAGGCCCTCGGCGCTGCGCAGGCGCAGGCGCTTGGACGACCCGATCCGCTTCCGGGCCGAGCGGAACGCGCAACCGCGCCCGCTGCAACGCGCGGCCACCAGGGCACCGCGCGGGCCGCGCACGGCGAAGCCGGTGACGGCCGTGGTGCGGCCGCGCTCGCGCCCGGTGAGCACCACCACGGGGAAGGGGCGCAGCAGCTTCGGCGGGGGGGCGCTCTCGATCGGGCCGAACGGCTCCGAGAGGCTGGAATTGGACCCTGAGGAATTCGACGTGGTCACGCGCACGCGCAGGTAGGACCCGGCGTCGGCGGTGGTGAGGCGGTAGGTGGGCTCGATCGCACCGGTCACCGGGTTGCCGCAGGTGCTGGTGGCGGTCCCGGTGCAGCGCATCCAGTCGTAGATGTAGTTCTCGGCGCCCACCCATCTGCCGCTGTCGGTGGACAGGGTGTCGCCGCTGCGGGTGATGGTTGGTGGGGCCTCGTTCACCGGGCCGGGCCGGGGCGCCTGGGCCTGCGCGCCCGCTGCCACGGCGCATGCCGTCACGACCGCGCCCGCAAGGGCGCGCCGACGGCGGCGGATGGAGGGCGTGAAGACCATTCGCACACTCAACACGGTCAGGCGGCCGGAGTAGTGGCTGACCGCGCCCTTAGGGTGAACGCGGTATGCCCGACGCCCCTTTCACCGGCCGCCGCCTGCACTTCGTGGGAATCGGCGGCGCCGGCATGAGCGGCCTGGCTCTGGTGGCGCGCAGCCTGGGCGCTCAGGTCACCGGGTCCGACCGCTCGGAGTCCTCCTACTCGCAGCGACTGCGGGCCCATGGCATCGAGCCGGCCATAGGCCACGACGCTGCCCACGTGCCCGAGGGGGCGGACCTGGTGGTCTCCACCGCGATCCCCGAGAGCAACCCCGAGCTGGCCGCGGCGCGCGCCGCCGGAGCGCGCGTGCTGCACCGCGGGGAGCTGCTGGGCGAGGTCTCCCGGCTCAAGCGCTCGATCGCCGTCTCCGGCACGCACGGGAAGACCACCACCAGCGGGATGGCCGCCCACGTGCTGTCGGCCTGCGGCCGCGAACCGGCGTTCCTGATCGGCGGGGAGCTGCGCTCGGAGGGCACCAACGCCGCCTGGGGGGATGGCGAATGGCTCGTGGTGGAGGCCGACGAGTCCGACCGCTCCTTCCTCCACCTGGCCCGCGACGTGGCAGTGATCACCAACGTGGAGCTCGACCACCACGCCACCTACCGCTCGCTCTCGGAGCTGCAGGCGGCATTCGAGGAGTTCGCCGCCTCGGCTGGGACTGTCGTCGCGGGGCCACGCACCGGGCTGGACGGGGCCATCGAGTACGGGATCGACTCGGGCGACCTGCGCGCCGAGAACCTGTCGTTACGCCCACTGGGCTCGAGCTTCGAGGTGGAGGGCCGGATCGTGAATCTCAACGTGCCCGGCGAGCACAACGTGCTCAACGCCCTGGCTGCGCTGGCGGCGTGCCGCGAGGCGGGGCTTGGCCTCGACGAAGCGGCGCCCGCGCTGGCCGGCTACACCGGCGCGGGGCGGAGGTTCGAGGATCGCGGGCGCACGGCGTCGGGCGCGCGGATCTTCGACGACTACGCCCACCACCCGACCGAGGTGCGGGCCACGCTGGAGGCCGCCCGCACCCTGGACGCCGCGCGCGTGGTGGCCTGCTTTCAGCCGCACCTGTACTCGCGTACCCGCGAACTGGCGAGAGAGTTCGGCCGTGCGCTTGCGCTGGCCGACCTGGTGGTGGTGTGTGACGTCTACCCCGCGCGCGAGCGGGCCGAGGACTTCCCGGGCGTAAGCGGCCTGACGGTGGCCCGCGAAACGGCCCACGCTCGCCGAGGAGGTCGCGTGTGGTGGGTGCCTTCTCTCGACGACGCCGCCGCTCGCCTCGAGAACGAGCTGGGGGAGGGCGACGCCCTGCTCACACTCGGCGCCGGGGACGTGGACCGCGTGGCAGCCGCGCTCGTGGAGGCCGATGGCGCGTCCTGAGCCCCCCGATGGCGTGCAGCCGCAGTTCCCGCTGGCACGCCTGACCACGGTTCGCACGGGCGGGACGGCCGACTACTACGCCCGTCCGTCGACCCCGGAAGAGCTCGCCTCGCTCCTTGCCTGGGCGAGCGATGCCGGCGTACAGGTAGGAGTGGTGGGCTCGGGATCGAATCTGCTGGTAGCGGATGCCGGTTTTCGAGGACTCGTGATCAAACTCGACGGAACGCTCGCCTCTATTGAGCGAGACGGGACACATCTGCTCTGCGGCGGCGGAGCCCGGCTCCCGCAGGCCGCGGCCCGCGCCGCCCGGGACGGCCTCACCGGGCTGGAGTTCGGCGTGAACATCCCCGGCACCGTGGGTGGTGCGGTGAAGATGAATGCGAACGCCTATGGAGGCGATCTCTCGCGGGCGCTCGAGTGGGTGGACGTGGTCTCCCCGGGTGGCACTACGCGGCGCACGCCAGCGGACCTGGGCTTCACCTACCGCCGATCGAACCTCGCCGATGGCGAGATCGTGGCGCGCGCTTCCTTCGCGCTCGAGCCCGCGGACCCCGAGAGCGTGAAGGCCACCCTCGCCGGCATGCGCGAGCAGCGCAAGGCGGCCCAGCCGTCGGGCATCAAGACCTTCGGCTCCACCTTCAAGAACCCCGAAGACGCGCGCGCGGAGGGCCGCAGCGCGGGGGTGCTGCTCGACGAGGCCGGGTGCCGCGGCCTGACGGTGGGCGGCGCCAGGTTCTCGGAGAAGCACGCCAACTTCGTGGAAAACATGGGCGAGGCCACGACAGCCGACGTGATCGCGCTCATGGCCGAGGGCCGCCGGCGTGTACGAGAGCGCTTCGGGCTGGAGCTCGAGCCCGAGGTACAGCTGCTCGGCGACGTGGACGCGTCAGGCCTCTACGCCTCATGAGTGGCGCACTGCTCAGACGCCGGCGCCCGCGGCTGCCCGCCGGGCCGCGTCTTCGCCGGGTCGGTCGGGTCATTCGCACCTACGCGGCGACGGCTCGTGGGGCCGCGGCGCCCGGACCACGCATGCGCCGCCGGCTGCTGGCGATCGGCGTCCTGGCGCTCGTGCTGTCCGCGGTCTACCTGCTCTGGCTGCGCGACTCGGGGCTGGTGGCGGTCGAGAAGGTGACCGTGACCGGTGTGACCGGTAAGAACGCGGAGGAGATTCGCGGCGCGTTGGATGCCACCGGCCGCCAGATGACCACCCTGCACGTCGATGAGGACCGCCTGACGGAGGTCGCGGTGGCGTTCCCGGCGGTGAAGGCGATCGAGGTGGAGCCAGACTTCCCGACCGGGCTGGTGGTGCACGTGATCGAGCATCGCCCCGCCGCGCTGGTGGTGGCCGACGGCCGCCGGGTGCTCGTGGCGGCCGACGGCTCGGTCCTGCCCGGTCAGACCGCCCACAGCTCGGTGCCCGACATCAAGCTCGACGGCGCGGTGTCTGGAGACGGCCTGGCCCCCGGGCCGACCCTGGATTCGGTGCGCGTGGCGGGTGCGGCGCCGCTCCCGCTGCTGGAGCGCCTCTCCGACGTGCGCCGGGACGAGAAGAACGGGATCGTGGCAACCCTCGACGATGGACCCGAGCTGATCTTCGGGCCACCCGACCAAATCGGGGCGAAGTGGGCGGCCGCCGCCCGCGTGCTGGCCGATCCCGACGCAGCGGGCGCCGAGTACGTGGACCTGCGGATACCCGGGCGTCCGGCCGCCGGGGGCCTGCCCGTGGAGACCCTGGCGCCGGTCGCGCCAGCCGGTTCGCCAGAGCCCGCGGACCCCCTGGTCGACCCCGGCGCGGTGGCCCCCACGGAGCCGCTGGCCGAGCCCCCCGTGGCGCCCGCGGAGCCCGTGCCGGCACCGGAGCAGGCCGCGCCGCTCGTGCCCGAGCAGGCGCCGGTCACCCCAGCTGAGGAGCCCCCCGCTAGTGTCGGCGGAGGAGCCGGCGCATACCCTCAACCATGACCTGAGTCTTGGCAAAAGTCTCAAGCTTGGATCGAGGGTCAGCTCGCACGATTCGTTGCATGGTTGGTTGACACGTTCCACGATTTCGACCTACAGTGCGGAACCAGCGGTCAACTTGTGGGCTTCGAAAACCCTCAATGATCACTCGATACCCGGACGGAACTTTGCGCCCCACCCCCAGATGAGACATCAGTCCCGAGAGCACAAGAGGCGAGGATCAACCACATGAACACCGGCAGCTACCTGGCCGTGATCAAGGTCGTCGGCGTTGGCGGCGGCGGCACGAATGCGGTCAACCGCATGGTCGACGCGGGCCTCAAGGGGGTCGAGTTCATCGCGGTGAACACGGACGCCCAGGCGCTGCAGATGTGCGACGCCGACATCAAGCTGCAGATCGGCGACCAGCTCACGCGCGGGCTCGGCGCGGGTGCGGACCCGGAGACGGGCTACGGCGCCGCCAATGAGAGCCGCGACGAGCTGAAGGAGGCCCTCAAGGGCGCGGACATGGTGTTCGTGACCGCAGGCGAGGGCGGCGGCACCGGCACCGGCGCCGCGCCGGTGATCGCGGAGGTTGCCAAGCAGGAGATCGGCGCGCTCACCGTGGGCGTGGTCACCAGGCCGTTCGACTTCGAGGGATCCCAGCGCCGGCGCCAAGCCGACGAGGGCGTCGACCGCCTGCGCGAGCAGGTGGACACGCTGATCGTGATCCCCAACGAGAAGCTGCTTGCGGTGGTGGAGCGCCGCACGAGCATCCTCGAGGCCTTCCGCGAGGCCGACAACGTGCTGCGCCAGGGCGTGCAGGGCATTACCGACCTGATCACCATCCCGGGCCTGATCAACCTCGACTTCGCCGACGTGCGCACGATCATGCACGAGGCCGGTTCTGCGCTGATGGGCATCGGGGAGGCCAGCGGCGAGCAGCGCGCGGCCGAGGCTGCGAAGAACGCCATCTCCAGCCCGCTGCTGGAGCAGTCGGTGGAGGGCGCCACGGGCATCCTGCTCAACATCACCGGCGGCAGCGACCTCGGGCTGTTCGAGGTCAACGAGGCGGCGGAGATCATCCAGAGCGCCGCCGACCAGAACTCCAACATCATCTTCGGCGCAGTCGTGGACGACCAGCTCACCGACGCCGTGCGCGTGACAGTGATCGCCACCGGCTTCGATGGCCGCACCGGCGGACCGATGTTCACCGAGGACACCACCGGCAGGCGCCGTGAGCCCCGCCGGCGCGATGTCCAGATGGACGATCGCCAGCGCAGCTCGCTGGAGATCGCCGACGACGACATCGATATTCCGTCGTTCCTCAAAGACTGAGCCCCGGACGGCGAGGTCCACCCTCAAGAAGGCGGGGCGTCGAGGCGGCTCAACCCGGCCCCAGCCGCTATTTGACGCAGACCGCGAAGAGCTGCGCTGTGATCGTCTGGTTGTTGCCGTCGTTTCGGATACCCACGTACCAGCCGTCCTCGCTGAGCAGAGGGCGATCCTCCACCACTGTGGCCACCCCCGCGAATTGCGTGGGGAACGAGAACCCACCGCTCGCAACCTTGGGGTGGCTAAACGGGCAGCTCACAATCCGGTAGGTCGTGAGCGCGGGGCTGTAAGTGTCCTCCTTCTGGACGACGATCTCATCGGAGAAGCCTGCCGGGCCCTGCGGGCCCTGCGGGCCCCGGCAGCTTGGATCGCTTGCCGGGCACGGGTCGCCCTTCGGGCCCTGGGGGCCCTGGCAGGCAGGATCGCTTGCCAGGCACGGGTCGCCCTTCGGGCCCTGGGGGCCGTCGGGACCTTGAGGGCCTTCGGGGCCCTGGCAGGCTGGATCGCTCGGCGGGCACGGGTCGCCCTTCGGACCCTGGGAGCCCTGGCCTTCTGGGCCAGCCGGGCCTCGGGGGCCGGCGTCGCCCTTCGCGCCGGCGGTGCCGCCCGGTCCGGCGGGACCCTGAGGTCCACTTGCGCGCGAGTTGGCGAGCGCCGTCTTGGCGTTCAGGTTCGCCTTCTTGGAAAGCTTCAGGGCCTTGGCGACCTTCGAGGCGAGCGAGGCCGCACTGACCGCCTTGGGCGCGCCAAACGCCGGCGCGAGCATCGAAGCCGAGAGCACGGCGGCGACCGCCAACAGCACAACAGCCCACAATCTACCCCTGCCGGAACGCTTCATCTCATCTCCCAGTTCTGTTCCCGGAGGATGCTCCAGGAAGCTTGGTGCAAGCACCCTCTCAGCGACCGGTCAACGGATCGTCAACGCGACCGGCCGCGTTCAGGTCCGGCGGCGCCAAGGATCCGACGCGCTCGAGCCCAGGCCGCTCGATGATTTAGCCTCCACGAGTCATCGCTGCCGCCGCTAAGTCCCTCCGCCAGAGCCCGCTCCATGACCGCCACAGGGCGGCCGGGGCCAAGCTCGTCCCGTTCGCCGGCTGGGAGATGCCGGTGCAATATCAGGGGGTGCGCGCCGAGCACGAGTGCGTGCGCACCAAAGCCGGCATGTTCGACGTCTCGCACATGGGCGAGGTCCGCACGTCGGGCCCCCAGGCCGAGGAGCTGCTCCAGCACCTGCTCTCCAACGATCTGGCCAAGCTGACCGACGACGGCGCGCAGTACTCGGTGCTCTGCAACGAGGAGGGCGGCGTGCTCGACGACCTCTTCACCTACCGCCTGCCCGACGGTGCATTTCTCACCGTGACCAACGCGTCGAACCACCAGCGCGACTACGAGTGGATGGCCGGGCACGCCGGGGACTTCGAGGCCGAGGTCCAGGACGTGGCGCCCAAATACGCCATGCTCGCCGTACAGGGGCCGCTGGCCCGCGGCGCCGTCGAGGACGTCGCCGATGGCGCGCTGCCCGAGCGCATGCGCACGGCCACCATCCCTGTCGCCGGCCAGGAGACCCTAGTCTGCGGCACGGGGTATACGGGAGAGGACGGCGTGGAGCTGTTGATGGCGCCGGCGCATGCGCCGGCCGTGTGGGACGCGCTCCTCGCCCAAGGCGTCAAGCCGGCCGGCCTCGGCGCGCGCGACACGCTGCGCCTCGAGGCCTGCTTTCACCTCTACGGCAACGACCTGTCGCTGCAGCGCAACCCGATCGAGGCCGGCCTCGGGTGGATCTGCAAGCTCGACACCCAATTCATCGGCTCCGATGCGCTCCGGGACGCCGAGCCCGAGCAAACGCTGGTGCCGTTCGTCTTCACCGGCCCGGGCATCCCGCGCCAGGGCAATCCCGTGAGTACCCCGCAGGGTGCCGGTGAGGTCACCAGCGGCACGCTGTCGCCCTGCCTCAACACCGGCGCCGGACTGGCCTACCTCCCAAAGGGCGCCGCCGAGCCGGGCACCGAGATCGAGGTCGACGTGCGCGGCAAGCCGCGTGCGGCCGTCGTCGCCCAGAGGCCCTTGTATCCCCCGAAGAAGGAGAGTTGAGCGACGTGCCCGAGAGCTACCCCGAGGACCTGAAGTACCACCCGGAACACGACTGGGCGCGGATCGAGGGCGACGAGGCCACGTTCGGCATCACCTGGTACGCCCAGGACGCCCTCGGAGAGGTGGTGTTCTACGACCCGCCGGAGGTGGGCGCCACGGTTTCCAAGGACCAGGCGTACACCGAGGTGGAGTCGGTGAAGGCCGTGTCAGACGTGTTCGCGCCGCTCTCCGGAGAGGTCACCGCCGTGAACGACAAGCTCGGCGACAGCCCGGAGCTGATCAACTCCGACCCCTACGGCGACGGCTGGCTGGTGAAGGTCAAGCTCAGCGACACGGCCGAGCTGGAATCCCTACTCGAGGTCGGCGCGTACAAGGAACTGCTGTCCTCGTAAGTAGTCTCGCTGTAGAGCCATGAGCCGCTACACCTCCGCCACCGACGCCGATCGAAAGGCGATGCTGGACGCCATAGGCGTCGGCTCGCTGGAGGACCTGTTCGCCGAGATACCGGCGGCCGTGCGCCTGGACCGCCCGCTGGACCTGCCCGCGGGGATGGCTGAGCAGGAGGTGTTCGAGCACCTGTCGCAGCTGGCGGCGCGCAACCGGCATGCAGACGACGAGGTGAGCTTCCTCGGCGCGGGCATGTACGACCACTACGTCCCGTCGATCATCGACTCGATTCTGCAGCGCTCGGAGTTCCTGACCCCGTACACGCCCTACCAGCCCGAGATCTCACAGGGCGGCCTGCAGGTGATGTTCGAGTTCCAGACCGCGATCTCCGAGCTCACCGGCCTGCCGGTGAGCAACGCGTCGGTGTACGAGGGCCCGTCGGCCGTGGCCGCCGCGGGCTATCTGGCCAAGCTGGAGACCAAGCGCGGCAAGCTGGTGGCTTCGCGCGGGCTGCACCCGCACTCTCGCGATGCGCTGGTCACCCACGCCGCCGGCTATGGCATGACCGTGGCGGAGGCCGCGCTTGACGAAGAGGGCGCCACCGACGTCGACGCCCTGGCCCGCCTGGTGGACGACGACACCGCCGCCGTGTTCGTGCAGCAGCCCAACTTCCTCGGCACCGTGGAGGAGCTTGGCGCCCTCGGCGAGGCCGCCAAGCGCACCGGCGCCCTGTTCGTGGTGGCCGCCGACCCGCTGCCGCTGGGCATCCTCGAGCCGCCTGGATCCTTCGGCGCCGACATCTGCGTGGGCGAGGGTCAGACGCTGGGCAACCGCCTGGACTTCGGCGGCCCGTCATTCGGCTTCTTCGCCGCCGCAGAGCGCTTCATCCGCAAAATGCCCGGCCGGATCGCCGGGGAGACGCGGGACGTAGATGGCAAGCGCGGGTTCGTCCTCACCCTCCAGACCCGCGAGCAGCACATCCGCCGCGAGAAGGCCACGCACAACATCTGCACCGCACAGGCGCTGAACGCCCTAGCCGGGGTGATCTACCTCTCGTGGCTTGGAAGGCGCGGCCTGGTGGAGCTGGGCGAGCTCATGCTGCAACGCACCCACTACGCGCGCGAGAGCCTCGGCCTCGAGGCGATCAACCCCGGGCCGGTGGTGCGCGAGTTCGCCGTCCGGGTGCCCGACCTCGACTCTCTCTTCGAGCGCGCGCGTGCCGACGGCATCAATCCTGGCTACCGCCTGGGCGAGACCTACCCCGAGTACGGCGACGGCCTGCTGGTGGCGCTCACCGAGCGCCGTACCAAGGCGGACATCGACCGCCTGGCCGCCCTGGTGGGCGCGGGCTCGCGCACGGGGGCGCCGGCATGAGCGTGCAGTCCGGCCTCGATCCGCGCGCCCACGAGCAGACGCTCACCATCTACGAGCGCTCGGTGGAGGGTCGCCGCGCGTTCGTTGCGCCGAAGCTGGACGAGGTGCCCGAGGTGGCGATCTCCGAGCTGCTGCCCGAGTCGGTGCGCCGCAGGACACCGGCGGGGCTGCCCGAGATCTCAGAGCCGGAGATCGTGCGCCACTACAACGGGCTCTCGAAGAAGAACTTCGACCTCGACACCGGCTTCTACCCGCTGGGCTCGTGCACGATGAAGCACAACCCCAAGCTGCACGAGCGCGTGGCCGCTCTGCCGGGACACGCCCGCCTGCACCCGTTTCAGGCTCCCGAGTACGCCCAGGGGGCGCTGGAGCTGATGTTCAACCTGCAGGGCGCACTCGGGGAGATCGCCGGCCTTCCCCACGTGTCGCTCCAACCGAGCGCCGGATCGCATGGTGAGTTGGCTGGACTCCTGCTCACTCGCGCCTACCACACCGACCGTGGCCAGCACCGTCACAAGGTGCTCACGCCGGACACCGCGCACGGCACCAACCCGGCGACCGTCACGATGGCCGGCTACGAGGTGGTGAAGGTGGGCACCGACGAGCACGGCGGCGTGGACATCGAGGACCTGCGCGCCAAGGCATCGGACGACGTGGCCTGCCTGATGCTCACCAACCCGAACACGCTCGGGCTGTTCGACCGCAACATCGAGGAGATCGCCTCGATCGTGCACGAGGTGGGGGCCACGCTCTACTACGACGGCGCCAACCTGAACGCGGTGATGGGCATCTCGCGGCCGGGTGACATGGGTTTCGACATCGTCCACTACAACCTGCACAAGACCTTCACCCAGCCGCACGGCGGCGGGGGGCCGGGGGCCGGGCCGATCGCGGTGTCCGACCGCATCGAGCCGTTCCTGCCGCGCCCGCAGGTGGTGCGCTCCGAGTCGAGCAACGGCTCCGGCCCCCACTTCGTGCTCGACGACGATCGGCCGAAGTCGATCGGCAAGCTGCGCGGCTTCACCGGCAACTTCGGGGTGTTCGTACGCTCCTACGCCTACATCTGCTCGCTGGGCGCCGAGGGTCTGCGCGAAGCGTCGGAAACCGCTGTGCTGAACGCTAACTATCTGCGCGCGCGCCTGGCCGAGGAGGGCATCGGCGAGTACCTGCCGATCGCCTTCGACCGGATCTGCATGCACGAGTTCGTGCTCTCGGGCAGGGGCGCCCGCGACAAGCTGGGAATCAAGACGCTCGACATCGCCAAGCGCATGCTCGACCACGGCGTGCACCCGCCCACGGTGTACTTCCCGTTACTGGTGGAGGAGGCGCTGATGATCGAGCCAACCGAGACCGAGCCGAAGGAGCGGCTCGACCATTTCGCCGACGTGGTGCGCTCGATCCTCGCCGAGGCGGCCGAGGATCCCGAGATCGCCCGCAACGCGCCCTACACCACGCCGGTGCGCCGCCTCGACGAGGCGGGCGCCGCCAAGCGGCCCGTCGTGCGCCAGGGCGCGGGCGAGAACCCCGGGGAGCCTGCACAGGCCGCGGAGAACCCGGCGAGCGCCACCGGCGCCGTCTAGCGAAGACGGCGCAGCCGCTCGCGCAGCCGCCACCAGCGCCCCGTCATGATCGCCTCCCTGATCTGCTCGCTGCGGGCGAGTCGTGCGCGAAGATCGCCCGTTTCGGCCCGGCGCGCCAGCGTCTCGGCCTCGAAGTGGTCGAGTGCCGGCTCCAGTTCCGCCT
>Ga0136631_10000325_pt1 | contig 14785 bp, 16 predicted proteins | sample AntDrymUQ6012206_2_FD_104655 | JGI IMG/M metagenome (GOLD analysis project Ga0136631, IMG submission 104655) | Polar desert sand microbial communities from Dry Valleys, Antarctica - metaG UQ601 (22.06) | ecosystem: Environmental > Terrestrial > Soil > Desert | place: Antarctica: Dry Valley... | reverse complement strand
GGCCGAGTTCGGCGTCAAGATCATCCTCGCCGAGGAGGTCAAGACCGCCGACCAGGGCGAGGTCATCGGCCTCTTCATCACAGAGCACATCCCGCGCGGGATGACGCTCGCGGAGACCGTCGCCGAGATCAAGCGCCAGGGCGGCCTCGTCTACGTCCCGCACCCGTTCGACCGCATGCACGCGGTTCCCGACTACGAGCACCTGCTCGGGATCGTCGACGACATCGACGCGATCGAGGTCTACAACCCGCGCGTGGCGATCGGCTCCTTCAACGAGGAGGCCGAGCGCTTCGCCGCCAAGTACCGCATCCTCGCCGGCGCCGGCTCGGACTCGCACGTCGCGCCCGGGCTGGGCTCGGTGCGCGTGCGGATGGCCGACTTCGACGGCGCCGAGGAGTTCATCGAGGCGCTGCGCGACGCGGAGATCACGACAAAGCCGTCGTCGCTGCTCTACGTGCAGGCGCTGAAGTTCCTCGAGACCAAGGCGACGCCTCCAGGCGCACGCGCGGCGCGGCGCGAGCGGCGGGTACGACGGGCGACGCGCAAGCCGTGATGCACGCGGAGGGCCTTGCGCCCGAGCCGTCGAAACCACCGGCGAGCATGCCCGCCACCGATGACGAGATCCGCGAAAAGTACCTCGAGCGGGCGATCCGAGAGCTGAACACCCTGACGCGCGAGCTTCAGGCCTGCCCGCACTGCCCGCGCGGCCAGCTGATGCCCGTGCTCGGCTCCGGGCACCCGCAGGCGGACATCCTGCTGCTCAAGCACGCGCCGACGGCGCCGGAGATCGAGGAGGGCGTCGCCTTCTACGGCCGCAGCGGCACCGCGCTGATGAAAGCCTTCAAGCGCCTGGCGATCGATCCGCTGGCCGTCTACGGGACGCTGTGCGTGAAGTGCCCGGTCAGCGACACGTCGTTCGCCGACCCCGGCTGCGTCGCGCGCGTCGCCGAGGAGATCGCGATCGTGCAGCCGAAGATCGTCGTCGTCATGGGCGAGGACGCGCTGGCGATCCTCAACGACCTCGACCTGCCGCTGTCGGACACCGTCGAGGTCGCGCCCGGCGAGGTCCAGCGCCTGACGCCGTCGATCCAGGCGCTGTACGTGCCGAACATCGACGAGGCGCTCGACGAGGAGGCCGCCAAGCGCGCCTTCTGGACGGCGTTCAGGGTGCTCGGCGAGTGGTACGCCGACCTGCCGCCCTACTGAGCCTCCTCGGGCTCGCGCTCCTCTACTTCCTCGCGGCGCCCGCGCTGCCGGCGCTGCCGGAGGGTGACGTCACGGTGCTCGTCGCGGGCGCGATCGGCCTGCTGCTCGTGGCCGCGTCGGCGCTGGCGCTGCTGCCCGCGCGCGACGCACCGTTCGGCCTGACGCTGATCGCGCTCGGCGCCGGGCTGCTTGTCGCCACGCTCGACGCGGCCGACGTCGGCGCCGCCGCGAACGTGTTCGAGGCCCTGCTCGCGGGCGCGATCGGGCTGCTGCTGGCGCGCGCGCTGGCCGCGCCGGCGTTCGCGCTGACGGTGGCGCCGTTCGTCGCGCTCGTCGACGCCTGGGCGCTGGCGTCGGGGCCGGCCGAGCGGCTGCTCGAGGACGGCAGGGACGCCGCCGACCCGCTGTCCTTCGACCTGCCCGCCTGGGGCGGGAGCGACGGCGCCGGCCACGTCGGCGTCGTCGACGCGCTGTTTCTCGCGATGTTCGCGTCCTGGGCCTGGCGTCATGACCTGCGCCGCCGCACGACGATCTGCGCGATGGTGCTCGGCCTGCTCGCAGCGCTCGCCCTCGGCGTCGCCCTGGACCGCGCGATCCCCGCCCTGCCGCTGATCGCGACCGGCTTTTTGCTGCCCAACGCCGATCACCTCTGGCGCCTGCTGCGCCACGCCTAGTGTCGTGAGGCGGACACCAACGTCTCAGCCGCTGCGCTCGTCGAGGCGCTGCAGCAGGTCGTGCGCGGCGAGCTCGACGGACTTGTGGCGCCATTCGGCCGCGCGGTAGACGCAGGCGATCAGGCCGCTGCGGTGCACGCGCCGCATGTCGCCGTAGACGAACGCGTAGCGGGCCTTGGTCTCGTCGGTCGCGCCCTCCCGCAGCGCGAGGTGCCACGCGCCGTACTGCTCCCAGCTGTGTCGCTCGAGGTAGCGGTTCTCGTCCTCGGCCTTCGGCTGGTCCTCGCCCCAGTCGCTGTCGAGCACGTACTGGCGCGCGTCGATCAGCCGCTGCGCGTGCGCCACCGCGCGATCGTTGACCGAGTACAACGCCATGGGCCGGTTCTGCCCCGCTGGCGCCGCCGCCAACCCACGTTCACATACCGTCGGTATTCGCATACCATCGGCATGTGAGGGGAGACGCCTGATGCGCTGGCTCGTGCTCAAGGACGTGCAGATCCTGCGGCGCTCGAAGCTGCTCGTCGGCCTGCTGATCGTCTATCCGGTCGCGATCGCGCTGCTGATCGGCTTCGCGCTGTCGAGCGGGCCGGAGAAGCCGCGCGTCGCGTTCGTCAACGAGATCCCGGCGGGCAAGGGCACGATCGAGGTCGGCACGGACCGCATCGAGGTCGCCGAGTACGCCGAGGGGCTGTTCGGCGCGGTCCAGCGGATCGCAGTCGCGGACCGCAACGCGGCGGTCGCGAAGGTCCGCTCGGGCGCCGCGCTCGCCGCGCTGATCATTCCGCCGGACTTCGCGCGCAAGCTGTCGGGCGCGGGCTTTCAGGTCAGCCCGACGATCGAGGTCGTCTACAACGGCGACGCGCTCAAGCAGTCCGTCGTGCGCACGACCGTCGACGCGCAGCTCGCCCAGGCCAACGCGAGGCTCGCGCAGAAGTTCAACCGCATCGCCGGCGGCTACATCGACGCGATCGCGGAGGGCGGCACGATCACCGCGCAGGGCGCGAAGTTCCCGCTGCTGGGCATCCGCGCGTCGAAGACGCGGATCGACCGCCTGCTCGGCCGTCCACAGAGCGCGGCGACGCGGCGCGACCTCGCGCCGGTGCTGAACTTCATGAACATCGGCGCGGCGAACTTCACGCGCTTCAAGGACGTGCTCAGCACGATCGAGCATCCCGTCGAGTTCGAGCAGACCGTGCTGTCGGGCCGCCGCGCGCCGCTGGACACGTTCGCCGTCGCGCTCGCGGTCAGCGTCTCGCTGATGTTCGTCTGCGTGCTGCTCGCGTCGGGCCTCGTCGCGCTCGAGCGCGAGGAGAACACGTTCGCACGGCTGACGCGCGGGCTCGTCGGGCCGACGCAGCTGCTCGCGTCGAAGATCCTGCTTGCGGCCGCCTGCGCGTTCGCGGTCACGCTCGCGATGCTGATGGGCATCGGCGCGTTCGTTGCGCTGGACTGGAGCCGCGCGGCGCTGTGGGCGGCCGCGCTGGCGGGCAGCGCGCTGGCGTTCGCCGCGCTCGGCGTCGCGATCGGCAGCCTCGCGCGCGAGGTTCGGGCGGCGTCGCTGCTGGCGTTCCTGCTGTCGCTGCCGCTGGCGTTCCTCGCGCTCGTCCCCAGCGGCGCCGTCTCGCCGCCGGTCTACGACGCGATCCAGGCGATCTCAGCGGTCTTTCCGTTCGACCCCGCGCTGAACGCGGTCAACGCCGCCGTCAACGACTCGTCGCCGACGCTCGCCGCGTCGCTCGCGCACCTCGGGCTGCTGATCGTCGTCTTCGCCGGCGCTGCGCGCGCGGGCCTGCGGCGCCTGATCTGAGCCTGGGAGCCCGGCCTACGGCTCGAGCAGGATCTTGCCGAGCTTGCCGCCCGCGGCGAAGCGCTCGTAGGCAGCCGCGACGTCGTCGAGCGCGAACCGCTCGGCGACCGGCACGCGCAGGTCGCCTTGCTCGAAGCCCGGCAGCACCTCGCGCTCGACGGCGCGCGCGGTCATCGCCTTCTCCTCCAGCGGGCGCGCGCGCAGCGTCGAGGCCATGATCCTGCCGCGCTTTGCCAGCAGGATCGCGAGGTTGAGCTCGGCCTTGGCGCCCGCTGAGATGCCGATCACGACGATCCGGCCGTTCGTCGCCAGCGCCTTGAGGTCGCCGCCGAGGTTCGGCGCGCCGACGAGCTCGAGCACGACGTCATACGGGCCACGCTCCTCGAAGCCGTCCGGCTCGATCACCTCGTGCGCGCCGAGCTCGGCCACCGCGTCGCGCGAATCGGGGTTGCGCACGCTCGCGGTCACGTGCGCGCCGGCCGCGCGGGCGAGCTGGATCGCCGCGGTGCCGACGCCGCCGGCGGCGCCCTGCACGAGCAGCCGCTCGCCCGGGCGCAACCGTCCTTGCGTGAAGATCGCGTCGTGGGCGGTCGTGAAGACCTCCGGCAGGCCACCGGCGTCGGGCAGCTCGACGGCCTCGGGCACGCGCATCAGCTGACGCTCGTTGACGACCGCGAGCTCCGCCTGCCCGCCGCCGCCGACGATCGCCATCACGCGATCGCCGTGGGCGAAGCGCTCGGCGCCGGGGCCGAGCGCCTCTACGAGCCCCGCGAGCTCGAGGCCGGGGATGTCCGGCGGGCTGCCGGGCGGCGCCGGGTAGCGGCCGCGCAGCTGCATCATGTCGGCGCCGTTGAGGCCGGCGCCGCCGACGCGCACGAGCACCTGGCCGGCGCCGGGCTGCGGATCGGGGTGCTCCTCGACGAGGACCTCTCCGTCTCTGATCGTGGCGGCTCTCATGGGCGGCGCAGTGTAGACCGGCCCGGGTGCTTGCGGCACGCACTAGGCTGCGTCGGTGGCTCTACCCGCCGAGGCATATCGGCTGACGAACATCTCGTCGAAGGCGTACGAGCACCCCGCCGACCGTGCGGCGACCGCAGCACTGGGCTCGATCCCGATGCTCGACCTCGTCGTGCGCAAGCTGATCGAGATGGGCTACGAGCGCGCGCTGCGCCAGACCTACCTCGGCTCGTCGGTGCGCCTCGGGCCCGACCAGCTGCCGCGCATCTGGAGCGCCTATCAGCGCGCGCTGGCGGCGCTCGACATGCCCGAGGAGTACGACCTCTACGTCACCCAGCAGCCGCTCGCCAACGCGGCGACGATCGGCGCGGGGAGGCCGATGATCATCCTCAACTCGGCGACCGTCGAGCTGCTCGACGATCGCGGCATCGAGGCCGTGATCGGCCACGAGCTCGGCCACATCCTCTCCGACCACGTCCTCTACCGGACCGTGCTGATGGTCCTGATCCGCCTCGGCAACAGCGTGCGCCTGCCGATCCCCGGCGGTCACCTGCCGCTGATGGCGGTGCGCTACGCGCTGCTCGAGTGGTCGCGCGCGGCCGAGCTGTCGTGCGACCGGGCGGCGGCGCTGACGACGCGCGACCCGCGCGTGGTCTGCTCGATGCTGATGGCGATGTCCGGCGGCGCGGCGGCCGACGAGCTCAACCTCGACGCCTTCGAGCGCCAGGCGATGGAGTACACCGAGGGCGGCGCGGGCCTGGACCGCCTGCAGCGGATGTTCTCCGACCTCAACCTCGACCACGGCATGCCGGTCAAGCGCGTGCACGAGCTGATGGCGTGGGTGCGAAGCGGCGAGTTCGACCGCATCTCCGGCGGCGAGTACGCGCGCCGCGACGAGGCGCCGAAGGCCCCCGCCGCCGAGGCGGCCGACGCCGCAGCGCACTACTCCGACGTCTTTAAGACGATCTTCAAGGAAGCCGGCGAGCACGTCTCGAGCGCCGGCAACCAGCTCAGCGACTGGCTTCGCACCAAGCAGGCGAACAAGAACGAGCCCGACCCGCCTGCGGAAAGCACCTCCGAGAAGTAGCCTCCCGGCCCGTGGACCTCACGGCCGCAGAGATCCGTGTGCTGGGCTGCCTGATCGAGAAGCAGCGCACGACGCCCGACACGTACCCGCTGACGCTGAATGGTCTGCGTACAGCCTGCAATCAGTCGACGGCGCGCGACCCGGTCGTGCGCTACGACGACGCGATCGTGCGCGACGCGATCAACCGCCTCAGCCGCCGGCGCTGGGCGCGACTGGCAGGCAGCGGCCGGGCGCCGAAGTTCCGCCACCTGCTCGACGAGGCGCTGACGCGCGCGCAGGACGAGCTGGCCGTGTTGTGCGTGCTGATGCTGCGCGGGCCGCAGACGCCCGGCGAGCTCAAGCAGCGCACGGAGCGCCTGCACCCATTCGCCGGCCTCGCCGCGATCCACGAGACGCTGGGCGGGCTGATCGAGCGCGATCTGGTCGTGCAGCTCGCGCGCCGGCCGGGCCAGAAGGAGGAGCGCTACGCGCACTGCCTCGGCGAAGACGCCGACGAGCAGCGGGCGGTCGCGTACACGCCGCCCGCAGCCGTGGCGTACGCGCCGTCGCCCTCGCCTGCCGGGCCCGTCGCGCCGCGCGCCCCGCGCTCCTTCGATGCGCACCAGCCTGCGCCCCCGCCGCCCGCGCCGGCGACGGGGCCACCCGATCGCGCGCTCGAGGCGCGAGTCGCGACGCTCGAGGCGCAGGTCGCCGAATTGCGCGCGGAATTGCGCGCGCTGACAGACTTGCTGTGAACGCGATGGCACGGATCACGCTCCTCACGCTCGGCACGGTCGCCGGCCTGATCCTCGCAGCGCCCGCCGGCGCCGCGACGACGACGCTGCCGGCGGTGTCCAAGACGCTCAAGTCCGTCAAGCGCGGCGCGTGCGCGACGGCGACCTACCGCGCCCCGCTGACCGGCTTTCTCGACGTGCGCCTCAGCGGACGCGGCGACTGGGACCTCGAGCTTGCAAACGCCGCCGGCACGACGCTCGCCGCCTCGAAGGCCTTCGGCGGGCGCGAGGTCGCGCAGGCGTGGGTCCGCGGCGGCCAGCGCATCAGCGCGCGCGGCTGTCGCGGCGACGGCGCGCGGCCGGGCGCGCGCACGACGTTCCGCCTGTCGTCGGTGACGCTGCCAAAGCTCGGCCTCGGCCCGGCCCAGCTGCTGCGCGTGCAGGGCACCGACAAGCAGCTCGAGGCGCTCGAGCGGGGCGGCCTGGACGTCACGCACAAGGTCGGCGCGGGCTTCGCGGACGTGATCGTCGCCGACGCGGTGCAGCTTGCGAGGATCGTCGCCACCGGCCTGCGCTGGTCGGTGCGGATCGGCGACCTGTCGAAGTCCTTCACCAAGGCGCGTACCGCCGACCGCCGCTACGCCGCGCGCGCGGGCGCCGCCGGATCGCCGCTGCCGACCGGCCGTACGACGTACCGCACGTACGACGAGATGCAGTCCGAGCTCAAAGAACTCGTCGACCAGAACCCCGGGCTCGTGCGCAAGGTCGTCTTCGGGACCTCCCACCAGGGCCGTGAGATCTCGGGAATCGAGATCGCAGACGACGTCGGCGCCGACGACGGGCGGCCGGTGTTCTTCCTGATGGCGCTGCACCACGCGCGCGAGTGGCCCTCGATGGAGGCCGCGATGGAGTTCGCCCACATGCTCGTGCAGCGCCGTGGCGAGACCGGCATTGCGGATCTGCTGACCCGCGAGCGGATCGTGATCCTGCCGATGGTCAACCCCGACGGCTTCGTCTCCTCGCGCGGGGCGTTCGATCCCGGCGACGCGCTGACAGGCCAGGACCCGAACGTCACGCTCGTCGAGGCGATCGCCCCGCCCGGCGGCCTGTTCGCCTACCGGCGCAAGAACTGCAACGGCGAGATCCTGCCGAAGCTGCCGTGCGAGCTCGCCTGGGGCGTGGACCCCAACCGCAACTACGGCTCGGGCTGGGGCGGCTCGGGCAGCTCGCCGGACGTCACGTCGCAGAGCTACCACGGCCCCGGGCCGCGCTCGGAGTCCGAGGTGCAGGCGGTCTGGAACTACGTCCGCTCACATCAGGTCACGACGCTCGTGACCGTGCACAACGTCGCCGCGCTCGTGCTGCGCCCGCCCGGGACCGGCGCCGCCGGGCTGTCGCCCGACGAGAGCCGGATGAAGGCGATCGGCGACGAGATCGCCGCGAAGGCGGGCTACACGTCGCAGTACGGCTTCCAGCTCTACGACACGAGTGGCACGACCGAGGACGATTCCTACGCCGCGACCGGCGGCTACGGCTACACGATCGAGATGGGTCCGCCCGACGGCAACTTCCACATGCCCTACGAGACCGGCGTCGTCGCAGAGTGGACCGGCCAGAACCCGCACTCGCAGAACCGCGGCGGGCTGCGCGAGGGGCTGCTGGTCGCCGCGCGCGCGGCCGCCGAGAAAGCCGATCACGCGATCCTCCAGGGCGCCGCGCCGGCGGGCAGGGTGCTGCGCCTGCACAAGAACTTCGAGACGCTGACGAGCCCGTTCTGTCAGAAGGGCATCGAGCTCGTGCTGAACGTCGGGCTGGAGGCGATCTGCCTGACGGGCCAGAAGCCGCCGCTGGCGCTCGCCGACGCGCTCGACATGGAGACGACCGTCCCCGCGAGCGGCGTCTACGACTGGCACATCGGGCAGTCGACGCGCCCGTTCGTCGGCGCCGCCGGACGCAAGGAGGCCTACACGCTGACCTGCGAGGCGGCCGACGGCACGGTGCTCGAGCGCTTCTCGCTCGTGATCGACCGCGGCCAGTCGGCGGGCCTGAACGTCGGCTGCGGCAGCGGGCCCTCGACGTTCGCAACCGGCGCGGCGGTCGGCGGCGACCCCGGCGCGCCCGCGGGCACGACCGCGCCGGCGATCAACGGGCTCCCGGTTCCGGCTCACAGCGCCGGCAGGACGACGAAGAAGAAGCCGTCGGCCGCGGCCAAGCGCGCGCGCAGCCTCGCGGCCTGCAACAAGAGGGCCGCCAAGGTCAAGAGCACCAAGCGCCGCAAGGCCGCGAAGAGCTCCTGCGCCAAGCGCTTCGGCAAGAAGCCCGCGGCGGCCAGGAAGAAGAAGCCGGCGTAGCACCGGGCCGGCACATCGCCGTCGGGGGCGGCCTGATCGAGGGGCTGCTCGACCTCGCGAGCCCTTGGGCGTACCTGCTCGTCGCGCTGCTGGCGGCGCTCGAGGGCGCGCTGCTCGTCGGCCTGCTGCTGCCCGGCGAGGCGGCGATGCTGCTCGGCGGCGTGCTCGTCGCCAACGGCAGCGCGGAGCTCGGCGTGATGATGGCCGCGGGCGGCGCCGGGGCGGTGATCGGCGACTCGCTGGGGTACTTCGCCGGCCGGCGCTTCGGCGGCCCGATCCGGGGCAGCCGCCTCGGCCGGCGGATCGGCGAGGAGCGCTGGCAGCGCGCCGAGGAGCAGGTGCGCCGGCGCGGCGGCAAGGCGGTCTTCGCGGGGCGCTTCGTCGGGATCCTGCGCGCGCTCCTGCCCGCGATCGCCGGCATGACGCGGATGCCCTACCGGACGTTCGTCGCCTACAACGCCCCCGCCGGGATCCTCTGGACGAGCGGCTTCATCCTCGCCGGCTACCTCGCCGGCAACTCCTACGAGCAGGTCGCGAATGTCGCCGGACGTGCCGGGCTGCTGCTGCTTGTCGTGATCGTCGTCTCGGTCGCGATCGTGCTGGCGGCCCGCTGGGTGGCACGCCATCGCGAGCGCGTGACCGAGCCGCTGGGCCGTCTGTGGCGAGCGCCGCGCGTGCAGGACCTCGCCGGCCGGGCGACGCGCCTGGCCCTGCGCTGGAGCCCGCGATCGGTCCTCGGGCTGCTGCTGCTCGTCCAGCTCGTGCTGCTGTTTGCGCTTGGCGCGGCGTTCGGCGCGGTGCTGGAGGACGTGGTCGAGGGCGACGAGCTCGCGACGATCGACGGTCCGGTCGCGCGCTTCGTCGTCGAGCACCGCGAGCCATGGCTGACGGACGCCTTCGAGGTGCTGACCTGGGCGGGCAGCGGGCTGCTGCTCGTGCCGCTCATGCTCGTGACGGGCATCGTGCTGTGGCGTGTCCGGCGCAGCCCGCGCCCGTTGTTCTTTCTCGCCGCGTGCGTCGCCGGCGCGAGCGCGCTGAGCAACCTCGTCAAGCTCGTCGTCGCGCGCCCGCGCCCCGACGACGCGCTGATCGACGCGATCGGCTATGCCTTCCCGTCCGGTCATGCGACGAACGCCGCCGCCTGCTGGCTGGCCCTCGCGCTCGCGCTCGGCGGCCTGACCCCGAGCTGGCCGCGCCGCGTCGCGCTGGTCACGGCGGCGGTGCTGATCGCCCTGCTCGTCGGCCTGTCGCGCGTCTACCTGCGCGTCCACGAGGCCACCGACGTCCTCGGCGGCTGGGCGCTCGGCGGGCTGTGGGTCGTGGCTGTGGTGGTCACGAGCGCCGTGCTGCAGCGCCGCCGCACCTGATGCCGGATGCTGTATACAGGTGGTCGTGTCCGTTCTCGGCGACCACCTGCGTAGCGCGCGTCAGCGCCACGGCGTCTCGCAGCGCTCGCTCGCGATCCGTGCCGGTAGCACCCAGGCGGCGATCAGCCGGATCGAGTCGGGCCTCGAGTCGCCGAGCTACGAGCGCTTCACGCAGCTGCTGCTATGCCTCGGCGAGCGGCCGCAGCTGACGGTCGCGCCGCTGGAGCTCGACGTCGATCCCGCCGACCTCGCGCACGGACGCAGCCTGACCTACGAGCAGCGCTTAACCGAATCGGCATCGTGGAACCTCGTCGCAACGACGCTCGAGATCGAGGGCGCCAAGACGCGCGCCCGAAAGCGGTCATGACCGGGGAACGGCTGCCGGGGACCCCGTTGGACCTGCGCGAGCTGCTGGCGACGCTGCATCGTCATGAGGTGCAGTACACGGTCATCGGCGGCGTCGCCGTGCAGGTCCACGGCCACCGCCGCACGACGAAGGACCTCGACGTCATCCCGGATCCCGAACGCCCGAACCTAAAGCGGCTGGCGAATGCGCTTAAAGAGCTCGGCGCGCATCCGCGCGACCTGCCCGGCGGCGCTCCGACTGCCGAGCACCTCGCGACCGCCCCGGTCGTCGCACCGCTGAGCACCGCCCACGGCGAGCTGCACATCCTGCGCGACGTCCCGGGAGCACCGCCCTACGCGCAGCTGCGCAACCGTGCGCTGATGATCGAGTTCGGCGGCATCGCGCTCTCGATCGCCGGCCTCGACGACCTGATCGCGATGAAGCGTGCAAGCGGCCGCCCCGGCGACGCGCGCGACGTCGCAGCGCTGACCGCCCTGGCGCCCGAGCGCTGACCGTCAGGCCCGCTCGAGCACCGCGACGCACTCGATGTGCGGCGTCTGGGGGAACATGTCGACTGGGCTCACGCGGCGAAGGACGTAGCCGGCCTCGACGAGCTGCGCGGCGTTCGGCGCGAGCGTGGTCGGGTTGCAGGAGATGTAGACGATGCGCCGCGGCGAGGCCTCGATGATGCGGCGCACGACCTTCTGCGACAGGCCCGCGCGGGGCGGGTCGATCATGCAGACGTCGGGACGGCTGGCCTCGTCGACGAGCTCGCGCAGCGCGAGGCGCACGTCGCCGGCGAAGAACTTCGCGTTGGAGATCTCGTTGCGCTTGGCATTGGAGATCGCGTCGGCGACCGCCGGCTCGATGATCTCCAGGCCCCAGACCTCGCCCGCCCGGGCGGCCACGCTCAGGCCGACCGTGCCGATCCCGCAGTACAGGTCGAAGACGCGCTCCCAGCCCTTCAGGTCGGCGCCGTCGGCCGCGATCGCGTAGAGCTTCTCGGCCATCTCGGTGTTCGTCTGAAAGAACGCCAGCGGCGAGATCGCCAGCCGCAGGCCGGACAGCTCCTCCTGCAGCTTGCGCGCGCCGCCGATGACCTTCGTCTCGCCGCCCGACGTCGTCTCGGCGAGCGCGTCGGTCTTCGTCCACATCATCCCCTCGCAGTCGATCGCGGCGGCGAGGGCATCGGTGTCGAGCTCGCCCGGACCGGTCACGAGCCGCACTTGGATCTCGCCCGTGCGCCGCCCCTCGCGCACGACGAGGTTGCGCAGCAGGCCTGTGTGCGTGCGGCGGTCCATCGCCTGCAGGCCCTGCTCGCGACACCAGGCCACGACCTGGTCGCGGACGGCGTTCGAGCGCTCGGAGGCCAGCAGGCAGTCGTGGACTGCAACGATCTCGTGCCACGAGCCGGGCGCGTGGAAGCCGCAGACGAGCGAGCCGTCGCCGGCAGTCCCGAACGAGTACTCGAGCTTGTTGCGATAGCGCCACTGCTCGAGCGCCGGGACGATGTCGTCGAGGACGTAGCCCTCGAGGTGGCCGATGCGCGTCAGGGCGTCGTGGACCTGCTCCTGCTTGACGGCCAGCTGGCGCTCGTAGGGCAGCACCTGCCACGGCGCGCCGGGATGGTCGGCCAGCGGCTCGATGCGCTCGGGGCTCGGCTCGAGCACCTCCAGCGCGCGCGCCTCGGCGTAGCCGCGCTTGCGCTTCGTGACGACGGCGCGGACGCGATCGCCGGGGATCGCGCCGGCGACGAAGACGACGTAGCCGCCGCGGCCGTCGGCCGGCGCCTCGAGGCGGGCGATGCCGTTGCCGCCGTAGGCGAGCGACTCGACGCGCAGCTCGAGCTCGGCACCGCGCTCGGGGCGCGTGAATGTGGAGGCTTCCATCGCTCCCAGGATAGGAGCGCCTTCAGCGCAGTCGCTTGGCGATGCTCGTGCGGGCGTCCTTGACCTGGCGCGTGGCGACCTGCAGGAAGACCGCCGTCAGCTCGAGCACGTCCTCGCGCGTCATGCGCGCGTAGCGCCGCGCGTGGTGCAGCAGGCCGCCGCGCTTCACCGCAGCAGCAGCTCCAGCAGCGCCTTCTGCGCATGGCGGCGGTTCTCGGCCTGTTCCCAGATGCGCTGGCGCGGGCCGTAGAGCAGCTCGGCGGTGATCTCCTCGCCGGGGTGCGCGGGCAGGCAGTGCAGCGCGATCGCGTTTGGCGCCGCGCGATCGAGCAGCGCGTCGTCGAGGCGGTAGGGGCCGAGCGCGACGCGGCGCTCGTCGGCCGTGTCCTCGTCGCCCATGCTGACCCACACGTCGGTGTAGATCGCGTCGGCGCCTTTGACGGCCTCGTACGGGTCGTCGATCAGCAGCGCGCCGGGCGCGCCGCTCAGCGCGTAGCCCGCCGGCGACGCGACGGCGACCTCGACGCCGACGAGCGCCCCCATCAGCGCCAGCGAGCGCGCGACGTTGTTGCCGTCGCCGACGTAGGCGACCTTCAGCCCATCGAGGCGGCCGAACTCCTCGCGCAGCGTCATCAGGTCGGCGAGCGCCTGGCACGGGTGGTGGCCGGCGGTGAGCATGTTGAAGACCGGCACGGTCGCCGCGGCAGCGAGCTCCTCGAGCAGCGCGTCGGGGCCGGTGCGCACGCCGATCGCGGCCATGTGGCGCGACAGGATGCGCGCGGTGTCGCCGACCGACTCGCCGCGCGCGAGCTGCAGGTCGTCGCGTCGCAGCACGACGGGCTGGCCGCCGAGCTCGAAGATGCCGGCCTCGAACGACAGCCGCGTGCGCGTCGAGTGCTTCTCGAAGATCAGCGCGACGCTGCGTCCCTCCAGCGCCCGAGAGGACAGCGGCGCCAGCTTCAGCGCGTCGGCGCGGTCCAGTAGCGCGAGCACCTCGTCGCGCTGCAACTCGGTCCCGGTTAGCAGGTGGCGCGTCAAGCGGGCAGTGTACGTCGCGATGCGCGTCCTCACCTGGAACCTCTTTCACGGCCGCGCGGCGCCAGGCGCCGGGCGCGACCTGCGGCGCGAGTTCGAGCAGGCGCTCGCGGGCTGGGAGTGGGACGTCGCACTGCTGCAGGAGGTGCCGCCGTGGTGGCCGCCGGCGCTCGCGGCGGCCTGCGACGCCGAGTACCGCACGGCGCTGACGTCGCGCAATCTCGGCCTGGCGCTGCGCCGGCTCGTCGCCGAGCGCCGGCCCGACGTGATCAAGTCAAACGGCGGCGGCGCGAACGCGATCCTCGTGCGCGCGGGCGCCGGGGCGATCGGCGAGCACCGCAGCCTGGTGCTGCGCCTTCGTCCCGAGCGCCGCGTCTGCCATGCCGTCGCGCTCGCCGGCGGCACCTGGTGCGCCAACCTGCACGCCCAGGTGCATTCGCCCGAGCGTGCCCGGGCGGACATCGAGCGCTCCGCCGCCGCGACGCTCGCCTGGGCGGCCGGCGCCCCGGCCCTGCTCGGCGGGGACTTCAACGTCCGCGCGCCGCGGGCGCGGGGCTTCGAGCCGCTGGGCGGCCACGGCGTCGACCACGCGCTCGGCCACCGCCTGGTCGCCGCCGGCCCGCCCGAGCTGCCCGAGCGGGGAGCGCTGTCCGATCACGCGCCCGTGATCGTCACGGTGCTGCCGCGCGCGGCCTGCGAAGGCGGATAGGGTCGGCCCGCACCCCCCGTCGCACGATCGCCAGGAGAACGTCATGCCCCGCCTGTCCGTCACCGTCTTCGCCTGTCTCGCGCTTGCCGCCGGCGGCGCCGTCGCCGGTTGTGGCGACGACGAGAAGGACACCGCAAGCACCCCCGCCGCGCCGCCCGCGGCCACCGAGCCGAGCTCCTCCGGCGAGGTCAAGGTCACGATGAAGAACATCAAGTTCGTGCCCGAGGCGATCACGGCCAAGGTCGGTCAGAAGATCGTCTGGGAGAACACCGAGTCGCCGCCGCACAACGTCACGGCGACCGACGGCGCGGAGTTTAAGTCCGACACCCTGAACGAGGGCGACACGTTCGACTACACGCCCGCGAAGGCCGGCAAGATCGCCTACGTCTGCACGATCCACTCCGGCCAGAACGGCTCGATCACGGTCACGAAGTAGGCGGGCCGCCGCGCAGCCCGAACCCGCGCAGCATCATCAGCGCGCGGGCGCTGGCCGTGCCCGGCCGCGGCAGCACGCCGAGCCCGATCGCGGCGTCGTAGAGGTCGAAGAACGCCCGCACGCGCCACAGCCGTGCGCGGGCCTCGTCGAGCTCGCAGTAGAGCACGGTCTGCACGACGATCTCGCGGCCCGTCGGCGGGAACTCTCC
>Ga0136631_10000324_pt1 | contig 14843 bp, 12 predicted proteins | sample AntDrymUQ6012206_2_FD_104655 | JGI IMG/M metagenome (GOLD analysis project Ga0136631, IMG submission 104655) | Polar desert sand microbial communities from Dry Valleys, Antarctica - metaG UQ601 (22.06) | ecosystem: Environmental > Terrestrial > Soil > Desert | place: Antarctica: Dry Valley... | reverse complement strand
CGGCGGCGTCACGAAGCTCATCCCGCTGACCGGCGTGACGCTGCCGTTCATCTCCTACGGCGGCTCCTCGATCGTCGCGAACTTCATCCTGCTGGCGCTGCTGCTGCTCGTCTCCGACCGGGCGCGGCGGGAGGCTGAGCTGCGATGAACGCGCCGATCCTCAAGCTCTTCGCGCTCGTCCTCGTGCTCTTCGGCGCGCTCGCCGCGATGACGAGCTACAACAGCGTCATCAACGCGAAGGAGTACCGCTCCAACCGCCTCAACGCGCGCCCGAAGATCGAGCAGCAGCGCGTGCACCGCGGCGTCATCCGCGCGCGCGACAACACGCTCCTGGCGCGCTCCGTGCGCGGCAGCGACGAGCTGTACCGGCGCCGCTATCCCCCCGCGGCCCGCCGCTTCGCCCACGTGATCGGCTACGACTTCCTGCGCCTCGCGCGCGCCGGCCTCGAGCGCTCGCGCAACGACGCGCTCTCCGGCGAGCGCAACGAGCTGACGTCGGTCCTCGACGAGCTGCGCGGCAAGCGCCGCGAGGGCGACGACCTCGTCACGAACCTCGACCCGCGCGCCCAGCGCGCCGCGATCGACGCGCTGGCGGGCCGCAAGGGGGCGGTCGTCGCGATCGAGCCGGCGACCGGCAAGGTCCGCGTCATGGTGAGCACGCCCGGCTACGACCCCAACGCACTCGACGACAACGGCGTCTACCGCCGGCTGAGCACCGACGGCCGCAACGCGCCGCTGCTCAATCGGGCGACGCAGGCCGGGTACGCGCCCGGCTCGACGTTCAAGGTCATCACGGCGGCGGCGGCGCTCGACAGCGGCAGGTTCACGCCGAGCTCGACGGTCAGCGGCAACTCGCCGATCGTCGTCTCCGGCGCGCCGCTGCGCAACTTCTCCAACGAGCAGTTCGGCGCGATCCCACTGACGACCGCGCTGACGAAGTCCGTCAACACCGTCTGGGCGCAGGTCGCCGTGCGGCTCGGCAACGCGCGCATGGCCAGGTACATGAAGCGCTTCGGCCTCGGCTCGGATCCCCCGCTGGACTATCCCGACGGCCAGATGCTCCCCAGCGGGGTCTACGACAAGGGGAAGCTGCTGTCGGCGGGCTCCAAGCGCGTCGACATCGGCCGCGTCGGCATCGGCCAGGAGCGCCTGCGGGTCACGCCGCTTCAGATGGCGACGGTCGCCGCGACGGTCGCCAACGAGGGCATGCGGATGAAGCCGCAGCTCACGAGCCGGATCGTGGACGTCGACGGGCGCACGGTCCGGCGGATCGAGCCCGAGGAGGCGCAGCGCGTCATGTCGGTCTCGACCGCCCGCCAGCTCACCGAGATGATGAGCAACGTCGTGCGCGAGGGCACCGGCACGGCCGCGGCGCTCGAGGGCATCGAGGTCGCGGGCAAGACCGGCACCGCCGAGCTCAACATCGCGCAGCGCATCAACCAGCCCTGGTTCATCGGCTTCGCGCCGCGCCGCGCGCCGAAGGTCGCGATCGCCGTCACGCTCGAGAACATCGTCGGGGGGCAGGGCGGCATGGTCGCGGCCCCAATCGCCAAGAAGGTCATGGAGGAACTACTGCGATGAGAGCGCGTCATTGTTCGACCAGAGCCCGTGCGAACTCGCTGGGTGGGCGCTCACGATGAGGGAGATCCCGGCCGATGCCGTCATCGACGGCCGCTACCAGGTCATCGCCCACCTCGGCACCGGCGGCATGGCCGAGGTCTACTGCGCACAGGACCTCCAGCTCGGGCGCAGGGTCGCGCTGAAGGTCCTGCACGAGCGCTTCGCCGCGGACGCGGAGTTCGTCGAGCGCTTCCGCCGCGAGGCGTCGTCGGCGGCGGGCCTGCAGCACCAGCACGTCGTCTCGGTCTACGACCGCGGCGAGTGGGAGGGCACCTCGTACATCGCGATGGAGTACGTCGCCGGCCGGACGCTGAAGCAGATCGTCGGAGAGGACGGCCCGCTCGAGCCGCATCGGGCCGTCGACCTCACGGTCCAGGTTCTGCGCGCGGCGCGCTTCGCGCACCGCCGCGGCGTCATCCACCGCGACTTCAAGCCCCAGAACGTCATCGTCGACGACGAGGATCGCGCGAAGGTCACCGACTTCGGCATCGCCCGCGCGGGGGCCTCGGACATGACGCAGACGGGCTCGATCATGGGCACGGCGCAGTACCTCTCTCCCGAGCAGGCGCAGGGCCACGCCGTCACGGCGCGCTCCGACCTCTACTCGATCGGGATCGTCCTCTACGAGCTGCTCACCGGAGGCGTCCCGTTCGAGGCCGAGACGGCCTTGACGATCGCGCTCAAGCAGGTCAGCGAGATGCCCGTGCCGCCGAGCCGGATCAACCGGGCGGTGACGCCCGAGCTCGAGGCCGTCGTCCTGCGGGCGCTCGAGAAGGAACCGGCCGACCGCTTCTCCGATGCGGACGAGTTCATCGCGGCGCTCGAGGCGGCCGGCTCGCGGATCCCGTCACCGGCCGCGATCGCAGCCGCCAACGCAGCCGCGGCGGCGCTGCCCCCGGCCGCGGCCACGGGTGGCGGCGGCGCCATGCCGCCTCCGTCTCCGCGGGCGTCTGCGCCCCCTTCGCCGCGGTCTGCTCCGCCTCTGCCGGCAGCGGGCGTCTATCCCGGTGGCCCGCCCTACCAGGAGGTCCAGCGCGAGGCCGTCCTCGCGCCGCCGCCGCGCCGGCGGCGCCCGCGCTGGCCGTGGCTGGTGGCCGGCGTCGTGCTCCTGGCCGGCGTCGCCGCCGCCGCCGCCCTGCTCGGCGCGTCCGACCGCGTGCAGGTGCCCCGCGTCGTCGGCAGCTCGATCTCCGTCGCGACCCAGCGCCTGCAGACCGAAGGCTTCGAGGTCACCTACGTCCGGGACAACTCCGACAAGCCGCGCAACACCGTCATCGGCCAGGATCCCAGCGGCGGGAGCGTCGCCGACGCCGGCTCGACCGTGACCCTCAACATCTCCGACGGGCGCGCGATCAGCGCCGTCCCGGACGTCGTCGGCGCCGGCCGGCGCGCCGCGCGCAAGGCACTGCTCGCAGAAGGCTTCGTCGTCGACGAGGTCCCGACGGCGTCGGACACGGTCAGGCCCGATCGTGTCATCGCCCAGGACCCGTCGGCCCGCTCGCAGGTCGAGCGGGGCACCAAGGTGAAGATCGAGGTCTCGACCGGACCCCTGCAGCTGCCGGTGCCCGACGTCACCGACCGCAGCGAGGACGACGCCCGCATAGCGCTCGAACGGGCCGGCTTCAATGTCGCTGTCAAGCAGCAGGAGGACGCCAAGGCGGATCCTGGGACGGTGCTCTCCCAGAAACCCGCCGCCGGCCGCGCCGCGCGCGGGTCGACGATCACGATCAGCGTTGCGATCGAGCCAAAGAAGGTCGCGGTACCCGACGTCGTCGGACGCTCGCAGAACAACGCGACGAAGACGCTCTCCGGGCGCGGCTTCGAGGTCGGCGTCGAGGAGGTCGCGGTCGACACGCCGAGCGAGGACGGGCTCGTGCAGGAGCAGTCGCCGGCGGGCAAGGAGAAGGTCGACCGCGGTTCGACGGTGACGATCACCGTCGGGCGCTTCGATCCGGTCCTCAACCCCGATCCGAGCGCGACGACGCCGGTGCCGCCGGCCTCGACGACGCCCGCTCCGGCCGCGCCGGGACCGGGGCCGTGATCGTCGCCGTCCTCTCCGGAGGGCGCTCGTCCGAGCACGAGGTATCGCTGGCGAGCGGCGTCTCGGTCGCCGGCGGGCTGCGCGCCGCCGGCCACGAGGTGCTGGAGGTCACGCTCGAACGCGACGGGACCTGGGTCCACGACGGCGAGGAGCTCGCGCTGGCGCCCGGCCGCGGCCTGCTCGACGCCGACGTCGCGTTTGCGGTCCTGCACGGCCCCTTCGGCGAGGACGGCACGGTCCAGGGCCTGCTCGAGCTGCTCGACGTGCCCTACGTCGGGTCGGGCGTGCTGGCGTCGGCGGTCTGCCTCGACAAGATCGTCGCGAAGGACCTCATGGCGCGCGCCGGCCTGGCGCAGGTCGACTACGCCGGCATCCGCTCGACGCGCTGGGAGCAGGAGCCCGAGGCGTTGCTCGCCGAGCTCGCCGAGCTGGGGCTGCCCGTCTTCGTCAAGCCCGCGCGGCTGGGCTCGTCGGTCGGGATCGCCAAGGTCACCGACGCCGGCGCACTGGCGCCGGCGCTCGACGCCGCCTTCGCCCACGACCCGTGCGTCATCGTCGAGGCGATGAGCGCCGGCGTCGAGGTCGAGTGCTCGGTGCTCGGCGCCACGCGCGCGGCGCAGGCCTCCGAGCCGGGCGAGATCGTCATCGCCGCCGACTGGTACGACTTCGCCGCCAAGTACGAGCCGGGCGGGATGCAGCTCGTCGTCCCGGCGCGAATCTCGGCCGTCGCGCGCGAGCGCGTGCGGGCGATGGCGATCGCCGCCTTCGGCCGTTTCGGCTGCTCCGGCCTCGCCCGCGCGGACTTCTTCGTCGAGGGCGACGACGTGCTGCTCAACGAGCTCAACACGATGCCCGGATTCACGGCGACGAGCGTCTACGCGAAGCTCTGGGAGGCCAGCGGGCTGCCCTACGAGGAGCTCGTCACCCGCCTCTGCGAGCTCGCGGCCGAGCGCCACGCCAAGGAGCGCGCCTACCGCTTCTGAACGGTCCTGAGCACCGCACGCGTGAGCGCCAGCGCGAGCCGGTCGCGGTGCGCGGGGCGCTTCAGGAGCCGCGCGTCCGCGGCGTTGCGCATGTTGCCCAGCTCGACGGCGCGATCACGTGGAAGCCACGCCCTCCGGCCGGACCGCCGTCGGCGTGGATCGACAGCGCGACGTCGGCGCCGGCGCGGGTTCCGATCGCGGCGCGCTCGTCGACGCAGGGGCCGATGCCAGGCGGCGCTGCAGGCGCAGCGCGACGTCGAGCGTGAAGCGCGCCTCAGTGAGGCGCCCGTCGGCGGTCCGCGTGCCGGTCGTGTCGCAGGCCTTGCGAAAGCCGCCGCGTCCTGCGGGCACCTGCCGGTCGATCTGCGCCGGATGCGCGCCGTTGGCGCTGTTGTGGCCGGCGTCGACGTGGACGGTCGAGCCGGCGAGCGGCAGCGCGGCGGCCGCGAACACGAACGCCGCGGCGATCACCGGTACAGGAGGATCTCGGAGATCTTCGCGCTCTGCTCCCCCGGCGGCAGCTTCGTGATCCACACGAGGTAGCGGCGGAAGCGGTTGCCGGCGGTGTCGAGCTCGATCTTCTCGTTCTCGCCGACGACCACGGCCTCGCGGCTGACGCGCGTCCAGCCCCCGGCGGGCGGGGCCGCCTGCGGAATCGACGTACGCGCGACGTAGACCGTGACCTCGAAGCCGGGCGTCGGCGTGCGAACCTCGAGCAACGTGGCGGCGACGCCCGGAGCGGCGTCGATGACCACCCCGACGCCCGCCTTTTGCAGATCGCCGTTCTCATAGCTCTCCGTCGACCACGTCGACGACGGGACACCGTCCACGAGCGCGCTCGTCTGCTCGCCGTGCTCGCCGTCGCCCCCGATCGGGTCGTAGTCCGCCGGCGCGCGCTGCTTGAGCGCCACGTCCTGCGGCTGGCCGGGCCCGGCCGAGGCGCCGGAGCGCTTGCCGGTTCCGCGCTCGGTCTGGTTTGCCGCCAGCAGCGCGAGCCCGGCGGAGACCGCGACGGCGACGAGCACGAACCCGACCAGCGCCTTCGTCGACCGCCGGGCGCGCAGCGGCAGGCGCTTGCGGGTCTCGCTGGGCAGGCTGCGCAGGACGGCCGTCGCCTCGCCGGTGACCTGGCCGTGACGCGCCGTCTCGATCGCCAGCACCTGCTCGAGGTCGGCGATCATCGCGTGGGCATGGGGATAGCGGCGGTCGAGCTCCTTGGCCGTCGCGCGGTCGAGCGCGGCGGCGAGCGCCGCCGACACCTCGGGGCGGCGGACCTGGACGTCGGGCAACTCCTCGCGGACGTGCTTCATCGCGACCGCGATCTGGTTCTCACCCTTGAAGGGGACGTCGCCGGTGAGCATCTCGAAGAGGACGATCCCGAGCGAGTAGAGGTCGGACTGGCCGGAGACGGGGTGGCCGAGGGCCTGCTCGGGCGAGACGTAGTCCGTCGTGCCCAGGACGCGGCCGTCGGCCGTCAGGCCCTCCTGGTGCAGCGTGCGGGCGATGCCGAAGTCCGTGACCTTCGCCGCACCCTCCTCGTCGATGAGGACGTTCTGGGGCTTGACGTCGCGGTGGACGATCTGGCGCTCGTGGGCGGCGCCGAGCGCGCGCGCGACCTCGATCGCGTAGGCGATCGACTCCGCGACCGGCAGCTGCCCGTTACGGCGGATGCGCTCCTTGAGCGTCTCGCCCTCGACGTACTCGAAGACGATGTACGGGGTCGTGAAGCCGTCGTCCTCGCCCTCCTCGCCGGCGTCGATGACGCCGACCACGTGGGGGTGGTTGAGCTGCGCGACGGCCCGCGCCTCGCGGCGGAAGCGCTCGAGCTGGTCGGAGTCGCCGGCGATCTCGCGGTGCATGAGCTTGATGGCCACCTGGCGCTCGAGCACGGTGTCGAAGGCGCGGTAGACCGTCGACATCCCGCCTGACCCGACCTGCGCGTCGAGCCGGTAGCGCTTGGACAGGAGGGTGCCGACCGGTGATGCCATCGCTCTATTGTGCAGTCGCAGGTGGGGGGTGCACGTCACCTATTACACCGATCACGCCTCGTCGCGACAGTGGGCGGACGAGCCGGCGCTGCGACGCGTGCCGACACGCTTCGGCGACGGGGTGTCGATCTCCTACGTGCTGGGCCTTAAGCCTCGATCACCGAATCTCGCGGCGACCTTCGGTGGATCGAGACTAAGCTCCCGCCGACATGGGCGCCGAGCCGACAGCCGGCCTGGAGGAACGCGTCGCGGAGCTCGAGCGGCGGGTCGCCGGCCTGGAGGCCGATCGCCGCGCAGCGGGCGACGGCGCGCACCGGCCGCACGGGCACGAGGGCCACACGAGCGTCGTGCGCGCGGCCGCCTTCGCGCCTGGCGGCGGAACGCTGGCGAGTGCCGGCAACGACGGCACCGTCCGCCTGTGGGACCCCGGCAGCGGCGAGCAGGTCGCGATCCTCGACGGCCGTGCCGGCCGCGTGCGGACGATCGCCTACGCGCCCGACGGCAGCCGGCTCGCCAGCGGCAGCGACGACGGCAAGGTGCGCCTGTGGGATCCCTCCAGCGGCCGCCAGACGGCGATCCTCGAGGGTCATGCCGGCCGGCTGCGCGCGGTCGCGTACTCGCCGGACTCGAGCCTGCTCGCGAGCGCCGGCGGCGACGGCAAGGTGCGCCTCTGGGATGCCGTCAGCGGCAGGCAGACGGCGACGATCGAGGGCCACCGCGGTCGCGTCCGCGCGGTCGCCTTCGCGCCTGGCGGCGACCTGCTCGCGAGCGCCGGCGGCGACGGCACGGTGCGGCTGTGGGACGTGGCGAGCGCGCAGCAGACAGCGATCCTCGAGGGGCATACGAGCTGGGTGCGCGCGGTCGCGTTCGCGCCCGACGGCACGGTGCTGGCCAGCGCCGGCGACGATGCGACCGTGCGGCTGTGGGACGTGGCGAGCGCGCAGCAGACAGCGATCCTCGAAGCGCACGCCGACTGGGTGTCGGCGGTCGCGTTCTCACCGGACCGGCAGACGCTCGCCAGCGCCGGCGAGGACAAGACCGTCCGTCTCTGGGATCACGCGAGCGGGCTGCAGACGGCGATCCTCGCCGCCCACACCGACTCCGTCTGGGGCCTGGCCTTCTCGCCCGACGGCGCGCGCCTGGCCAGCGCCGGCGAGGACACGACCGTGCGCCTGTGGGACCCCGCCACGGGGCAGCTCGAGCGGACGCTCGGGCGCGGTCAGGCGTTCTGAGCGGCCGCCGCTCGCACGATCTGCCCAGCGCGGTCGGTGGCGGTCCCGATCCGGGCGCCGCCCGGATGACGGCTCGTCAGGAGCGCGACCGTCTCGTCGGCCTGCGCGGCCGGCACGACGGCGACGAATCCGCAGCCCATGTTGAAGACGTCCCACATCTCGGCCTCGGGCACGTCCCCGAGCTGCGCGACGAGCGCGAAGACCGGCGGGACCGGCAGCGGGCGCTCGATCTCGAAGCCGACGGCGGCGTTGAGGCGCAGGAGGTTCGACAGGCCGCCGCCGGTGATGTGCGCGAGACCCCTGACGTCGATGCCGGACGCCAGCAGCTCGAGGACCGCGCGGACGTAGATGACGGTCGGCTCGAGCAGCGCGTCGGCGACGGTGGCGCCGCCGAGCTGCGCCGGCGCGTCGTCGAGGCCGAGGCCGCCGTCGTGCAGCAGCGCGCGGCGAGCGAGCGTGTAGCCGTTTGAGTGCAGGCCGCTCGAGGGCAGCCCGACGAGCGCGTCGCCGGGGGCGATCGCCGCGCCGGTGACGATCGCGTCGGGGGCGACCGTCCCGAACGCCGCGCCGCAGAGGTCGAAGCCGTGCGGGCTCGGATGGCCGCGGATGAGCTCGGGCAGGACCGCCAGCTCGCCGCCCGGGATCTCGATCCCCGCGTCCTCCGCGCCGGCCTTCAGCCCCTGCGCGATCTGCGCGAGCGCGGCCGGCTCGGGCTGCTCGACGGCGAGGTAGTCGAGCATCGCCAGCGGCTCGGCGCCGACGCAGACGAGGTCGTTGACGTTCATCGCGATGCAGTCGATCCCGACGGTGTCCAGGCGGCCGGCCTGCTCGGCCACGACGAGCTTGGAGCCGACGCCGTCGGTCGACAGCGCGATCGCGAGGTCGTCGGCGACCCGCAGGACGCTCGCATAGTGCCCGGAGCCCAGCAGCGAGCGGCTCGGGCGGCCCGGGTCGATGGTGCGCAGGACGTCGACGAGCGCCCGGACGCCGGCATCGCTGGAGGCGATGTCCACGCCGGCGGCCGCGTAGGAGTCGCTCATCGCCCGAACCTAGCGCAGGGGTCGGCGCTGCCCTGCGCGCGCACGCGGCGAGCGTGTCGCTTTTGCCCTCCATATGGAGGAAAACGCGACACGCTTGGCAGCGACGCTCCCGCTCCCGATCGCGGACGCGAGCCGACCGTGCGGCGCCGCCGACCTCGGACACGACTTAGTCGCGCGTGTGATGACCCCCCCGGCGCAGGCGCACGACCACGAGCCCCGCGAGCACGATGCGGTAGGCCGCGTACGGCATGAGCGAGCGGTCCCGCTCGACCTGGCGGATGATCCGCATCGAGGCAAGCGTCGTGGCGAACGACGCCACGACGCCGGCGAGGAACGCGCGCGCCGTGCCCGCCGGCAGGCCGCGGCGCGCCAGGCGCGTGCCCTTCAGGGCCGTCGCACCGACGATGATCGGCAGCGCGACGTGGCGCGACAGGACGTTTGCGTCCTGTCGCGCGAAGCCGCGTGCGCGCGCGGCGGCGAGCGTCGCCCCGTTGCGCGAGACGCCCGGCACGAGCGCGCAGGCCTGCGCGAGCCCGAGCAGGAGGGCGTCGAGTGCCCCGGCGTCCTCGCGGCTGCGGTCGCCGCTGCTCGCCGCGTCGGCGACCACCATCGCGATCGATCCCGCCACGAGGCCGGCGGCGATCGTCGCCGGCGTGCCCAGGCGCCGTTCGATCGGGCGCTCCAGGAGGCACGCGACGAGCGCCGGCGGCAGGAAGCTCAGGACGACGAGCTGCAGGCGGCGGCGGTCCAGGCCGCGGGCCGCCTCGGCCACCTCGTTGCGCAGGCCGACGAGCAGCGCGGCGGCGGTCCCGGCGTGCAGCGCGACCTCGAAGGCCTTGCGCAGCTCGCCGTCGAGCTCGCCGTAGGGCCAGCCCAGCAGCCACGGCACGACCGCGACGTGGCCCGACGACGAGACCGGCAGCAGCTCCGCCGGACCGTGCAGGAGCCCGAGCGCGATCGCATCGCGCGTTCGCAGCTCGCGGTCAGCCGTTGCCGGCATCGGCCGCCGGCTCCACGGGCCCGACCGCCGCGTCGTCCCCGCCGCCGCGACGCCGGGTGACGAGCAGGTAGGCGACGCCGACGACGATCGCGGCGGCGACGGCGTAGTCGACGTAGTGCAGGGAGTCCTTCCACTGCGTCCAGTTCTCGCCGACCTGCTGGCCGATGAATGTCAGCGCGAAGACCCACGGCAGGCAGCCGGCGAAGGTCAGCGCCGAGAAGCGCCAGAACGGCATCCGCGCGACCCCCGCCGGCAGCGAGATGAACGTGCGGATGATCGGCATCATCCGCGTGAAGAAGACCGTGGCGTCGCCGTGGCGCTCGAACCAGCGGTCGGCGGCATGCAGGTGGTGGGGCTTGATGAAGAGGCGGTGGCCGTGCTTCTCGATGAGATCGACGCGCCCGTAGTAGCCGACGGCGTAGGCGACCCAGGACCCCACGAGGTTTGCGAAGGACCCGACGAGCGTGACGGCGAGGAGCGAGTACTCGCCGCGGCTCACGTTGAACCCCGCGAAGAGCATCGTCGCCTCGCTGGGAATCGGGATGCAGGCGCTCTCCAGCAGCATGAGGATGAAGACGCCCGGGAGGCCAAGGTCGGCGACGACGTTCGTCGCGAACTCGACGATCGGGTCCGTCAGTGAGGCGATGACGAACACGCGCGCGACAGGCTACCGGGCGCCGACGCAGACCGCCCTGGTCAATGCGCGTGGTGGCCGACAGCGATGCAAGAGCTGCATAGATGCTGCAGACGGCGGTAGCCCGGCGCGTATCGCACCGAGCGGCGTAACGGACTGGGCGGCGCGGCGCGGCGAGTCCGACAACGTCAGAACGATGACGCGGCAGCACTGGACGGGCCGTCACAGGGGCCCTGCGGCGGCCGTGAACGATGCATGGTGCGCACCGTCCGTTGTCCACCCGGTTTGCGAATGGCCTATTCAAGATCCGCATAAGCGTTCGCAGGCAGCAATTGGATCGGGCGTAGGGCTGAACGGCGCAGCTACGCCGTGATGCGCGCCCGAAATGCGTTGGCCTGGCTCGCCGCCGCACCAGTGGCGACTTTCTGGCTGCCAACCCGAAGAATTCGCCAAACGATGGCGGCGGCCGCGCCGACGCAGGGCGCGCGAGCGGTCGTGTCGACTCAGGCGGCACCGCCGCTTTGGCATGTGGCGATCCTGCGCCGCCAGACGCGGTCGGCGTCCTGCGCGGGTCGCGGAATCAACCATCTAGCCTCACCAGCCGATGCGCGTCTGGGTGGACCTCACGAACAGCCCCCATGTGCTCGTCCTGCGCCCGATCGTCGCGGCGCTGCGCGCGGGGGGCCACGACGTCCAGATCACCGCGCGGGACTTCGCCCAGACGCTCGGGCTGCTCGAGCGCTTCGGGATCGAGCACACCGTCGTCGGCCGGCACCGCGGCGGGAGGCTGGCGGCGAAGGGGCTCGGCCTGGCCTCGCGCTCGACCGCGCTCACCCGCTGGGCGCGCGGGCGGCGCTTCGACCTCGCCCTCGGGCACGGCTCCAACGACGTCACGGTCGCCGCGTGGCTGTTGCGGATCCCCTGCTCGACGATGTTCGACTACGAGTGGGCGACGGTCCAGCACACGGTGAACTGCCGCCTCGCGCAGGCGGTCGTCGTGCCCGACGTCATCCCGCCCCGGCGCCTTGCCCGCTATGGCGCCAACGGGAAGATCGGCGCCTACCCCGGCCTGAAGGAGGAGTACTACCTCGCCGACTTCGAGCCCGATCCGGCGGTGCTGGGCGAGCTCGGCCTCGATCCCGGCGAGCCGATCGCCGTCGTGCGCACGCCGCCCGCGGTCTCGCTCTACCACCGCTTCGAGAACGACGTCCTCGGCGCCGTCCTCGAGCGCCTGCGCGGGCGCCAGACCGTCGTGCTGCCGCGCACGCCGCAGCAGCGCGCCGAGCTGCGCGACGGCTTCATCGTCCCCGAGCGCGCGATCGACGCGCAGTCGCTCATCGCCTACGCCGACCTCGTCGTCTCGGCGGGCGGGACGATGAACCGCGAGGCTGTCGCGCTCGGCACGCCGGTGTGGACGACGTTCCAGGGCCGCCTCGGCGCCGTCGACGAGCGCCTCATCGCCGACGGACGGCTGCGCGCGCTGCGCAGCGCCGACGACGTCGTGCTCGCCAAGCGCGCCTCGGGAGCAGGGCCCCGCGAGCGCGTCCGCCGCGACCCGGCGCTGCTCACCGAGCTGCTCCTGCGTCCAGCCGGGCGTTGATCACAGGTCCTTCACGCCGCTTGCCTGCCTACAATCCGCACCGATGCGCCGACGGATCCGCTCCGCGGCCTTCCCCCTGCACCGCCATTCGCTGCGGCAGATCGTGGTGGACGGGGTTCTGGTCGCGCTCGCGTACTGGCTGTCCTACCGGCTTCGCTTCGACGGCCCGTCGGACGTGCCCGCGCGCTATCGGGAGCTCTTCGACGCGACGCTGCCCGTCGTCGTCGTCAGCTCGCTGCTGACCTACGCGGCGTTCGGGCTCTACGGGAAGTGGTGGCGGTACGCCACGCAGCGCGACTACACGGCCATCGTCCAGGCGGTCGTCATCGCCTCGCTGCTGCTGCCGGGCTACATCGCGCTCGCCCATCCGGTGACGCAGTCGTCCGCCGTCGGCGAGACGCCCGTCACCGCGCCGACCGGCGTGCTCGCCCTCTACCTCCTGCTCATGCTGACCTTCGTCGGCGGGGCGCGCTTCGTCGCGCGCACGGTCTACGAGCGCCCGCTGCGCGGCTTCCGCGCCGGCAAGGACGCACGCGGCCTGCTCATCGTCGGCGCCGGCGACGGTGGCCGGCTCGTCCTGCGCGAGATCCTGCGCAACCCCGAGCTGCGGCTCAAGCCGGTCGGCTTCGTCGACGACGACCCGACGAAGCGACGGCTGCGGATCGACGGCGTGCGCGTGCTCGGCACGACGCGCGAGCTCGCACGCATCCTCGACGAGGTCGAGCCCGACGAGGTCACGATCGCGATCCCGTCGGCGCCGGGCACGCTGCGCGCGACCGTGGTGCGCGACTGCCGCGAGCGCGGGATCCCCGTCCGCACGCTGCCGACGGTCTTCGAGCTCCTGCAGACCGGCGGCAACTTCGTCCGCCAGGTGCGCGACGTGCAGGTCGAGGACATCCTCGGCCGCGAGCCGGTGCGCATGGAGCTCGATCGCGTCGGCGCCTACCTCAACGGCGAGGTCGTGCTCGTCACCGGTGCCGGCGGCTCGATCGGCAAGGAGCTCTCGCGCCAGATCGCCCGCGTCGCGCCGCGGCGGCTCCTGCTGCTCGACCACGCCGAGGACAACCTCTTCCAGATCCAGCGCGAGCTCGAGCACGACCGCCACGTGCATCCCTCCACGCTCGACGCGGTCCTCGCGGACTGCAAGGAGGAGGAGCGCATGCGCGAGGTCTTCGACGCCTACCGGCCGACGGTCGTCTTCCACGCCGCCGCCTACAAGCACGTCGGCCTCATGGAGCAGAACCCGGTCGAGGCGGTGCGCAACAACGCGATCGCGACGCGGCTCATGGCGCGGATCTCCGGCCAGGCCGGGGTGAAGGCGTTCGTGCTCGTGTCGACCGACAAGGCCGTCTCCCCGGCTACGGTCATGGGAGCCTCCAAGGCGCTGGCGGAGTTCGCCCTCGAGGCCGAGCAGGCGCGCTTCCCGCGGACGCGCTACTGCGCCGTGCGCTTCGGCAACGTCCTCGGCTCGTCGGGCTCGGTCGTGCCGATCTTCCGCCGCCAGATCGCGCTCGGCGGACCGGTGACGGTGACCGACGAGCGGATGACGCGCTACTTCATGACGATCCCCGAGGCCGTCCAGCTCATCATCCGGGCCGGCGGCCTGACGAAGGCCGCGGGCGCGGTCCACGCCGAGGAGCACAGCCCCGGCGGCGACGTCTACGTCCTGGAGATGGGCGAGCCGGTGAAGATCATCGACCTTGCGCGGACGATGATCGAGCTGTGCGGGCTGGACCCCGAGCGCGACATCGCGGTCGAGATCATCGGCCGCCGCCCGGGCGAGAAGCTCCACGAGGAGCTGTTCAATCCCTACGAGCGACCGCAGCCGACGCCCGCGGAGAAGATCCTGCGCGCCGAGCGCGAGCCGCGCGCCCCGCTGGCCGTCGACGACATGTTCGACCAGATCGGCCTGCTCGTGCTCGAGGGCGACGCTGCCGGGCTGGCTGCGAAGGTGTCAGAGCTCTCGGCGACTGCCGAGGGCTGGACGACTAGGATCCTGCGGTCGTAGCGACGACGTGCGCATGCTGTCCGCCAATCACACCCAACGAGCAACGGCGCGGTCGTAGCGAGGACCTGTCCTGCTCTCTGCTCCTGATACTCCGGCAAACGGCGCGTTGTGGTGAGCGCGGCGCTCATCGCCGTCTCGCTGAGCGACACGATCGAGCGGATCGGATCCTACGCGGGGCTGGCCGCGGTCGCCGGCCTCGGCGTGCTGTCGCTGCTGTACTTCGCACAGGCGCGCGAGGTCAAGCGGCTGCGCGAGTGGGCCGGGCGCGCGCCGGAGCGCGCCGCGGAGCACGAGCAGCGCGTGCAGGCAGACGCCCAGCGCCGCGTCGTCGCCCAGCCGTTGTCGCCGGCGACGACCGCCGCCAAGAAGGCCGAGGCCGCTCGCACGGCGGCGGCCGCCGCGCTCTACGCGCAGGTGCCGCCCCCGCCGCCGCCCCCGCTCGTCGGCGCGCCCGGGCAGCTCGCCCGGCCGGTTGCCGTCCCGCCCGCCGCCGGCACCGTGCCGGCCGCATCAGGGTCGAGCACCGCCACGACGCCCGCGACCACGCCCGCGGCTCCCGCGCAGGACGCCGGAGCGACCGCCGCCGTCCCGCCGGCGGCGACCGCAGCCGCGGCCGCCCGCCAGGCCGGGGCCCCCTCGCGTGCGCCGTCGGCGCTCGGCAACGGCGCGGGTGGTCAGGAGACGCACGAGTCCGCCG
>Ga0136631_10000323_pt1 | contig 14858 bp, 14 predicted proteins | sample AntDrymUQ6012206_2_FD_104655 | JGI IMG/M metagenome (GOLD analysis project Ga0136631, IMG submission 104655) | Polar desert sand microbial communities from Dry Valleys, Antarctica - metaG UQ601 (22.06) | ecosystem: Environmental > Terrestrial > Soil > Desert | place: Antarctica: Dry Valley... | reverse complement strand
CGGCGCCGGCGCCGCCCCGCCCACGCGGCGATAGACGTTGACCAGCGGATCGAGCGCCAGCGCCCCACCGGTGCGCGGATCGGGCAGCGCCTCCCACGGAAGCCACGCCAGCTCGCCGGCGCAGGCGATCCCCAGCCGCACCGACTGATGCGCGCGCTTGGCACGATCGAGCCACTCGCCCAGCGCACCCGCGACCTTCGCCGGCAAGAACGACTCGCCGAGCAACCGGCCGGCGCGATCCATCGCGACCTCGCCCGGCGCGTCACGGACATCGCTCGCCGGCTCCCGTGACGAGCCCGCCCGCGCTCGCGCGCGGCGCACCTCGTCGATCGCACCCGCAAGGCCAGGGCTGATGCCGGCATGCTCACCCGAGACGTCCACCCGGCGCCCGACAACCACACCCGCCGCTCGTCGACGCGCAGCACGACCTCCAGCGCGTCGGCCAACCCGGCACGCTCGAGCTCGGGCGCCGCGAGATCCGCGCACAACGCCTCGACGCGCTCGCAGCGCGCGACCCACACCGAGTCGCGCAACCAGCCATCGGTGCTGTTGTACCGGCCCGACACGACCCCGACGACGACGTCATCTGCCTGCCGGCGCACAGGGGCACCGCTCATCCCGCGCAGCACATCCGGGCACCGCGCGCGCCCCAGCGCCAGCTGATCGTCACGCGTCGTCCCGCCCGCCCACGTCCCCGGCGCATCCATGTACCGATGCTCGTGCTCGGGATCGTCGAGCCGCGACACGCCCGTCACGACGACCGGCTCGCTTATCGTCACCTCGTCGGTGGCAGCCAACCCGACCACGCAGCGATCCAGCGGCTCGCCGAGCCGCACGACCGCCAGATCCGCGAGCGGGTCGAACGCGATGACCTTACCGTCACGCCGCTTTCCGCCACTCAGCGGATCGACTCCGACCACGGCGCAGACCTCGCCGGCGCCGATGTCGTCGAGCACATGCCACGCCGTGACGACGACTCCCGCCGAGACCTGGAAGCACGTTCCGGCGCCCTCACCCCCAACGTCCAGAACCCGTCCCAGGTAGCCGGGCATGCGCGGATCGCGCGCCGCCTCGCTCACGCAGCCGACCGCTCGTACGACAGCTTCACACGAAGCGTCGCCTCGCCCGACACGCCACCGATGATCACGTTGCCTTTGGCGGAGATCATCAACCCGAACTCGACCTCCACACCGTCGGGCCGTGCGCCGCGCTCAGCCGCCGCGCCGATCATCTGCGCGGTCGACGCCGCGATCTCCACGATCGCCTGCCACGCCTGGTCGAACGCGTCCACGACCCGCTCGCCCGCGCCGGATACCGCCGACGTCGGCTCCGTGCCCGCGACCGGCACGGTCTGCACCAACACCTCCACGTCCCCCACGCGGACCGGCATCGTCCTGACGCTCACTGCCCACCTCCAGTGATCCTCACCCAACCATCGTCGCACCCCCTGTCAAGCGGTACGTGCGACTTCTCGCCCCACTACGCTCGCACCATGCTGCCCGCGCCGCTGACCCGCGCCGCCGGCCCGAGACCGTCGCTCGTCCTGCCCGCGCTGGCCGCCGCCGCGGCGCTGGCGGGGACGCTGGCCGCCGTCGCGCCGCCGAAGCTCGTGCTGGCCGCCGCGCTCGCGCTCGCCGTCGTCCTCGCCGTCGCGCTGCACCCGCCGGTGGCGGCCTACCTGCTGCTGGCCACCACGCCGCTGCTCGCCGGCCTGGACCGCGGGCTCGTCCTGCCGCTCCTGCGCCCGCACGAGGCCGTGGCGGTGCTCGTCGCCGCCGGGCTCGTCGCCCACCTCCTGCTGCGCGCGGCGGCGCGCGAGCCAGCGTTGCTGCGCCTGTCCTTCGGCCGCGTCGACGTCGCGATCCTCCTGCTCGCCGTCACCGGCTCGGTGCTGCCGCTCGTCGACATGGCGCTGCGCGGCCGCGCGATCGTGCAGGACGACCTCCTCTACGCGCTGCAGGTGTGGAAGTACTACGCGGTCTTCGTCATCGTCCGCTCGTGCATTCGCACCCCGGCCCAGGTGCGCCGCTGCCTGTGGCTGGCCCTGCTTGCCGCCGCGGTCGTCGCGCTGGTCGCGATCGCGCAGGTCGTCGGCGCGCCGGGCATCGGGTCGGTCACGCGCCACTACGAGCCCGAGGCTGTCAACCGGCCCCAGCTCGAGCGCGGGACCTCGACGCTGGCCTCCTCGATCGCCGTCGGCGACGTCATGGTCTTCAGCCTCGCGATCGCGGCCGGGCTGCTGCTGCGCGGCGATCGCCGGCAGCTGCTGCTCGGCGCGCTCGGCCTGCTGCTCGTGTTCGGCACGGTGGCCACCGGACAGTTCTCGGCGATCATCGCCATGGTCGTCGGCCTGCTCGCCTTCGGCTGGCTCACCGGCCGCCTGAGCCGCTCGATCCTCACGCTGACCCCGGTGGCCGGGGTCGCCGCGCTGCTGCTGCGCCCGGTCATCGAGGCGCGGCTGAGCGGCTTCCACGGCGGCAAGACGCTGCCGGCGAGCTGGCAGGTGCGACTGGACAACGTCACGACGCATTTCTGGCCGGTGCTCCAGGACGACCTCAACTGGCTGACCGGCGTGCGCCCGCTGGCGCGGATCGCGGGGCCGCGCTTCTCGGGCATAGACTTCATCTGGATCGAGAGCGGCTACGTGTGGCTGCTGTGGACCGGAGGCGTCGCGTTCGCGCTCGCCTTCGCGTGGTACGCGGCGGTGGCGCTGCGGACCGTGGCGCGCATCGCGCGCCGGCGCGCCGACGCGGTCGGGATCGCCGCCACGGCGAGCTTCACGGCGCTCGTGGTGACGGTCGTGCTCATGGCCCTGGACCCGCACGTCACCCTGCGCGGGTCGGCCGACCTCAGCTTCGCGCTGCTGGCCCTGGCGCTGACCGGCTCACGGGCCGCGCCGGCCGGCGAGCCGTGACACGTCGACGTCCGGCCCCGCGAACAGGAAGTCGGCCACGTAGCCGCCGGGCATGCCGTACTCGGCCACGCCCGGACGCAGGTGGGCGAGCTGGTCGCGCTCGACGTCGAACTCGGCCAGCGAGGCCAGGCCCCGCGGGCCGAAGAACCAGCCCTCGTAGCCAAGGCCGCTCAGGTACGCGAACGTCGCCTCGATCGGCGCGGTCTGGTGGCGCTGTTCGATCTCGACGAGCAGCGTAGGGCGCTCGGTGCGGAGCGTCCGCTCGGCGCCCCGCAGCAGCTCGAGCTCGAAGCCCTCGACGTCGCACTTGACGAGCGACGGTGGGCGCCGGCCGGCCAGCGCCGCATCCAGCGTGGTCACGGAGACGGTGATCACCTCGTGCTCGACGCCGGGGACCGGCGCGCCGAGGCTGGCCAGCGCGGTCACCGGACGGCCGCCGACGACCGGCACGTGCAGCTGCGCGCTGCCCGCGGCGCTCGACAGCGCCGTGGCGTGGACCGCGAGCTGCGGGCGGCGCCGCGCGAGGGCCTGCAGCGTGCGCGCGTGGCCGGGGTGCGGCTCGAAGGCGTCGACCTGCCCCGCGCGGCCGACGAGGTGCGCGAGCCGCGCCGCGTACAGGCCCCAGTTGGCCCCCGCGTCGACGACCGCGTCGCCGGGGCCGACGAGCGCGTCGACCGCGGCGAGCGCGTGCCCGTCCTGGCGGCGCTTGATCGCCCAGGTGAGGCCGGCCGTAAGCCCCGGCGCGGCGCGGCGCAGCCGGCGCTGGAGCGCGTGGGCGGTCTTCAGAACCCGGCTTGGGCCCACGGCCGGCCGGCCAGACGCGTCTTGACGTTGGCCTGGTAGGTCTGCGAGCCCGCGCCCCACGGCGACGGGTTGTACCAGGCGCCGACGGCATTCCAACCCTGGCCGGACGCGTAGCCGGCGCCGCACCAGTCGCACAGGCCGTCGTAGTAGTAGCGCACGACGGCGCCCCAGTAGTCGGCATTGAACGCCGTGGACTTCCAGCGCAGCGGGTCGGTGCCCGGGTGCAGGCCCTGGGGCGTCCACTTGATCTGCATGATGCCCAGCGACTGGTACACGTTGCTCGTCGTGCCCACGCGCGAGTAGGCGGGATAGCTCAGCGGGTCGATGACCCTCTTGAGGTCGCCGAGCTGGGACACGTCCCATGTCGACTCGTTTGCGGCCACCGAGCGCACGACGTCCTCGGGGATGCCCCACTTGTGGGCCACCCACTGCAGGATCTCGTCGGTCGTGCCGAGGAAGCCGCCTGTCACGCGCGCGGTGAGACGGTTGTACATCAGCGCGGTGCGGTTGTACTTGTCACGCTGGCCGTTGCGAAACGTGTTCAGCTCTGCCGCGGTCGGCCGGTAGGCGTTCTCGTCGGCGCCGCCGGGGCGCGTCTCGGGGGCAGGGCTGACGAGGGCCGCGGCCTGGGCGTCGGACAGCGGGGCCGCGCCCGCGGCGCGCCAGCCGGTGATCGCGCCCGGCGCCGGCGCCGGGGTGGGCGCGGAGGCGGGCGCCGGGATCGCGACGGACGGGGCCGCCGGCACGGGCAGGGGCGCCGGCACGGGCGCGGCCGCCGGGACGGGCGGGGGCGCCGGGGTCGTCATGGGAGCGGGCGTGGTCGGCGTCGTCGGCTTCGCGGGGCGGCGCTTGGCCTTGCGGGCCGCGTGTGCCTTCTGGTGCGCCGATGCGCGCTTGACGCACGCGCGCTTGGCCTTGCCGTGCCTGGCGGCGCAGGCGATGGTGTGGGCGTCTGCCGGGGCCGGAGCGCCGGCGGAGACCGCGCCGACGAGGAGCAGGCAGAGCAGGAGGGCGATGGGGAGGAAGCGGAAGGGGATCACCCTTCACACCTCGTCCGGCGCGACCGCGGCCCCGCACGGCCACGGCGCAAGACGGACGTTCGTTCGTCGAGGTGCGTCCGCGCTCGAACTGGACGGACCGCCGATGCGGCGGCCTCAGCGGGCCGCCGCCATCACTGGTGGACGCGTCCGGAGGACGTCGGGGTTCCGCGCCTGACGGCCACCGTCCCCGATCATGTCATCGCAGGGGCAACGCGCGCGGCCTTGGCGCGACGCGACCGCCCGTCGGGGCAACGAACGCGCGCGTCGTGTCGCCGGAAGCGCGCCATGTGCCACCCGGCACGACACGACCGCCCACGAGGGCGACAAACGCGCGCGTCGTGTCGCCGCAGGCGCGCTACAGGCCACCGGGCACGACACGACCGCCCGCGAGGACGATAACGCGCGTCGTGTCGCGGCCGGGCATCCGGCAAACCCGGCGCAGATCCGGCCACACCGCTACTCCAGCGGCGGGCTCAGCACGGCCGGCTCGAAGAGCAGCGCCCGCGCGCCTCCGGCTCGCGTCGCGGCGTGCATCGCCGTCGCGGCGCGCTGCCAGACAGTGTCGGCCTCCTTCGCCCCGGCGCCGAAGACTGCGGCGCCGATGCTGGCGGTGACCGGCGTCCCGATCCGCTCCGCCGAGTCGGCCTGCGCCTGCTCCAGACGCTCGAGCAGGTCCTCCGCGAGCCCCATGAGGCTTGCGGCATCTCCGTGCGGCACGAGCACCGCGAACTCGTCCGCGCCGACGCGGGCGGCGAAGTCGCTGCGCCGGACGCGCGACTCGAGCGCGCTCGCGAAGCGGCGTAGGACGTCGTCGCCGCCGCCGCGCCCGAGCGCGGCGTTGATGGCGTCCAGACCGTCGACGTCGATCATGAGCACGCCGCCGTCCGTGCCGTAGCGCTCGGCGCGCGCGGCGTGACGCCGCAGCTCACGGGCGAAGCCGGCGCGGTTGAGCAGGAGGGTCAGCTCGTCGCGATCGGTAAGCGTCCGCAGACGCTCCTCCTCGCGGCGGCGCTCGGTGATGTCCTGCAGCTGGACGAGCAGATGCTGCGGCCGGCCGGCGCTGTCGCGGATGACCGCCACGTGGACCGAGGCCGGGATCTCGTGGCCGTCGGCGTGGAGCAGGCGCTTCTCGGTGACGTGGACCGTCGTCGCCCCCTCGGCGAGCGCCTGCAGTCCCGCGACGCTGGACTCGATCTCGTCCGGATGCAGGAGCGACGTCAGCGTCGCCCGGCGCAGCTGGCTGAGGCGCGTGCCCGTGAGCTCGGCGAGCGCGAGGTTCGCCGACCAGAAGCGCCCGTCGAGCCCGGCGATCCCCATCCCGACCGGCGCATGGTCGAAGGCGACGCGGAAGCGCTCCTCCGCCTCGAGCGACGCCCGCTGCGCCAGCCGCTGCTCGGTGACGTCGCGGATCGTCATGATCGCGCCGCGAGCACCGCTGGACGCCGCGATCGGCTGCCCGGCGAGGACGAGCCAGCGGCGCTCGCCGGCCGGATCGCCCGCGAGGTACTCCTCGTCAGCGACGGCTTCTCCGCGCAGCGCGCGCTGCAGCGGGAGATCGTCTCTGGCGACGGGCTCACCGGAGGCCGCCAGGTGCAGCTGACCGCGGTCGGCGAGGTCCCCGAGCGCGAGCGACTCGTCCTCGACGTAGCGCCGCGCCGCGGCGTTGACGATCCGCAGCTCGTCGCGCTCGTCGGAGGCGATCACCCCCTCGGCGAGGTTCTCCAGGACGGCTGCGATGAACCGGCGCTCGGCTTCGACCTCGTCGCCGCCGCGGTCGCTGTGCGCCGAGTGCTCGGCCCAGACGATCTCCCGCCGTACGACTCGCGCCAGCTCCTGCAGGATCTCGAGCTCCTCCTCCGACCACGTCCGCGACCTGCGATCGGCGATGCTCAGCGCGCCCACCGCGCGCCCGGAGGCGGTCGTCAGCGGCATCCCCGCATAGGCGACGATGCCGAGCTCGGCGATCGCGAGACTGTCGCGCAGGACCGGATCGGCACGCGCGTCGGCGACGACCAGCGGCGCGGCGTTGGCGACCGCGTAGCGGGCGAGCGAGTGCGTCAGCGGCCATTCGCGGCCCGCGGCGAACGGCTGCGGCACGCCCACCTGCGCGGTGAGGAACTCGCGATCGACATCGACGAGCGAGATGAGCGCGATCGGAGCGTGCAGGAGCTTCGCGGCGAGGCGGACCAGCCGGTCGAAGCTCTCGTCGGGCGGGCTGTCGAGCAGGCCGGTCGCCTGCAGTGCCTGACGACGATCCCGCCCGTCGTCCGCATCGCCGACCACCGCGGCCCGCTCGGTGACGCGTGCCGGGAGCACGACGCGGACCGTCGTGCCCTCGCCGGGTGCCGAGCTGACGTGGAGCTGCCCCCCGGCGGCGTGGACGCGGTGGCGCGTGGACGCCAGGCCGACGTGTCCGGCGGCGAGCGCCTCCTCGGTGCGCTCGGCGACGACCATCCCCAGCCCGTCGTCGGTGACCGTCAGCACGATCGCCTCCGCCGTGCGCTCGAGGCGGACCTCGAGGCGGCCGGCCGCCGCGTGCTTGACGGCGTTGGTGACGAGCTCGCGCGCGGCGGCGTAGAGCAGCGCGTCGTGCGGACCGAGGGCGTCCGGATCGACCTGCAGCTCGACGTCGAGGCTCGCCCGGCGCGCGGCGCGGTCGAGCTCGACGTGCAGCGCGACGCCCAGCCCGCGGTCGGCGAGCGCGGTCGGATGCAGGCCGAGGACCGTCTCGCGCAGCGCGCGCACGGCGTCCGTCAGCGCCTCGTCGGCGTACTCGAGCGACTGCAGGTAGCCGGCGCGCGCCTCGCGGACATCCTGCTGGGCGGCGAGCAGCGACTGCAGCGTGTCGTCGTGGAGCCGTTCGCCGATGCGCGCCCGCTCGCGCTCCTCGGCGTCGAGGGCCTCGTGCAGGAGCGCCGCGCGGTCGACGGCGAGCTCCTGGACCTCGCGCGTCCGGCGCGAGATGGCGCGCGCCAGCGCGACGCCGATCGCCCCGACGACGAGCAGCGCGGCGAGCGTCTCGACGAACGCGGTGTCGGCCGCGCGCGTCCCGAGCGAGGAGGCCGAGACCGCGACGAAGCCGGCGCCCGCGAACGCCGTCAGCAGCGCGATCATTCGCGCCGAGTGGGCCAGCCCCATGGCGACCGGGTAGATGACGAGCGCCAGCCGGGCCTCCGACGCCGGGCCGCCGCTGAATGCTATGAGTCCGAGGATGAACGCGACGTCGGTCAGCGCGATCGCCACGCTGGGCAGGCCGCGCAGCCCGCGCGCGGCGAGCACGATCGCGTAGACACAGCCGACCGCGAGCGTGACGAGGAAGCCCGTCTCATAGGCGGCGGGGCCGAGCAGGACCGCGAGCGCCACGACGATCGCGGCACCGATGCGCAGCGCGGCGGAGGCCTGCGCCGAGGTAAGTCGTGTCCCCGTACCGTTCAGCCGTTCCATGGCCTAGAGCTCCATCCTGGTGCCGGTTCTCCGAAGCACGCAGCGTAGTCGGTCCGGCGGCGAGCGGACGCGGCTGGGCGGGGTCGTGCGACCGGCCGAATACGAGATCGTCTGTTTTTCGTGCGGCAAGGGTATGGATTAAGCGGCGCGATCCGTCATCCTTGACACCATGAGCCCCCCGAACGTCTCCCCAGCGGCCGTTCCAAAGGGCGGCACGCGAGCCGTGACGGTCGTCCTTGCCGACGACAGCGACGTCTACCGGCGCGGCATGCGGCGGGCGATCGAGGCCGACGAGCGGCTGGCGCTCGTCGCCGAGGTCGCCGACGGAGCGGCGGCGCTCGAGGCGATCCGCGAGCACCAGCCCGACGTCGCGCTGCTCGACTTCCAGATGCCGGCGCTCGACGGCGTCGAGGTCTGCTGCCGGGTGCACGCCGACCCGCCGGTGCACCGCACGAGGTTCGTCCTCGTCAGCGCGTTCCTCGGCGAGGACGTCATGGTGCGCGCCCGTGCCTGCGGCATGGATCGCCAGCTCGACAAGACGACGCCGCGGCGCAGGATCTGCGACGTGCTCGTGGAGGCGACGGCCGCCGATCCGAAGGGGTCGAGCTCGGGCGCCAACGCGGCCTGACGCAGGCGTCCGCGCCGGCAGCGCGGCAAGGCGTACGGTTGGCGGCGGTCATGGCTGCACGCGTGTCGGTCTACGTCGGAGAGGACCACCCGATCTATCTCGCGGGTCTCGTGCGCGCGCTGCGCCGGCGGCCCGAGTTCGACGTGGTCGGCTTCTCGAGCGACGGGCGCGACGCGCTGGAGGAGATCCGCCGCCTCGTGCCCGACGTCGCGATCCTCGACGAGAACATGCCGGGGCTGCTCGGCAACGAGGTGCTGAAGGCGATGAGGCGCGACGGGCTGCCCACCCGCGTCGTCATGCTCTCGGCCTCGGCCGACAGCGCCGCCGTCCTGCGCGCCATGGCCGACGGGGTGAGCGCATATCTCACGAAGGACTCCGACCGCGCCACGATCTGCGACGCCGTCGCGGCGGTCGCCCGCGGTCAGACACTGCTCGCCCCACAACGCGGTCAGAGGCTGCCGTGATGAGATGTGGGATAGCCCGCGACCGCTTCACCTGGCAGGACGGCGAGCGCACGATCCACTTCGGACGGGGCGCGCTCGCAGACACGCCCTCCTCGCTCGGTGAGGGCTTCACGCTGCTGACCACGGCGCGGGCCCGCGCCATGGCACCCGAGCTCGCCGCGCGCGCGGGCGCGATGCACGAGGTGGCTGCGGGCCGGGTCGACGAGATCGCGGGCGCCCTGCTCGGCGAGGTCGAGCCCGCTGAGCTCGTCGTCGCGCTCGGCGGCGGACGGGTCATCGACACCGCCAAGGCACTGGCGGCCGCGCGGCCGCCGGGCCGGCGGCCGCGCGTGGCCGCCGTGCCGACGACGCTCAGCGCGGCGGAGATGACCGCCGTCCACCGCCGCGCCGCGGGTGCCGACGGGTCGCTGCCGGGCGTGCGGCCGGCGATCGTCGTCAACGATCCGGCGCTCAGCGCCTCGCAGCCCGACGTCGCGCTCGCGGCGAGTGCCGCCAACGCGCTCGGCCATGCTGCCGAGGGGCCGGCGACGATCCGCGCGAGCCCGGTCCCGGCGCTCGCCGGGCGCGAGGCGGCGCGGCTCATCGCCGCCGCCTACGGGAACGACGGCGAGCCCGACCGCGACACGCTCGCGCTCGGCGCGCTGCTGTCGGGCTACGCGATCGACGGCGGCGGCTACGGCCTGCACCACGTCATGTCCCAGACGCTCGCCCGCTTCGGCGGCGTCGGCCACGGCCCGGCGAACGCCGCCATGCTCCCGCATACGCTTCGCGCGCTCGAGCGCCGCGGGGCGCCCGGCGCGGGCGCACTCGTCGGTCTCGCGACGGAGTTGGCACGCCGCGCCCAGGCCGTGCGACTGCGTGACCTCGGGGTCGACGCGGCCGTTCTCGACGCGTGCGCAGATGCCGCCTCCTCGCGGGCGGAGCTCGACCTCATCCCTCCGCGGCCGGATCGCGACGAGCTGCGCGGGATCTACGAGTCGGCGTTCTGACCTGCCACACTCGCCGGGTGAACAAGGACGCTGCTGTCCTGGACCGCGCCCTCTTCGACGAGTTCGCCGAGCTCTTCGACCGCGACGAGATGCGCGACGTCGTCGAGGAGTGGCACGCCGACGTGTCGCAGGCGCTGCAGATCATCGAGGACGCGCGGCAGCGCGACGATCCCGCCGAGGTCGCCCGCATCGCCCATCGCACCGCCGGCGGCGGCCTCGCGATCGGCGCCACGAGCCTCGCCGCCGTCTGCGACGGGCTGCGCGAGCTGGCCGAGTCGGGTGCCGGCGTCACGGCCGGCGACGTCGAGCGCATCCGCCGTGCGGCCGAGGCGACGCACCGCGCACTCGAGAACGCCGTCGGCCTCTGAGCCTGGATCCACCGAATCTCGCGGCGACTCGCCCCCGTGAGCCGATCCATCGACGACCTTCGGCGGATCCACGCTGAGGCCCGTCCCGGTTGGGATCGTGCGTTGAGGTGAGAGACCTACCGGGATAGGCCCCAAGCTACGTCCCGGCACCGCCCCCGCCCCGGGGACGGAGGCATACTCCCGCCGATGACCGACCCGCCAAGCGATCGCGCCGGCTCCGCGACGGCGCCGATGCTCGACCTGCTGACAGGGCTCATGGCGAGCGCGCCGAAGCGCTGCGCGTACGCGGAGGCGCGCCACGTGGCGACCGACAGCGAGGGCGTGCTCGTGCGCAACGGCCACGTCGAGCAGGTCGACAGCGACGCCTCAGGCGGGATCGGCGTGCGCGTGCGCGTCGGCGGCGGCTGGGGCTTCGCGGCGACGCGTGAGGCAACCCGCGCCGGTGCCGAGCGCGCGCTGGCCCGGGCGCTGGCGATCGCCGAGAGCCAGCCGGTCGCACCCGCCGGGCCGCTCGCCCCGGTGCAGCCCGCGCGCGGGCACTGGTCCTGCGCCCACGAGCGCGATCCCTTCGACGTGTCGCTCCAGGACAAGCTCGAGCTGCTCTTCGCGGCCGAGGCGGCACTGCGTGGCGACCCGCGCATCGTGCGCTCCGACGCCGCGTGCGCCAGCCGGCGCGTGCGCAGCGCCTTCGCCTCGACCGACGGCGCCGCGTGCACGCAGGAGCGCCTCGAGTGCGGCGCCGCAATCGCCGTGATCGCCGTCGACGGCGACGAGCTGCAGGTGCGCTCCTATCCCGGCGCCCACGAGCCGTCGGCGGCCTGCGCCGGGTGGGAGCACGTGCTCGAATTCGACCTCGTCGGGCACGCACCGCGCGTGGCCGCAGAGGCGATCGAGCTGCTGACCGCGCCGCCCTGCCCCAGCGGGCGCGCGACCGTCATCCTCGGCGGCGAGCAGCTCGCGCTGCAGATCCACGAGTCGATCGGGCACGCGCTCGAGCTCGACCGGATGCTGCTGGACGAGGCGGCGTACGCGGGCACGAGCTGGGTCTCCCCCGCCGACCTCGGCACGCTGCGCTACGGCTCCGAGCAGCTGCGGATCACCGCCGACGCGACGCTGCCGGGCGGCCTGGGCTCGTTCGGCTGGGACGACGAAGGCGTGGCCGCTGCGCGCACGGAGCTCATCGACGAGGGCATCCTGCGCCGCGCCCTGTCCGACCGCCAGTCGGCGGCGGCGATCGGACTGGAGCGCTCCGGCGGGTGCGCGCGCGCCGACGGCTTCGCCCGCCAGCCGATCGTGCGCATGACGAACGTCTCGATCGAGCCCGGCGATGCCGGCACGCTCGCCGACCTCGTCGCCGACACCGGCGAGGGGCTCTACCTGGAGACCAACCGCTCGTGGTCGATCGACGACCGCCGCCTGCACTTCCAGTTCGCCACCGAGACCGCGCGCGAGATCCGCGGCGGCGAGCTCGGCCGCCTGCTGCGCAACCCGAGCTACGCGGGGGTGACGCCGCGCTTCTGGCGCGGGCTGGACGCCGTCTGCTCGGCGTCCGAGTGGCGGCTGTGGGGGCTGGCCAACTGCGGCAAGGGCGAGCCGGGGCAGCTCATGCGCGTCTCGCACGGCACGGCGCCCGCCCGCTTTCGCGACGTGCAGGTGGGCGTCGCCTGATGGCGCCGTCCGCGAGCGGCGAGGACACGCTGCAGACCGCCCAGCGCGTGCTCGCGCTCGCCGGTGAGGACACGCAGGTCACGGTCATCCGCGAGCGCTCGCTGCTGTCGCGCTTTGCGCGCTCCGCGCCGACGCAGGCGACCGCGGTCGACGACACGACCGTCGAGGTCCTGGTGGTGCGCGACGGCCACACGGCGGTCGCCGCGACGAACCGGCTCGACGACGACGCGCTGCGCGCGACGGCCCGGCGGGCCGAGGACGCGGCGCTCGCGAGCGCGCGCTCGGGGCCGGGACTGCACCCGGGGCTCGCCCAGCCCGCCCCGGTGCGCAACCACTCGGGCTTCGACGTCGAGACCGCGCGGCTGGACCCCGCGCGCGCCGCTGCCGCGCTGCGCGAGGTGTTCGCGGCCGCCGCCGAGCACGGCGTGGAGGCGTTCGGTGTCTGGACGGCGGGCGCCGTGCGGACCGCAATCGCGTCGACGACCGGGCTCGCGCTCGACGACGAGGTGACCGACACCTTCATGAAGGTCGTCTGCCGCGACGCCGGCGGGCGCAGCGGCTACGCCGCCGGCACCGCGGTCGCCGCCTCGGCGCTGGACGCGGCCACGCTCGGACGGCGAGCGGCGGCCAAGGTCACCGGCGAGCCGCTCGCCGAGCTTGGGCCGGGGATCTACCCGGTCGTGCTCGAGCCCGAGGCCGTCGGGCTGCTGCTCGAGTTCCTCGGCATGCTCGCGCTCAACGGCCTGGCCCATGCCGAGGGCCGCGGCGCGCTGAGCGGGCGCATCGGCACCCCCGTCGCAGCCCAGGGGATCGATCTCGCCGACGCGCCGCGCTCGGAGCGCACGCTGCAGCGCGCGTTCGACTTCGAGGGCGTGCCGAAGGCGTCGGTGGCGCTCATCCAGGACGGCGTCGCGAAAGGGGTCGTGCACGACCGCCGCTCGGCCGCCGTCGCCGGCGGGGCGGCGCGCTCGACCGGCCACGCGATCGCCCCCGGCGGCTCGCCGTGGGGCCCCGCGCCGACGAACCTCGTGCTCGCCGGCGGCGGCGCGGCGGACGTCGCCGAGCTCACCGCGCCGATCGAGCGGGGGATCTACGTGACCCGCCTGTGGTACGTCAACACGGTCCGCGAGAAGGAGACGCTGCTGACGGGGATGACGCGCGACGGCACGTTCCTCGTCGAGGACGGCGAGGTCACGCGGCCGCTGCGCAACGTGCGCTTCACCGACTCGGTCCTGCGCCTGCTCGCGGCGACCGAGGCGCTGACCAGCGCCCAGCGGCTCGTGAGCGAGGGCGAGTTCTACGGCCGCCGCTTCGCCCAGGGCGTCGTCTGCCCGGCCCTGCGGGCCGGAGGCTTCCGCGTGACGGGCGCGACGGAGTAGACCGCGGCGCCTCACCAGTTCACCAGCGATCGTGGCGAATATAGGGCGTAGAGAGCCCCAAATTCGACACGGGGCACGCTCAGGCAGCGGTCGTGTCGCGTAAGGGGCGGATATCGCGCCCGGGTCGACACGCCCGCCTGCGCCGAAGCCGACTCGGCACCCTCGTTCCCGTCCCTTCTACGGGTAAATGCCAGGATTGGCTGAGGCTCACGTGGTGAGAGTCTCGATGTAGGCGCGGGCGTCGTGCAGTGTTGCGTGGTCGCCGTCGTGCATGTACCAGCCTGATCCGGTGGAGTCGCGTTCGGCGACCAGCCAGCGATGGCGCATTTCGGTGTTGAGCTTCCACGGGTTGGCGATGCGCCAGTGGCCGTCGGCGGATTCGAACAGTCCGCGCTCGATCTTGCGCCAGTCGTCAGACATCGGCGTTCTTCTCCTCGCCAGGGACACGTAGTTCGCATCCGTCGGCGAAGGCTTGGTCTTGGAGGATGCGGACGGCGCGTGTGAGGGCGGTGCGTTGGGCGTGCTGCTGCGGGCTGAGGTCGCGTTTGTTAGACCAGCGCGCGAGTTGGCGCTGCGCGGCGAACTTCAGCGCCAGGACCTGGTCGCTGGTGAGGCGTGGTGTCGGTTCGTCGTTCATCGTGCACGCTCCTGTTCGCGCACTCCGAAGTCGATGTCGCGTAGCTGGCCGTGGCGCACCTGCGGTGGTTGCAGCCGGCCGATGATGCGCTGGCGTTCGCTGTGGGGATCGTCGACGACGAGCTCGATCGAGTCGATGCGCTCGGCCGCGCGGTGGGCGGCCGAGCCACGTCGGCGAACGAGCTGGGTCAGCTCGGTGCGCAGGCTGTCGTCGAGGGGTTCGTGAAAGCGCACCCGCACGAGACGGCGCTCGGCCTGGGTCAGCCCGAGCCGATCGTCAAGGCTGATCGTGATGTGCGCGCATCCGCAGACCAGCCGTCCGGCCCGATATGCGCGGGCCGTGCGGTAGCTGCATGCGAATCGGTGCTGCTCGGCGTGGGTGATATCGCGCGGGGCGGGTGGGTGTTGCAGCGGCCTGAGCTGCGCGCGGCGCGACTCCTCCTTGAGGTGTGTCTGAGCTAACGCCACAGATCGGCCCGGCGATTAGTCCGCATTGGGCGGGTCGGGCGGTGGGGTGTTGGTGG
>Ga0136631_10000322_pt1 | contig 14887 bp, 13 predicted proteins | sample AntDrymUQ6012206_2_FD_104655 | JGI IMG/M metagenome (GOLD analysis project Ga0136631, IMG submission 104655) | Polar desert sand microbial communities from Dry Valleys, Antarctica - metaG UQ601 (22.06) | ecosystem: Environmental > Terrestrial > Soil > Desert | place: Antarctica: Dry Valley... | reverse complement strand
GCAATGGGTCGACCCCTACCACGAGAACGACGCCCAGCACGGCCACCGCGAGGAGACCTTCTTCCGGCGCTATCTGCGGCCGACCACGCTGAACGCGGCGAGTGCCGTCCGGCCGAAGTTGGAGCCCACGTCGCAGACCACGTCGCCCGGCCGCAGATAGCGCCGGAAGAAGGTCTCCTCGCGCTGGCCGTGCTGGGCGTCGTTCTCGTGGTAGGGGTCGACCCATTGCTGCGCAGAGCTGTTCGAGGGATAGAAGCGAAGGCGGAAGCCGCGCTTGGGAATCACGAACCGCGTCGACAGCCCGCTGTACCTCAGCGCCCTGGACACGAGAAAGCGGCCCACACGGGGTTCGCGACGCAGTATGTCGGCACAGCGCCGCAACACGGCCGCAGCGTAGCAACGGGGTTGGACGGCCAGCGCTCTATAGACGCCCCCTTGGAGATTTGCCCGTTTCTCCGGAAACCGAGTCTCTATCATCACCCCGCGAGGTGCCCGCCGGAAGCGCACGCCCGCAGGAATCACACCGTCTGCCGGGCGGGCCGCGGCGGACTGCGCACCGCCGATCTCCTTGAATGCTTCGAGACGAGGACCATGTCAACCCCGCCTGACGCCGCCGCCGCACTGGTTTCACACGGCTCGGTAGACCCGCTCTCGGTCAGCGTGATCGTGTGCGCGTACACCGAAGACCGCTGGACGCTGCTCACCGAGGCGATCGACTCGGTGCTGCACCAGGATAGGCCCGTGAACGAGATCGTCCTCGTGATCGACCACAACCCCGAGCTGGCCGCGCACGCGGCCGAGGCGTTCGAGGACCTCGCCACCGTGCACGTTCTCAAGAACGAAGAGCCTCGCGGACTCTCGGGCGCGCGCAACACGGGCGTGCGACACGCCGCTGGGGACATCCTCGCCTTTCTGGACGACGACGCACGCGCGCACCCCGACTGGCTCACGTCGCTGCTCGAGCCATTCACGGATCCAGCGGTGATGGGCACCGGCGGCTTCGTCGCACCGGCGTGGGAGGAGCCGCCGCCCAGGTGGCTGCCACACGAGTTCCTCTGGGTCGTCGGCGCCAGCTACATCGGGCTGCCGCTCGAGCGCGTGCCGATTCGCAATCCCATCGGTGCCAGCATGGCGTTTCGCGCGGAGGCCTTCCGGCTCGCCGGCGGCTTCACCCAGGGCCTCGGCCGGCTCGGCAAGACGCCGCTGGGCTGCGAGGAGACCGAGTTCGGGATCCGGCTGCGTCAGACCGTGCCCGGATCGATCGTCCTCTACGTACCTGACTCGCGCGTGGACCACCACGTGCCCCGCGAGCGCGCGACCTGGCGGTATTTCGCGTCGCGCTGCTGGGCGGAGGGAGCCTCCAAGGCGCTTGTGACCGAGCACGTCGGCGGTTCGGACGGCCTGGCGAGCGAGCGCTCGTACGCGACGCGAACGCTTCCGCGCGGCGTCCTCGCCGGGCTGTGGGCCGCGCTGCGCGGAGACCGCAGCGGCGTGGCGCGATCCGGGGCGATCGCGGCGGGGCTCGCGATCACCGCCGCCGGATACCTGCGTGGCCGGCTGGCGATCGCCCGCGCGCCCGTGCCCCCGTTGAGCTTCCGGCCCACGCTGATCCGCAGCGTCGAGCTGGCGCAGGCGCTGGCGCCGATCACCGCGCCGGTGTCGCAGTTCGGCCAGCCGTACGAGTCGCTGTTCGTGCTCGCGCGTCTCAAGGGCGAGCCGGTCGGGCTGGCGACGCTGGCCCTGCCCGCGGGAAGCCTGGCCGCCGAACAGCTCGCCGAAGGCCTGTGGGACGCGATTGGCCCCCAGCTGCGCGAGCACCCGGCCGCGCCCGCCGGCGACGACGACGAGCCGCTCGGCCCAGCGACGCTCCTCCGCGGCCTCTCGGACTGGGAGCCCGGACGACCCCGACCTGCTCTGTCACCGCAGGATGCCCCGCGCGTCACGGTGATCGTGCCCACCGGAGGCCGCGCGGACAGGCTCGAGGACTGCCTCCACAGCCTGCGGGCGCTGCGCTACCCGGACTTCGACGTGCTGGTGGTCGACAACCGTCCGTCCGACCCCGCGACGCGGCGGGTTGTCGAAGCGCACGCACGCGAGGACGCGCGCGTCGGTTACACCGCAGAGAAGCGCCCCGGAAGCTCGGTCGCGCGCAACCACGGGATCGCCCGCACGTCGTCGCCGATCGTGGCGTTCACCGACGACGACGTCATCGTCGACCCCGACTGGCTCACCGCTCTCGTATGCCCGTTCACGCGCGACCCGGATGTCACCGCGACGACCGGCCTCATCCTGCCGGGTGAGCTGGAGACCCACGCGCAGTGGTCCTTCGAGCACTACCGCGGCTTCGGCCGCGGCGTGCAGCCGCGCCTGTTCGACCTCAACAGCCACCGCGCGGATGACCGGCCGCTGTATCCGTACTGGGGCGGCATCTTCGGCTCGGGCAACAGCATGGCCTTTCGCCGGGCCCAGCTGCGCGCGATCGGCGGCTTCGATCCCGCCCTCGGTGCGGGGAGCCTGGCGCGCGCCGGAAGTGACGTCGAGGCGCTCAGCCAGCTCGTTCTCGGCGGCGGCCGGATCGCCTACGAACCGCACGCCGTGTGCTGGCATGCGCATCGCAGTGACGAGCAGGGCCTGCGCCGGCAGCTGTTCAACTACGGCATCGGCCTGACGGCGATCATCACCAAGTGGTCGCTGCGGCGACCGTCGTTCTTCGTGTCGGTGCTGCGCACGGTCCCGCTGGTCCTCGGCGGCTCGCCGGCCGCACAGCCCGGCCAGCGACCGGGCCTGCCCGCCCATCTGCGGCGGCGCGAGATCATGGGCTACGCGCTCGGGCCGCTGTTCTACCTGCGCAGCGTATGCTGGGCACGGCGGCTGCGGCTGGGCGACGCGTTGCTCGAGCCCGCCGGCCGCGCTCGCGACGCGTGAGCTACTCGTAGATCCGAACGTAGTCGACGAACATCCGGACGGGCTGCTTGAGGACGCGGTCGTGGCGCGCGTCGAGCTGGATGCCCATGTGATGGAGCACGTCGGGAATCGCGGACCGGTCGGTCACTGCCCAGGCGAGCTTGCCGTCGCGGTAGATCAGCAGCTCGTCCTTGCGCCAGTCCATCACCATCGTGTGCCATTCCGAGGCATTGACCTTGTGGCGGTGGAGCTTCTGCGTCGTGTGGTTGCTGCCGTAGTGGATGTACGTGTCGAGCGTGCTGCGATCGGCCACAGGGCCGGTTTCGTAGATGTCGTTCTCGGTGAACTCCGGCGACCGCTGGTGCTTGGGCCAGGTCATCACGATCCCGCTCATCGTCGCCGTCGGGTCCTTCTCCGTCCTGACCCGGAACTCGTAGCGGCCGTACGTGTAGTTCCCGCGGTGCGCCATGCCGCCGCTGACGAGCTCGCCGTTCACCATCTGCGCGGTGAGGACGAGCATTCCGTTGCGGACCGCGAAGGCTGACCGCCGTCGCAGCCCATGGCCCAGATACCCGGGGCTGTTCCACGCAGACCATTGCGTCGTATCGAGAGCTGTTCCGTCGAAGTTGTCAGCGAAACGCAGTTTGGTGTTCGGCCGCGGGAGTGGCGCGCCGCGCTTCATCACGGACCAGCGGTGACGCTGAACGGTGGTGTGCCCGTTGCGGCGCGCGCGGACTCTGAAGACGTGCCTGCCGGTCGGCAAGCCGCGATAGCGCACGCGGCTTGAGCAACGACGGTAGCGTCGCTTGTCGATCCGGCAACGCATCTGCGACTTGCGCACTCTCTTCATGCGGAACACCGCCGTGCGGTTGCTGGTGCGCCTCAGCGGCGAGCGCACGATCTTCACGAGCTTGAGCAACGCGACCGGCTGGGTATCGGCTTCCGTTGCCCCCGAAGCAGAAACCGCCGCGCCCGCGGGCACCGCAGCCGTCGCGAGCACCGCGAGGCAGGAGATCAGCAGCGCGGAGAGAAGGCGTAATTGCAGGATGTGCCGATAGGTCATTGCGTCGCCGAGCATGCCGACATCCGGCGTGTCGTTTCTGGGGACATGCGTCCCGTCCCCCGGGGACAGCGACGATACCAAGGCTTCGCGTTGCTGGCGACGGTCGCGCTGAGGCCTCGACCATTGGCCAGTTCATGAGCTTGCGGGCGACTATCATCGCCCTGATGGGCCGGGCTCCATCGACCGAGGCGCAGGACGCCGCCGTTGCGCCCGACGACGCCGCTGAGCGCGCCAGGCCAGCCAACGCGCTGCGCCTTGTCTCGATCGCGATCGTTGCGATCGCCGCGATGGCGCTCATCGCCGTGGGCTGGGACTCGCCGGTCCGCGTCGCGGTCACGCTTGCCTTCTTCCTCTTCGTCCCAGGCCTCGCGCTCGCCGAGCTGCTGATGATCCGCGACCCCGTGCACCGGCTGGCGATCGCCACCAGCGCGAGCCTCGCCATCGAGACACTCGTAGCCGTGGCGCTCATCTACGCCGGGGTCTTCTCCGCCGAGGCGGCGTCGGCCGTCGTCGTGGGCCTGACCCTCGCCGCGCTGATCGCCGCTGGCCTGACTCGCAACTGGCGCATGCCGGCCAAGGCGCCCGACAACGAGCCACGCCACGCCGCGACGTGACAGGCCTGCTGCCGGAGGTCGTCCGCGACACGATCGGTGAGCAGTCGCTGTATTCGGCTTCTGAGTCCTTCGGCGTCGTGGCGTTCGTCCTGCTCGTGGTGCTGCTGCTCGAGCAGGAGGCCCTGCGCACGATGCGGACCGCCCCGGACCGCGCGAGGGTGCTCTCGGCGCTCGTGGTGCCGCTCCTGGTGGCCGTGATGCTCACCATCATCCTGCGCGTGACGAAGCTTCTGCCGTGACGCCACCGACGACCCAGGAAGGGGCTGGGGCAAGCGACCGCCGCAGGCGGGCGAACCTCTACGTTGCGGGCGCGCTGCTTGGCGCCGCGCTGTTCACCGCCGTAGAGGCCGGGCTGGTGGCGTCGGGACACCTGCTCGAGGCGCAGATCGCCGACGCGGTGCTCGCGTTAGCGCTCGTCAACGTCGGCCCGCTTCGAGAGATGAAGGTCACGACGCAGCGCGAGGCCGCGGCGCTCGCGGCAGTGCGCGCGCTGGCGCTCGTCCCGCTCATGCGCGTCGTCGGGCTGGGGCTGCCGATGCGCGAATGGTCCGAGCCGGTCGCCGCTCTGGCGATCGCGCTCCCCATCGGCCTCGTGGCACTGCGGCTCGCCCCCGGGCGCCTAGAGGGGGGCAGCCTGTTCTCGCTGCGGCCACTGCGCCCGAACCTCTACGCCCTGGCGGCGGGCGCGGCGCTCGGGCTCGTCGCGTATCTGGCCGGCGCGCCTGCGCTCTTCCCCGACGGCGCCGCGGGCGAGCGGATCGCGCTCGGCGTCGCGGTCGGGGTGCTCGCGGCCTGCGTCGAGGAGCTCGTCTTCCGCGGGCTCGTCCAGCGGACGCTGCAGCGCGCCGCCGGCAGGCTGGGAATGCTGACGGCGGGCACCGTGTTCGCGGCGACGTACCTCGATGCCGGGTCGACCGCCCTCGTGCTGAGCTTTGCGCTGGCGGGCGTCGTGTTCGGCCACACCGTGGCGCGCACGGATGCCCTCGGCGGCGCGATGGCCGGTCACGTCCTTCTCGTCGTGGGCGCGGGAGCAGTGTGGCCGCAGGTGCTGGACCGCTCCACGCTGCCCGACCCGGAGGTGTGGATCGTGCTGGCCGTCGCGATCGCGGGGGCCGTGGTGGTGGCGTGCTGGCGCCCTCGCCGCAAGAGGCAGGAACTCGAGGACCCCTGGGAGCTCGTGGACCTGCGCGGGAGGCGCCGCCGATTGGACAGGCACCGCCCTCGGGCGCCCGACGACGCCTGACCCGGGCGGTCGCTGCCCGCCAAGACCGGTTCCGTGCGTCAGGCGGCGTTCTGGACGGGCGCCGTACGCAGCAGTCGCTCGTTGACGAGCAGCGCGAGAATCCGCCAGCCGTCACGGAACGTCCTGAGGTTGCTCTCGCCGTGGATCCGGCGCTCCTCGTAGCAGGCGACCTCGGTGATCTGCATGCCCGCGCGTGCGGCGCGGATGCACATGATCGTCTCGCCCTCGAAGCCGCTCGAGTCGTTGACCACGTGCGGCAGGCAGTGACGCCAGAACGCGTTGAAGCCGTAGGTCAGGTCGGTCACGGCGGTGCCGTGGATGACGTTCGCCGCCATTCCCAGCGCGCGGTTGCCCGTCGCCCGCAGGCGGGTGAAGTCGGCGCTGCCGCCGCCATCCACGAGCCGCGAGCCCTTGGCGAAGTCGGCGCCGGCGACGAGCGCCTCGACGAAGCTTTCGATCTCCGAGACCTGCTGCGAGCCGTCGGCGTCGAGCGTGACGATGATGTCGCCGCCGGCGACCGCGAAGCCGGCAAACAGAGCATCGCCCTTGCCGCGCCCGGGCTGAGACATGACGATGGCGCTCGGCCGCAGATCGCGCGCCACGTCCATCGTGCCGTCGGTCGAGCCGCCGTCGACGACGATGACCTCGTAGTCCTCGGAGATCGGTGCCAGCACGTGAGGCAGGTTGTCCGCCTCGTTCCTCGTCGGAATGACCACGCTCACGGTCGGTGAGGCACTCCGGCGAAAGCGTCCGTAGAGCGGCTCAGGCTCCATCTGGAGGCCCGCTCGCTCCTGATCCTCGAGCTGCGCGGTCCACGCTCCCTGCCCAAGCGCACGTTCAACGGCCCACGCGTTGTCCACGACGACGTGTCCAGTGAGAACGCCACGCCCGTCCGTAATGTTGCTTTCGATCTGTTCCATGCCGGTTCCCTTTCCGGCCCCGTGCAGCGCCCCCAAGCGCTCCAAGGCACAGTTATGTACGTAAGACGTGCGCAGACCGCTAAGTGCAGTTTTTCTGCTCATATCCCCCATGTCCGAGATGAGCAAGCTAGACTCCGCCGATTAGGCGACGATTTGATTAGCTATTAGTTGTGATTGGGCCCGTTTCGCATTGTTTTATCGTTCTTTCACAACCGGATACCGAGTGCAGACGCCCACATGACGCCCAACCAGGGAGTGCCGACGGCGGAAGAGCTTCTGGACTTACTGCCCTATGGCGTACTTGCGCTGCGAAGCGACGGCACCGTCGTGCGGGCGAACGCGCCCGCGCACGAGCTCCTGCCGGGGCTCGCCACCGCCGGCGTCAACTGTCGCGAGCTCTTCTCTTGCGAGGCGGCCGGCGGGCCCTGCGAGCGCGAGTGCTTCGTCGCGCGTGCCGCGGCCCTGAGCGAGCCGACACCGGAGGTCCGAATCGACAATGTCGGCGGAACCTCCCCCGGAGCGCTGTGGGTCACCGCGTCCTCGCTGTCGGAGGGCCGCGGCGCCCTCCTGCACCTTCGCCCGGGCTGGCGCGGCGACCGCCGCCGCCGTTCGGAGGAGCGCTGGGAGGCCGGGCCTGAGCTGCGGATCCGCGCATTGGGCCGCACGGAGGTGGAGGCTCTGGCTGACTCCCTCGACTCCGACTGGCTCAGCCAGCGACCGGGACAGATCCTGAAGTACCTGCTGTGCGAGCGCTCGCGCGTCGTCATGGTCGACGAGATCGCCGAACTGATCTGGCCCGGCAGCTCCAAGAGCGCGATCGGCAATGCGCGCTACGCGATCCACCGGCTGCGCACGAAGCTCGAGCCGCGGCGCACCGCGCACGAGAACCCGGCGTTCGTCGTGGCTCGCGGCAGCGGCTACATGCTCGACCGCGGACGCATCTGGATCGATGTCGACGAGTTCGAGCGGACCATCGAGGAAGGCCGCACGGCGTTCGTGCGCGTCGATCGGTCTGCCGCCACACAGCACCTCGAGCAGGCGATGGAGCTCTACCGGGGTACCTTCCTGGCCGACGAGCCGTATGCCCACTGGGCCACGGACGAGCGCCACCGGCTGGACGGTCTGGCCACTTGGGCGCTCAGGGCCCTGACGGCGCTGGCCGGCGAACGCGACGACCCCAAGGACGCGCTCCGGCACCTCCAGCGCCTGGCCGTCCTCGAGCCGCTCGACAACGGCGTGCACCGAGAGCTCGTGCAGAACCTGCTCGCCCACGGCCTGAGCAGCGACGCCAAACGCCGCTATGACAACTTTGCGCACCGCCTCCGGCGCGAGCTGGGTGTCGAGCCGAACTTCGACTTTCGTAAGCTGTCCGCTCAGGTCCCCGCCGGGTAACGTGGCGCGGACGTGGCCGGTTCCGGCCACAAGAGCGCGAAACCCCTTACGCTGCGCTACATGCGAAAGACGGGACGCTCGATCGGGCCGAGCGGAGCGTTCGCGCACGTCGACAGCGCGAGACCGACGATGTCGCGCGTGGCGAGTGGATCGATGATGCCGTCGTCCCAGACGCGCGCGCTGGAGTGGTACGGGTGGCCCTGGGTCTCGTACTGGGAGCGGATCCGCGTGCGCAGCGTATCGATCTCGCCCGGGTCCTGATCTGAGGCGACCGAGCTGAGCACGGTCGCGGCCTGCTCGCCGCCCATCACCGAGATGCGCGCGCTGGGCCACATCCAGAGAAAGCGCGGGCCGAAGGCGCGCCCGCACATGCCGTAGTTGCCGGCTCCGTACGAGCCGCCGACGATGACCGTCAGCTTGGGCACGCGCGCGCACGAGACCGCCGCCACCATCTTCGCCCCGTGGCGCGCGATCCCGTCGGCCTCGTAATCGCGTCCGACCATGAAGCCGCTGATGTTCTGCAAGAACAGGAGGGGCACGCCGCGCTGGTCGCACAGCTCGACGAAGTGCGCGGCCTTCGTCGCGCTCTCGGAGAACAGGACGCCGTGGTTGGCGACGATCCCGACCGGATGGCCGTGGATGTGGGCAAAGCCGCAGACGATCGTCGTGCCGTAGAGCGCCTTGAACTCGTGAAGCCGCGAGCCGTCGGCGACGCGAGCGATGACCTCGCGCGGGTCGAAGGCGGCCCGTGGATCGGGCGGCACGACGCCATAGAGATCGGCGGGATCGACGGCCGGCGGCTCGGTGGAGATTCGTTCCCACGGCGGGTCCGCGCGGGGCCCCAGCGTCGCGACGATCGAGCGGACGATCTCGAGCGCGTGCACATCGTCATCGGCGAGGTGATCGACGACCCCCGAGCGGCGCGCGTGCAGGTCGCCGCCGCCGAGCTCCTCGGCGGTGACCTCCTCGCCCGTCGCCGCCTTCACGAGCGGCGGGCCGCCGAGGAAGATCGTGCCCTGCTCGCGCACGATCACCGTCTCGTCGCTCATCGCCGGGACGTAGGCGCCGCCGGCGGTGCACGAGCCCATGACCGCCGCGATCTGCGCGATCCCGGCGGCGGACATCCGCGCCTGGTTGAAGAAGATCCGCCCGAAGTGCTCGCGGTCGGGAAAGATCTCGTCCTGAAGCGGGAGGAACGCGCCGCCGGAGTCGACGAGGCAGATGCACGGCAGGCGGTTGTCGAGCGCGATCTCCTGCGCGCGCAGGTGCTTCTTGACGGTCATCGGGAAGTACGTCCCGCCCTTCACCGTCGCATCGTTGGCTGCGATGACGACCTCGCGGCCGCTGACGCGGCCGATGCCGGCCACGAGCCCGGCCGCGGGCGCGGCGTCGTCGTAGAGGCCGTGCGCAGCCAGCGGTGAGAGCTCGAGGAACGGCGAGCCGCGGTCGAGCACCCGCTCGACGCGCTCGCGCGGCAGCAGCTTGCCGCGCTCGACGTGGCGCCGCGAGGCGCGCTGCCCCCCGCCCTCGTGCACGCGGCGCAGCTGGGCGTCGAGGTCGGCGACGAGCGCTCGGTGGGCAGCTTCGTTGGCGGCGAAGCTTGGATCCTCTGGACGTGCGCACGTCTTGAGGATGTTTCGTCCTGCGGTCATCGCAAGCGAGAACCTGCGGACGACGTCACATGGCTCATGCCGCCGCCTTGAGCGCCACCAGCAACTGGCCGCGCGCCACACGATCGCCGGCGGCGACGGCGATCTGCTCGACCGTTCCGCGCTCCGGGGCGACGACCTGAAGCTCCATCTTCATCGACTCGAGCACGACGAGCACGTCGCCCTGGCTGACGCGGTCGCCGGCCGCGACGCCGACGTGCAGCACGCTGCCGGGCATCGGCGCCTCAAGCGTGCCGCCGGCTCTCCCGGCGCGACCGCGCAGCTGCGGCGCTTCCTCACGGAACGTCCACGCCGCGCCGTCGATCCCGACGTGGGTGACGTCGCCCTCGCGCGCGTGCGCCCATGTCCGGCGCGTCCCGTCGACGGTGACCGCCAGCGTGCCGTCGGCGAGGAGCTCCGCGCGCGCGTCGCCCGGGGAGATCGCGATTTCGACCGCCTCCCCATCGCGCACCGGCTGCAGGCGCCAGCGCAGCGGCGCGTTGCCGTGCGCTCGCCAGCCGACGAGGGTGTCCCACGGGTCGTCGCCCGCGCGGCGTGATTGCAGCTCGAGCGTCCGCGCGAGCGCGGCCGCTGTCGCGGCCGCGGCGTTGGCCGCAGGATCCGAGGCGACCGGCGCCAAGCGCTCCACGAGCTCCGTGTCGAGCGTGCCCGCGCGGACGTCCGGGTCGGCGAGCAGGCGGCGCAGGAACCGCGTGTTGGTCGTCGGGCCGAGGATCACGAGCTGTCCGAGGGCGTTGTCGAGACACTCGATCGCCTGCTCGCGCGTCGGTGCATGGGCGATGATCTTGGCCAGCAGCGAGTCGTAGTGCGCCGAGACCTCGCTGCCCGTCTCCACGCCGCTGTCCACCCGGATTCCCGGGCCGGCCGGCTCCCGATAGGCCACGATCCGGCCGGCGTCCGGCATGAAGGCGTGCTCGGCATCCTCGGCGCAGACGCGCGCCTCGATCGCGTGCCCGCTGCGGACCACGTCCTGCTGGCCGAACCACAGCGGCTCGCCCGCGGCGATGCGCAGCTGCGCCTCGACGAGGTCCAGCCCGCACACGAGCTCGGTCACCGGGTGCTCGACCTGCAGGCGGGCGTTGAGCTCGAGGAAGCAAAAGCCACCATCCGCGGACACGAGGAACTCGCACGTGCCGGCGCCCTCGTAGCCGGCTGCCTGCGCCACGGCGACGGCGGCGGAGCCGAGGCGTGCGCGAAGCCGGTCGTCGATCGCGGGAGACGGCGACTCCTCGACGAGCTTCTGTCGGCGGCGCTGAAGGCTGCACTCGCGTTCGCCGAGGTGGACGGCCGCGCCATGCGCGTCGACGAGCAGCTGGACCTCGATGTGCCGCGCGCGGTCGACGAAGCGCTCGGCCAGCAGCGCGCCGTCACCGAAGTGAGCCAGCGCCTCGCGGCGGGCGGCAGCGAGCGCGCCCGGCAGCTCGTCGAGCGTGCGGACGATCCGCATGCCGCGCCCGCCGCCGCCGCTGGCCGCCTTGACCATGAGCGGCAGCCGGGCCGGATCCTCCTGCGCCCAGGCCAGGATCTCTTCGTCGCCGAGCTGCGGACGCTCGAGCCCGGGCACAACCGCAACGCCCGCGCGCGCCGCGGTCAGCTTTGCGCTGATCTTGTCGGCCACAAGCTCCATCGCCGCGGGCGGAGGCCCGATGAACGCCATGCCCGCGTCGGCGCACATGCGCGCGAACTCCGCGCGTTCTGCGAGGAAGCCATAGCCGGGGTGAATCGCCTGCGAGCCGCTTTTGAGCGCCGCCTCCAGGATCGCCTCAGCGCGAAGGTATGACTCAGCGGCCGGCGCGGGCCCGATCGTGATCGCGCTGTCGGCGAGGCGCACGTGCGGCGCCTCGGCGTCGGCCTCCGAGCAGATCGCCACGGCACGGATGCCGAGCCGGCGCAGCGTGCGGATGACGCGCACGGCGATCTCGCCCCGGTTCGCAACGAGAACGGAGGAGAACATGTTTCGTCCTGCGGTCATCGCAAGCGACGACCTCCGGACGACGTCACCGGGACTGCGGTCATCGCAAGCGACGACCTTCGGACGACGTCACCGGGACTGCGGTCATCGCAAGCGACGACCTTCGGACGACGTCACACGCCAATCCACCGGGCCGGCAACCAAGGTGCGTGAGCCCAGCGGACGGCCGAGCACCGCGCGCGCGTCGCGCGCCGCCTGGACGAGCAGGTCGAGATCGATCCCGGTCTCGATGCCCATCTCGTGCAGCATCGAGACGAGGTCCTCGCTGGCGATGTTGCCCGTCGAGCCGGGCGGGACCGGGCAGCCGCCGAGCTCGCCGAAGCTCGACTCCAACGACGTACAGCCGGCCTGGAGCGCGGCGAGCACGTTGGCGAGACCCTGACCGCGCGTGTTGTGAAAGTGCGCCGTCAGCTCGACCGCGTCGCCGAGCGCGGATCGGGCGGCGTGGAAATGCTCGCCCACTTGTACGGGGTTGGCCATCCCGGTCGTGTCGCCGAAGGCCACCTCCTGCGCGCCGGCCTCGGCGAGTCGCGCCGCGATGTCGAGAACCCGGCCGCGATCCACGGCACCCTCGTACGGGCAGCCGAAGCTCGTCGAGATGAGGCCTTCGACGTGCAGGCCTTCGTCCCGCGCGCGCTCGATCACACGCGCGAGGCCGGCCAGCGACTCGTCGACCGAGCGGTTCACGTTGCGCCGGTTGTGCGTCTCGCTGGCGGAGAGAAACACGCTCGCCTCCTCGAAGCGGTCGCGCTGCTCGAGCGCGCGCTCGAAACCTCGCTCGTTCGGGATCAGGACGCTGCGCGCGACGCCGTCGGGCACGTCGACCGCGGCCAGCACCCCGGCGGCGTCGGCGAGCTGCGGCACGACATCCGGCCGCACGAAGCTCGTGACCTCGATGCGCTTGACGCCGGTGCGCGCGAGGCGGTTGATGAGCGCGACCTTGTCGGTCGTGGCGATCGTCTCGGGCTCGTTCTGAAAGCCGTCGCGCGGGCCGACCTCGCGGATCATCACCGAGGATGGGAGGAGGTTTCGCACTTCGGTCGTCGCAAGCGCCGACCTTCGTGCGACGTTACGTCCGGTCATCGCAAGCGCTGACCTCCGTGCGACGTCAAGCTAAGCACCCAGGGCCCGAGCGATCACGATCTGCTGGATCTCGTCCGTACCCTCGCCGATCGTCAGCACCTTCGCGTCGCGGTACATCCGGCAGACGGGGTACTCCTCGATGTAGCCGTAGCCGCCGTGGATCTGGACCGCCTCGTCGGCGCAGCACACGGCGAGCCGCCCGGTCTTGAGCTTGGCCTGCGCAGCCGACAGGTGGAAGTCGCGCCCCGCGTCCTTGTCGAGCGCCGCGCGGTACACGAGCAGCCGCGCGGCCTCGATCTCCGTGGACATGTCGGCGAGCTTGGACCGGATCGCCTGAAACTTCGAGATCGGCTGGCCGAAGGCGCGCCGCTGCTTGGCGAACGCGAGCGCCTGGTCAAACGCGCCCTGCGCGAGGCCGACCCCCATCGCCGCCACCCCGATGCGCCCGATGGCCAGCACCTGGAGAAACTGCTCGAAGCCATGACCGCGCGGGCCGAGCAGGTTGGCCTCGGGCACGCGGCAGTCGCTGAAGGTGAGCGGGCGCGTGTCCGACGCGTTCCAGCCCATCTTGCGATACGGCTTGCCCGGCTCGTAGCCCGGCGTGCCGTTGGCGACGAGCAGATTGGAGATCTCGTCCTCCCCCGTCTTCGCCGTGATCGTCACGAGCCCCGAGATGTCCGTGCCGGCGTTCGTGATGAACTGCTTGGCGCCGTTGACGACCCACTCATCGCCGTCCAGCGCGGCCTGGGTCTTCGTGTTCGCGGCGTCCGACCCCGCCTCCGGCTCGGTCAGCCCGAACGCCCCGAGCTTCTCGCCGCTGCACAGCACCGGCATCCATTCGCGCTTCTGCTCCTCGGTGCCGAACAGGAAGATCGGCTGCGTGCCGAGCGACGTGTGCGCGCACAGCGTGATCGCCACCGACGAATCGACACGCGTGAGCTCCTCGACCACGAGCACATAGGCCAGCGTGTCGCCGCCCGCGCCCCCGTATTCCTCGGGGAACGGGATGCCCATGAGGTTCAGCGCGCCGAGCTTGGCGATGATGTCGTACGGAACCTGTTTGCTCCGATCGAGCTCCTCGGCGACCGGCGCCACCTCGCCCTCCGCGAAGTCGCGCGCCGTACGGCGCAGGAGCTCGTGGTGGTCGGCCAGGCCGAAGTCCATGACGACAAGTATGAACGTGCGTTCATTTTCATGCAACAGGCGACCATCCCGCGGGATACCATCGCGTCCATGGCGGTGAACCGGCGCTCATCCACCGCTCCCGCGGGCGGGACGCGGGAGCGCATCCACGATGCCGGGCTCACGCTCTTCAACGACCGCGGCTATACCGGCACGACGGTCCGGGAGATCGCCGATGCCTGCGGCCTGACGCCCGGGGCGATCTACAACCACTATGCCTCCAAGGAGGCGCTGCTGTTCGCGATCGTCGACCGCGTCCACGACCTCGCCGACGCCGTGCTGGCCGAGACGCTGCGCGGCGTCGGCAGCGAGCCCACGGCGCAGCTCGAGGCGCTCGCGTCGGCGTTCACGGCCTTTCACATTGCCCGGCCGCGCGAGACGCGTGTGGCCAACCGCGACTACATCTACCTGCCGGCCGCGCAGCGCGACAGCGTCGTGCGGCGCCGGCGCCGCGTGCGGGCACTGTTCGCCGACGTCCTGCGCGACGGCGAGCGCAGCGGGAGCTTCTCGCTCGACGACCTGGGTAGCGAAGATGCCGTGCAGGCCGGGAGCATGGCGATCCTCAACATGGTCGTGCTCGTCGCCGAGTGGTTCGATCCGGCGGGGCCGAGCAGCGCTCAGGACACCGCCGAGCTGCACGGGCGGCTCGCGCTACGGATCGCGCGCGGACGCGCGATCAGGCCCCGCCCAGCAGCTCGTCCAGGAGCCCCTGAAGCCCGATGACGAGGTCCTTGACGGCGTTGCCGACCGCCTCGGTCAGGTCCTGCACCACATCGCCGAGCGTCGCCGCCGCCACCACCACCACCCGCGGCGCTACCGCCGCCGGCGGCGGTAGCGCCGCGGG
>Ga0136631_10000321_pt1 | contig 14892 bp, 14 predicted proteins | sample AntDrymUQ6012206_2_FD_104655 | JGI IMG/M metagenome (GOLD analysis project Ga0136631, IMG submission 104655) | Polar desert sand microbial communities from Dry Valleys, Antarctica - metaG UQ601 (22.06) | ecosystem: Environmental > Terrestrial > Soil > Desert | place: Antarctica: Dry Valley... | reverse complement strand
GGCGGTTGGCGACGAACATCGTCCGGACGCCTCGGTCGGCCAGCGCACGGGCCGTCAGCTCGCTCGTCTCCCCGGCCCCGATGATGACGACGTGCCGGTCGGCGACGTCGCCGAGGACGCCCATGGCAAGGTCCACGGCGACCGACGAGACCGACGCGCGGCCGAGGCCGATCGACGTCTCGCTGCGCACGCGCTTGCCGGCCCGCAGCGCGGCGGTGAAGAGCCGGTTCGTGACCGGGCCGGTCGTGCCGGCGGCCAGCGCCTCCTCGTAGGCGCGCTTGACCTGGCCCTGGATCTCGGCCTCACCGACGATCATCGACTCCAGGCCCGCGCAGACGCGGAAGAGCTGACGTGCCACATCGCAGTTGCGCGGCGCGTAGATCCGCTCCGTGAGCTCGGTCGGGCGCACGCCCGCGCGCTGGGCGAGCATCCCGAGCACGGCGCTCTCGGCGGCCACGGGGTCGCCGACGACGAGGGTCAGCTCGGTGCGGTTGCAGGTCGAGATGACGACGGTCTCGTGGACCTCCGGATGGGCGGCGACCTCGTGGAGGAACCCGCCGACGGCGCTGCGCGTCAGCGCGAGGCGCTCGCGCAGCTCGACGGGGGCCGTCTTGTGCGAGATGCCGAGGGTGATGAGCTCGTGCGCGGTCATCGCGAGGGTCCGCCTTCCGGCTCCACGCTGACCATGGTCGAGCAATGACGCGCTGTCATCTCACCCCACCGGCTCTCTCATGCGCGGGGGCGCAGCGGCCGCGTCCCGCGCCTCGACGAGATCGGCGAGCTCGACGACCTCGCGCTCGATCCGGCTGAGCTTGGCGGCCATGATCGCGACGTAGATGAGGACGAGCAGGAGGAACACGAGGTACGCCGCCGCCACGTACGCGCCTGCCTCGTCGAGTGGAAGTGCCGGCTGCATCAGAGCTGAGGCGCGGCGCTACGTCCGACCGGTGCGAAGTCGTCGTCGCCGGCGAGCCTGCGACGCAATGCGCGCAGGCGGAAGGTTGCGTGCTTGGAGGCCATCTCGTACTTGCAGAGCGTGATGAACAGGAGCGTGATACCTACAATCGCAACAACGAACGTCAGCGCCATCTTCGGTGGCATCCCGCCGGTGGTCGTGGCGAGCGTCTGCGGGTGGACGAACTGCTGGGCCATCCGCACGGCGGCGAAGTTCAGCGGCACGAAGGATCCGGCCACGATTGCGAAGACCGACGCGTACCGCGCCTGCTTCTCCGAGTCCTCGATGGAGAAGCGCAGCGGCCAGTACGTCGCATAGAGCAGGAAGACGATGAGGAAGGAGACGAGCATCGGCTCGTCCCAGACCCACCAGTGTCCCCAGGAGGCCCGCGCCCAGATCGATCCGGTGAGGAGCACGCCGACGGCGAGCACGATCGAGAGATGGATCGTCACGTAGGAGCGCATGTCCCAGCGCACGTCGCGCGTGCGCAGGTGCATGACGGCGAAGAGGCCGCCGGCGACGAACCCGCAGAGCGCGACGATCGCCATCGGCACGTGGACGTAGAAGATCTTCTGCACGAAGCCCTGGTCGGCGTCCAGCGGCGCGTAGAAGAAGACCAGGACGAAGGCGGTGGTCAGCACGACGAGCGTGGCGATGGAGAGGGCGCGCAGCCCCTTGCCGTAGACGATGACTCAGTCCTCCAGGAGGAAGTCGAAGACCGCGTAGGCGATCAGCGCGAACACGAGATCATAGAGCGCGAGAACGGCCAACCAGTCACCTGGGAGCGGCTCCGCGCCGCCCTGCGCAAAGAGCGGCGCCGTCGTCCGGGCCGCCGCCAGCACGACCGGCACGAGCAGCGGCAGCGCCAGCAGCGGGACGATGAGGTCGCGCGCGCGCGTCTGGATCGCGAGCGCCGCGACGAGCGTCCCGGTCGCCGCGATCCCCGCGTTGGCGAGCGCGAGCACGAGGACGAGCCCGGGGAGCGCCTGGCCGGGCGAGGGCCCGAGCAGCAGGACGGCGAAGGCGGGCACCGCGACGAGCTCGACGACGCAGAGGAACGCGAACAGCGCGAGGGCCTTGGCGACGAAGAGCGCCGTGCGGTCCACCGGCGCGAGGAGGAACCCGTCGAAGCCGCCCTGCTCGTGCTCGGCGACGAACAGCCGGTTGATCCCGAGGATCGAGGCGAACAGCAGCGTGACCCAGAGCACGCCCGCTGCGAGGTCCCCCTCGACGGTGTCGCGGTCCAGGCCGAAGTGGAAGATGACGTACGTCGTGACGCTGAAGAGCACCATCGCGGGCACCGCCTCGCGGGTGCGCAGCTCGAGCGCGAGGTCCTTGGCCAGCAGCGCCGCGACGGTCTCCCTCATGCGTAGAGCTCGGCGATCTGCTCGGGGGTGACGCCGGCGGCCGGCGCCAGCAGCGCCGCCCGCCCCGCCTTCAGGCCGAGCGCGAGATCCGCTCCCGCCAGCCCGCCGGCCGGATCGTGGCTCGTCAGGACGCGCGTGCGCCCGCTCGCGCGGCCGATGAGCGGCTGCACCTGCGCCGCGGCCGCGGGGTCGAGGTTCGCCAGCGGCTCGTCGAGCAGCAGCAGCTCGGGCTCGTGCAGGACCGCCCGCGCGATCGCCAGCCGCTGGACCATCCCGCGCGAGAGCTCGGCGACCGGATCGTCGGCGCGGGCCTGCATCCCGACGGCCTCGAGCACCGCCTCGACCCGTGCCGGCGCGGCGCGGTGCAGGCGCGCGTGGAAGCGCAGGTTCTCGCGGCCGCTCAGCTCGCGGTACAGCAGCGGCTCGTGGCCGAGGAAGCCGATCCGCCCGCGCACCGCGTAGCCGTCGCCGGGCAGCTCGTGGCCGAGCACGCGGACCTCGCCGGCGTGCGGGCGCAGGAGCGTGGCGAGCATCCGCAGCAGCGTCGTCTTGCCGGCGCCGTTGGGGCCGAAGACGACCAGCGTGCTCCCGGTCTCAAGCTCGAGTGAGACATCGCGCAGTGCCGCGCGCTCGCCGTAGCGGCGGCCTGCGCCGCGCAGGACGACGGCGTGGTCGGTGGTCGGCACCGCGGCAACGCTACTCAGGACCTATCCCCGTTGAATCGTGCGTGCGAGGCCGACAGGGATGGGCCCACGTGCCGCAGGCGGCGTCGTCCCGGCAGGTTCAGCCGGCCGGCGTGTCGCCGCGCTCGTGCTCGGCGGCCGCGCGCATCGCCTGTACGACCGTCTCCATGAACGGGGTGTCGGAGCCGGCCGGGAACGCCTTGCCGTCCTGCGGTCCGATCAACGCCAGCCATGTGCCGGTGTCGGCGTGCTCGGCGACGTCCGGGACGTTCATCGTCGAGAGGATGAGCAGCCGCGCAGGCTGGTCGCCCTCGTTGAAGACGCGGTGGGCGCCCCCCGGGCCGCGCGGGAAGGAGACGACCGTCCCCGGCTCGAGCTCGCGGACGCCGTCGGGCGTGCGCAGCCGAGGCGTTCCCGACAGCACGATCAGCAGCTCCTCGTTGCCGTGGTGGACGTGGTACGGCGAGGTCGCGCCGCCGGGGTCGATCTCGAACAGCGTCGCGCCGAGCTCCTGTGCGCCGGTGCGCGGGCCGAGCCGCATGGCCCGCGCGCGAAAGGGCGCCTCGGGCAGGTCGAAGTCCCACTCCGGACGGTGAAGGTTCGGATCGCTCACGGACGAGCGTTTGTAGCAGCTCCGCTCATCAGCCGACCGGGGTGTCGGGGCTGCGCCCGCCATACGCGTCGGGATCCTGCCGCGTGTCCGCGAACGGCAGCGCGGCGGTGTACGTGCCGGGCGGCGGAGCGGCGACGGTCGCGGCGTATGCCGTGCCGGCCGCGTCGACCGTCGCCTCGCCGACCGTCGCCCACGTGTCGTTGCAGAAGCGCGTGCCGTTCTGGAAGGTCCGGCACTTGCGCGAGAGCAGGCGCTGGATCTTCACCGTCCGGCCCGGCTGAGCGGGAGCGATGGTGCCCGAGAACGAGGTTCCGCTGACGGTCAGCGTCATCCGCGCGTCGACCGTCCCGACGGTGCCGCGGCCCGCATACGTCGGCGGGACGCCGGCCGTCGCCGAGCGTGCGACGGCGGAGAACCACGGGCGCGACGGCGGGTCGGCCAGCGTGTGTGACCAGCGGCCGTCGGCGCCGGTCGTCGCGAAGATGGCGGTTGGGCGGAAGCCCTCGCGACGCCCCGGTCGGGCGGGATCGTCGACGCGGCGCAGCAGCTCGACCGGGACGTTCGCCACCGGGTCGGTCCGCACGATCGTGTCGTACCTGACGATCGTGCGTGTCAGCAGGCCGGATAGGACGAACGGGTCGCCGAAGAGCGGGCTCGGCGTCGTGTTGGACGGCGCGGAGATCGTGAGGCGTGGCAGCAGGGCGCGCGGCAGGGGGGAGAACGGACTGACCGAGGCGCGCACCAGCCGGCACGGGACCGGCGCTGACGCGGTGCAGTCATCGCCGTGGAACTCGCCGCCCTCGACGTACCACAAGGTCCCGCGCTCGTCGCGGGCGAGCGGCCCTGCGAGGTTCGCGTGCGCCTCGACCTCGCGCATCCGTGGCCGCCGGAAGCGCAGATCGACGAGGACGAACGTCGGCTCGGGGTTGACGCCCGTGCGCGTGAGCCAGATCGCGGTCGCCGACTGATTCGGCGAGGCGAACACGTTGGACTCCTCGCCGGAGCCCTGCCTGGCGATCACCTTCACGGCGCCGCCGCGCGCCGACAGGAGGCGCACCTGGCTGTCGAAGCGGGTCGCGCTCGCCGGCGATCCGAACGTCACCTGGACGATCCGGTCGCGGCGCAGCGACAGGCCGGTCGTGCGACCGCACGAGCCGCGGTCCAGTCGCCGGCTCGGAGCGGTCGACGAGAGCGTCTTGACGAACGGCACGTCGCAGTCGGAGATCTCGCCCCTGCCGCCCTTGGCGTGGCGGCGGACGAACGCCATGCGGTTGCCCCACTGCACGGGCCAGGCCTCGTCCTCGCGCGGCGAGGAGAAGCCGAGCTTGCTCTCGCGCCGGTCGACGAGGCGGTAGCGGTAGATGTCGCAGCGTGTGGCGACGCTCGTGCAGCGGGTGTAGAGCGCGACGACGCGGCCCTGGGAGTCCGGCCCGAGGCTGACGTCGAACGCGCGCCGGGACGAGGGGATCGGAGCCGCGGCCGGCGCGGCGCCGGGGGCGGCGACGACGAGCCTGTAGCGGTCGCTTCCGGCGTCGTGGGCCGACCACGCCAGCGCGCCGCCGTACGCGGCGATCGGGGTGGCGCGCGAGAGCTCGGCGACCATGTCGTCGGCGCGCGCGGGCACGGCCGCGGCGAGCGCCGCAAGGCCGGCGAGCGGGATGAGGAGGTGCCGAAGCGTTGACATGCCCCTGCAACGGGCGCCGTCGGGAGGAAGTTGCGCGACCTGCGCTTGCGCGCCCGGGCGCCATGCGGGCGGAGCAGTCACACGAGCGCGCGCGCTGGGGCGGCCCGATCGCACCGCGCACGCGGCGTCAGGCCGGTGCGTGCGTGCGCTGGGCGGCGGCGATGAGGTCGAGCACCGCCTGCTCGTCGCCGGCCCGCAGGAGCTCCACGGGGTCTGGCTGTCCCTGGACGATCCCCTCGAAGAACGCCTTGCGGTCCTGGTAGGTCGGCAGCGTGCCCTTCGCCCACCCGCGGGCGTCGTTGAGCATGATCGCCAGGCGCGCGTACTCCTCGCCGAAGAGCTCGGCGACCTCGCGCTTCATGCGCTTGGCCAGCGCGGGCGAGGCGCCGGCCGTCGAGATGGCGATCGCGAGCGGGCCGGTGCGCACGATCGCCGGCAGGATGAAGTTGCACAGGGGCGGCACGTCGACGATGTTCACGAGCATCGCGCGCCGCTCGGCGTCGTCGAAGACGCTGATGTTGACGTCGGTGTCGTTCGTGCAGGCGATGACCATGAACGTGCCCTCGAGGTCGCCGGGCTCGTACGTGCGCTGCTTCCAGTCGATCGAGCCTTCGCCGGCGAGCGCCCGGAGCTCGTCGATGGCGTCGGGCGCGACGAGCACGACGTCGGCGTCGCAGGCGAGCAGGCCCTCGACCTTCTCCAGGCCGATGTCGCCGCCGCCGACGACGAGGCAGCGGCGCCCGCTGAGCTTCAGGCACGCGATGTAGAAGGGGGTGTCGAGCATCCCCTGCACGCAGGACTGGTCGCAGATGCCCTTGCGCAGCTGGCAGACGCAGTCCTTTCCGGCATATGCCTGAGCGGGCATGACCCAAACAGGGTAGTGCCCCGTAAGGCTTCACGGTCAAGGGATGGACTCCTACTTCGACGACACCTCGATGCTGCGACGCGTTCACCGCGAGATGGCGGTCGCGTTCTCGGGCCCGCGCGCGCTGCTCATGCAGGCCACGCACCCGGTCGCGTTCGAGGGGTTCTTCGCCAATACCGGAGCGCTCGACAGGCCGTACGAGCGCCTGCGCCGCACGGCGCAGGTCATGGACACGATCGCCTTCGGTTCGCGCGCCGACGCCGACCGCGCGACGCGGCAGGTGCGCGCGATCCACAGCCGCGTGCGCGGCGAGCTGGCGCGGCCGGCGGGCCGCTTCTCCGCCGGCACGCCCTTCGCCGCCGACGACCCCGACCTCCTGCTGTGGGTGCTGGCGACGATCGTCGACTCGGCGCTCGTCGTCTACGAGCGCTACGTCGGCTCGCTGTCGACCGCCGAGCGCGACGCCTACTGGCAGGACTACCGCGTCATCGGCGGGCTCTTCGGCCTCGAGGACCGCGACATGCCGGTCGACATCCGCGACTTCGACGACTACATGCGCGACATGCTCGAGGGGCCCGACCTCTACGTCACGAGCGCCGCCCGCGAGCTCGCGGTGAAGATCGTCCTGCAGCCACCCGTCCCGCTCATCCGCCGGCCGGTACTCGAGGTCGTGAACTTCATCACGGTCGGCCTGCTGCCGGCCCGGCTGCGCCGGCAGTACGGCCTCTCCTGGGATCCCGTCCGCGCGCTCATGCTGCGCGGCGGCGCCGAGTACGCCAAGCGCGTGCTCGTGCCGCTCGCGCCCGGGCGGCTGCGCTTGGTCGCGAGCGCCCGGGCGTCGAGCTGAGTCCGCCGCCCGAGCGTGTCGCGTTTTCCTCCACATGGGAGGAAAACGCGACACGGTCTCGGTAATCGAAGAGCGCGCGCGAGCGGTGATGCGAGCCGCTGCGCGGCGCGCGGAGCGTCATCGCCGGCGCGTCGCGCGCAGCGTCCGAGCGGCCACCCGCGCGAGCGGCAGCGCGCCGCTGCGCCAGCCGCGCTCACGGTCGGCGTCACGGGCCGAGTGCAGCCGCGCGAGCGCCCGCCACGCAGCCACGAGCGAGCCGTCGTAGGGCTGCCACCACGGCATCCGGCCGGCCGGCGGGTCCCAGGTGACGAGCTTGGGCTCGACCATCGCCCGCAGCGCGGCCGCACCGCGGGCGCGCCCGATGCCGGAGCCGTGGACGGCTCCCCACGGCAGCTGCGGCTCGGCACGCGAGACGATGTGGTCGTTCATCCACACCATCCCGGCCCGGATCTCCCTGGCGACGCGGGCGCCCTTGTGGCCGTCGGCGGTCCAGACCGAGGCCCCGAGCCTGCCGATCCCCTCGTTGCAGCGCGCGATGCCCTCCTGCTCGGAGTCGACGGCCTCGATCGCCAGCCACGGCCCCGGAGCGTCCTCGTGCAGCAGCCGCGCGTCGCGCGGCACGCCGGTCAGCACCGCTGGGGCGACGTACGCGCCGTCGATTCCCGCGACGCGGACCGGGCCCCCGCAGTGCAGCGTCGCCCCGCCGGCGACGGCGTCGTCTAGGAGCTCGGCCAGGCGCTCGACGCGGTCGCGTGCGAGCAGCGGCCCGATCTCGGTGGTGGGGTCGCCCGGGTGGCCGAGGCGAAGCGCACGCGCGGCGGCGACGACCCCCGCCGTGAAGCGCTCGTACCGCTCGCGCAGGACGTAGGCGCGGGCGAGGCTGCCGCCCGACTGGCCGGCGTTCGCGAACGCCGCCCAGCGCGCCCCCGCGACCGCCCGCGGGATGTTCGCGTCGGCGAGCACGAGCATCGCATCCTTGCCGCCGACCTCGATCGTCGCGCGCTTGAGCTCCCGCGCGCAGGCCTCGCCCACGTCGCGCCCCGCCTGTGAGGAGCCGGTGAAGCGGACGTGCGCGACGTCCGCCGAGACGAGCGCGCGCGCCGTCTCCGGACCGCCGTGGACGATCTGCAGCAGTCCCTCCGGCAGGCCCGCCCGGACGAAGACGCGGGCGATCCGCTCGGCCGCGAGCGCGGCCAGCGGCGACGGGTGCAGGACGGCGCCGTTGCCGCCCATGAGCGCGATCGCGACGTCGCCGAGCGGCGTCGCGAACGGCTCGGCCCCGGGGGTCAGCACCGCGACGACCCCGAGCGGCTCGAACGTCAGCCGCGCGCGCTTGACCGGCTGCAGCGTCCGCGACAGCCCGACGCGATCGGGCGCGAGGACCCGCGGCGCCGCCTCGGCGAGCCACTGCAGCGTCTCGACGGCGGGCAGCAGCTCCATCGTCTGCACCTCAGCCAGCGGCCGCCCCTGCTCGCGGACGATGACCGGCACGAGCTCGTCCCACTCGTCGACGACCGCCTGCGCGGCACGCACGAGGTAGCGCGCGCGGTCGCTGAGGCGCAGCTGGGCCCAGAGCTGCTGGACCTCGGCCGCCTCCGCGACGGCGGCGGGCACGTCGGCCGGGTCCGTCGCGGCGAGCGTCCCGAGGTGGGTGCCGTCGATCGGGCTGATCGACTCCAGGCGCGGGGCGGCGGCTGCGGGCACCGGCATCGCGGCGATTCTCTCAGGCGACGGCGAGCGGAGCGGCCCGGAGCTTTCCGGCCGGGCCGCCGCCGGGCCGCGATCAGCGCGAGGCGCAGAGGGCGTAGATGCTGCCCGTCGTCTCGTTGGCGCTGACGTTCGTCCGCGGGCGGAAGCGGACCTTGAGCGTGTTGTGCCCGTAGCGGCTGTTCTTCGACAGGCTGGCCGAGATCTTCGAGCCCTCCCGGAACCCGAGCCCCCGGTGGACGGTTGCGCGCGGGCAGGACAGCGTCAGGTACGCGTTGCTGGGCCCGCGCAGGGTGACCGGCCAGCGGACGAGCTGGGTCCCGCGGCGGATCCTGTCGCCCTGGTGGAGGTTGTTGCCGGCCACGTCGATCGGGCTGCGCTGCCCGGCCTTGCGGATCGTCGGAAACCCGAGCGCCGGAGCGAGCGGCGCGATGGACGTGTCGCGGCAGAGGGCGTAGACGTGGCCCGTCGCCCCGTTCGGATCGACCTTCGGCGCGGTGTGGAAGCGCACGTCGATCGACCGCTCGAAGTACTCGCTGCCCTTGACGACGGCGAAGGCGACCTTGCTGCCCTCCTGCAGGCCGAGCCCGCTGTGGATCGTGCCGCTCGGGCAGGTCAGCGTGATCGCGGCCTTGCTGGCGCCGTGCATCGTCACGGGCCAGCGGAGGAGCTGGGTGCCGCGGCGGATGATGTCGTGCTGGTGCAGGTGGTTGCCGCCGACGTCGATCGGCGTCTTCTGCCCGGCCGGGATGACCGTCGGGGCCCCGAGCGTCGGTGCGTCGGCGGCGAGTGCGCCGGCGGGTGCGGCGAACGCCGCGGTGAGCGCCAGGGCCACCGCGACGGTGGCCCGGCGTGACATGCGATGTCGATGTGGGGTCGTGTTGAGCATGGCCGCAGCGTCTCGCTCGCGGCGCCGCTCTCACAGCCACCCAAGGGTGTGAGCTCTCACACCCGTCCTGGCGATATCCGAACGGGTTCGCCAACAACACGGCGCCGACCATGATCTCGTCTCAATCCCACGGGCCGGGGACAACGACCACGGCGAGCACGCCGCGATGACGACGCCAGTCGGCGTAGCCGGGTCTCTGCGGGTGTCCTTCACCGAAGGCTATTCCCTTGCCGAAGGCCGAAGTGTGGAGACCGATTCACCGGCACCTGCGACCAGAGCCGGCACCGACCCTGCGCGACTGCTCGCGAACGCGATTCTCCACCCTCCGTCAATGGTTGGTTGCGCGCGCTGTGCAGGCAACTCCTGGGCATCACAAGAGCACCCTTTTCGCGCGTGACGACACTCGCATGGTCGCGGAGAAGTCGAAGGGTCGAGGTGCGCGAACACCCCGGCGCCACGGGCCCCGGATACCAACTCGAGTAGTTGGGACGTCTTGGCCGGTTGACCCGCTCGCCGCCGGCGCGGAGGGCCGGGCGGGCGTTGGAGTCACGTACAACGGTAAAAATAGTTACACGTCTTTCTATGACTTGCGGCTCGCATATGCGTCTTCTCGCACGCTGCGACGATTTTGCGCGGATCGCCGCTTACCCCTGAGATCCCCCGCTTTCCGCCGCCCGCGTTTGCACAGGCTCGCGTCGTATCTGCTGGTCCTGGTCTCGCCGTATCCCTGAAAGAAAGGCGGTTCTCACAGGGATTCAGGCAGCAGAACATGCGCGGGTCTGTCGCCCAGGATATGGTGCATCCGGACCAGCCGGAAGCACCACCGACGAGGCGTTCGAGATGGCGCCCGACCCAACTCCGGGATGGACCTCGCCACGCCGGCCGCCGGAACATCACCGCGGAGGTCAACGCGCGGCGCGCGCGGCGCCGACCATCACATACCAGTTGAGCTCGTCCAAGTACTTGGCGATCGTCTTGCGCACGCCGTCGCCCAGATGCTCCTGCAGCCGCTGCTCGAGTTCCTCGGAGGTGGCGTACGGGCCCTCCTCGATCAGCCGGAGGCCAAGCCGGTGCATCTCGAGAGTGAAGTCGCCGTAGTCGTCGGCGAAGGGCAGGATGTTCGTGTCCCACATCACGAACAGGCCCGGGATGAGCTGGTGCAGCGTCTTGGATGCGGCGGGGTCGCTCCAGTTGTGCCCCTTCTCGCGCTCGGCGGCCATCAGGCTCTCGTAGAGCGCCTTGATCTCGGGGACCGCGTCGGGCAGCGCGTCGTCGACGATCGTGACGTGCGTGAGCGCCTCGAGCCGGTCGGCGTTCTCGCGGATCCAGGCGGCGAGCATCGGCGGCGTGTCAGTCTTGTTGACCCTGCACTTCCAGGTTGCGGCGTGAGCGCAGGGCATAGTGACCACCGCCTATCAATCCAGCGTCGTCGCCCAGCGCGGACCGCACGAGCTCGATCTTCCGATCATCAGACATGCGGATCGCTTCACTCCGCACCAGATCTAGATAGCTGTCTTGCCTGAGTGCAACAGATCCGCCGACGACAATTACATCAGGGTCAAGCACAGCGCAAAGCCATACACAAGCATACGCAACGCTGCCTACGGCCTCATCAATTATAGACTGGGCGGTCTTCGAACCGTGGGCAGCACGCGTAAAGACGTCTTCTGTCGACGTTACCAAGCCGAACTTCGACGATGCACGGGCAGCGATCGCGCGGCCGCTACCCGTGTTCTCAACACTTTCCCCTGCTAGCCCAACAGGCAATTCCCAAATCTCACCGGCGCCCCAGTGTGCTCCACGGAGAACCTGCTTCTCCAGAACACATCCGCATCCGACGCCAGTGCTCACAGTGAGGTACACTACTGAGGTTCGCAGCGCCCCCGCTCCGTAGAAAGCTTCGGCTAGAGCCCCTAGATTTGCGTCGTTGTCTACCCACACGGGAAGTCCGCAATCTTCAGCGAGCTTCGGCCCCAGCGGGTAATCGACCCAAGGCAGACCCCCGCCGTCGATGAGAATTCCGGCCGAGGCGTCTACCCGGCCTGACGTCGCGACTCCAACGACGTCGACATCGTTCGTGGCGGCTGCAATGCCGTGCGACACAAAGTCGCGCGCTGAGGCATATAGAGCGTCTGGATCACTGGTCCGATACGCTTGCTGGCGGTGCACTGTTGCCAACGTACCCGCGTCAGAGACCGCGCCGCATCTCCAAGTCGTCTTACCAAGATCTACTCCCAAGGCGAACCGTCGGTTCATGCTGTTCGACTCACGATCGTTACCCTAATGCGTTCCGCTGTCAGGAACACAGCGATACCGCTGATTGGCCCCGCCTGCGGGCGGGGGCAAGGTATCATAGGCCGATGTCGGCTAGACCCGCGGTGACGACTCACCCGACACTTGGGTTCGCCGATGTAACGGCGTTTGCGTTTCTCGGACACGGCTGGCTCGAATGGACTGCATGGTGCTTTGGCCTAGTTTCGGTCGTGTACATCATCTTGGCGGAGGCGCGTATTGCGCGAAAGCAGAGGCAACTCCGGCGGATAGCCAGCGAACTCGAGCCATCTGGAACCGTAAGTAATGAAACCTTTCAGCCACCGAGCGCTCGTGAAGCGCGCGTCGACCGTGCAGATGACCGCCTCCGGTCCGTGCTCATTCAGGTCGCAGTCGACGGCCTCCCGTTCTCGCTTGCCGTCGAGCGATCCAGGAGATTCAAGGGCACGCGAGTTGATTTAGAGGCCACCGCGCGCAAGTTGCGGGACTCCAAGCTCCTGCGCTTCGACGAGCCGCTCACCGACGACACCGTTCTGCGCCTGAGTTAGTAGATTCGGCGCGATGCTCGGGATCGGCTTCGATAGCGGCGGCAGTCGGACCACCTATGCCCTGGATCTAGGCGGTGGACCACAACTCCGGGAGGGCAACGAGTCTGCGGTTTCGTTGGCCGACGCGCGCGGCGCTGCCGCAGCTAGTGCTGCGATCGAGTGGATGGTCGATGTGATCAAGAACCAGAGTGACGATGACATCGTCGCGTGGATCGGCGCTGCTGGGTTCTCCGCGGCTTCTGCGCCTGCAATCCAAGCGCGCTTTCGTGAGCCCCTGCGGGCGCTCGCCGCGGAATTGGAAGAGGAGGGTCGTCGCTGCGAGGTGTTTATCGCCAACGATGCTGTGTCACTTCTCAAAGCCCCGCCTCTTCTTGGTACTGGGATGGCCGCGGTAGTGGGTACCGGGTCCGTGGTTATTGGTGCCCATCCAAAGTGCCCGACAGGCGTGGTCCAACGGGGGGGCTACGAATGGTTGGTGAGCGATGAGGGTTCAGCGGTGTGGATGACGCTGCAGTGTGTACGCATGGTGCTGAGAGACATACAGGCGAGGGGGTCTCAGGACTATCACTCTGTATTGCTTGAAAGGCTCGCTGATTTTCTCGGGATCCCTGTCGAGGCTACACTCCACATTCCTTTGTCGCATCGTGCACTTGCGCGGGCTGATCTAGTTGCTCGCCGCATCTCCGAGAGTCGGCCAGATGCGAAGAGGTGGTATGCCAGCTTCGCATATCCCCACATATTCGATCTTGCGACTCGGCAGCCGGGGTCTCCGTATGATCCTCTAGCGGCAGAGGTACTGCGAAGCTCGGTCGAGGTTATCGCGGAGAGCGTGCGCATGGTATCTGATGAGCTGGCCGCGTATACCGCAGACGAACCGAATCTTCGGGAGCCGCTGGCCCTGATTGTCGGCGGTAAGATCGCGGCACACGCACAGTACAATCAACAGTTACAATCGACTATCGCTGGTACATGTCGGTTTGTGAGCTCTGTCACGGCGATCGGTGATGGTGCCACTAGCTTCGCAGCGCTTGCAGCGCGCTACCTCGCGTCAGATCGACGTCGGAAGGCGCAGATCGCGCAAGCGGTCGACCCGCTTCACCCCATATATAGACTGCTGTGAACAAGGATGAGCGATCATCCACGCCAGTACGGCAACCGCGAGTAACCGTGCCCGGGCCGGGAAGGGGCTATGACCACATTGGAGTCGGTTGGCTCATGGTGCGGTTGGTGATGAACGCGTGGTGGCGCCAGTAGCAAAAACAGTTCGGTCTGGTGATCTTGGGCGTGCAGGTGCACGCGGCGAACGATCAGGCGCTCGTTACGAGCATGGTCTCGTCGAGCTCGCAGACCCGGCGTGTCGGGGTAGTCGGCGAGAGGCTGCCAGGCATCCTCTGGGATCTGGGCGTTCTGCGCCGTGACGACCTTGTGCATGGTGACGCAGATCTAGACCTCGCAGCCCTGCTCGCGCACGCGCGATGACCTCTTGTCCCAGAACCCCGATCGGCCCGGACGCACGGCGCGGCGCACGCGGGCGAGCAGCTCGACGACGAAGACCAGCGCGCCGCGCTGCGGGTTGGCTTGGCCCTTGCTGAGACGGGCGTGCAGAACTTCGGCGCTGTCGGAGGCGTCGTGAGGATCGGGTGATAGTTCAGCTTGTGCGTATAGCCGCCCGAACCTTGCTTGGCATGGCCATGGACCTCGCCGACGAAGCTGTCGACATCGATCACGAGGCGTCCCTTGCCCGGGCCGGCGCCCAGCTTCCAGGCGCGCTTGAGCGTCACCGCCAGGACGCGATCGAGCTGGCGGACATGCCCGAAGGTGCATGACCTAAGGGCTCACGACTGAGCAACTGGCGGCGTCCGGTGAGCTCAGCGCCCGGAAACGCTGGGGATTGACGCCTGTCACCACTTCATTTGCCAAGTCCGGAGCCCTAAGGACGTCCCCAGCGTTGACGGGGCCATCGCCCGATGCCCGAGCACGACCATTGACGTACGCGTGTGGGAAGACACGCCTAGCTAACTAGCTAAGAGTGTTCCTAGAAACTCAGGAGAACTCGGCGGGTCAGTCCAGCGGAGCTCGGAGAGCCGCCTCCGGGCGAAGTACGCCGGGACGACGTCTACGTCCGCCCGCGCCTCTCCCGGATCGCCTGCAGGCGCTCGCGCAGCTCCGACTCCTGGTCGTCGGGCTCGTAGAAGCGCGTGCCGGCGACCTCCTCGGGCGCGACCTCCTGGGGCCCGAGGTGCCCGGGGTGGTCGTGCGGGCTGTCGTAGCCGACCGCCTGCGAGCGCACCTGCGGCGGCGGCGCGGCGGCGCCGAAGCGGCGGACGTGCTCGATCGCGGCGCCGATCGAGCGCGTGGCGGCCTTCGACTTCGGCGCGAGCGCGAGGTAGATCGTCGCCTGCGAGAGCGCGTGGATGCACTCCGGCAGCCCGACGTGCTCGACCGCGGCGGCCGCCGCGGTCG
>Ga0136631_10000320_pt1 | contig 14940 bp, 13 predicted proteins | sample AntDrymUQ6012206_2_FD_104655 | JGI IMG/M metagenome (GOLD analysis project Ga0136631, IMG submission 104655) | Polar desert sand microbial communities from Dry Valleys, Antarctica - metaG UQ601 (22.06) | ecosystem: Environmental > Terrestrial > Soil > Desert | place: Antarctica: Dry Valley... | reverse complement strand
GCGAGCAGCGGCCCGACGCGCTCGAAGGCGCCGGACAGGTGGTGCAGGCCGTGCTCGTCGATCCGCTCGTCCATGACGTCCGCAAGCTCGCCACCGTCAACCAGATGGTCAACGAGGCGGTGGGAGACCGGGAGGCGAGGCCTCCCGCGGGCAAGCGCGCCGTCCCCTACATCTTCGTCGCGCCACGCGGGCGGGACACAGTCGGCGAGCTGGCGATGCGCATGTTTCGAGCGCGCTACCAGCGTGTGAGCCACGCGCTCCGCTCCCCGGATCTGGCCCTTCTCGGCCGCATCGTTGCGGGCGGGTCGGACCCGCTCCACGGCGAGCTGTTCAGCTACCTGCTGTTCGCGCCCGAGTTCACCCGGGCGCTGGTCGAGCTCGGTCGCAACGATGCAGAGCGCTGGCTCGCGCAGCCGCACGACGACGGGCCGTGGCAGCTCGGCCCACTCCCGCCGCCGACCTCGGCACCACCAGCAGGCTGACGTTTCTGGCGGCTGGCTCCAGACAGCCACCCGGAACGCAACGCCCCGGTCAATCCGCCTAAGAGTCGATTGCGGCTATGAGGACACTGGCGCCGGCTTGTAGGCATCGGGCAGCGGCGTGCGCGTCTCCTGTGATTCCACCTCTACGATGTCATCCCTCATCGGCACCAGCATGCCAGCAGCTCGTCCTGCTCAGCCTGGGGAACGTCGAAGTGGTTCAAGCTGGCAACGAGAATCTCGACCTGCGCATCGAACTCCGCGGCCGTCACCGCCATGTCGGTGTGGGCTTGCTTCATGTCCCGGCCGGTGTAGGTGCAGGGACCCCCGGTCGAATAGTGGCGGAGCGGCGGCCGCGCGCGAGCCGTCAGCCCAGGCCATCCGACGTCCTACCGCCCGAGGTGTATCGACTGCTCCCAGGTGCCGCGGTCGAAGAACGGCAGGTCCGGAATGGCCGCCGCGCCCTGGGCGGTGACCTCGTACATGCGCCGTGGCTCGCGCCAGGTGTCCGGGTTGGGGTTGCGGAAGCGGGCTGCCATCGCGTCGTGGGTGCGCGCGGCGGCCTTGCGCAGTCCGCGGACGTCGAGGGTGCGCAGGGCGTAGGCCTCGCCGTTGGAGATGTCGAACTCGTGGGACTTGCCGGGCTTGCCCAGCAGGCTCGCCGCGCCGAGGCCATCGAGCCGAACGGGCGTCATGCGCCGCAGGGCGATCAGCTCGGCCTGATCCTTGAAGTTCTCCCAGACCGCCACCCCCGGCTCCACCTTGCCGGCGCTGTCGGCCCGTGCGTAGCTGCCGTCCCACTCGATCAGGGTGGTGAGCAGCACGCGCGCCTTGCCCTTCGATCCCTTGCGCGCGCGGCGCAGCTGCCGCCCGAACAGTGGGCGCTGCTGTGCGGTGGTGCCGCTGCGGCGATCCACCGCCTTGGACCCGTCGTAAGAGGGTTTGGCGGCCAGTCGGGACACCAGCTGCTGCAGGATGCCGGAGCGGTGGAACGGCCCGGTCTGGCGCTCGCGGGCCTCGCCGTCGCCCGCAGTCCATCCCATCGACGGCACGTTGTTCCACTGCAGCAGGTAGCCCTGGCGCGGGTTGATCACGTGCGGGGTCCTGCGCCTGGGTAGCAGGCCCCGCCACTCGGCCTCGCCGGTCCCGGGGTAGGGCAGCCGCTCGTCGAAGTTCTTCGGTCGCAGCGGGTGCAGGCCGGGATGCCAGTAGCCGATGTTGCCGCGGTCATCGGCGGCGATCACGTTCTCGTTCCAGGTGACGCCCAGCAGTGCGCGATCGGCATCGCGCACCGTTCGCGCGTCGTTGAGTGCGGAGAGCCCCACCAGCGTCTCCAGCTCGCGACCCCAGATCGCGTACCGGCGGGCGAACGCCACGCCTTTCTCACGTGCCTGCACGGGCCCGTGCACGGTGCGGCAGATGCGCTCGGTACGCGAGCCGGCGAGGCTGCCGGGGTTGAGGATGTCGCCCAGGCGGTCGGGCAGGTCGGTTGCGGGGGCGCGATAGTCGAAGCGCTCGTCACGGCAGCTCATCTGGCGCTGCCGGCCCTTGAAGGTGTAGGTCTCGGGGCCGGTCAGACGCTCCGCGTAGAGGTCGTCCTCATCGGACAGTCCGGACGTGAACCCCCACGCGAGCCTGCCGTTGTGGCCGATTCCCATCACGGGTACGCCCGCAGCGCTCACGCCGCGGATGTTCTGGACAGGCGAGTGCAGCTCGAACTCCACGAACAGCTCGGGGATGGAGAAGCCCAGCTGGGGCCCGTTGAAGAGGTAGGTGTCCGCACCCTTACGGAGCACTAGTCCGTCGACGCACACTCGAACTCGCTTGCCATTTCGCCGCACGCGCTTGCAGCGCTGCACCTTGCGCGCCTTGCGATTGACGCCCCACATGTAGGACCCGCCGACCGCCTTCGAGCTCGACGCCATCGCGGCCTCGGCCGGGGCGGGGAGGGGGGTGGTCTTCAGTGCGCGTTGCGAGCGCAGATAGGCGGCCCGCTCCTGCTTGACGGTGCGGCCCGGCTGGGACGGGAACAGCCCGGCCTTGCGCGGCACTGTGGAGATCCGTCCCGGCGCGCGCAGCGGCAGCAGCTTGGCGAACGCCCGCGCGCCCAGCTCGCGCAGCGCGCGCAGGTTGTCCAGCTCAACACCGTCGCCGGAGGGCACGGTGCGGGCGAGGAAGACGCCGATCCGGGCCGTGTCGCGCACGGTCCACGTGGGCGGCTGCACACCGAGGGCGGTGAACTCGCCCGGCAGCTTGCTCGGGTCGCGGCGCGTCTGCTCCACCCAGGCGTTGATTCCGTCGCGGTAGGCCTCGGCCCGCCGCACGAGGTTGGTGGGCAGGCGCGAGAGCATCTGGTCCAGCTCGGCGTCGGTGTAGTAGTCGCGGCGCGCGATGAGGTCGTCCTCGAGGAAGCTGTCGCCGAGGATCTCGGCCAGCCGCCCGCTGGTGGCGCGGCGAAACAGCTCGAGCTGGAACAGCCGGTCCTGGGCCACCGCGTAGCCCACGCCCCACCACGCGTCGAAGTCGGTCGCGCCCGTGATCGACGGCACTCCGTAGGGCCCGCGGACGATCTGCACGCCGCTGCGCGGGGTCTCGGTTGCCCCCTGCTGGCCGAAGAGGGCGGGCTTGTACTTGAACGCCTTGAAGAGCTCCACCTGATCGGAAAGGTGGGGAGAACCGGCGCCGTCGGGCAGGCCGGTGAGCGACACGAATCCGCTCTGGCCTGGCGGCAACACGCTCTCCGCCTGCTTGATGCCGGCCTGGGCCACGCTCGCGGAGACCAGTGCGGCAACGCCCAGGGCGAGGAGGGCGAGAAGAGTCCTGATGTGGAGCCGCACCGCGGGCGAACCTACCACCGCCCTGGGGGCGGTGCGTCGGACGTTTGCGGCGCCGGACGTTCGCGGCGCCGGACCGGCCTGTGCTCAGGCTAGCGCGGGCACTGCGCCCGCGGCGATCGCTTCGATCTCCCCGGCAGCGCGCTCGAACTCCTCATCGGAGAGCACCGGGGTGCCCTCGAACGGAAGCTCGCGGTGCAGCTCGATCCACGAGCGGCAGCCCTGGTACTCGGGCCGGACCTTGACGGTCACCGGACGCGGGATGCGGTAGGTGCGGAGCACGATCACGTGCATCGGATGGCGCCGCTTCCACTCCAGTCGCTTCTCGGCGTAGTCGGTGGTCCAGATGTAGTACGGCGACAGGGCGTCGACCGCACGCGGGTCGGTGATCAGGTAGCTGGCGGACACCTCCGCCCAGGCGCGGATCCGCACGCGATCGGGCTGCGGGATGCCGCCGTCCTGGAGCAGAGCCGCCGCGGGCGGCTCGTCGTCGGGCCAAACCCCCTCCTCGAGGGCGCGGCCGAGCTCGGGCAGGTGGGAGTCACGCACCAGGTCGTTGCGCTGGTGGTCGAACGTGGGGTACAGGAAGAAGCGGTCGTGCTCGATCTCGAAGTGCTTGTTCTCTTCGCGGATCCCGCCCTTGCGCAGCGTGAGCAGCTGCTCACCCTCCGCGAGTGCGCGCACGGTCACAGCCCATTCCTTGAAAGCGTCTGGCATCTAAAGAAGAACCTCCGGTCCGCGCCAGAGGACGATTATGCGGTGGTGCGGGCGGCGCGGCCAGGGTCCATTGTTAACGGAGTGCTGGGCCTATTTCAAGCTCGGATTTCGTGACTTTTGCCACGCTACCGCCTCGATCACCGCCGCGAAGTCCCGGTCGCCCAGGCCGTTGTCCGCCGCCTGCGAGTAGAGCGACTCGGCAGTGGCGGCCACGTTCGGCTCGATCCCAAGGGCCCTCGCTTCAGCGATGCAGTGCCGCACGTCCTTGAGCATGTGCTCGAGCTTGAACAGCGGGTCGAGGTCGTGGTCGAGCATCGGCTGGGCCTTGATCTCGGCCATCAGCGAGGCCCCCGATCCGGCCCGGATGACCTCCAGCGCGCGATCGGTGTCCACGCCTGCGGCCTGGGCCAGCAGCAGCCCTTCCGCCAGCCCGGCGGCGTTCACCGCCGCGAGGGTGTTGTTGATCAGCTTCACCATCGAGCCGTGTCCATGGGGCCCGACGTGCACGATCAGCTCGCCCATCGCCTCGAACAGCGGCTTGGCGCGCTCGAAGTCGGCCTCCGGGCCGCCGGCCATGATCGTGAGCGTCCCGTCCTCCGCCTTGGGCCGCGAGCCGGTTACGGGGGCGTCGAGAAACGAGAGCCCGTGCTCACCGAGGCGCTCCGCGATGGAGCGACTCGCCGTGGGCGCGATGGTGGACATGTCGATCACCAGTCCGTGGTCGGCCAGGCCCTCGGCGGCACCGCCCGCGCCCAGCAGCATTTCCTCCACCTCGGGCACGTCGGGCACCATCGATATCGCCACGCCCGCCTGCGCGGCGGCGTCGGCGGCGGTGTCCGCCACCGTCACCGAGTCGTGCTCGGCGGCCAGGGCCTCCGCGCGCTCGCGGGTGCGGTTGAAGGCCACCACCTCGATACCGGCGCGCGCGAGGTTGGCGGCCATCGGCGCGCCCATGATGCCGAGGCCGAGGAAGGCGACTTTGGTTTCGGTTTCTGCCATGGGTCAGTTCTTAGCCGATTCTGTGTGAGGGGTGCGCGTGGTGCGAACACCTGCGCAGTAAGGGAGAATGGACAACCCCCAGATCGTTGCAACCGACAGGGTTCTTTCGAGGTGCTCCACAGAACGTGGCTCTGGCACCCATTTCGTGGATCACCTCCCCTGGAAGGTGATCCATTGTCACGAATTGGGGGTTGGCACCCACCCTTTACTGCGCCGTTGGTGTCGGCGCCCCGTACCCGCCCCCACCCGGCGTCTCGAGCCGCAGCCGATCGCCCGCCCGCAACGTCCCCGACGCCTTCGGCGGCAGCTCCTCCCCGTTGAGCAGGTTGCGCCCGGGAGAGCCGTCTTCGCCTCCCTCCGCGCCGGCAGGCGGATGCCGCCGCCGCTCGGTGATCAGCGAGTAGCGCATCTCCTCCAGCGCCTCCACCTCCCGCACCACGCCGTCGCCGCCCGAATGGCGGCCCTCGCCGCCGGAGCCCCGCCGCACCGAGTACTCGATGGCGCGCAGCGGAAACTCCAGCTCGAGCGCCTCGACGGGGGTGTTGAGCGTGTTGCTCATGGCCACATGCACCGCGCTCGGGCCGGCCGCGTCCGCGCACCCGCCCTGGCCGCCGCCGAGTGTCTCGTAGTAGGTGAACGCCTCGTTGCCCAGCGTCAGGTTGTTCATCGTGCCCTGCCCCAGCGCGTGGCCGAAGGCTCCCAGCACGAGGTCGGCTACGCGCGATGAGGTCTCCACATTGCCCGCCGCCACTGCCGAAGGCGCCCGCGCATACAGCAGCGAGCCCTCGGGCACGCTCACGGTGAGCGGCCGATAGGCGCCCGCGCACGGCGGCACGTCGGGGTCGGCCAGCACGCGCAGCGCGAAGTAGCAGGCGGACAGGGTCACGGCCAGGGGGCAGTTGAGGTTGCCCTCGTGAGCACCGTGCGATCCGGCGAAGTCCAGGTGGATCTCCTCGCCCCGCACGGTGGCCCGCAGGTGCAAGTCGAGGTCTTCGTGCGCGGCCTCCAGAAGGTCCGTGGCGGTGCGCTCGCCGTCCGGCAGTTCCGCGATGGCGGCACGCGTGCGGCGCTCCGCGTAGTCCTGGGTGTCGTCCATGCCGGCCCGCAGCTCGGCCGCGCCCATGCTCTCGGCGAGCGCCTGCATTCGCTCGGCTCCCGTGCGATTGGCGGCCAGCTGGGCGCGCAGGTCGGCTTCGCGCTGGCGCGGATTGCGCATCCGCGCGGTCAGCGAGTCGAGCAACTCGCGGTCGAGTTGCCCGCCGACTACCAAGCGCGCGGGCTCGATCACCACGCCCTCCTCGTGGATCGTGCGCGAGCCGGCGGGCATGCTGCCCGGCTCGGCGGCCCCAACGTCGGCGTGGTGGGCGCGGCTGGCGGCGAAGCCGAGCAACTCCCCTCCGGAGAACACGGGCGAGATCACAGTGATGTCCGGCAGGTGGGTGCCGCCCCTGAACGGGTCGTTGAGGATCCACGCGTCGCCGGGTGCGTGGTCTGACTCGAGCACCGCGGCCACGGCACTCGGCATCGCTCCGAGGTGCACCGGGATGTGCTCGGCCTGCATCGCCATCTGGCCGGAGGCGTCGAACAGGGCGGTGGAGGCGTCGCGGCGCTCCTTGATGTTGGCCGAATTGGCCGAGCGCACCAGGACGGCACCCATCTCGTCGCACGCGGCGCGCAGGGCGCCGAGCATCACCTGCAGCGCAATCGGGTCGATCGTGCCGCTCACCGCTCCATCACCACGGTCTCAGCGTCGGCCCGCGCCAACCATCCTGGCGGCACCACGAGCGTCGATCCCGGGAGCTCGAGGATTGCCGGGCCCTCCTGTTCACAGGTGCCGGAACCCAGCACGGCCGTCTCGACCCACCCACCGTCGAACCAGGCGCGTCGCTCTGCCCTGCGCTGCGCGGGGTGCCCCTTGTTGGGCTGCAGCTCGCCCCCCGGCAGCGCCACCGCCACGCGGATCGTGACCAGCTCCAGCTGGGCGTCCGGGTCCTCGTAGCCGTAACGGTCGGCGTGCGCGCGGTCGAAGGCGGCTCGAAGGTCGGCCGGGTCGGGCTCGGCGTGGCCTTCGACCGGCAGTTCGAAAGCCTGGCCGGCGTAGCGCAGCTCGTAGGTGGCGCGCACCTCGGCGCCGGCATCGCCCAGCTCCTCCCGGCCCCGATCGGCCAGTCGCGCGACGGCCTCGGCGACCGTGCCGCGCTGCAGCTGCTCGCCCGAGAGCAGCACGCTCTCCTGCAGGTCCCGACGGCGTTCTGAAACCGCCAGGCCGAGAGCCGACAGTACGCCTGACGCCACCGGCGCGATCACCAGGCTCATGCCCAGTTCCTCCGCGATCAGCGCTGCGTGCAGGGGCCCCGCCCCTCCGAAGGCCACCAGCGCCAGCTCGCGCGGGTCCACGCCGCGCTCCACGGTTACCACCCGCACCGCCTGCGCCATCTGGGCGCCCGCCACGCGCACGATCCCGGCGGCCGCCTCGGTGGGGTCGAGCCCGAGCTCGGAGGCCAGCGTGCCCACCGCCCTCGCCGCCGCGTCGCGATCCAGCTCCACGCCGCCGGCCAGCGATGAGCCGGCGTTCAGGTAGCCGAGCATCAGGTTGGCGTCGGTCACCGTGGGCTCGGTGCCCCCGCGGCCGTAACAGGCGGGTCCAGGATCGGCGCCGGCGGAGCGGGGCCCGGCGCGCAGGGCACCGCCCGCATCGCGCCAAGCCACGCTGCCGCCTCCAGCGCCCACGGTGTGAACGTCGACCATCGGCAACGCCAGCGAGCGCCCGCCCACCTCACGGCCGCTGGTCACCGCCACACGGCCGCCCGCGACCAGCGACACATCGCACGATGTGCCGCCCATGTCCAGGCCCACGGCGCCCTCGTGGCCGGCCAGGCCGGCCACGCGCGCCGCCGCCACGGCGCCTCCCGCCGGACCTGAGAGCACGGTCCACGACCCGTGGGCGGCAGCGATCTCCGCGCCGGCCACGCCCCCGCTGGAGAGCATGATCTCGGGCGCCGGGAGTCCCGCCTCCCGCGCGCGTTCCGTGAGGCTGCGCAGGTAGCGGCGCAGCAGGGGGGAGAGGGCGGCATCGACCACCGTGGTGGCCAGCCGCTCGTACTCGCGGAACACGCCGGCCGTCTCATGGGAGGTGGACACGTGCACATCGCCGAGCGCCGCGCGTGCCTGCGCGGCGGACTGCTGCTCGTGCTCGGGATGACGAAAGCCCCACAGCAGGCAGACGGCCACCGCCTCCACGTCCTCGTCGAGCTCGCTCAGGCGCTCGCGAAGGCGGACGGCGTCGAGCGGCTCGATCGCCCCGTCGGGGCCACAGCGCTCCGGCGCCGCCACGCGCAGTTCAGGAGGCACCAGAGGCTCCGGTCCCGCGGCGCACAGCCGGTAGAGCTCAGGTCGCGCCTGGCGCCCCAGCTCCTCGAGATCGGTGAAGCCCTCGGTGACCACCAGCGCGGTGCGCGCCGTGCGGCCCTCGAGCAGAGCGTTGGTGCCCACGGTCATGCCGTGCACCAGCCGCTCCACCTCGCCGGCCCGCGCGCCGGCATGCCTCAGGGCCTCCTGCACCGCGCCCATCACACCCTCCGACTGGTCGTCGGGCGTGGTGGGCGCCTTACCGGTCACCACCCCGCTGGGAGTGAGCAGCACCGCGTCGGTGAAGGTGCCGCCCACGTCCACGCCGAGGACCATCGACGCAAGCTACTAGGCGCGGTCGGGGCCCCTCAGGCGGCGGTGACGGCGAGCTCTTCGAGGCCCTCGTCGAGGTGCTTGTGGGACGGGCAGTACTTGCTGCCCGGAAGCGGCACGCGCTGACACGAGGTGCCCTTGCGCGTGGTGGCGTGGCAGCACAGCGGGCTGCCGTCGAAGGTCACGCCCTCGCGCGCCTGGATGTCCACGTACTCAGCCGCCATCCGGACGTTGCGCTCGATCACGTCGTAAACGCGTAGCTGTGCGCCCATCGGGAACAGGGTGCGGATGTCGGAAAAGAGACTGCGCACCGGGCGGGCGAAGTAATGGCGGTCGGTGGCGAGGCGCTCCATCGCCGACTCGCAATCGCGCAGGAGCCGCTGCTGGCGCTCACAGACCGCGGCAGCGGTCCCGGGCGCGACTTCCTTTGCCAGCTCTCGGTAAATGGCGCGACTGAACTGGTACATCACGGGCCTCCTGTCCCGGGGATGGCGTTTCGACCACCCCGTCACTTCTCAGCGGCAATTCGAGCATGCCGTCTTGAAGTGACAACGAATACAAGGTTAAGTTCGGGTTAAAGGGGACTTCGGTTCACTTTCCAAGTCGATAGTCGAGGAGGGAAACTGCATGGCGACGCTGCTCGATCACGCCCAGCAGGGCGATGTCGCGACCGTCGAGGACGACTCGAAGATCACCCGTTCGGTGAAGTTGATGGACCCCCAGCAGCTCTACCAGCTATGGGAGCGCCAGCCGTGGTCCTCACACGAGATCGACCTGGAGCAGGACAAGCGCCACTGGGAGTCCTACGACGACGCCAAGCGCGACGAGCTGCTCTGGCTGCTGTCGTCGTTCTTCATCGGCGAGGAGCGCGTGACCACCCAGTTCTCCGGCCTGGTGATGGCCTACGACGACGAGCAGGAAGAGGCCTTCCTCACCACCCAGCAGGTCGACGAGGCCCGCCACATGCAGTTCTTCGACCGCTACTACCGGGAGGTGTTCGCGTTCGAGGAGGCCGACATCACCTCCCGCCTGGACAGGGTGCGCGAGCACCTCACCGACTCCTTCGTGAAGCTGTTCGACGGGTCGCTGGTGAAGGCGGGCGAACGGCTTATCGCCGACCCTAGGGACACCGGGGCAAAGGTGGATTTCGTGACGATGTACCACATGGTCATCGAGGGCACGCTCGCGCTCACCGGACAGCATTACCTGCTCGATTTCTTCGAGAAGGCGGGGGAGATGCCCGGATTCGTGGAGGGCTTCTCGAACATCGCTCGCGACGAGCACCGCCACGTGGCCTACGGCACCTGGTTCCTTCAGTCCAAGGCGGGCGAGCGGGAGTACGCCGAGCGAATCCAGCAGGCGCTGGCCGAGCACCTGCCGGTGGCGGCTGGCGTGCTGGTGCCGCCGGGATACGAGCTCGGCGACGACTACACCTTCCTGGGCTACACCAGCCAGGAGCAGAACGAGTTCGCGTTCACAGCGCTCTCTCGGAGGCTGAAGGTGATCGGCGTGGAGTTGCCGGGGGTCGCGGCCTAGCGTCTAGCGAAGCGGCTGCTGGTCGGCCGAGAGGGCGGCCACGCGCCGCCCCTCGATGCCGGCTGTGACCAGGCGCTCGCCGCGGCCGCGGCGAGCGCCAACCGACAGGATCCGGTGGCTGAAGCCATCCGAGCGTGTGAACATCACGCGGCGGCCGTCAGGCGTCCATGCCGGCTCCTCGGAGCGCCTGCTCGTGAGGCGCAGCAGCCCCCGGCCGCGCAGGTCCACGCGGTACAGAACGGAGGTCACCTTGCTGGATCCCCTGGTGAGCCTGACGTTGCGAACGAAGGCCAGCGCCAGGCCGCCGGGTGCCCAGGTGGGCTTGTCTCCGGCCGCCACGCGCCGGGCGCCGGCTTCGCTGGGCCGCGGCGCCATCACGCGGATGTTGCCGTCGCGCACGAACGCGATCTCGTTGCGAGCCGACCATGCCGGAGCGGACCCGCCGATCGTCGTGAGCCGGCGCGGATCGGACCCATCTGCCAAGGCGGTGTACACGTTTCGCCGTCCCACGGCCAGGGCGGAGAACCCGATCTGCCTGTTGTTGGGGCTCCACGTGGGGCTGCCGATGCGGGTGAGACCGGCAAAGGACGTCCGGCGCTGGTCCGAGCCGTCGGGAAGCATGGTGACCAGCTCGTCTCCGAGAGCAAAGGCGATCCGGCGGCCGTCGGGCGACCACACCGCATCCGCCGGGCAAGGCCCCGGTTCGCGGGTCTCGCCCTCGCCGCCGCAGGCCGGCCCCACCGGCTCGGGCGTCTGGTTGCGCCCGTCGGCGTCTGCCACGGCCAGCCCCACGGGGTCCACGCCGCCGATGTCCGCCTGGAAGAACACCAGCTTGCCGCCTGTCCTACCGGAGGTAGGGTTGCCACCGGGGTAGGAGGCGTCGGCCGCAGCCGGCAGCGCCAGTGTGATCAGGGCCAGGATGAGGAGGGTGCGCTGCATGGCTCCCTGAGAACCCGCCCGCTCCATCGGCGTGACGGCGCTCAGGTGCCGGTCTGAAGCAGCCAGTCCATCCGGCGGCGGGCGTAGAGCAGCGGCTCGCCGGGGGCGAGCCGGCCGCCGTCCACGTCGCCGATGAGGATCGTGTGGTCATAGCGCCGGAAGTTGTCGGCCCGTAAACAGCGCAGGTATGCCAGGGCGCCCTCCAGCTCGGGAACGTCGCCGTCCCAGCGCCACGGAACGCCCGCGAACTTGTCGTCGCCCTTGCCGGCGAACACCCGCGCGAGGGGCTCCTCGTCGGCACCCAGGATGTGCACGCCGAAGCGCTCACATTCGGTGAGCGCGCCGTGGCAGCGGGAGCCGTGGTCGATCGAGACGAGGAGCGAGGGGGGATTGGCGCTGTAGGACGCCACGGCGGTGGCGGCGAGGCCGCACGCCTGGCCGTCGGCGCGGCGGGCGGTCACCACGCACACCCCGGAGGCCAGCGAGGCCATCGCCTCGTGAAACAGCTCGGGGACGCTCCTCTCGGCCACGGCGCCGATGCTAGTCCCAGCGCTCGGCCTGAACGGCGCCATCCCGGTCCACCACCATGTGGCGGGACTCCAGCTGCGGATCGGTGGCGGGGAAGTCCAGCCGCTGGTGCGCGCCACGGCTTTCCTCGCGGGCGAGCGCGGCAGCGCCGATGAGCCGGGCCAGCGGGTGAGGGTCAGCCCTCAGCTCGCGCAGGCCTTCGGCACTGCGGCGCAGGCCCGCGTGCCGCCACAGTGCCGCCCGGGTCGGCGGGGGCGGCAGAGCCAGCGGATCGAAATCCGCACGCGGCTCGGCCGAAGGCCCGCCCGCGGGCTCGGGCTCCTCGGCCGCCGCCAGCGCCGCGCGGCGGCCGAGCACGAAGCACTCGGCCAGCGAGTTGGAGGCCAGCCGGTTGGCGCCGTGCAGGCCTGTGCACGCGCACTCGCCCACGGCGAACAGCCCCGGCACCGAGGAGCGCCCCTCGAGATCGGTGGCCACCCCGCCCATCGTGTAGTGGGCGGCGGGCGCCACGGGCACGGCGTCCCGGGAGGGATCGATGCCGATCTCCGCGAGAGCGGAGGCGATGTTGGGGAAGCGGGCCATGTCGATCTCGCGCATGTCCAGTGCCACGGCCGGCGTACCGCTCTCGCGCACCTTGGCCTCGATGGCCAGCGCCACCTCGTCGCGGGGTGCCAGCTCGTCCACGAAGCGCTCCCCGGCCGCGTCGAGGAGCGTGGCGCCTTCGCCGCGCACCGCCTCAGTGATGAGGAAGCCGTCGTGCGAGCCGTCTGCCACCAGTGCCGTGGGGTGGAACTGCGTGAGCTCGAGGTCGGCGAGCGCGGCGCCCACCGCGTGGGCCAGCGCCAGGCCCACGCCGGCCGATCCGGGCGGGTTGGTCGAGCGCGCCCACAGAGCCGCCGCTCCGCCGGTGGCCAGCACCGTGCCCCGCGAGGCGACCTCTGCCCTCGCGGCGCCGTCGTCGGTGACCATCACGCCGGTGCACCGCCCGCCGCTGGTGAGAACCGCCGTGGCCGACGCCCCCTCGAGCACCTCGATGCGTTCATCCCGCGCGGCGAGGGCGGCGAGCTGGCGCGTGATTCGGCGGCCGGTGGCCGCGCCGCCCGCATGCACCACCCGCCGCGCGGAGTGCCCGCCCTCGAGGCCCAGCGCCAGCGCGCCGTGGCGGTTGGTGTCGAAGACCACCCCCATCCTCTCGAGGTCGCGAACGCGCTCGGGCGCCTCCTCGCACAGGGCCCGGACCGCGCTCGGCCGCGCGGCGCCCCGACCGGCTTCGAGCGTGTCGCGGGCGTGGCGGTCGGGGGTGTCGTCCACCGCCAGCGCGGCGGCAATGCCGCCCTGCGCCCAATAGCTGGCTGAACCCGGCAGCGCCGAGCGCGAGACCAGCGTCACCCGGGCCCCGGCACCGGAGGCCGTGAGCGCGCAGAACAGCCCCGCTGCGCCCGCGCCGACGACGGTCACGTCGGCTGTTTCGGCGGAGTCCGGCACGGACGGCGGTACGGTAACGCGATCGGTCCGCCGCTCATCTTCCGGCACCCCAGCTCGCTGGAGCACGACACCGGCGCCCATCCCGAGCGCGCCGACCGGATAGGCGCGCTCGAAGCTGCGCTGTCCGAGCAGGACTGGCTCGGCTACGAGCAGCGCGAGGCGCCGGCGGCGGTGGAGGAGGCGCTCCTGGCGGTGCACCCCCGCGCGCACATCGAGTCGGTCCGCCGCCACTGCGAGACCGGCACGGCCTTCGATCTCGACACTCCCACCAGCCCCGGATCATGGAACGCGGCTCTGCACGCGGCGGGGGGCGCCGTCGCGCTCGTGGACGCCCTGCTCGACGGCGAGGCCCCCACCGGCTTCTCGGCGCTGCGCCCGCCCGGCCACCACGCCGAGCCCGCCCGCGCGATGGGCTTCTGCCTGTTCGCCAATATCTCGGTGGCCGCCCGCCACGCCATCGACGTTCGAGGGGCCGAGCGGGTGCTCATCCTCGACTGGGACGTGCACCACGGCAACGGTACGCAGGCGATCTTCGATTCGGCGCCCGAGGTGCTGTTCGCGAGCATCCATCAGTGGCCCTTCTGGCCGGGCACGGGCGCCCTGGGCGACGCCGGGTCCGGAGCGGGAGCGGGCTACACGATCAACCTCCCGGTGCCGCGCGGCTCGGGGGAGGACGAGTGGCTCGCGCTCGTGGAGCACGTGGTGGTGCCCGCCGCGCGCGCCTACGCTCCAGACCTCATCCTCGTGTCCGCGGGTTTTGACGCCCATCGCGACGACCCGCTGGCCGAATGCAACCTCGAGGCCGTGAGCTTCGCCCACATGGCGCTCCACGTGCGCTCGCTCGCGGACGAGCTGGGAGTGCCCGCCGGGGCGGTGCTCGAAGGGGGATATGACCTGGAGGCACTCGCCGCGTCAGCCGCCGCGACGATGACGGCGCTGGCTTCGGGTGGCGCACCGCCCAGCGTGGAGCCGGGGCCCCTGGTGACCGCGGCCACCGAGCAGGTGGGCCGATACTGGCCCGATGTGCGCGCCTAGCGCGTCTCGCCGCCCACGCGCGGCGGGGCCGTGGCCGCCTCGTCCTCGGCGTCGTGCACGAGCGCCCGGTAGCCGAGGGTTCCGCCGGCGGCCGCGAGCAGCCCCACGATCGCCACGATCGCGGCAGGTCGTCTCCAGCTCGTCCGGGGCGGCCGCGTCAGCGCGATGCGCGCGCCACACTCCAGGCACACCAGCTGGCCGCTGTCGGCGGGTGCGCCGCACTCGGGACAGATCGCCTCGGTCATCGGGGCGGGGCGCCGCGCACGCGACGTCCTACGCGGCGGCGCAGCGAGGGCCCGCCGGCAGGCCGGGGCGACACGCCGGGCGCGCCCGGGAGTGGCGCCTCCACGATCTCCGTCTCGCCTTCGGGCTCCCGTTGCAGCTCCTCCGGCTCGGGTTCTGACTCGGGCTCGGCCACGGTCCCGTTTCCACCCACCGCCGTCCCGCACGCGGAGCAGTAGCGCGAGCCCGGGGTGAGCAGCGAGGCGCAGTGGGCGCAGCTGCCCGCCACGCCCGCCTCCACGAGCGCATCGACTCCGTGACCGCCATCCAGCGCCTCGATCAGGCCTCGCACCTCGTCATCCACCGCGGCCAGCTGCGAGGCCTTCGCCTGCAGCAGCTCGGGCTCGCGGCGGCTGTGGCGGTGCAGCTCCCAGACGGTGGCTCCCAGGTCCAGCAGGAGGGCCTCGCGGAGCCGTGACTGCGCT
>Ga0136631_10000319_pt1 | contig 14967 bp, 12 predicted proteins | sample AntDrymUQ6012206_2_FD_104655 | JGI IMG/M metagenome (GOLD analysis project Ga0136631, IMG submission 104655) | Polar desert sand microbial communities from Dry Valleys, Antarctica - metaG UQ601 (22.06) | ecosystem: Environmental > Terrestrial > Soil > Desert | place: Antarctica: Dry Valley... | reverse complement strand
GAGGCGGCGGCAAGGGCTTCCGCGTGGCCGAGACCGAGGACAAGCTCGAGGACGCCTTCGAGGGCGCGGCGCGCGAGGGCGAGAAGTTCTTCTCCGACTCGACCGTCTACGTGGAGCGCTACCTGCCCGACCCCCGCCATGTGGAGGTCCAGATCCTGGCCGACTCCCACGGCAACGTGGTGCACCTCTTCGAGCGCGACTGCTCGGTGCAGCGCCGCCACCAGAAGCTGATCGAGGAGAGCCCGGCGCCCGCCGTGGACCCGGAACTGCGCGAGCGGATCGGCAAGATCGGCACCGACGCCGCCAAGGCGGTGGGCTATCGCTCGGCCGGCACGATCGAGGGTCTGCTCTCAGATGATGGCGAGTACTTCTTCCTCGAGATGAACACGCGCGTGCAGGTGGAGCACTGCGTGACCGAGATGGTCACCGGCATCGACATCGTACGCGAGCAGATCCGCGTGGCAGCGGGCGAGGAGCTCCCCTTCACCCAGGACGACATCCAGCTGCGCGGGCACGCCATCGAGTGCCGCATCAACGCCGAGGACGCGTCGAAGAAGTTCGCTCCCGCCCCCGGCAAGATCGGCTCCTACGTCGAGCCTTCGGGGCCCGGCGTGCGGGTGGACTCCGGCGCCGAGGAGGGCTACGAGGTGCTGCCGCTCTACGACCCGATGATCGCCAAGCTGATCGTCTGGGACGTGGACCGCGAGGCCTCCACGCGACGCATGATCCGCGCTCTCGGCGAGTTCGAGATCGAAGGGCTGAAGACCCTCATCCCCTTCCACACCGCGCTGATGGCCACCGACCAGTGGAAGGCGGGCGAGACCTGCCGCGACCTCGTGGAGGACAAGGACTGGCTCAAGGAGCTGGCTTTCCCCAAGCCCGATGGAGGCGCGGCGGACGAGGAGGAGCCCAAGGTCGAGCGCGACTACGCCGTCGAGGTGTCAGGTAGGCGCTTCGACGTGAAGGTGATCGGCGAGGCGGGGGCCTTCGGCGGCAACGGCGCCGCGCCCGCGGCCGGGCGCAAGCCCCCCAAGCGCGCCGAGCGCAAGAGCTCGGCCGGCGGCGGGCCCGACGAGGTCACCTCACCTCTGCAGGGAAACATGTGGAAGGTGAACGTCAAGCAGGGCGACTCCGTCGAGGAGGGCCAAGTGATCTGCATCATCGAGGCGATGAAGATGGAGAACGAGATCACCGCCCACAAGGCTGGCACGATCGAGTCGCTTCCAATCGAGGAGGGCAAGGCGATCTCGGCCGGCGACCCGGTTGCGACGATCAAGTCGCCCGAGGGCAACGGCGGCTAGGGCAAACGAAGCCTCGTCACTTGTAGGGCCATTGTCGATGTCGCCTTGCTCGGGCCTTCAGCTCACGGCGGGCACGCTACCGGCGCAAGCCGTCCTGACTTTCCTTCGGTATGCGGGGCAAAGGCAGGACGGCGCCGCAAAACCCGCCTCTCGCCTAGCGGCGCACGCTCCCTGCGAGCGCGAGACCGCGCCTGCGGGGCGCCTTGGGCTGCAGGACGCGCCGCGAAGCCCTCGGGCGCACCAGCCGCGAACGCTTCGCCACCTGCGCGGTGGCGCCCTCAGCTCCTACCGCGGTGAACACCACACGCACACGGCGCCCGCGGCGCCCATGGATCCGCAGCACCCGGCGGCCGGCCTGCGTGAGCCGCATCTGCACACGGCGGCTCCCGCCGGACATGAGCACGCGGCCAGCGGCCACCTTTCGCACGGTTCGCCGTCCCTTGGGCCCGGTGCGGATCGTGGCCGCCACCGAGCACCGGTTCAACCCGGCACCCGACGCCGCGCAGCGCGTGAGGAAGCGCCCGCGCCTCGAGACGCGAATGCGGCGGCGCGCCTTCCCGCGCACCCGCAGCGGCCGGCAGTCGCGGCCCAGCACCGCCGGCGCCCCCACGCTGAAGTAGATCGGGCTCGAGACGCTCTCGATGGATGACCCACGCTGTAGCTGCAGCCGGTACCGGCCGGCGCCCGCGGCGTCGAAGGCCGTGGTGAACTCGTTGCCGGTGACGGGCACTGAGCGGAAGGCCTCGCCGTTGCGGTAGACGATGAGCGTGCGGCCGTCGCCGCCTGTCACGCGTGCCGTAAAGCGCGCCGAGGAACCGCGGACCGTGTCTCCGAAGATCGCCGGCGCGCCTTTCCATCCCGGAGGGCCGGCCTCGAACCGCAGGTCCGGGCCGGCGTTGCCGGTGACCTTCACATAGGTGTGTCCCGCCTTCACCCCGCACTCGATGCCCGACGCCGACAACTCCTCGGCGCGCACCACGGTGGTGGCCTCGCCGATCGGCGCCTGGGTGGCTCCGCCGGGAGTACGGCCGGCGTTGTGCGAGTCGCTCACTCCTACCGCAGCGATCCGGTTGCCCGCCGCCAAGGCGCGCTCGTAGAAGTCGATCGCGGTCACCGTGAACGGGTTGGGCCCCTGGGTGTCGGACCCCGACCGCGCGCCCGAGGGACCGGTGGCCACCTCGATCGCGTCGACGCGGTCGTAGCGCGTCTCAGCGGCGTCGTAGTCCCACGGGCAGCCGCGGCAGAAGAGATCGAAGCTCGGCACGCTCGACGGGAAGATCGTCGGGTGGTTGATCTGCGTGAAGCCGCCGGCCCGCTTGATGTCGGCGAACGTCTCCGACGGAGGTCGCCGTCCCCGCACCTGCTTCAGCGAGCCGTCGGCCGCGCGCTCATAGATCGGCCCCTCGCGGTAGTCCACGACCCGGGCTGTGTTGTGGTTGTTGAGGTGGCCGCGGTATGTGATCACCTCCGCGCTGCGGATCGCGAGCTTGCCCGGATACCGTGGCTGATGGCGGCCCACCTCGCCCCAGCTGCTGCCCGAGACGTAGTCGGAAAGCGTGACGAAGTCCAAGCCGGCACCGCCCTGGGCGAGCGGCCGGTAGGCGTAGTCGAAGACCTCGCGCATGGTCGCGTCGCCGTAGGCGGAGTGGTCGGCGTGCACGTGCATGTCCCCCGAATACCAGCCGGCATCGCGGCGCGCGGGGGTGTTGTCGTAGGGCGCCGGCTCGTAGGGCTCGTCGGCGAACGCGGGATCCTGCGCCAGGTCGATCTCCACCCGCCAGGCCACCTTCTCGTCGGTGTCGCCGAGTGAACGGGGCACCACGGCGGCCACGCCGAGCTCCACCGCCCACCCGCCCGGCCGGATGGCGCCGGGAAGAAAGGCGCGCGTGGTCTTGCCCGGTGGATCCACTCGTGGCTTTGCCAGGTACTGCTCCTCGGTGGAGAAGCCCTCGGGCGAAACCGTTACGTCGGGATGAGACGATCCGCCCCAGCCCCGGAACTCCGGCACGCCCCACGTGCGCGAGGTATCCCGGCGGGGCTCATAGAGCCCCAAGTCGAGCGTGTGACGAGCGGAGACGGCCGGAGTCGAGATCAGCGCCTCGGGTTGATCGAAGCAGTACTTCACGCGCACGGCCGTGGTGCTGCGGGGCACTTCGAAGGGAAGCATCACATAGCTTCGCGAGAGGTCGGTTCCGAACTCCCCCGTGATCACCCGATCGGGCTGGATCGCCGCGCCCGGGCAGCTCTCCGGCGCGCTGGCCGCACGCGGGCCGGGCGCGGAGCCCTGGGCCACGTGGGCTTCGTGGCCAAAGGCCGGAGCGACCGCGCCACAGGCGGCAAGCCCAACACCAATCGCCACCCCGAGAAGCCTCCCCGCCATAGCGGCGAGTCTAGGGCGCGTCAGCCAAGCTCGGTGACGTTCTCGTGATGGATGGCGCGCTGGCGCGAATTGTCGCGCCCCTGCGGGAGCCGCAGCTTCTCATCGCCCCGCTCGAGGGCGTCTAGATAGGAGAGGTCCTCGTCCAGCAGCTCCAGCGCCCGCTCGCGCGGGGACGGCGAGCCGTGCCCCGGCACCACCGTCTCAGCTCCCTCGACCAGCGGGGTCAGCCGCGCCAGCGTGGCCCGGTACTCCTCCACCGACCCGCCCTCGTTGAACATCGGGATCTCCACGTCGGAGAGGTAGTCGCCGCACACCAGCAGGCCGAGCCAGGGTGCGAACACCGCCATCCCGTCCGGCGTGTGGCCCTCGGCGGGGTGCAGCTCCAGCTCGTGCTCGCCCAGGCCCAGGTGCCCGGGTACCGGCAGGGACTGCGTCTGGCCGAGGGCCAGCGGGCGCGACCGGCGCACGTAGTGCTCGGCATCGGCGTCGCGCAGACCGCGCTGTGCCTCTCCGGGCCGCTCGCGGATGCGCAGCATCGTGCCCTCGGCCAGACCTATCGACAGGTCGGGAAACGCGAGCCGCCCGAGGAGGTGGTCCCAGTCGCCGTGGGTGGCCAGCAGGGCGCTTGGCTCGAACCCGGACTGCGCCAGAACGGTGGGCAGCAGCTCCAGCTCCTCCGGGAAGTAGGGCGAGTCCACCAGCATCGCCTCGTCGCCCGCGCGGACGGCCGTGGCCGTGGTCTGCCACAGCAGGCTGGTGACCACGATCGCGTCCGGATGGACCGAGACCGCACGCATCGGGCTCCCGGTCTAGGCCGCGTTCAGCAGCTTGCCCGCCTCACGGAAGGACTTGACCTCCGCGGTGGGCTTCTTCTGACCGGACTCGAGCTGCTGGCCATGGCGGTTCACCCAGATCACCGCCACCTTCTGCTTCAGGCACGGCTCCACGTCGGTGAGGTAGCCGCTGGCGATGTGCACCCACTTGCTCTTCTTCTTCTCGATCCGGCGTGCGCACTCCTTGAAGTGGGCCTCGTCGGGCTTGTAGGAGCGCACCTGCTGAGCGGTGACCACCAGGTCGAGGTCGCCGCGCAGGTGCCGGCGGGTGGCGCCGAGCAGCTTGTCGTCGATGTTGGCGAGGATCCCCATCTCGAACTTCTTGGCGAACCGCTCGAGCTGGGCGTTGGTCTCGCGGAAGGGCATCCAGCGGGGCACGCTGTTGGGGAGGAACTGGGCGCGCGAGGACTCCAGCTCCCAGCCCAGCTCCTTGGCCACGCGGACCGCCGTGCGGCGGAGCACCTCTGCGTAGAGCTCATACGACCCGCTCTGGATCTCGTGCTGGATGTCGATGAAGCGCGGCATCAGCACGTCGCGATCGATCGTGAAGCCTTCCCGGTCCGCCTCCGTCTGAAACGCCTCGTAGACCCCCGTCTCCCAATCGATCAGGGTTCCGTAGCAGTCGAAGGTCACGAACTGGACGTCTTTAGGTAGCGGCACGGCGCGGCATTCTAGGGAGCGGGGCTATAGGGTGCCCGGCCGCCCATGGATCTCCTCGAATATCAGGGCAAGCAGCTCTTCGCCAAGCACGGCGTTCCGGTGCCCAAAGGCCGCGCCGCGAAGACGGTCGAGGAGGTCGTCGATGCCGCGCAGGAACTGGGATTTCCCTGTGTGATCAAGGCCCAGGTGCTGGTCGGCGGGCGGGGCAAGGCCGGCGGCATCAAGGTGGCCAACGACCGCGGCGAGGCAGAGGAGCACGCCCGCGCGATCCTCGGGATGGACATCAAGGGCTTCACGGTGCGTGAGCTCTACGTGGAGGCGGCCTCCGAGATCGACGAGGAGTACTACGCCGCGTTCGTGTTCGACCGCAGTGCCAAGAAGCCGATGGCGATGCTCTCGAAGATGGGGGGCATGGACGTGGAGGCGATAGTCGAAGAGGACGCGGAGGCGATGCGGATGCTCCATGTGGACCCGCTGATGGGCTTCCAGGAGTTTCAGGGGCGGCGACTGGCCTTCGAGGCCGGGATCGCCGCCGACGTGATCCGTCCCGTGGGCGCGATGCTGGCCAAGCTCTACAACATGTTCGTGGCCGAGGACGCGATGCTCGTGGAGGTCAATCCCCTGCTCGTCACGAAGAGCCGCGACGTCGTGGCCCTCGACGCCAAGGTCACGATCGACGCCAGCGCGCTGTACCGCCACCCCGACACCGCCGAGTTCCGCACCGAGGAAGGCGTGGACCCACAGGAGTCGATGGCCCGCGAGCGCGGCCTCACATACGTTGCACTGGACGGCAACATCGGCATCCTGGGCAACGGCGCCGGGCTGGTGATGTCCACGCTGGACGTGGTGGCCCAGGCCGGCGGTAGGCCCGCCAACTTCCTCGATGCCGGCGGCGGCTCCAAGGCGGAGGCGATCACCCAGGCCGTGGAGGTCATCCTCTCCAACGACAGCGTCACGGCGGTGCTGTTCAACATCTTCGGCGGCATCACCCGCTGCGACGAGGTGGCCCAGGGCCTGATCGAGGCGTTCGATCAGATCAAGCCCGACGTGCCGTTCGTGGTGCGCCTGGACGGCACCAACGACAAGGAGGGGCGCCGGCTCCTCGCCGAGGCCAACCTCCCCAACGTGCACACCGAGTCGACGATGCTTGGCGCAGCGAAGCGCGTGGTGGAGCTCGCCGGCTGATGTCCGTTCTCGTCGGCGAGGACACCCGCCTGTGCGTCTCCGGCATCACCGGCCGCGAGGGCACCTTCCACGCGATGAACAACAAGCGCTACGGCACCCAGGTGGTGTCGGGCGTCACGCCGGGCAAGTCCGGCCAGGACGTGGAGGGCGTACCGGTGTTCGACACCTTCCACGACGCTGTGGAGGAGACCGGCGCCAATACCGCGATGATCTTCGTGCCGCCGCGCTTCGCCGCCGACTCCATCCTCGAGGCCGAGGACGCGGGCGTGGAGCTGATCGTGGCGATCACCGAGGGGATCCCCGCCCACGACGAGCTGCGCGTGTACAACCATCTCAAGCGCGGCTCCTCGCGGCTGGTCGGCCCCAACTGCCCGGGCATCCTCTCGCCGGGCAAGGCCAACGTGGGGATCATCCCCGCCTCGTTCTTCAGCGAGGGCAATGTGGGCGTGGTGTCACGCTCGGGCACGCTCACCTACCAGATCGGTAGCGAGCTGGCCCAGAGCGGCTTCGGCAACAGCTCGATCGTGGGCATCGGCGGCGACCCGGTGCCGGGCTCGAGCTTCATCGACATCCTCGAGCTGTTCGAGGCCGACTCAGAGACGGAGCTGATCGTGCTGAGCGGCGAGATCGGCGGCGACGCCGAGGAGCAGGCCGCCGGCTACATCGCCGAGCACGTGACCAAGCCGGTGGTGGCCTACATCGCCGGCTTCACCGCCCCGCCCGGCAAGACGATGGGCCACGCCGGCGCGATCGTGTCGGGCTCCAAGGGCACCGCGGCCGCGAAGGCCGAGGCGCTGGAGTCCAAGGGCGTGCGCGTGGGCAGGACGCCTACGGAGGTCGCTGAGATCGCCGTCGAGGTTCTGGGCGCCGCCTAGGCGCGCGAGCTCAGCTCCCGCCAGGTCCGCTCCAGCGGACGCGATACTCCCCCCGCCTCGAGGGGCTCTCTCATGCCCGTGTCGTAGTGAAACTCGGAGTAGCCCAGGTAGTTGGTGACCATCCCGATCCCCGCGCCGTCGCCGCCGGCGTCGGCCATCCGGTTCCAGTTCTCGCCCACCAGCCGCGCCTGCAGCTCCCTGTCGGCGCCCACCACACGCTCGCGCAGATCCGCGCCGCCCTCGGTAAGCCAGACCTCAGGGGTCTTGGGTCCGCCGAGCCCGCTCCAGCGGTCCACGAGCAGGGACCGGGTCCGCGCCGCGCGGTTGGACGGCGAGCCGGGCCGGCCGTGGCCGAAGAGGGTGTCCATGTAGTTGTGCTGGGTCCAGACGAAGCGCTCGCCGGCGCGGAACCCGACTTCGTCCAGCTCGTCGAGCAGGCGAGCCGTGAACTCCTCATAGCCCGTCCAGAGACGTGACTGTGAAGCGCCTCGCTTGGGCCCGTCCCAGACCGCGGGACCTCCAAGCAGAAGCTGGTTGCCGTTTCGCTCGCCGATCGCCTGGGCGGTGGCCATCATCCTCGCCGCGGCGCGGGGAGCGGCCAGCTCGAACGGATCGCCCCCAGGAGCGGCGTCACGCTGGGGCCACCACTGCAGGTTCGGCTCGTTCATCACCTCGAGCACCACGCCGTCGCCGTGGTGCGCGTATCGGCGGTAGAGGAAGTCGATCCATCGTCCCCAGAGCCCGTCGGGCTCCAGCTCCGCGGCGGGCGGCACGCGGTAGAAGAGCTTCTTGGCGGCACCCTCCGGGTCGCCCTGCGCGTGGTCGCCGGCGGCGAGGCGGTCCTCCGGGAAGAAGGCGCGGTCGCCGGGGATGGCATCAACGAGGTCCGAGGTGCCGTTCGCCCACTTCGGGAACAGCCACGGCGTGAGCACCACGCCGATCGGCGGCGACTGAGCGCGCGCCAGCTCGATCTGGGCGTCCAGCGCCGCCAGAAACGGGTAGCCGGGGTTTGCGGCCGGATCGCCCAGGCGGTCGAAGGGCACCGAGCTGGCGGGCAGGGGCTGCACCTGGTCCCAGCGCACCCACAGCTTCACCCAGCGAGTACCGGTCGAGGTGAGCAGGTCGAGGTTGCCGTGCGCGCGCAGGTCCTGGTCATCGCCCTCCGCGATGTTCAGAGGACCCATACTCACGCACTTGCGCAGCGGCACGGCGGCACGCGCGGGCTGGAGATCATTCGGACCCGGGTACCGGGCTCCAGTAGCGCCCAGCAGCACCAGGCCCGCTCCGCCGAGGAATGCGCGCCGGCTGATAGCCGTGCTGTCGAAGGGGCCAGCCATTCGACTGCCTGAACGTAGCTGGCGGTCTTTCGACTCGGTCCCGGCCGCCTAACGTTTGGATCGGAGGCGCCGCCAGGTGGCCTCCACAGGGCGCGACGCTCCACCCGCGTCGAGGGGGTCGCGCAGGCCAGTGTCAAAGTTCGGCGCCGAGTAGCCGAGGTAGTTCGTGACCATCCCGATGCCCGCGCCGTCGCCTTGGGCATCGGCCATCCGGTCCCAGTTCTCGCGCACGAGGTCGGCCTGTTTGCGCCTGTCCCCGGCCACCAGCTTGGCGCGCAGGTCCGCGCCCCCCTCGGTCAGCCACACCTCGGGCGAGCCCGCGCGCCCGTAGCCGTCCCAGCGACCCACCAGCAGCTCGCGGGCGTGCGCGGCCCGGTTGCGCGGAGCCCCCGCGACGCCGTGGCGGTAGATCGTGTCGTTGTAGTTGTGCTGGGTCCACACGAACTGCGGGCCGGCTGAGAAGCCCAGCGCCTCGAGCTCGTCCAGGAGTGCCTCGGTGAATGTCGCGTAGTCGGTGTACAGGCGCGAGTCGCCGATCACCGACGGGTCCCCTTTGGGACCATCCCAGGTCCCCGGGCCGGCGATCAGCATGCGTTCACGGTTGCTCTCGGCGATCTCCTGCGCCGTCGCCATCATCACGGCTGCCGATCGGGCGGAGGCGAGCTCCCCCTGCTGGAACGGATCACCGCCGCCGCTTGGCTCGCGCTGTGGCCACCACTGGATATTGGGCTCGTTGGCGAGCTCCAGGGCCACCGCCTCGCCGTGGCGCATGTAGCGTCGGTAGAGGAAGTCGACCCAGCGGCCCCAGGCGCCCTCGGGAAGGAGCACCTCACGCGCGGGCACTCGGTATGCCAGAGGCTTGATCGAGGCGTTGGGATCGCCCGCCTCGAAGTTTGCTCGCTTCAGCCTGTCCTGGGGGAAGAAGTCCAGGTCACCGCCCTCCCCGTCGGCCAACGCCCCGGTGCCGTTGCTCCAGCTCGGAAACCGCCAGAGACAAACGATCACCCCAACCGGAGGATCGAGAGATCGCGCCACGCGCACCTGTGCGTCGAGCGCCGCCAGGAACGGCTGGCCCGGATTGGCCTCCGGGTCGTCGAGCCGGTCAAATTCGACGGCGGAGGGGGGCAGCGGCTGGATCTGGTCCCATCGGGCCCAGACCTTCACCCAGCGCGAGTGCGTCGAGGTCAGCAGGTCCACGTTGGCGCTCCTGCGCAGGTCCTGGTCATCGTTGTCAGGGGTGTCGAGCGGCCCCATGCTCAAGCATTTGCGCAGCCCTGAAGCGGTCGCGCCCGGACCCGCGGGCTGTCTGCCGGACCGCGGGAGGACGTAGATGCCGGCCCCGGCAACGGTGGCCGCGCCCGCCGCGCCGAGAAAGGCGCGGCGACTCAGGAGTGGGTTGTGCCGTTGAGAGCCCATCGTTGCCTCGCCGCGACGCTACCGGCATGACCGCCTCGTCGCGGTATCGTCAGGCCCGTGAGTCAGCAAGAGACTATCTCCCTCGCCCGCGGCGCCCCCTCGATCGACATCGTGGCCACCGAGGATCTGCGCGCGGCCGCCGACGCCGCCTTCTCCAACGACCCGGCGGGCACGTTCTCCTACGGGACCGCGGCCGGATACAAGCCGCTGGTCGATTGGATCGCGGAGCGGCAGAGCGTGGCGCCGGAGGAGGTGATCGCCACGAACGGCTCGATGCAGGCGGACGCCTTCCTCTTCGGCCAGCTCGTGGAGCCAGGTGACGTGGTGGTGGTGGAGGCGCCGTCGTATGACCGCACCCTGCTCTCGCTGCGCGGACTGGGAGCGGAGATCCTCGCCATCCCGCTCCAGGAGGACGGGATCGACGTGGACGCCCTCGAGGAGGCGCTGGAGGGCGGCGCTCGGCCCAGGCTGGCTCACATCATCCCCAACTTTCACAACCCCGCCGGATGCACGCTGTCGCTGCAGAAGCGGGAGAAGCTGGTGGCGCTGGCCTCCAAGCACGACTTCATCCTGTTCGAGGACGACCCCTACGTGGAGCTGCGCTTTGCGGGTGAACCGCTGCCCACGATGTTGTCGATGGACACCGACGGCCGCGTGGTCTACGCGTCGTCGTTCTCCAAGACGGTGTGCCCGGGAATCCGGGTGGGCTATCTCGTGGGGCCGGCCGACCTCATCGCCGAGACCCGCAAGATCGCAACCGCCACCTACATCTCGCCCAGCATGGTGGCCCAGTCGATCGTGGCCGAGTTCTGCCGCTCGGGCGCCCTCGACCGCTCGATCGAGACGGTAAAGGAGGCGCTGCGCGAGCGCCGCGACACTCTCTGCGCCGCGCTGAAGCGCGACCTCCCAGACGCCCGCTTCGTTGTGCCCGAGGGTGGCTACTTCCTCTGGGTGGACCTGCCCGACGGCACCGACGTGGCGCGCCTTGCGGACGCTGCCAGCGAGCGCGGAGTGGTGTTCGTGAAGGGCGCCGACTTCCTGCTCAAGGGCGGAGAGAGCTCCTTCCGCATCGCGTACTCGGGCGTGCGGCCCGACCAGATCGACGACGCCGTGTCCCGCCTGGCCGGCGCCTACGGCGAGCTGGCCGGGGCACCCGCAGCGTGAGCGGCGGGCCGGGGCTCGACCTCGGCCGCGCCCGCGACATCGGACAGCTGCTCCGCGACGCCCTCCGGATCCTGGCCGCGCACCCGGCGCGGTTCCTCGCGTTGTCGGCGGCGTTCGTGGTACCCGTGCACCTGATCGTGTCGGGCGTGGGCCTGGAGTACCTCACCGCCCCCTACCGGGAGGGGTCGCGCACCGTGGAGTTGGTGATCAGCGCTGCCGTGAGCTTCCTCCTGATCGCCCCGCTGGTGACCGCCGCCACGATCCATGCGCTGCAGTCCATGGCTCAGGGACAGAAGCCGAGTCCCGGCGCCTCCATCATCACGGCCCTGGAGGCCTTCACTCCGCTCCTGCTGACCATTCTGCTCTCCGCCGCCGGAATCCTCGTCGGCCTGCCGCTGATCCTGCCCGCGGTCTACCTGGCGGTGCGCTGGGTGTTCGTCCCGCAGGTCGTGATGCTCGACGGCGCGCGCGGAGCCGACGCCCTGCGGGGCAGCTGGCGCGTGGTGGAGGGCTCGTGGTGGCGCTCCTTCGGAGTCGTGCTGCTCGCCAACCTCGCCGCCGCGATACCCGGCCTGCTCGTGATCGTCCCGTTCGAGGCACTCGCCAAGTCAGCCGACCGGGAGGCCCTCGTTCTGGTGGGAACGATCGTGACCGACACCATCACCGCAAGCTACGTGGCCCTTGTGATCACGCTGCTCTTTCACGACCTGCGGTCGCGCGAGCGCGCCAGAGCGGTCTAACGACCCCAGTGGTCCTCGGCCAGCACGAGCTGTGCCGGGAGCGCCGTGCGCGGCGGCGGTGACGGGTCGGCCACGACCGACACCGTCTCGGCCACGCTGCGGCTGACGCTGTAGCGCTTGTCGCCGGAGGTGAATGCCACCTCGTCGTCGCCGGATTCGGCCAGTTCGCCCTCCAGTCCCGGGGTGAGGCCCGAAGCCATCAGGTAATGCAGAAGGTCCTCGGCTTCGTTCTCGAAGCGCAGCACGCGAACCTTCGCGCCCAGCTCCACGTCGGCCAGCGGCACTCCCTCCTCGCGCTGCCCCAGGTAGATGGGGTGGCCGTGGGGGCAGGTGTCGGCGTCGCCGATCGCGTTCAGCATGCGCTCCTCCACCACGGGCGACATCCAGTGCTCGAGGCGCTCCGCCTCCTCGTGCACCTGATCCCATGGGATGTCGAAGACGTCGGTGAGGAAGCGCTCGATCAGCCTGTGCCGCCGGACGATGCCCTCCGCGTGCTCCAGGCCGGTGGGAGTGAACGCGAGGGTCTTGTCATCGTCGCGCTGGATGTACCCGTCGCCCTCCAGGCGCCCCACCATCTCGTGGACGGTGGGGGCGGACACCTGCAGCGCGCGGGCCACGTTGGCACCCGTCATCGGGAGCCCGGCCTCCTGCAGCCAGAAGATGATCTGGAGGTACTCCTCCTCGGCGACCGTTGCGTCGGACATCGGTTCCATCTTACTTCGGTACGTACGATCCCCGGATGGCGCTCACCCTCTCTCCCCCGATCAAGCCGCAGCTCGCCCGCTCGGCCAAGCGACCGCCCGAGGGCGAGGGCTGGGTGTATGAGCCCAAGTGGGATGGCTTTCGCACGATCGCCTACCGCGATGGCGACGACGTTCACCTCCAGAGCCGCGGCGGCAAGCCGATGAACCGCTACTTCCCGGAGGTGGTCGAGCAAGTGAGGGCGATGCCCGCTGATCGTGTGGTGCTCGACGGGGAGATGGTTATCGAGGTGGACGGCGTTCAGGAGTTCGACCTGCTCAGCCAGCGCATCCACCCGGCCGACTCGCGGGTGCAGAAGCTGGCCGCGGAGACGCCGGCGTTCTACGTGGCGTTCGACGTTCTCGAGCTGGACGGCCAGGACCTGATGGGCTCGCCGTTCGCCGAGCGGCGGGAGCGGCTCGAGTCGCTGGACCTCGGGCCCGTGCAGCTCACGCCCGCCACCGACGACGTGGCCTCGGCTGGCCAGTGGCTCACGGGGACATCCGAGGGCGTGATGGCCAAACGCGCCGACTCGGCGTACCTGCCCGGCGAGCGCAAGGCGATGGTGAAGATCAAGCGCGTACGTACCGCGGACTGCGTGGTGGTGGCTTTTCGCTTCGGCAAGGAGAAGGGAACGCTGGGCTCGCTGATCCTGGGTCTCTACGACGACGAGGGCGAGCTGCGCGTGGTGGGCCACACCTCAGGCTTCAAGGCCAAGGAGAAGCGCGAGCTGATCTCGTTCCTGGAGCCCTACCGGACGGGCGAGCGCGGCGCCGCGGAGCCCTCGCGCTGGAAGCCCGAGGAGGAGCTGATGTGGGAGGGGCTGCGCCCCGAGCTGGTGGCTGAGATCTCCTACGACCACGTCACGGGCCACCGCATCCGGCACGGGACGAAGCTGCTGCGCTGGCGCGAGGACAAGGCGCCCGAGGAGTGCTCGCTGGATCAGCTGCGGGACTGAGCCCCGCCAGCGGCTTCCCCCTTAGTGCGTTCTTGCGCAGGCCCGTAACAGCGCGGTAGAGGGAGAGTAACTCTGGCGTCGCCGGGCTTCCGTGGGCGTGGTACGTCGTTCAGCTTCGGTCCGTGACCTCGGCACAGCCCCCTTTTGGTGGATTTCGACGACCTTCCCCTCACCACTTCCAATCCAGGGGTGCCAGAGCCCTGTGGCATGGAAGCAGTGCGCCGGAGGGCATCGCTGTCCAAGCTGCGGGGGTTGTGGGGCTGGGAGATGCGGCCGCCGCGTGGGTCGCGGCTCGCCAATGCGGCGTGATCAGCTACGGGCAGCTGCGTGCCTGCGGACTCACTCATGATGCGATCCGGCACCGCCGAGAGAGCAGCCGGCTCCATTCCTTTTACCGAGCGGTTTACCTGCTGGGCCACCGCGGCGGCCCAGAGGGCGCGAGGCAGTGGGCCGCCGTTCTCGCCTGCGGTGCCGATGCCGCCCTCAGCTTCACATCGGCCGGCTGGTGGTGGGCCATGTGCGAGGAGGAGCGAGGCAAGGTGGAGGTGTCGAGCACCGCAAACTTCGGGAAGCAGCCCGGTGTTCGGTTTCACCGCGTGCTGCCGTGCGAACCAGACGACCTGCGCTCCAGGCGCGGCCTCCCCGTCACCAGCCCCATCCGCACCCTTGTCGACCTCGCCGGGGGTTCTCAACGAGCGCGCGCTCGAACGCGCCGTCGACGAGGCGATCTCGCACAGGCTCGTCCGCGAGCGGGATCTCGTCCACGCGCTCGCGCCCAACCGGGGACGCCCAGGAATTCGCCGCCTGCGGGCAATAGTGGGTGACGGGCTCGCACACGGCGTGAGCCGCTCCGGCGTCGAGCGCACCTTTCGCCGCCTGATCGCAGCAGCCGAGCTGCCCATGCCCGACTTCAACGTGCGAGTGGGCCGCTACGAGCTGGACGCGCTGTGGCATGACTGCCGGCTGGCGGTGGAGATCGACACCTACGGCACCCATGGCGGAAGGGTGCCGTTCGAACTCGACCGCGTCCGCGACGCGGCCCTCTCCGGTCTCCAGCCGCTGCGCATCACTGACCGGCGCCTCTACCGTCACCCCGAGGCCGTCGTGGCCACCGTCGCCCGTGAGCTGGCACATCGCGGCTGGACCGGGCTCTGAGCCCGCCGACCGCCCGGCCGCTACTGAGCCCGCAGCACGCGCAGCGTCTCGCGCGTAGCGCGCAGACCGCGGCGCTTGGCCACCACCTCGCGCGCTCCCCGGCGGCGGAATCGCACCCTCACCGAGGCTCGTCCGCGCGAGTTGGTGCGCACCTGCCGACCTGCCAGCCGAACCACCGCGCTCTTCACCGCGCGGCGACGGCCCCGCCTGACGGTCGTGACG
>Ga0136631_10000318_pt1 | contig 14975 bp, 17 predicted proteins | sample AntDrymUQ6012206_2_FD_104655 | JGI IMG/M metagenome (GOLD analysis project Ga0136631, IMG submission 104655) | Polar desert sand microbial communities from Dry Valleys, Antarctica - metaG UQ601 (22.06) | ecosystem: Environmental > Terrestrial > Soil > Desert | place: Antarctica: Dry Valley... | reverse complement strand
CCGGCCCGCTTGAGCTCGTGCAGGTCCGCCACGAGGAGATGGCGGCGCTGATGGCGTGCGCGCACGCGAAGTTCACCGGCGAGGTCGGGGTCTGCCTCGCGACCTCGGGTCCGGGGGCGATCCATCTGCTCAACGGCCTCTACGACGCCAAGCTTGACCATCAGCCTGTGCTCGCGATCGTCGGGCAGCAGGCGAAGACCGCGCTCGGCGGCAGCTACCAGCAGGAGATCGACCTCGTCTCGCTGTTCAAGGACGTCGCGCACGAGTACGTCCACATGGCGACCCATCCCGCGCAGATCCGCCACCTCGTCGATCGCGCGATCCGCATCGCGCGCGCCGAGCGCACGGTCACGTGCCTGATTCTTCCCAATGACCCGCAGGAGGAGGACGCGGTCGCAGACGCACCGCACGCGCATGGCACGGTGCACACCAACGCGGGCTACAGCGAGCCTTCGCAGGTTCCCGGTGAGGCCGCCCTGCGCCAAGCCGCGGAGATCCTCAACGCCGGTGAGCGGGTGGCGATCCTCGCGGGCGCCGGCGCCCTGGAGGCCGGCGACGAGCTGCTCGAGGTCGCCGAGCTGCTCGGCGCGGGCATCGCCCAAGGCGCTGCTCGGCAAAGCGCCGTGCCCGACGACGTGCCGTTCGTGACCGGCTCGATCGGCCTGCTGGGCACCAAGCCCAGCTGGGATCTCATGCAGGACTGCGACACGGCTGCTGATGGTCGGGTCGAGCTTCCCCTACGCCGAGTTTCTGCCCGAGGAGGGCGCTGCGCGCGGCGTGCAGATCGACGTCGACGCGCGCATGATCGGCCTGCGCGGAATCCGCATCGAGACGCCCGAGGACGTCGGCCCGGCGTGGGAGGAGGCGCTCGCCGCGAACTGCCCCGTCGTGATCGAGGCGCTGACCGATCCCGAGATCGCCGCGCTGCCGCCGCACATCACGCTCGACCAGGCGCGGTCGCTGACCAGCGCCCTGCTGCACCGGGACCCGGACTCGCGCGACATCATCCGCAGCTTGCGCGAGAAGCTCGGCGAGATGCTCCCGCACCGCTCATGAGCGGTGCACGGGCCACGTCTGTAGCCGCCCGCGCATGCCGCGACGACGACATGCCCGCGCGGGGATGCGCGGCGGCGTGGGCGATCGACCGGCGGGCGCAGCCAGAGGACTGCGACGCATGAAGCTCGATCCAGGCGAGCGGTTTCCCGATCTCGACCTGCCCGACCACACGGGCCGGCCGCGGCGGCTGTCGGAGCTCGCCGGCGGCGACCCCCTGGCATTGCTGTTCTCGCGCGGCTGGTGGTGTCCCAAGGAGCAGCGCCACCTGCGCGAGGTGACCCGCTTGCAGGACGAGTTCGAGGTCGCCTACACGCGCATCGTCGTCGTCAGCATCGACGCGCCGCAGGTTCAGTCCGCGTTTCGCGCCGGGCTCGGCGCGCGCTTCACGTTTCTGTCAGACGGCGACCGACGGTGGCTGGGGCAGCTCGACCTGTGCGAGGAGACCGACACGCTGCACCGGCCTTACCGGCCGGCCGCCTTCGCGCTGCATCCCGACCTCACGATCCATGCCGCCTACGACGGCTACTGGTACTGGGGGCGCCCGACCGCCGAGGATCTGCGCCGCGACATGCGCGCGATCTCGCGCATCGTGCGCGAGGACTTCGAGCGCTGATGACCGACCTCCCGACCGGCGCCGCGCGCCTCTCCTACGACGGGCGCGCGCTGCATGGCGCAACCGGTCCGGGACGCTGCTTCATGATCGACGCACGCTGCCTGCAGGGCGTCGCGGTGCCAGGCGCGTACGCGCATGTCTGCGCTCTGCCCGACGAGTCCGCGGTGCTGGAGTTCGATCAGCCCGAGGTCCAGCAGGTGCGCCGCGACGCGCTGGCGTGGTGGATCCCCCTGCTGGGCGACGCGCTCGTGTGCCTCACGACGCTCGCCCTCGACGAGTCGCGCTACGGCGGCGCGATCACCGTGACGTGCGAACCCGTGGCCTTCAGCGAGGATCCGTTCGCTCGCATCTTCCCAGGGACCGTGGTGCGCACGGACATGTTCTGCGAGGTCGCGCCACCGGCGGGTCCCGTGGTCGAGCGCTACGCCGGCGTCGCCTGGCCGGGCGGCCGGTTCTGAGCGCCGTGCCGGCGAGTGCCGCGCACCGCGTCGCGCCATCCAGCGCCGAGGTATCGGTCGCGACCGTGGCGGACGGGCTCGGGTAGTAGCACTCCGTGGACCTCTTCAAGGAGCTCGTCAAACCGTCGACACGGCGATCGATCTGGCCGGCGTCGGCGCGATCGTCGTCGCCATCCTCATCGCGAGCGGCCGCTACCGCAGGAGATCGGCACGCGCTCGGATCGGTGCAGCGACGTCCGCGCCTGGATCGACACCTGGAACGACGATCCCAAGCCCTTCGTGAAGACCGCCGACCAGATCCTCGATCCATCGCCACCTACGGCCACCGAATCATCGAATCACGACACTTGCGGAAACGGCGACGGCTCAAGCTGCCTTCTACGCCCGGGCTGGCGGCGCAACCGGCCCCGCAGAGAGCCGGGCGATCACTCGTCGACGGCATCGCACGACGGCGCGACGATGTCAGTGCCAGAACCTCCCCTGCCGCTCCTCGTCCAAACGGGCACTGCCCGAGACACTATGGCGTCAGTCGACCTATTCGCCGACACCCGACGAGCGAGCGACAGCGTTGCGGCTCGATGCTCCGTCTACATGGCGCTGGCCTGCGGATGCTGTGAATCGCGCAATATGTCCCTCCTGAGCAGAGCACACCGATCGACTTCCTCGGCGATATGTGATGCCGCCGACAACCGGCCTGAATTTACGTCCTCCAGGACCCGATCTAGACTTGCCTGCCATGACGTTCGGGACAAAGGATCGGGACAACGAGTACTGAACGCGCTCAGAGATACCGTCCTGCGGTCGCTACAAACCATCGCATTTCCAGCTCTTCCTTTTATGGAGCTCCTTGGGCTTCTATCGAACCCCAAGACAACCCTGGCGCTCTCGCCACTTGTTGACCGGGCTCGCTCGGAGGTCCACGGCAATCGTTCCCGGAAGCGCCGACCTGCGCTCCGGATTGGGCTCGGGATCATCCCGGACGCCATCGTGGCTGTCCTGCGCGACGCCGACGAGCACGGGCTGCGTGTTCGCGACATCCACACCGCTGTCGAAGACCTCTTGAGGCAGCCCGTGCCTTCATCGTCCGTCAAGAACTGCCTGGCCGTCAAGTCTCGCGGGGCCGATGCCGCATTCCAGCGGATCAGCCGAGGGTGCTATCGCCTGAGGTAGCGCCATCCAATCCGCCCGTCGGGATAGCGTTCGCGCTCGAGAAGCGTGCAGCGCGGCGCGATCTGCGGATCTCGTCCGCTTATAGCCGCTCGCTATTGCCGTCGTCCCGGCAGGCGTCGATCGTCCCGTTCGCGATCTTCGAGCGGTATCCCGGCGAAACGCCCGCGGGAGCCGGCGATGTAGTCCGCTTCGGGCTCAATCGTCAGCCACGTACGGCCGAGATGCTCGGCGGCCGCCCCCGTCGTGTTGCTGCCGCCGAACGGGTCGAAGACCAAATCCTTCTCGTCCGTCAGAAAGCGGATGAAGAACTCCACAAGCTCTGGAGGCATCCGAGCGGGGTGTAGCTTCAGCCCGTGCGCCTTGCAGTACCGGCGGTACGCGCTCGTCGAAACCGTGTTGCTGATCCTGAGAACGTTCGGCGGAATCGCGCCGCCATTGTCCTTCAGGAAAGAGGTCTTGCCGATGTTGTGCTGCGAAGGGCGCTCTCCAGCGTTGTAAGACTGACGCTTGAGCAGTTTCTTCATTGCTCCGCTGTATCCGGTCAAGACCCGACGATTGTCGGCCTTCGGCCTCGGCGTTCGGCTCATCCACCAGACATTCGTGTAGGCGTCCTTGACGCGGATCCGCTCGACATTGACCCATTGCGCAGGCGACGGAAGCCGGGCGGGGTTGAATACCACGAACTGTTGGCAGAGATGGAAACCCCCGTCCCGTAGCAGCCGAAGTAGCGCTTCGAGTGCGAGCGTCGACATCACCGGCTGCCCCTGCTCCCACGCGTTGCCGAGCTCCACAACCAGCGAGCCGTCGTCGGTTAGAAGATCACCCAGCGGCTTGGCCAGCCCTCCGAGCCAGTCCAGGTACTCCTCTCCGACCAGGTTGCCGTACTTCTTCCGCCGATTGAGTGGGAAGGGCGGTGATGTGAAGGCGAGTTGGACGTCGCCGCGGACAGCGAAGCCCTCCTCAGATGCCAGGAACCCCTCGATCGAGGTGCAATACATCGCGCCCAGATCCGTGGCGTATGCCAGCTGCGGGATCTGTTCGGGCGATGGCTCGTTGAGGGTGGCGGCTTCGATGGTGATGGCGACGGGTCGGCACGGCTTGACTATTCGGGATCGTATTCCGATCGTCGGACTGGACCGTTCCGGCCTCCCTGGGATGGTGGGCTCCATGAGGAGCCCACCGTACGAATGCTCGACGGATTCGATCAAGGTGTCCGGCGACGAGCACTCGCGGTGCCAGCCGCGGCGGCCGCGCTTACTCGTCGTCCAACTCGATCATGCGCTCGTCGATCGCGATCAGGACGGCCTCAGCCATCCGCTCCTGCTCCGACCGAACGTGCTCGTCGCTCGGCCGCTCGCCCTCGCGCAAGAAGTACTCCTGCCGGAATAGGCCGCAGCCAATCGCAAAGAGATACCGGTCGCCGCGCGTCTTGACCTGCTCGGCCGAGAGGCTCTTGTCGCCCAATGCCTTGTCGATCAGCGGATGGTGCCGATTGACGCGGATGTCGGTGTTGTCGTCGCCGATGTTTACCTGTCCGACGTTCTTCTCGCCGAAGTCGTCGTCCCACTCGTCGCGTGTGACCCACACGATGTTCGGTCCCGTGACGGGGGCGTCCACCTCCTTGAGCTTCGTCTTCGCTGGCTTGGGCGCCTTGACGACGAAGACCTTGGCACTGGCGCGCAAGAGCCCGTTCGGCGTGATCAGGACTGCTTCGATCTCGCCCTCCGTCACCGGCGCGTCGGGCTGGGCCTGGAGCGTCCACAGGCTCTTGCCCGCGAGCAGTTCGGACTTCGCAACGTCAACCACCTTGCCACCGAGCGAGGGCGTAAACCTCACGCTGAGGTCGTCTTCGTGACGCTGGAGATAGCCGTTCTTGGCATCAAGATGCAGCCAGACGGTGGTCCGCCTCCCCTGCGTGACCGTGATGGGGTCCCGCTCGAACTTCATGTCGGTCGGTGCGCTCGGCAGATTGGTGTCGTCGGTGCTGCGCGGTGGCGTCCGCGGTCCAGGCGGCCTCGGTGGTGGTGGCCCGACCGTGATCGTGTTGTCGGGCACCTTGATCTTCTGCGTCTTATTTTTGAGGATGGTGTTGACGAACTTGGCGAGCTTGGCACGAACCTTGTCGGCGACCTCCTCCGCGCCCTTGCTCATGGCGCGCTCGCGCATCTCGGCCTCCAATCGCCGCAGCTCAGCGTCACTCTTCAAGGCTGCGACGGCCTCGTCGTAGATCAACGTCTTCATCTGGCCGTCGACCATGCGTTCGCGTGACGACGAGAAGAGTTGGCGGCGGGCCGGCGGCGACAGCTCGTCGATGTCGATCTGGACGATCAGATTCTTCGCAAGGTAGGGCAGCCCTAGGCGCGCCTTCAGCCATGCGCGCCGCTCAACCTCGTGACGCTGTCCGTTGAGCGTCACCGTCACGGCACTGTCAGCCGTCACATAGGCCAGGGTCGGGTCCGTCTTGCGCTCAGAGTCGACCGGCCGCCGCACCACCCAGTAGTTGATGCGCAGCTTGCCGAGGTCATGCCCGTGGGCCTTGGTCAGATCACGAACGTCGGAGCCCCGCCATGCGATCTCGGGATCCTTTCCTCGCGGGCCGACGTCGAGCCGGACCTTGTTGCCCGATACGACGCGCGTCGAGTCGCCGGCCTTGACGACGAGATCGCTCATATCGTCATCGGCAACGGCTCCCTTGTTGACCGCGTCGAGGTCCAGTTGGCGGCGACCACCAATGAGGAATGGGACGACGGGGTCAAACAGCAGCGCCTGAAACATCCCCCACGCGCCGTTGGTCAGCTGGGTGTAGGCCTGGGAATATCGACTCAGGTCGTAGCCGATGTGGACGATGCGTGTCCCGTGCCAGCTCGGATCGGGCAACAGAGCCGGATCGAAGACCGGGACGTCGTCGTCGGGACCGACCCAGTAGCGATAGACCGGGAGCGCTTCCTTGTACGGGTCGCCCTCGTCCCGATATGCGATCGTCCAGCCGACGAGATCGGCTTCCCCAGTCTGCAGCAGCTGCGGCGCCTTGCGACTGATGACGACCGTGTAGGGGCAGAAGCGTAGCGTGGCCGAGCCACCCTGGCCGTATGACCCGTGCTGCCACGGCTTGCGCAGCTTGTTTGACCGGTTGAGCGAGAGCAGGCCACCCGGCATCTCCGTGAAATGCTGTCCAATGCCACGGTCTTCGACCATGACGGTGGGACGCTGCTTGATCCCGCTCTCCTCAAGCATCACGACGATTTTCTCGGCGAGCGAACGACGCTCCGTGTCGGTCAGATCCGATACGCCGGCCTTGGGGATGTTCAGAAGCGTGCGCGCCGCATCGCGCGGGCCAGTAGGAACCTCAGGCCAGTCCTCAATCGTGCGGTAGCCGAGCAACTCCGCTCTAAGGTCGAGCACGGCGTCGATGCCGTTCGTGAGGCGCTCGCCGATGGCGGAGTAGGGGTTCGACGCGATTTCGATGGTGCCGGCGTTGTTGTCGCGATCACCAATGGGTTGGCGGCCGTTGAGCCCGGCCATCTCCATCTGCCCAACCAGTGCTTCGACATCCGCCGTTGTGCGGGCGGTCAAGAGCGCCTGCACAACGGCCGGCTCAGTCATTCCTCGGGGCGGCGTGGACACTTGGGTTCCCTTCCGGTTCGGCGACATCAGACGGACGCGAGGCGCTGGCGCCCCTGGTCCGTGATCTGCCAGGTCCCGCGAGGAGCCTCGCCGTCCAGATCACCGCCTTCGATCAGGCGTAGGCGCACGAAAGCAGCGCGACTCTTCCAGCGGATCTCTCCCGAGTTCAGAGGCTGCTTATCGGCCTCGGTGAGCTGATCGGCGAGCGTTTCGCCGACAGCTTCGACGACTTCGCGGCTAGGCGCTCGACCGTCATGCGCTGCCAAGTACTGGAGGATCGGTAGCTCGTACTCGGACTCCGGGAGCAATGAGCCGCGTGCGGCCCTTGTGCCACCGCGACTCCTGGCCTTGGGACTTGTGGGGACGCTGTGCTTGCGAGCCGTATCCGCCGCAGGCTTGCTCGCCGGTGCCGGACGAGCAATGGAGCCGTTGCTGTCGATGCCGAGCATGCGGCGGAGAACAGTGTTTGGCGTATCGACGAACGGTTCAGCGTTGCGCTTGAGCAGAACGAACACGTCGTCATCAATCTCGATTGATTCGGGCATTGGAAGTGCCTCCTTGCAGTTGGCGGCAGGCTGGAAGCGACCTTAGCAAGTTAGCTTGCCAGTTGCAAATCATCTTGTTAGGCCCCTTCTAATCGAGGTCAGATGCACGGAGTAGTCGTTACCAAAGACTCAGGTAGCCGTGCTCCCGCAAACCTGCGCGCAGATCGCCAATCATCGGGTGGGCGCGCAATACAGCGGACCGCTCCACAAGCGATTCCAGGAGCGACAACGCCGACTCCCCATGGTGCTCGACGAGAAGCATCACGGCCGGCCAGGCCGATTCAGCAGGCGTGTCGACCGCTATTCGCTCGAGCAGCCTCGAAACATCGGGCGCCCATCCATGCCCGACCAATGCCGCTACGTCTTGACCGAGCCCTCCCCGGCGCCACTCGTCGTCTTGCGGTGCTGCCAGCAACAAGCAGGTGTCCTCGTAGCTCCAATCCAGCCGGGACCGAACTTGCGCCTTGACTGCTTCGTCGATCCAGTTCTGCGGCGACCAGGAGATGTCGCCGTGCCCGACACATAGCGTCAGGATCTGGATCGCCAATGGCAGAACCTGCGCATCGAGATACCGGACGCTGGCCCCCAAGAGCAGGAGCGGTCTTGGATCGCGACGTCCAAGCGCGAACGCATCATGCACCGCGTCCAGCTGGCGTGTGGGATCGGTGTCAACCAGTCCCACCAGCGCAGGCGGACCTGAGGCAGCAAGGAAGGCTCGTGCCTCGTTGACCAAGCTAGGAAGAGTCCGCTCATCGAGAGCCCAGGTACTGGACACCGGGACCACCTGAGGCAATGTCGGCGGCTGCGAGCGTGCCCACGCCGTGAGGTTGATCCAGTGCAGCCGTTCTCGCTCGGGGTCGTACACCAACCCGAAGATCGGCACCGAACTCCGGGCCCATAGGTCGACGTCGTGCTCGTCGCACGGGATTGCGTAGTTGCCGTCGGCCCTGCGGTACGACACGCCGCTCTTGACCTGCACAGCAATGAGCTCGCCTGTCGCGATGCCTTGGTCGGCCAAGTCGACATAGAGATCCTTGCCGATGTCGTTGCTGCCATCGACGAGCTGGACGACCATTCGGGCGTCGTCGAACACTCCCATCGCGGCACGCACACCCTGCTTCTCGACAGGCCGTGTTTGCGGTACCTGCTTACCGGTTGGCCGGGTTGGCCTCTTGGACATCGGACGATGATCGCGATCTCGACGGACGGCGGCTTTCCACGTGCGCTGCAACCCCCGCGTGCGATGGCATCGTGGGGGTTGCCGGGTCCGTGCTACGTCACGTTTGCCACGGAAACCGGGATGCCGTTGGCCAAGGAGCTGCGTCGGACGGTCGTCCCTCCCGACAGCTTGGGTGCCGGCGGAACCGCTACCGGAGTTGAATCGGTGGAGGAAGACGGGATCCTACCGGTGTCGACGGCAACCTCTGGATGACTGGTGCCACGAGCGTGTCCGCCGCCAACGGTCTCGTCGGTCGCATCACGCCGAGCGGAACCAGAACCCAGTTCCATACCGGTAGAAGCCAATGGTCGCCGGCGTGACGCCGCGCCTATGGGGCATGCGGGTCGCCTCCGACGAAGGTGCAGTGGGGCAAGTTCATCCGGGGCGTCCTCTCGGCCGATCAGTACGGGCTCGGGACGCCAAAGACCCTGGCGGTCCAAGGGGCACCCCAGAATCGCGACTCTACCGCGATGTCATGGCAGGGTCTACTCGGATGTCATTGTGCGCGGGGCGGGCCGAGGCAAGGCTCGCCGGGTGGCGATCTCCAACGATTTCCAGCGTGCCCTCGATGCGGCTGTCCGGGCGCGGCGGCAGGAACTGGGCTTGACGCAGGAGCAGCTTTCGCTGCGGTCGGAGCTGCATCAGCGCTGGATCTCCAACGTCGAGACCGGGGTTCGTAACCCGAGCTACGGGAGCCTGCGTCGTCTGGCCAACGGGCTCGAACTGGCGACTTCGGAGCTGGTCCGGCGAGCAGAGGATGCACAAGGAGGCGACGGCACCTGACGAGACAATGCAACTTGCAGTACAAAACACGACCGCATATGCGGTCGTGTTCATCTTATCGCTGGTCCATATTTCGTCACCTATGTTTATATGCCTGCATTCTACACTCAAACCCGGCCAACGTGCAAGCATAAGCGCAACTACAAGTCTTCTCGCCATTCAAGCAGATAGTAGTCACCGGGGTGGAGCGGCGTGGGCTTATAGGTAAAGAAACCGTCGTCATCCCTCGCAGTAATCTCCTGCCTGTCCCGCACACCAACGGGGGCCGCCATATAGCTAGCAGTACGACTCCCACCGTAGTTGCCCTGATTCACTTCGTACTGAATACCGGTGGCCTTTGCTCGGATGTGTTCAGGCACCTTTGCTCGAAGCTTGATCGTCGCGATCTCGTCGTGAGTGGCGGTGGCCATGCCAATGTACGGCCGAAATGTGCCGGCCTCATCAACGAGGTGTTGTACATAGCGCAGCTCGATCTCCTGTCCGACGGTGGCGAGTGATCCGAGATCCCAGATATACACGTTGAAGGCCTGATTGCCAGGAAACTCCGGACGGACGGCTAGTAGCTTGTGCTCGGAAACGCCGGAGCCAGCCTCCTTTGCATCAACGCAAGATGCTCCGGACAGAATCTCAATCTCTCCCGGTTCGCGTGAGCGGGGTCCGGTGCCTCCACCACTCCACTGCTGGGCGGACACAAAAAGAGCCTGGCTCGGGCGGGTCGCACGTAGCACAAACCGCGTGTACCAGTGCTGGACTCGCGCATCCTGATCGTCAATCTCGACTGAGCGCTCGAAATGCAACAGCCGCGACCAGCCATCGAGGGCGCAGCCGGTGCTAGACGTGCTGAGCTGCGACATGAGCCAGCTAAGTTCGCCGCGGTACATTTCATCTGCGAGCGATGCCAGAAGAGTTCGCTGGCGTCCTCTCCTGAAGCTGTTACCGCCGCCTGTAACACCAAGTACAGCAGCAGCCGCATCCTGCCTGGCACCGAGATCGACATCAGGATGCCTGAAGTCGAACAGAATCTCGAGTGCCTCACGCTCGTGCTCATACACGAACCGAGCGACAGCGTCGCTGATTCGTGCTCTCATGGCTGCATTAGAACGGTCGAGCCGGCGATCGAATGTCCGACCTCCAGCTGGCTGCCAAAGGTCTATAGAAGGGAGGCTCCTGATGGCTGCAAGCGTGGCTGACTTGTAGCGGTCCAGGCCGGATACGAGCGTGACTAGATCATCGGTGATGGCCGCCGGAAGCGGGAACGTACTCGGGTCCACGCCGCTGAGTCTTTCAGACGGAGCGGCGCTTGTTGAGGGGCATGTGGTCGTTCAATGCCCGCCTCTTCCGCCGTGTTCCAGAGGCATCCAGGCACGTCCGCAGGCTCGCGGGAAGGTCCTTCCAGTGCCACGAGGTGCCCTGCGACGGTGGGTCAAGAAGGAACGACCCGCCGTTGTCAAGCACAGGAGATGACCCCGTGACCACATTCGCTGCACCCACGTCCCCCGTGGCGTCCGACGCCATCGACCGCGCGCTGGTCGCCCTACTCCACGTCCCCGCCGAGCAGCTCTCGCCTGCTCGATACGCCGATTTCGTCCAGCGCGTGGCGTGTCTAGCCACAGACATGCTGACCGAGGAGGACTGACCAATGTCCAACCTTCCCGTCCGTTCATCGCTCGGCCAGATGGTGCCGAGCAAGTTGGAGCGTCAGGCCGCTAAGCAGATGGGCTTGGCCCGGCTGGAGTCCATGGTCATGACGATGCGCGGCGAGGCCTACGTCGACGCCATCTCGGATGTCGCTGTCCGGGCGATTGAGGCGACCGGCACCATTGGGATGGCCGAGGTCATGGTCGTGTCGCGGACGCCGCACGTCGAGGCGCGGGCCCGCTACATCGCCGAAGCCGCCACCACCGCGCTGGCCGGCGTCGTCCGGGGCATCGGACGATGATCGTCGAACTACTGGTCGGGCTCATCCCCGGCGTCGTCCTCATCATGCTGATCCTGCTGACCGCCTGGTCTGAGCCGCCCGAAGCCCCGACGCTGTCGCAGTGGGAGGCCGAGCGCCGGATTGGTGGCATCAAGCGGCGCGCCATTACCGATCTGTTCGACCTCGAACGCCCGACCCACGACGACGATGTCATCGAAGGCACGGCCCGGGAGGTGACAGAGTGATGGACGCCCCTACCCCGTGTTGCTCCGGCTGGTCATGTACAACGCCGTGACAGATGCGCTCTCGTCCGAAGTCAACAAAACCGTTGACAATGTGGACAGTATCGCGAGACAATGTCTACATTGTAGATGAAGGAGATCACGGATGGCCAAGAGAGTCAAAGTACGCGGCAAGCGGCGCAGTAAGATCGATGACAGCCAGATCGCCTTGGCCTATCTGTTGTTGGCACGGGAATTGCTCAAGGACGAGCAGCCACCACAGAAGCCGGCCGTGACAGATGATCGGAAGGTGGCGTGATGGAAGCGTTACTTGTCATCGCCTTGCTGATTGGCTTGGGATTGCTGGCTACGGTGGTCATCGCTGAGCATCGTCAGCGCGACGTCTGCATTGTCCGCGAGATCACCTTTGGCCGTCAGACGGATAGCGTTGCCGTGCTGTCACTGCTCGGGCTGCTGGCCGGGATGACTCCGGGCAAGACGTTGGCTCTGGAAGTCCGCGCCGACCACCGCGGCATCCGTCACCTCGTCGAGGCCGACCAGGCCACGATGGACACATTGGAAGGTCAGTTGCGCGCGGTGCTTCCCGGTGTTCGGTTGATCCATCAACAGGCCAAGCGTCCGCCCGTCTCATTGGGACGACGACTCGTCCTTCGTCCGGCCGACGGCGTCCTGCACCAGGACGACAGTGCCTCAAGTGCCGCCGCGCTTCTCGCGGCGATGCAACCCTTGCGGGAGGGCGAGGCGATTGTGTTGCGCTGGCTGATCGCACCGGCCGTCGCAACGCGCCTTTTCGATGAACCGGACCCCCACGGTCGACGGAGCAAGGACTACTGGAAGCTGCTGCGGGCTAAGCATCACGGACCGGTGCTGCATGCGGTTGGACTTCTGGCGGCTGCGGCCGGTCACCCAAAGCGGGCCGAGCATCTGCTCGGTCGCACCTCCGTCGCCATCCGTGCCCGCGGCGGCATCCATGGGCGGCTGGATCTTCGGCCGCTCACCGAGGACGGTATTGCCCGCGCTCTGCGGCGACGGCGCATCGCCGGTCAGGCCATCTTCAGCCCAGCCGAGCTCGCGCCGCTGATCGGCTGGCCCTTGGACGGCCGCGCTCTTCCCGGCCTGACGCGCGGGACGGCTCCGCTGCTGCTGCCATCGGGTCGCATCCCGACCAGCGGACGTCGTTTCGGTCGTGCCACCTGGCCCGGTGCCGCGCGTGATGTCGCGCAACCCGTCGAGGGTGGCTTGAGCCATTGCCTGATCGCCGGCCCGACCGGTGTCGGCAAGTCGGCCCTGATGACGAACCTGATCTGCGACGACATGCAGGCCGGTCGCGGACTGCTGGTGATCGACGGCAAGGGCGACCTGGCCAGTGACGTGCTGGCGCGCCTTCCCACCAACCGCTCTGGCGACGTTGTGGTGCTCGATTGCGCTTGGGACGGACCGGTACCGGGACTGCGGCTGTTCGGCGGCGGCGTGCCCGAGCTTGAGGCCGACCTCGTCCTCGGCGTGCTGGCCGATCTGTTTCGCGATTCGTGGGGGCCGCTCAGCGAGCGCTACCTGCGCGCCGGGCTGCAAGCCGTCGCCCATGACCCCGGCTCGACCTTGGCCGACGTGCCCTTCGTCTTCTCCGACCCGGCCTATCGGCGGCGGCTGGTCGGGCAGCTGCAGGATCCGCTGACCGCCGGAGTTTTCTCAAGTTTCGAGGCCATGACTGCGGCCGAGCAGGCCCATGTCGTAGCCGCCCCACTGAACAAGTTGACGGCTCTGCTCGGCCGACCAACCATCCGGGCGATCGTCGGGCAGTCCAACCCATCGCTGGACTTCGCCGGGGTGCTGGGTACTCGCAAGATCGTCGTCGTGTCGCTGGCACCGACCCGGATCGGCGCACCGGCCGGGCGGTTGGTGGCTGCCCTGATCGTCTTTCAGTTCTTCGCCGCCGTCCAAGGCCGCGCCACACGTCCGCTGTCGGCCCGCCAGCCGTTCTTCGTCTACCTCGATGAGCCGAAGGCACTGGGCGATCTGCCGATGCCGATCGACGGATTGCTTGACCAAGCCCGCGGGCTTGGTGTCGGCGTGGTGATCGCTCCGCAGTCGGTTGGCCAGCTCGGCGCGTCTCTGCGCAGCGCCGTATTGACCAATGCAGCCACCCGGATCGTCTTTCGTCAGGACAGTGACGATGCCCGGCTGCTGGCCCGCGACCTGCGCGGCGTCACTGCCGAAGAGCTCGGCGACCTCGGACAGTTCGAGGCGGTGGCGCGGATCGGGCTCGGTCCGGGCGACATTGCCCCACCCGTCACGATCAAGACGCTACCCAAGCCAGACGCCGTGCAGTCGCCACAGCTCGTCCGCCAGACTGCCGGCCGCAATTACGGCGTCGACCCGCAGACGGTCACCGATGCCCTGATGGCCCGCCATCGTGCCGAACGACCCAGCGACGCGCCAGTTGGTCGAACTCGGAGGGCGTCATGACCTGTCCGATCACCCGTCCGCTCGCGTTGATGACGCCACAGCAAACGACCTGCATAGTGGCCACTTTTGGCCCGGACGTGTGCGCGACTGATCTGCCCTCCGGTCTGTCATCAGGAGGCCGGTCATGACTGCCCCACGCCGTTCTCTCATCCAGCTGGCCGAGGCGATGTCGGTGCGCGACCGCCAGATCATCGAGACGGTCGAGCGGTTCCGCTTTGTCAGCGGCAAGCAGATGGAGCGGCTGTTCTTCGCTGCTCCCGGCGACGAGCCAGCGACCCGAGCGCGTCTGGCCCGCCGCGCCCTAGAGCGCCTAACGGATCTGGGCTGTCTTGGCCGGCTCGATCGCCGGATCGGTGGCGTTCGGGCAGGATCGAGCGGCTACGTTTATGCGGTCGGCCCGTCCGGGCGAAGACTCGTCAGCTACTGGCGGGGCCAGGGCAGTGGCCGGGGGCGGCTGCCCCATGAGCCGGGCAGCAGCTTCGTCCGTCACATCCTCGGCGTCGGCGAGACCTATGTGCGCATGGTCGAGGCGGAACGTACCGGTCATCTCGAGGTCATCACCTTTGAGCCCGAGCCCGGATGCTGGCGGTCGTTCACCTCGCCCATCGGCGGTCGTCTGGATGTCAAACCGGACGCCTTCGCGCGGGTCGGGGTCGGCGCTTTCGAGGATCGCTACTTCGTCGAGATCGACTGCGGCACCGAAGGTCGCGGCACGATTACGCGCAAGCTGCGCACCTACCTCGACTACTACCGCTCGGGCTCTGAGCAAGCGGCTGCCGGCGTCTTCCCCAAGGTGCTGTTCATCACGACCACCGAGGCCCGCCGCGCCCTGATCGTCGATGTCTGCGCCGCCCTCCCGGCCGACGCCTGGCAGCTGTTTG
>Ga0136631_10000317_pt1 | contig 14980 bp, 15 predicted proteins | sample AntDrymUQ6012206_2_FD_104655 | JGI IMG/M metagenome (GOLD analysis project Ga0136631, IMG submission 104655) | Polar desert sand microbial communities from Dry Valleys, Antarctica - metaG UQ601 (22.06) | ecosystem: Environmental > Terrestrial > Soil > Desert | place: Antarctica: Dry Valley... | reverse complement strand
GGCTACGTCATCGACGTCACCGCCGACCTCCATTTCAACGTGCCACTTGCACATGCGACCTCGTGTCGCACCACTTACGAGGTGTCCCTCGCTTGGTCGGCGAATCGTGTGTGTGGAAACTCCGATTCTCCTGCCCAGCAAGGGCATTCTCGTTCTACGCCACGCTCATCGACCCACCATCATCGGTGGATCAGGGCTCAGTCGGCCAACAGGTCGGTGCTCTCGGCAGCCACCAGCACGGCTCCGGTGAGGGAGGCGAGTGCGCCGAGCTTACTGGTCGTCACCGGGGTGGCCGCCACCGTGTCCAGGGCGTGCCGCCGCAACGCCTGCCGCACCGGCCCGAGCAACAGCTCGCCGGCCTGTGCCAGCTCCCCGCCGACCACCAAGAGGGCCGGGTTGAGCAGGTTGGCGACACTTGCGACCCCCCAACCCAGATAGAGACCGGTGTCCTCGATCGTGCGTCGTGCCGAGACGTTGCCTTCATGGGCGGCGCGCACGATCTGCTCGAGGCTGGCTCCGGGCAGCTGATCGGCCAGCATCGACTGGATCGTGGCCGTCGAGACGTAGGCCTCCAGGCAACCGCGGCTGCCGCACCGGCACACCGGACCCTGCTCGTCCAGCGTCAGGTGTCCGAGCTCGCCCGCAGTGCCGGCCGAGCCGCGGAAGACCTCGTTGTCGATCACGATGCCCGCCCCCATGCCCGACGACGCTTTGATGAACACGACGTCGGCGTACCCGCGAGCAGCGCCGCGTCGGTGCTCGGCCAGCGCGCCGAGGTTGGCGTCGTTCTCGATGTGCACCGGACAACCCCAGCGGTCCTCCGCGACCTGCTGGGGCTTGACGCCGACCCAACCCGGCAGGATCGCCGACGAACGCACGACACCCGCGGCGATCGGCACCGGGAGGCCGAGCCCGATGGTTCTGACCTCCGAGAGTGAGCTGCCCTCCTCGTCGAGCAGGTTCTCCAACAGCGTGGCAGCCTCATCGAGCCCCTGGGCCTGGGGATGATCCGCCGACAGGGGCACCCGACGATGACGCATGAGAGTGCCGGTGAGGTCGCCGAGGCCCACGGCGACGTGGCTGTGACCGAAGTCGATACCGGCCACGATGCCTGCTCGACGGGAGAGTCGAACCGAGGTGCCGCGGCGGCCACTGCCGGGGTCCGTCTCGACCAGACCCGTCCCCACCAACTGGCGCACGATGCTCGAGACGGTCGCGGGCGCCAGGCCGGTCAGCCTGGCCAGGTCGGCCTGCGTGGTCGGGATGTCACTCTCCGTCGCTGTAGTGACACGCAGCACGCTGAGCACCCGGCCCGTGTTGGCGGCGCGCAGCGAAGCTGTCGACCCGGGTGACCGGCCGGCGCTAGTAGCCATAGCCGCAACTCTGGACCGCGCTTATCTCATCGTCAAGTGATAGCCGCAAAACAGCGAAGGTCTCCATCGCTGAGATATTTGCCTTCAACTCTTGACGGTCGATTGTGGTCTGGGTCACTGTAATCCGTATCACCCGCGGCCAGCGCTCAGCGCGCGGCCCCGAGCCCGAGGAGTAAAATGCGCACCACCCTCCGAAGCTCCGCCGCGATTGCGGTGTTGTCGATCGGTATCGCCGCCCTGTCCGCCTGTGGAGCCAATGACACCGGAGGCGGTGATGAGGGCGAAGGCGGCAGCGACGGCAAGACCATCGCGCTGCTGCTGCCCGAGTCGAAGACCACGCGCTACGAAGCCTTCGACCGACCGCTCTTCGAGGCCAAGGTCGAGGAGCTCTGCACCGACTGCGAGGTCGTCTATTTCAACGCCGACCAGGACGAGTCCAAGCAACAGCAGCAAGTCGACTCGGCCCTGTCCCAGGGCGCAAGCGTGATCGTGCTTGACCCCGTCAACGGCGCAGGTGCCGGCGGCATGGTCCAGACCGCACAGGACGCGGGCGCGACGGTCATCGCCTATGACCGGTTCATTGCCGAGGCCGATTACTACATGTCGTTCGACAACGCCACAGTCGGCAAGATGCAGGCCGAGGCGCTCGTGGAGGCGCTGGGCGACACCGGCAACATCCTGATGCTCAACGGTGCTCCGAGCGACCCCAACGCCGCGCAGTTCAAGGCCGGCGCGCACAGCGTGCTGGACTCCAGCGGGGTGACCATCCTGGAGGAGTACGACAACCCCGACTGGAGCCCGGACAACGCCCAGCAGTGGACGACGGACCAGCTCGGCAAGTACGACGCGTCCGACGTTCAGGGTGTTTACGCCGCCAACGACGGTCAGGCCGGTGGTGTCGTCTCGGCACTGACCGGTGCCGGGGTGGCCCCCGACGCGCTGCCCCCAATCACCGGACAGGACGCCGAGCTCGCCGCCATCCAGCGCATCGCGTCCGGGGAGCAGGCGATGACGATCTACAAGCCGATCGCCATCGAGGCCGAGACCGCCGCCAAGGTCGCCGTGGCTCTGGTCAACGGTGAGGACGTGGGCGAGACCACGGACTACGAGGGCGTCGCGTCCTTCATCTTCGACCCCATCGTGGTCACCTCCGACAACATCGCCGACACCGTCATCGCGGACGGCCTCTACACCGTCGAGGACGTCTGCGCAGGCGAGTACGCCGACGCGTGCGCCGAGGCCGGCATCAGCTGATGTCGACCTCCCTCAGGACGGAGATGCCGGTCAGGGACACCGTCCTGTCCCTGACCGGCGTCAACAAGCGGTTCGGTGCGGTTCAGGTGCTCACCGACATCCACCTGGAGGTCACGGCCGGTGAGGTCGTCGCGCTGGTGGGAGACAACGGTGCCGGGAAGTCGACGCTGGTGAAGATCATCTGCGGCGTCTACCAGCCTGACGGCGGGGAGATCAGCTTCGCGGGTCTAAACATGACCGTGGGTGGGCCCAGCGAGGCGCAGGCCCTGGGGATCGCCACGGTGTTTCAGGACCTCGCGCTGTGCGACAACCTCGACGTGGTGGCCAATTTGTTCCTGGGACAGGAGAAGCATCACGGCGTGGTGCTCGACGAGGTCGAGATGGAGAAGGAGTCCTGGCGGCTGCTGCGGACCCTCTCGGCGAAAATCCCGTCGGTGCGGATCCCCATCGCCGCTCTCTCGGGCGGGCAACGGCAGACCGTCGCGATCGCCCGCAGCCTGGTCGGTGCCCCCAAGCTCGTGATGCTCGACGAGCCGACCGCGGCCCTGGGCGTGGCCCAGACCGCCGAGGTGCTCAACCTCATCGAGCGGCTCCGGGCCAACGGGCTGGCCGTCATCGTGATCAGCCACAACATGGCCGACGTCCAGGCGGTGGCCGACCGGGTCGTAGTGCTCCGGCTCGGCCGCAACGCCGCCGACTTCAAGGTCGCGGAGGTCACGACCGAACGGCTGGTCGCGGCCATCACCGGTGCGTCCGACAACGTGGTCGCCGCCCGGGCCGAGCGTCGCGCCGCCGGCGACGAGGCCGGACACGAGACTCCTAGAGAAGGCGAGGCGTCGTCATGACCGAAGTCAAGTCGACAACAGGTGAAGCGGACCCCACCCTGGCGACCGGGGTCTCCTCTGACCTGGCCGACGAGCGGCTAATCCAGACCCAGGGGCTTGCGGGCTACGGACGGTTGTTCCTCAACCGGCTCAAGGGCGGTGATCTGGGCAGCCTGCCGGTCGTGGTCGGTCTGCTCATCATCAGCGTGGTCTTCGCCTCCCTCGAGCCCCGGTTCCTGTCGTCGTTCACGATCATGAACATCCTGCAGTTTGCGGCGCCCGTCGGGATCATCTCGTTGGGGATCGTGCTGGTGCTCCTGCTGGGGGAGATCGACCTCTCGGTGGGATCCGTCTCCGGGCTCGCGGCGGCGACGATGGCGGTGCTGGTGGTCAACCAGGGCTGGTCGATCACCTTGGCGATGGTCGCCGCGGTGGCGGTCGGTCTGGTGATCGGATCTGGCTACGCCTTGCTCTACACCCGGATCGGGGTGCCGAGCTTCGTCTTCTCGTTGGCCGGTCTGCTGGGGTTCCAGGGCGCGCTGCTCTACGTGCTGGGCAGCGACGGCACGATCAACCTGCCCGACGAATCCTGGCTCGTTCAGTTCGCGCGATTCAAGTTCGTGACCGGGCTGCCGTCGTACCTCTTGGTGGTTCTCATCGCCGTGGGCTACTTCGCTGCGCAGTACTACGGCATCCAGCGTCGGCGGTCCGCCGATCTCAGCGCGCCCTCCCTCACCATGGTCGGAATCAGGACCGGGCTCCTGGGGCTGGGACTTCTGGCGCTGGTGTGGTACCTCCAACAGGGTCAGGGTCGCGGAGTGGGCTACCTGGTGCTGCTCTTCGCGGCGCTGGTCGTCCTGATGGACCTGGTGCTGCGCAAGTCGCGTTGGGGCCGGCACGTCTTCGCGGTCGGCGGCAACGTCGAGGCGGCGCGCCGCTCAGGCATCAAGGTGGACCGGGTCTACTTCTCGGTCTTCGCCCTGTGCTCGATGCTCGCGGCACTGGGTGGACTGATGGCGGCCGCTCAACTCACCTCGGTGTCGCAGAGCAGCGGCACGACCGACACCAACCTGACGGCCATCGCGGCCGCCGTGATCGGTGGCACCAGCCTCTTCGGCGGCCGCGGATCGGCGTACGCCGCGTTGCTCGGCATCCTGGTGCTGCAGGCGATCACCAGCGGCCTGAACATCATCGGTGTCGACTCGTCGGTGCGGTTCATGGTGACCGGTGGAGTGTTGCTGTTGGCCATCGCGATCGACTCGGTCTCGCGCCGGGCTCGTTCGTCCAGCGGACGCGGTTAGCTCAACGGCCCGCCGCGGGAGGGGCACTCGACCGGGCCCCTCCCCGTAGGGTCGTGACCGTCGGGGACCGGCTGCTCCGCGGGCATCGGCGTGCCACGCGCAGGTACTTGGTGGGATCTCGGCGCGGCCGGTGTTGACGCTGCTAGTGCCGACCCTACCGCGTGCGAGCAGCCCGTCGACCGCGCCGTGATCGCGGCCCTGTCGCCGAGCACGTCGTCGCCGTTGACGGCTGGCCCTGGCCTGGGTGCTCTCCCGGACCGGGTGGAGCAACGGGCGGGTCGGAAGCGTCAAAATATGACCGAAGGGACAATTATGAGACGAAACCGGAAGGTCGCGGTTCTCGGACCGATCCCATTCGACCGGATCACCACCTTTCGCGGCGACGTTCTCGAGAAGTATGGTTGCGCGCTGTACACCGTCGCGGCGCTGTCCGCGCTACTTGACGATGACGACCGCATCTGCCCGGTGGTGCACGTCCGAAAGCGTGACGAGGACGCGATCAAGGAACTGCTGTCCCAGTTCCCTCAGGTCGACCTCACGGGCGTGCGGTCAGCTCTGGATCGCGGGGACGTCGTTGAGTTGGAGTACATCGACCAGAACCGCCGTGCTGAGCGCCAAACCCATTTCATGGCGCCTATCCGGCCCGAGGATGTGGAGTTCGTTCTTGATGCCGACTCATTCGTCTGCGTTCCCATCACCGACTACCAGGTCAGTCAGGACACCCTGCGCTATCTGAAGCAGAACAGTTCGGGCACCATCCTGCTGGACGCACACGGACCCACGGTCGCCCTCACCCGCGGCGGCGCGCGGGCACCCCGGTTGTGGATCGAACGTGACGCGTGGCTGCCCTACATCGACATCGTCAAGATGAACCTGGAAGAGGCCGGCCGAAGCTGGTTCCCCAGCGGAGCGTCGCCAGATACGACGGCCGCCGAGCCGCTGGCGATGGAGGACCTCCCGCGGTTTGCGGAACACTGCCTCGACCGCGGCGTGATGGGGGTCTGCGTCACTCTCGACGAACACGGCTGCGCGGTCTACTACCGCGACGCCGACGGCAAGATGCGGGAAGGCCTCGTCGACCGGCTGAAGGTCGCTCATGTGGTGGACACGACAGGCTGTGGCGACTCTTTCGCCGCCGGCATGGGTTACGGCTACCTGGCTCACACCGATTTCATCCAAGCCGCCCGATACGGAAACGCCATGGGCGCCCAGCGCTGTGCAAGCACTGAGCTGACGGCGTACCTGCCACTGGATGAGACCAACAAGCAACTCGACGAGGCCTACGGCAAGGAGTTCAGTGTCTAAGACCATCGGAACGGACGGCGCCACCTTGAGCAGCGCTCTCGGCGCCGCGGAGTGGCAGATCACCGAGTCCGGGTTCGAGCCTGGGCGGGCGAACCTACTTGAGACCCTGTTCACTGTCGGCAACGGACGTCTCGGGACTCGGGGCAGTCTGGAGGAGGGTCATGTCGGCGAGCTGTCCGGGACGTTTTTGAGCGGCGTGTACGACGGGTACCAGGTGCCGGTCATCGATCTGGTCAACGCACCGGACTGGCTGTCGTTCGTCGTGACCGTCGACGGCATGCGGCTCGACGTCCAGTCCTGCAGCGTGGTCGAGCACGAGCGAGCCCTCGACTTTCGGCACGGCGTGCTGCATCGACGCACCGTGTTCCAGGACGCCGCGGGGCGCCGGACTCGCCTCGACACCGTGCGGTTCGCCAGTTTTGCGGACCGCCGGTTGTGCGGGCTGCGGGTAGAACTGACACCGCTCGACCACGACGCCGAGGTCACGGTGACGAGTGCGCTGGTCGGGCGGCGGCGCAATCTTGAACGGCTGCCGGTCTACCCCGAGGGGACCACCTTCGAGCCGGAGGTCCGCTGGGAGAAGTGGGCCCGGGCCAAGCACCTGATGGAGGTCGGCAAGGCCGAGCATGACGACGCCATCTATCTCGAGATGCGCACTATCGAGACCGGAATCGGTCTCGGCTACGGCGCAGTACTGCGAGCGTCGCAGGAGCCGGAGCGTCGCACAGTCCGTCGAAGTTTTGAGCAGATCGAGGATATCCAGGAATTTGCGGTTGCCGGTGGCCAGGTGCTCCGACTGGACAAGCTCATCAGCATCGCCACTTCTCGCGACGCTGTCGACGCCGTGCAACCGGCCTGTTTGGAGACGCTGCGGGCCCATGCCGCGGCGGGGTTCGACGCCAGCCTGGAGCGCAGCCGTGAAGTCTGGGAGTCGATGTGGGCCGACTGCGACTGCGTGATCGAAGGCGACCCGGAGGCCACCAAGGCGGTCCGGTTCGGGATTTACCAGCTCCTAATCGCGGCAAATGGGGACGACCCGACGGTGAACATCGGTGCGAAGTCTCTTACCGGTGAGGGGTACCGGGGTCACGTGTTCTGGGACACCGAGATCTTGATGTTGCCCTTCTTCATCTACACGCAGCCCGACACCGCTCGGACGCTCCTCCGGTATCGCTATCACACCTTGCCAGCGGCTCGTGAACTCGCCTGGGAGTGCGGCATGCGTGGGGCGAGGTACCCCTGGGAGTCCGCCGACACCGGGCGCGAGGAATGTCCGATGTGGACGGTCGACGGCGCTAACCGGTTTTGGACCAGGGACGAAGAGATTCACGTTTCGGCCGACGTCGCCTACGGCATCCTCACCTATGTCGAGGTCACTGGCGATACGGACTTTCTGCTCGAGTTCGGTGCCGAGATCCTGTTCGAGACCAGCCGCTTCTGGGTGGACCGGGCGGAGTATGACCCGGTTACTGACCGCTACGCGATCAAGCAGGTGATGGGGCCCGACGAGTTCCACTCCCACGTCGACAACAACGCGTTCACCAACCGGATGGCGCAATGGAGTCTCACGCAGTCCGCCCACGTTTTCACCACGCTCTCGGAGCAGCACGCCGACGCCCTCGCTGCCATCGTGGCCAAGATCGGGCTTCAGCCGCAGGAAGTCGACCAGTGGCCGACAAGATCGTCTACCACCTCGACCCCGACCGCGGGGTGCTCGAGCAGTTCGACGGCTACTTCGCTCTGAAGGACGTCCCGATCACCGAGTGGGACCACAACAACATGCCCCGCTACCCGCAGGGCTACCACCACTTCAACTGCGAAGACACCATGCTGCTCAAGCAGCCGGACGTCGTGATGCTCATGCACGTCCTGCCGGGCGAGTTCAGCGAGCAGGTCAAGAAGGCCAACTTCGAGTTCTACGAAGCCCGGACGCTCCACAAGTCCTCTCTCAGCCCCGCCATCCACGCCATCATGGGCATCGAGGTCGGTGACTCGACACGCGCGCTGCAGTACTTCCAACGGTCCGCGCTGGTCGACCTCACGAACAACCAGGGCAACACCGAGGAGGGTGTGCACATCGCGTCAGCGGGAGGCACCTGGCAGATCCTGGTCATCGGCTTCGGTGGGTTCCGGGTCGTGCACCAACAGATGACCTTCCACCCATGGCTACCACCCCAATGGCAGCAGATCCACTTCCGGTTGAGGTGGCGGGGCAGCTCGGTCCAGGTGGCCATCGGCCACACCGAGGCAACCTTCTGTCTCGTCGCCGCGGACGGGGTCACCGAGCAGGTCGTTGTCAGGGGCGAGCCCGTCATACTCGAGGCCAACCAACCCGTCACCGTGTGGTTCGCTGATGCCGGTACCTCGTGACACACACGCTCGGCGGCCTTGACCACTGGCGGCGTTCGCCCTCACATCCCTCTTCGTCGTGCTCAAGTTCATCGAGGAAACCAAAGGCAGCCACTTGGAGGGCATGCAAGGGTGACGATCCAGGCGGTTCAGGGAGCGTGCTGTGCGCTCGTGGTGAGAACATCCCGTTCGGGTTCGCCGCACGCACGGTTTGATCTACCGCCGCGCTTCTCGGCGTCCATCCCCATACGGCTTGAGCAGGGTTGAGCACCAATGACGAACCGAATGAAGACGCGCGTGCCCGCCGGCGACGACCGACTGCCAGCCCAGGGTGGAATCTTCGACCACGACGGGGTCCTCGTGGACACCGCGCGCTTCCACTTCGCGGGGTGGCAGATGATCGCTGAACGACTGGGGTTCCAACTGGTCGGCGCCCACGAGGAACTGCTCAAGGACATCAGCCGCAACGAGGCCCTCGACATCGTTCTCGAGATCGGTGACGTGGCAGCTGCACCCCCGCAGCGCGACCGGTTGGCCGGCGAGAAGAACGCCTGGTACGTCGCGCGGATCCAGCAGCCGACTCCCGCAGCGCTCCTCCCCGGTGCTCTTGACCTGTTGTTGTCGCTGAGGCGCATCAACATCCCGATGGCCCTCGCCTCCTCGAGCCGCAACGCGCCAGCGATCGTGGAGTGTGTCGGCATCGCCCGCTTCTTCGACGCCGTCGTGGACCCGGCCGAGCTGTCCGCGACCAAGCCGGATCCCGAGATCTTCGTTCGCTCAGCGGAAGGGCTGGGCCTGACTCCAGGCAGCTGCGTCGTTTTCGAAGACGCTCCTGCCGGAATCACGGGTGCCCTACGAGCGGGATGTGTCGTGGTCGGTGTCGGCGATGGTGCTGTGCTCCATGAAGCTGACATCGTCGTCACGTCCCTTGTTGACGACCTGTGATGACCCTGTTCACTGATCGGCGCTGACCTCGAGACCGCCATGACCCAGCGCGGCTCTGCTGCGGTGGATCGCAGGCCATGCCGAGGTGGGACTGTTGCCCCCGGGTTGATCAGATGGCGAGTCTGAGCTCGTCGAACGCGGTGGCCAACCGGAACAGGGCCCCGGCGTCGACCGCGAGCTGGTAGTTGCCGCGGCGGAGGTTCTGGCTGAAGGCGAGGCCCCCGAGATCACCACGCGAGATCACCACGGTCGTGGTCGCATTCGACACGGTCGTTCTCGTGCTGGCCTCTGAGAGGCCACGCGGCAGGAAGTAGCTCCGCAACCACGTTGGCCGACACCCGCCTCCGGTCAGTCGATGGCCTAGCCCGAATCGCCGTGAACAGCCGGGGCAGCGGTGAAGAACCCACGCGCGAGGCGATGTCCCCGGCGGCGTAAGCGACATCACAGCCGCGACAATTGGAACGATCTAATCGCTTAGTTCACACTGGAGGAGTCACCCGAACATCCATCGAAGGGAACCAAGATGTCCCGCCTGATCGACGACCTGAACACCCTGCACGACGGCTTCGTCGAGGCCATCAACATCGCTGTGGCCGACGACGACCTCGACCGCGCCAACTCGCTCGCCGCCGACTACGACACCGAGGCGATCCTCATGATAGCCGAGCGCGAGGGTCGCACCGATCTGCTGCCCCTGCATCGTCCCGCGCACGCCGACTCCGGTCTGCGCGCCCAGATCCGCCGCCTCACCCAGCACTACGCCGCAGCCTGACCTCGGCCTTAGGACGCAACTCCTCAACCACGTTGGCCAGCGCCGGGGCCCGGTTGGTGATGACCTCGCCTGGGGTCGCTGTTGCTTTGAGGGTTCAGGCCCTCGCGCGACAGGAAATGTCGCCTGCGACAGGTCGGTCCGCCCCACGTCGGCCGGTCTTGTTGCGCAAGGAACATTGAAGGCCTGGTGACCTTCTCATCATCGGGGAGACCGCGCTGACCTTCTCACATTTCCTGAAGCCTGCCGTCCACGCGTGCGCGAGGTACCTCCGGGGTACCCCGGAGTGAAGATTCTGCCTAGCAACGCCTCCTGCTCGACCGCGTTTTCCCAGGTCAAAGCCGGTTTCACAAGGGTTGAGCTGAGGGGATTCGGACCCTTGACCTTCTCTCATGGACGAGCCCTCGGCTCGCGATGACCTCCAGCGCCTCTGCCGCGGTTGGGGCGCGTCTTATCGCCGCGTATGACGGTCAAGCGCACCTCCGGGGTGCGCCCGATGTTCTGCTTCATTCCCGTCCCGCACGGGGAACGGGACATCGGCATCTTGTGACAGGCCAGACATCGGCAATCTCCTCCAACGGGTGCGCGAGGAGATCGCTGAAGCACTATGCCAAGTACCCCGACCTGATTAGCCAAGTGATCACTCACGACCCAACCGACCCGGTCGCTTACTCACGGTTCGAATTGGCCTGGAGGCGGCCCGTGGCGGTCAAGCCTTGAACACCAGCGATTTGATGATCGGCTGCAGCATGGAGCGGAACTCCTCGGCGCTGTGCTGCTCCCTGACATTGGTGATCTCCAGTGTGACGCTGCCGTCCTGCCAGCCCAGGATCACCAGCCGGAGGTCGAGCTCCTTGAGGAGCGAATGGTGTAGCTCTGAGACGCCGTCGCCGATGATTAGCGGGATGCCGGTGTACGGGCCGTAGCGGCAGGTGTCCACGTCGGGTTCGAGGGACAGGTCGATCTGAAGGCCGTCGAGTCCGCCGACCGTCACCGGCTCGGGCTTGGAGACGATCAGTCCGGGCACCGACCGGTACCAGGCGACCAGATCCTTGGGGGTGGTGCCGACGCCCTGTTGCCAGTCTTCGTTGCAGTTGGTCGCGGCGGCGTGGACGTTCTGATAGATGCCCAAATAGCTCCCGCCGATCTCGCCGTCTTGCGAGTCTTCCTGCCGGAATAACCAGAAGTTGCCGGGTAGGTCCTCGAAGTTCGTCCAACCCGCCGGGACCGTGTAGGTGAGCTGCGGCGCGAAGGTCGAGGTCTGGTACTGGCCGGGCTCCAGTGGGCCAAGGCATGTGCCGCCGTGCGGGTTCGGGCATTCCCGCGTTTCTGCGGGAGGCTGAGTTTCTGCTGGTGTGGCGGACGGGGTCTCCGTCGTGGCCGAAGTGGATGTGGTGGTGGCGTCCCTCTGTGGGGAACAGCCGCCAAGGATCAGAACCGCGAGGGCGATACTGACGAGGGTGGTCTTGAGCATGGCGACTCCTGGGAAGTCTTCTGATGGGTCGGTATGACACCCCCCGGCGTGTCCGGGGACTCGGCTCCTTAGCCCACCCGGCGGCTACCAGAGTAGTTCTGTGACCTGCATGCCAACACTGTCGTCTCTGAGGCGCGGCGGATCAAGCGTTGTGTCGCCTGACGGGATTTCCTGCCTGTCCTCCCGTCGCGCCTCCGGTGCCAAGCGGACCATGCCGGGCAGTTCGCAGGCGCACTCTCATGCTTGCGATCCGCGCGCTCGGGAACGTGCGTCTTTTGCCCCCGCGAATGACAGTAAAGCGATGGCTCTTCCGGGCCGGTTGAGCATGGAAGCCAGAGCCCAGCCAAACTGGTCGGGGACGCGCCCGTTATCGAGGAGGCGCTGTGAGGATCGCGGCGATCAGCCGCCAGCCACCGCCTGGGTCGCGGCAGGAGAGGTTGACCGTCTGCGGTCCGACAACGATGGCGACGTTGCTGACGACGGTGACCGAACAGGGAGCCGCGAGATAATGCTGTCGCGCGAGCAGCTTTGCGATCTGGTTGCGCCCACGGACGCGACCGGATCTGTCAACGAGCACTCCACCTTCCTCGAACAGGGCAGCAACCGCTGCGTCGTCTTGGAGCACAAGCGCGTCCTCCAGGAGGATCTCGAGCTCCTCCGGCGACTGAGCGGCCACCCTCAGAACACCAGGCCGAGGCGTTCGACGAGCGGCATGGTTGTCTCGAAGTCGATCTCGCACCCGTACTCGGCTGCGAGGTCCGCGAGCACCTCAGGTGTCGGCGCCTCGGTCAGGGTTGTGAAGGAGCGGAACAGTTCCTCAAGCCCGGCAGGCGAGATCAGCTCGAGGCAGACGGCGGGCTCGTCGCCAGCGTTCCAGAAGGTGTGCCACTGCCCGCGAGGTTTGAAGAGCAAGTCGCCAGGTTCCGCGACCACCTCATGGCCTTCGATCACCGCGCCGATCCGCCCGCTGAGGACGTAGGTGAACTCATCCTCATTCCGGTGCCGATGCATCGGCGCTGCCAACGCCTTGGGGGCGAAATGGTGTTGGACGAGGGCGAAACGCCCGTCCGTGTCGGCACCGTCGATCATGAAGCCGTCTCGGACACCGCCAAGCTCCGAATCGTCTGCCTCATCGCCGGCGGCGGGAAGCCGCAGAGAGATCCTCTGATCGGTCATGGTTCTCCTTCATCGGGCCTGAGTCACCGACGCTAGGCGGAGTGGCCGCACTCGGGCAAACCAGGAATGTGGTGTCCCAGCCTCTCCGGAGAAGTGCGACGATCACGGGGTGAGCGAAGACCGGAAGCAGCGCGCGATCGAGAAGATCGCGAGACTGTCAGCGGAGCCGCAGAGTCTGGTCACGTTCTGGGGCCAGGCCTCAGAAGTCCTCAAGACTGCGGTTCCGTACTACGACTTCCCCTGCTGGTACACCGTGGACCCGGCCTCGTTGCTGATCACCAGCCACTACAACCCCCACATGCCGACGTTCCCGGCCGAGTCGCTCGCACTGGAGTACTACGGCGACGACGTCAACAAGATCGTGGACGTCGCACGCAGCGAGAGCGGTGTCTCGACGCTTCACGATGCGACGGGTGGCGACCCCCGCAGCAGTCCCCGCTGGCAGGCCAACATCGAGATGGGCGGCGACCAGGAGATGGTGGCAGCGCTACGCACACGCACCGGCGAGTCCTGGGGTGCCCTCGGTCTGTACCGAGAGGCGGGCCAACCGATGTTCAATGAGACAGACAAGCGCTTCGTGCGGCACGTTGCTCCTTACCTTGCCGAGGGCGCCCGACGCTCGCTCATCTTCGGTGAGGCGACTGAGCCCGAGGCACCACACCCACCCGGACTACTCGTGCTCTCGAGGGACTGGAAGGTCGAGTCCTCGACTCCCGGCGTCGATCGGTGGCTCGAGGACCTCCCTGATGGCGAGGCGCGCGCGGGCCGGCTGCCCTCAGTGGTACTGACCGTGGCCGGGCAAGCACTGCGATCGGTCAACAGCACCCAGACCGGCGAGGTCGCCATGGCACGCGTGCTCACTCGCTCGGGCATGTGGGTTGTCCTGCACGGCGCAGCGCTGAGGACAGGATCCGAGCTGCGGGTGGCGGTCATCGTGGAGCCTGCTCACCCGGCCCGCATCACCGAGCTATTGATGTCGGCATACGGGCTGACCGACCGCGAGCAGGAGGTCACCCGGCTTGTGCTCCAGGGAGACTCAACCGCACAGATCGCCACCGAACTCGTGCTGTCCCCACACACCGTTCAGCAGCACCTGAAGACCGTCTTCGACAAGACTGGAGTTCGGAGCCGCCGCGACCTCGTGGGCAAGGTCTTCTTCTCCCACTACGAGCCTCGACTGCGCGACAACGAGGAGCGCGCCACACTCGACCGGCCCCTCCGCGGCGGCCCCGCCATCACCCCCTCGCCAACGCCGGGCTCCCCGTAACTCACAACCACCTGGGTCTTTCACCGCGGAGCGGACTCGCCGCGTACGGCTGCCACGTGACCGAGGCCGCGCCCCTCACGTGCATACGTGCCGACGCCTTCGGACCACCTGCACCGCTTACCGCTGGGGACTCCTACTCGCCGACCGCAGCACGGGTCGTGGTCGGGCCCACCTTGTACCTACCGACGAACCTCCCTTCAGCGGCTTCCGGGGGGTGGGGTGAGGTCGTAGCGGGCGATGACGTCTTCGAGCCAGGGTGCGTTGCCAAAGACCAGTCCGTGCTGCGCGGCGAGAGCGGCAATGTCTTCCGGGTCGGGCGGTCCTGCCGAGCCCAGCTCGGTGACACCCCAGAAGAAGTGCTCGAAGCCGGCCGGGCTGATTATCTCGATCATGCGCGCCGGTGTTCGCCCGGCATTCCACATCGTGTGCGTCTCACCTCGCGGCTTGGTGATGTAGCCACCCGCGCCGAGGACGACCTCCCGGTCGCCGGACCGGAAACCGATCTCGCCCTCCGTGACGATGGAGTACTCGTCCTCCCGCGTATGCATGTGCGGCGGCACACAGGCGCCAACGGGGAACGGGTGTTCCACGATGGACACCTGTCCGTTCGTCTGCTCACCGAAGAGCTTGAAGACCACGCCGATGGTCCCGAGGTCCCGCTCCTCCCCTTCCCCCGGGCGTAAGACGGTCAGCTCAGGCGCCTCGACATGGCTCATCCGGCTCACTTCTCCTACAAGTTGGCAATACACTGGCGTATTTCCAATAGTCAACCCGCAGAACGCAGGTGTCAACGCCTTGAATGAGCAAAGAAGCCCGACCTTGAAGCGGACCTACCAAAAAGTCAAGCGCGCAGAAGATGAGTGGCGGACCCGGGAACGGATCGTCGACGCGGCGGAGTACCTCCATGGCACCCTCGGGCCTGCCAACACGACGGTGTCCGCCG